>Ga0247757_10001961_pt1 | contig 11861 bp, 7 predicted proteins | sample UWRJL126311R4_FD_180929 | JGI IMG/M metagenome (GOLD analysis project Ga0247757, IMG submission 180929) | Plant litter microbial communities from Arlington Agricultural Research Station in Wisconsin, United States - UWRJ-L126-311R-4 | ecosystem: Environmental > Terrestrial > Plant litter >...
CATGGTACCATAGTGTGCAGTGCTAGCAGGACGGCATCGCATCGCATCGCACAAGAAGCGTACATGGCAGGGCCTCGGGCGTCCAAGGGGAGCAGCTGAGCGCTGGGTACGGCTGGGCGCTGGGAGTTGGGAGGCGGCGAGGCGCCAGGGGCAGAGGGTAAAGGGGCCCATGACTCTGGTTTGCGCGCCCGGCCTTGATTCGCACGGCTAGCGGGCCATATGCAGGTACCAGGACACCAGCCGCTGCGCTACGGTACTGCATGTCCTGAGCAGGGGAAAAAAGCCCCAGGACGCTGGACAAAGAAGCTGTACCGGCGAAAAAAAGAAGCAATGCCGTCCAAACAGCGGGCCGCGTCTAACGGCGGAACCCACGTCGCAGGTGGCACGTCGGGCTGTGGTTTCGCAGTTTCGCAGCTGAGTCGCGCAGCCCTGGCCTGGCTGCTCTGCTCCAGTTGCTCTCCGCTGGCCTGTCAGCCAACGCGCAAGAGGCGAGCCCCCGCGGCGGCCCGTCGTGAGTCGGCGCCTGAGGGTCGGTGCATGCGCGGTCGAATAGCAGCGTGGGCTGTGTGGGCTGGCGAGCTTGGGACGGGGAGCCTTCGGTGGGAAATGAAGCCACGCCCGCCCTACGTCCCCTACGTCCCCCACGGCCCCCTGCTACTTTTCCCCAGCGCTCGCCTCGCTCCCTCCTGCAGCCCGTGACCCTGCTCATTTACGGTCCACACGTCCCAGCGTCCACTCCTCCACTCCCAATTCCAGCGGTGTTTCCATTTCCATTCGATATCCCACTCGCACTCGCTGCGCGCAGGCGACCCACGCTCTCTACCACGCTTCTGTGACATGCCATTCGCATTGCTCCCGTTCACTTCTCGTCACTGACGCCCGCTCCTTCGCTCGTCCGCCCGCGCGCCTTCCCCTCGTTACGCACCGTGCCTGCCCGCACCCGACTGCCTCTTCCGCTGCATGGATAGCGCGTCTGCTGTTGCCTCGAACCGCCCCGTCCCCGGCCCACGCACGACCCACTAGCAGGAACAGCCGGTACGCGGCTGCATCTGCAATTGCCTTTTCTTGCGAGAACAGCCCACGCATCTGCTTTTTGTTGTCGCTGGAACGCTCGAGGAATGCCGTCGGGAGCTGCGTGCCTGAACTTCTACTAGTCGCTCCCCCATCCCACTCTGCACACAACCATCGGCAAGCAGCCCCCGCTCCTCCTCGATCCAGCCCACCATGAACCGCTTCCTCACGCGGAAGAAGGACAAGAAGAAGGGCCAGCCCGAGCCCAAGCCCGAGCTCGACATCACAACTGCGCTCCCGGCCGCAGATGATTTCCGAACCAGTCTAATCATGCCCGGCCTGTCGACGCGTTTCAGTATGCTGCGAGAGCAAGATGATCCAAACTCCAAGATCGGAAAGGCGAGCGATGACAGTGTCCTGCAACCGAAACGACAGTCCCGTCTGCATGAGTTCGGCTTCATCCCCGGCGGCCTTACCGACATAGCTGAAGTCTCGTCTCTCAAGAGCTCCCTGAACGAATCCGTCCGACCGCCTTTTGCGGCCGAACGCCAGGATTCCTTCGACAGCTCAGCCAACGAAGAAGGCTCCAGTATCATGAGTAGAGCGAGACCTGGTGAGGGCAACGTTCTTTTTGGTGGTCGGCAGAAAATCTACAAAATAGGTGGCAGCGGCACTACCAAGGGGAGGATCTTGTATGACGATGATGTGCATCTGTCCACTTTTCAGAAGCTTCGGCAAGAAGAAAAAGAAAGGCTGGCGGTGCAAGAGGCAGAAGTTCAAGGCGAGGCACAGGAGGAACCGTTGAAACAGGAGCCGTCAAGTCCAATCAAGGACACACAATCTCCCTCCGTCGACACATTTATTAGCCGGCGTGAGACGTCTTCATCCACAAACTCTGCCAGTAATGCCCGCACGTCGACCGCTGCGACTTCGATTACATCACAAGGCACAAACTCAGTCTCCGCTGCACCCGTTTCCCCGACGGATATCACCAGATCGACCACAAAAGCCCGGAGACTTTACGACCAAGGTCTCGATCAGCAACTGTACGAGCAACAATCGTCCGCCATGAATCGCTTGAATTCAATCCAGAGGACGCGTGCCCATACTGGCCATGCAGTCCCGCCACTACTGTTCTCTCAAACGCGATCTGCGACGAACTTGAGCGATCGCTTCAACAGGGGTGGCCCTGCCCGTATCGAGAGTCCCACCTCCCAGGTCCATTCTGGACCCATCAACGGCAAAGACTCTCCGACAAATGCACCTAGCCCCGTTCTTTCCAGGCCCCAGTCACCACTTTTGACAAGTCCATTGACCAGTGACAACGAGGATGCACAAACTCTTAACACCGCACTTCAGCCTCGTGATAGGGGAAAAGCAACTGCCATGGGTGCCTTTAATAAGCCAAAGTACGCTTTTAGCGAGGAACAATATGCGGAACGTCTTAAAAGGATGCAGCTAGAGCGCGAAGCACATGCGACAAAAACGGAAAGTCCTCGCAAAGCTTCATTCCCTGGACCCACAGTGCTCGAGGCTCGTCAACAATCGACACCTGAGCGTACTGAGCTGGAGAACTCTAAAAAGCCTACGTTGCGCGAACGTGCTGAACTGGAGAAGAAAAAACGGGCGGAAGCTGGCATTGCAGGGCGACAACGCTCTCCGTCATCTGCTGAGCCTCAGGAAGCCCCGTCCGCTTTCTCCGTTTTCCAGTCAGCTGCCAATCAAATGAAGAATTCGCCTGGTATTGTGTCGCCTCTATCAAAACCCTCATCGGAGAACATTCAATCACCGGGGTCGCGAAAGGACGCAACCTTTTTTACTTCTCCCGGTTCGAGCGACGACGAGAAAGAACCAAGTCAACCCCTTGCTTCGAAACCCATAGAACGAGGTCGGCGGATCGAAAACCTTCCTGTAGCTACCGGACCTGCACCTCCGATTCTGGAGCACCCTGCCCTCCGGTCGCGAAGCAATTCTCGACCAGCAGAACGTACCGGTCACCCAGCATTGCGCTCACGCAGTAACTCGAGACCTGCACAAACCGAGCCCGTTACATCGTCTCATAATGGCGAGACGAATACATCAGATAACCCTGATATCGACTCTCCTACACTAGGGCCCAATAATGGAGGTCTTAGTGGCCTCATTCGACAACATCTTCGCAATATTAGTAATGTCTCGTCTGATTATGGAGAGGACCGTCAGAGCGTGATGAGTCCGCCCCCACTACAAACTCAGAACATTGGCCTTGGTCTCCAGCGGCGACAACCTCAGTCAGAGTCCGACACCCCCGCGCACTCGACCTACAGTCACTCAAATCCATGGGATCTTGATGACCTAGATAACAATCCTTTGTATGGAGAGCGAGGTAGCATGAGCTCCATCAGCCCTGTCGATGCAGCCTCTAAGCCAGCCCCTCAACCATACCCTATTTCTCCCCTTTCCCCCGATGCCCCACCAATGCAACAGGACGATGACAAAAATCATCAACGTGGCCGTAGTGTAGAGGAACATGAGGCTTTCCAGCGTGACCTTGTCCAGCGTCAAAAAGCCATCCAGGAGAGTCTTCGTGCTAGGGCCGAAGGTAGATCCACGAGCCCAGCGCCAGCTCCATCCGGTGGTTTGAAGACAGCTTTGAATATGCTCCGTGCCAAGTCGAGTCGCGAATCATTTGCGACTGTCAACGGTCATCAGCATCATGATGCTTCATCAAAGATGAAGATGCTTGGCATGGGAACAAGTTCAACGAATGCTAGCAGCACTTCGCTCGCTAGTGACTGGAGAGCGGAGCGACAGAAGCCTATGCGCGTTCTACATGAAGGTGAACGTGAAATCTATCGAGGACCCAGAGGAGCCGACGACAGCAACCAGAGTATTTACGGACAGGGAAGATCGCCTCCGAACTCCAGCAAAGGCTCGACCAGGGACCGCTCAAGCTCAGAAGTATCAGGCAGTCGCTCCCGTAGTCGCCCACGCCAATTCCGCGATGACCTTCAGCAAGCTATGAATGACGGTATCGGGTCGAGGTCAGCCGCCTACCCACCCAATAGCTCGCCCTCTATGCCTGGTTATGCTGCCAACCCAACGCAACCTTTACCAGTCAATAGGCCATCGCTCGAGCAACAAAACAGGATGCGATCCAGGAGCAACAGCAAATCAGCTGCTGCATCTTATTTCGAGTCGAAGCATTTACAGCCGCTCCAAACGGCGAATGGGGTCAGCAATGGATCTACTCCTCGTCTCTCCCCTGGAGGGGTTGGCATCTCACAGATATCTCCTGGTCTTCCGGTCTCACCTCGCCCGTCTCCTGGTGGCCATAGTCCCAACTTTAATGCTTTCCATCCCCAACCTTCTCCTCTGATGCCTTTCTCTGCCAATAACACACCTCCAGTGTCGAATCCTGGGACGCCTATTGCAACCAAATTCAATCCGAATGCGGTGCCCCCACCAATGCCGAAGGTCGGTACTCTACGGAAAAAATCAATTGCCAAGTCAGATATATCGGAACCTATGTTTGTTTCTACAACGTCAGTCGTTGATACGGTGAGCTTACCACCGGGAGCTTCACTCAAAAATGGCATGCAGACAGTCCCGCCTCCAGTCCCTCCGATCAACCCGCGGAGACGCTTTGGCTTTGGCCGATCGGAAAATCGTGATCCTGCAATTCAAGCTGGTCTCGATTCGCCCCAAGCACCGTTTGCCGAGCCAGCACGAACGCAATCATCCGAAGCACTTGCAGGACAAGCAACTCTGCCTAGGCCAGGGTTAAGGAAGATAGCCAGTGAAGGTTATAGTCTGCACGGTGCCCAGGCGCAACCCGTCAATGGCCCACCCATTCCTGCAGGCGGCTTCGCAAATCGCAAGAATTCACCACCGCGCCCCATCAATAAAGCTCCCATGGCACAGCATAACATGGATGGCGCTATGTTCTAACTATTTCCGTTGATGCAATTACCTTGGGAGTTTTGCGGTCTTCAGGTGCTTCGTTAAAAGCATATTATGTTCTTACGTCTTCGAATCTGTTCCACACCGGTTGTACTCGGTAGTCGACCCCTTTTTCGTTCTCTACACTGTTAATTTCTTGCTTCAAATTTGTAACATGTGCGACCACGGCCTTTTCTTTTTGTCTGTTATTTGGTTAAGCAGCTCGGCACTATACCTCTTAGTTTCAAGTCGTTCATCTTCTTCTTTGCTTCTTCGCTTTACAGGGGGCTTGTAGGGGTTCGGCTTGCTTCTGGCTTTCATGGAGGAAATCATATGCATGGCAAAGCACCGTGCATAGCTGGGATATGGGAACGGTGCTTTTCTTTTGTAGTCACACACACACAGGGTTTGTCAAGGGCATCTGACTGGATATACAATTTGTTGGTGTGATATCAATGTCTTGTCCCTGCTGCTAGGACTGAGCTGAGCTTTTGTTGCTTGGTCAGTACTGTAGCATGGTGACCATAGCATCCAAAATGATAACTTTTAACGTGTAATCGAAGAACAAATAGCATTTGCAAAGTACGCTACTCGATTAGATTGCGATGTCTTCATAAGCATTGTACGAATGAGCCAATTAATCAGGGCGCGGACGTGCAAGGCACATGTGACGGCTGCCATCTGTCTGTTGGCCTGCATACGCTTGCAGCGAACCCCACATGCTCGCAGAGTGCTAGCCCATTCCTTTCCCTGCATGGGATGCACTTTGTTTTTCCAAAGGAAACTTGCGTTTCAGCCCCTGACCTGCAATGGCACAGGGTTTCACGATCAAAGTTTACCATAGTGAGCCAAGCTTTGCCTGATAAGCGGAAGAGTGGCTAGGTACTATTGAGCGGGGGCAGAAAATTTAGTGACGCGAAGATCAACCAAACCACAGGTATCTAGGCCATGTCTTTTCCGGTCGGCTGACTTGCCCCCTACTCGTCTCCGTTTCTGTGTTACCCTGATTTATTAGCTCTTTCCTTTTTTTTTTTTTTTTTTTTTTTTTTTTTGACCAATTTTCTCTAGCTATCTGCAGGCCTCTCTCCCCGAAGCAGGTCTTCGGAAGAGAGCATGCAGAAATGGGCAAAGTCTCCCAGGCGGCTCTGCTCTGTTGTCGAGACAGGACCGCGAAACATGCTTGCCGTACCTACGTAGCGTGTGCTTGGTTGCGGGTTGAGTCTTTCGAGTCGGTCTTGTTAGCTAGCGTCGTTTGCACACGACTTCGTTTCGTCTGGTCTTCGGCGCACTTGCACGTCTCATCCTGGCATCTGTTTTCCCCCCTTCCATCCCATTTGGTGTTTTGCATAGCCCGGTGGTGCTGGTGGTGTCACCCGCACGTAGCGCTTTGTACGACGCTGTGAAGCTCGAGCTCTGGTACACGCCGACAAGCAATGGTACGGAAGAGAGCTCTGTGGCCAAGAAGCATGACTAGGACAAGCGTTCGTAACGTGTGGTATGTGGAGACGCTATCGCTGCTGATGTGTGTAGCTGTATGATACAAACCACCACATGCACGCTAGGGAGGAAAGCATATTTGCGGTGCCACTACCACGGCCACGGGAAGGCGAGATGGTGGTACAAATGAGCCATTGTGCGTCGGTACTCCGTATTATCAAACACGTTTTGCTTTTCCCTTTGCCTGTTTTTTCACGCCCCAGCTTCCTTACTTACATACCGAGTCGTTCCTTTGCTAATTTGCCAGTCCACTTTGAACCTCAATCTTTTTTTGTTTTCCCTATCAGAATGCGATTCTCCCTTTTCGCCATTGCGGCCCCTTTGGCCCTTAGCAGCGCTCAGGATTTGGGCAACATCCCTACATGCGCTTTGAGCTGCTTTGCTGTGGCGGTACCTGCATCAGGCTGCTCCCTCACAGATGCGAAGTGCCAGTGCACGACGGGTCGCGATTCCATCACCGAATCCATCACGAAGTGTGTACCGGGCAAGTGCTCTGCCGATGAGATTGCAAGTAGGTATCCACCCACACATACACGCCATGGGCAACATGTTAACGCAATTCTAGAAATCGCGCCTGCCGTCCAAGATATCTGCGCGAGCGCTGGTATCACCGTCTCAGACCTTCCTACCGCCGTGAACTCAGGTTCTGCCGCTGGCTCAGCGACCGGCTCGATAGCTAGTCGCACAGCTAGCGTCACTGGTTCCTCCGTCACTGCTGCTACACAGTCGCCGGGTGCCGGCGCAGCAAACCACGTTGCAATGGGGGCCGTCGCACTTGGTCTTGCCGCCGTTTTCGGACTTTAGATACTTTGGCGGAAATTTGATGGTTAGGCAAGTCCGAATTGCAAATCATATTCACGGTGCAGCTTCCAGTGCGTCTACCCATCTCGCAGACCATGCAGTGAACTCGTCATCTGTGCCTGTCCAGCTCTGCTTCACCAGTGTGACTGCAGCCTTGGCTCTTTGACAACTTTCCTCCAAGGTTGATTTTGCTTCTTCCTCGTCCAAATCGTAGAACGCGCTAGCCAAGTCATCGACATGATCAGGTATAGATTTTAAAAGGGCCATGAGCTCCTCTAGGTTTGCTATTGGGGTGGACGAGGCTTTCGTCGATGATGAAATAGGAAGAGTAGGAAAGGGTTTCAGTCGTCGTTTGATCAGGGCCTGGTACAGCATGCCAATCATCTTCAGTTTCTTCACACTCTTGTCCAACAGGCTCTTCAGCTCTCTATCCTCGGCACGGAGCTTGTTCGCAGGGCCGAATATCTCGTCGTCTTGATCACTTAAGCCACCATCGCTGCGCTCTGCTTCCTCCTCCTCATTGGCCACATCATCACCCCATTCATGTAGTTCCTGAACGGCGTCCAGCAGCACACTTCGCCATTCATGTGCTTTGGTGACAGCCAGGCCTGCAATCCCACCATCGCAAAGGCCAACCAGTGCGTCGCAGGCCTCCCATACGACACCAGTCGCGGAAAGCACGGCCTGCCTCTCGCTCTCTGTAGGGCCTTTATCGGCGGCCTTAGACTTTGTTTCGTTTTGCGCACGCTGTCTTGCTTCGGTCAGGCGCAGTATTAAGGCAACTGCATCTCCCCATGCCGCCAGTAGCTGCCGCACCTGAGCTCTGAGCTCTGCTTGCATCAGGGTGCCCAGGGTGGGCGCTGGCTCCGAAGTTGCGGCGCCCACCAGACCCGTGAGCGGACCCGAGCTCACATCACCAATTTTAGATGTGATGGCGGACGGCGTAAAGGGCGGGGTGAGCAGGAGAAGTGAGAGCGTAGTAGTGTGTGATTTCAGCAGCGTCGTGCATGCCTTTACTAGGTCGAGGCGCCCGGGCGCGTCCGTTGTGCCGGCGGTGGAGGGGGTTGCGGGGGCAGTAGGTGCCAGCGATGACTGGAAATGCGCGAGAAGGGTCTGGGTGGTTTTGCAGAGGTCGGCCAGCGCGGCGAGGTCGGTTGGTTTCGCCATGGTGGGCAGGCTGTGGGGGAAATTGTTTTTTATATTTTCTTCGGCTGCCGTTCGCAGTTCGAAATGTTGCGTTTACGATGGTGATTTTTGTTTGGCGGGGGTTGGGCTGGGCCCAGGCTCGATTAGGACTAGGAGGATTTTATGCATTTGTGAGAGGCTTGATGCCATAGCGCCTTGGCGTTGCTTCCACCGTTCTTGTTCCTTGACCGTTTTGCACCACCTGATGACGTCGCAGTGCAGAAGTGGTTGCCTTCTTTCACAACTGCTTCCTGTCATTGGATTTCCATGATGGGAAACTACAGGGAGCCGATCATGCTCCCAAACGAGCACCTCAACTCGCACATTGACGTCGTGACGCAGACCCAGCACGACTACTATATCACGCCTGCTCTTTCCCCAATTTCTTAAGCAAAAGTCCCATCTATTTCCAAAAGCCCCATCTATTTCCAAAAGTTCAATCAATTAAACCATGGCCCCTATTCCAGCTACTGATTCATGGGTCGAGCGAGCACTTAACGACCCACTGTATGGCCCCACCACTTTCACATTCCCCCTACAATGCTGACTCCCTGTAGCGTCACCGCTGCTACTAATCACCTCTTCGACCTTGTCCGTCGTAAAGGCGGCGGCGGCTCCAGTAGCAGCTCTGGCAGCAGCAGTAGCAGCAGCGGCTCGGGCGGTGGCCGAAGCTCTTCAAGCTCTGGTAGCAAGACCTCCAGTGGCACATATGCCGGCACTAGCGGCGGCGGTTCTTCTGGAGACCACCACAAGAAGCACCTTAAGCCCGGTGCTATTGTCGGCATCGTACTAGGGATAGTAGCTTTGATAGTTTTGATCGGTCTCATCATTTATCTGGCGAATAGGAGCCGCAATAAGAAAAGGAATGCTTATGTCGCTCCACCCCCAAAAGAGGTCAGACACTCAGACGACTCGCACGTCTCGAACTTACAGCATCCACCCGCCGCTTTCACGCCAGGAAATTATGGAAACACGAATTAGGATACGAGCCTTCATGTAATATTGTAATTATGTACTGTAGTTGTATGATTATGACCAATATATATCGCTTTTATTCATATCTAGAACTATTACTACTAATCTTGTATCATGATTAATCAATCAGGCATGATATTTTTGAGAGTTGGTCAACCACCGCGAAGTATGGGGCTATGTGTTTGTATACACGAAAGTTCGTCTCAACCACGTAATGAGTTTTGAGTGTTAAAAAGGCTGCCGAAAAAACAATCAGAATAAGGCAACAGCGAGTGGCCACTTTGCATGAAAGTATGAGGTAGGTAGTTGTTTTGCCTGAAAATTACTACGGCCACATGATTCCCTACAGGTGAGGGGTAAAGTTGCCTTAAACCCTCCCTCACGAAAGGAATAGAGACTCTTCTTGGCCCTCTTAGCCGCGGTCTAGTTTAGTCGTATTCGACAGGGTATACCACATCTCCAAGGTAACCAAGTGCATAGCCCTTGGGCTCGGCTACATGCCGTCATACCTTGGCGTGAATGCGATGGATGCTTACAGGTTTCCCTTTCCGTATGCGTTTCGAGAGAAGAGCAAGCCAGAATCAGACGGTCATGTTCTACGATATGTGTCTGGTGTTATTTCGATGGGGCTAGAGTCTTGCAGATGATTGGGTTAATTCCATATCAGGAGTGCACCTTGACAGCCTTGCGGGCCTTCAGCCAGTTCCTTATTCCGCAAAGATGTGCAATGCATCAACACATGTTGGAGTATCAGCAGCTCAAAGCTGTCATGAATGCAGAGCAACTTAGTTAGAATGTATCGTGGGGTTTGGAAATGAAGACTGGTCTCGATGCGCTGTTAGTTAAACATATGAAAGACTTTTATACGGAAGATTCTATCTCCAATAAAACAACATTCCCGCCAGAGAAGTAACTACGGTAAAGACTTCTGTCTCCTCTTTAACTGTTTTATTAGTATTATAATATTCTACGGCTTGATTCATTTAATTGTAAAACGGCTGACTATTTTGTTTACTCTAGCATGAAAAATTATTTCAACAGTAAGATAATAAAATTAAGATTTTAGTTCTATTTATCTGAGGGTAAATCTATATATTATAGTATTCGACTTTGGAAATAATCAAATCAATAACACAATCAATCGTCGAACATATCAAGTAATAACTTTTTCGATCACTTGAAATAGTTTAAAAATGATTTCGTCAACATGTAATAGTTTTAGCATGGAAGGTTTTCAGCGCTTTGACACGACACGCGCGCTGACAGAATCCTACCCTTGACAGACGTCAGTCGATAGAAATAATCACAACACCAAACATGTCCAAAAACGAAGTAATCGAACGTAATACAGGACCAAATTTACAATATGTTTTATAAGCAGCCAAGGCTATATCACATGATGGGTTCTCGCTATATAAGGGCGTTAAACATGTCTGCTACACATAGACACCTATACTGAACTACACACTTAATCAATTCATTCAATTCTTCACTCGTGCCATATTCTTACAGTTATGAGCCTAGCCTAGCGCCTCTTATACTACCATTATTACTATTAACTCTACTGTATATTATATATAATATTGTTTAATACTACCTCCCCGGCTATTATCCTTCGCAGCTATCGCGACTGGGACCTTTAGTACAGCCGACTATAAGAACTAGCTAAAACTCTTGATGTATAGGAGTACATTGATCCTGAATCAGCTATAGTTCCTAGCTAGAAACCTAAGCCACCCACTACTCTCGCTCCTAAATAAGATAATAGCTCGCTGGCTACCCTACCTAACCTAGCAGTTCTTACTTAAGATATAACGCTATATAGAGTAGAACTCAAGGAATATAGAAGGACTTAAGATAAGATTAGCCAAGTAAGAAATTATATAACTAATATAATCCAATAGAGCTTACTATATTATATTATTTATTAAAAATCTATCCATAATAAGCTTAAAATACTATAGGCCCTATTCTTACTATTAAAGTCGATATAAGACTATTAAGTTCGTAGTATATATAACTCTACTAAGGTATTCTATAGCTATAGAGAAAATATAGAAGACTAGGCAATTATATACCTAATAGTATTCGATAGAGTGAAATAACTAAATCTACTAGAAGTAGTAGACTTCTATCTATATTAGGATCTACTTAAAGTAGTAGATTAGATTTATCTATTATACGCGTTACTTCTAAGTTAGACTATCTATAATATAGAAGAAGTATATACTAATAGCGAACCTATTAACCTATTAGTACCTTAACTCCTAGTAAAATACCTAGCCTACTATTAAATAGTAGAGACGAAACTAGCTTACTTAGTTTACTAGCTATTAGTATATATAGTACGCTTAGTACTAACGCTAAATAGCGAACTATTACTATATTATAAAAGGAAAAGAACTTAGAATAATATACTATTAAAACTATATCTATATAGTAATATATACTATTAGGGCTAGTATCTATAT
>Ga0247757_10001962_pt1 | contig 11858 bp, 5 predicted proteins | sample UWRJL126311R4_FD_180929 | JGI IMG/M metagenome (GOLD analysis project Ga0247757, IMG submission 180929) | Plant litter microbial communities from Arlington Agricultural Research Station in Wisconsin, United States - UWRJ-L126-311R-4 | ecosystem: Environmental > Terrestrial > Plant litter >...
GGGTTGTTTTTTGATAAGAATGTCCTGATGCGCGGAAGGATAGATGATAACCGTACTGATAGTTCGCATTATGTAGATATTTCCGCTCCCGGCATCAGTTATAGCGGCACAACCCTGACGAATCTGACTGCACATGCAGTAGATATCAGCGACTCGCTGCGTTTTGCCGTTCGGGCAGATACTGTCAAAGCAGGATCATTGTTATTGTACACTACTACTGTCAAAGGTGGACTGTACAAAGGCAACCTGACTGCAAACCTGGCTTCTTTTGACAAGGAAGAAAAAGAACGATATGCTTTAAACGTTAACGGTAATTCGGTTCCGGGTATGTACCAGTTACATCTGGCTGATAAGTTGAAACTGAATTATGATGACTGGGATGTAAGTAAGAACAATACCATTGCTGTTGGAACGGGTGGATTCAATGTGTCGCAGTTGGAGATCAGTAAAGGAGCTCAACGGATCGCGATGAACAGCAATGGAACTGCATTGAACGCGCCGGTTGATCTGAAAGTTGACAATTTTCAATTGAAAACCATCACGGCTTTGTATGACGAGAATGCGGTTCAACTGGACGGGATAATGAACGCAACTGTTAAAGCAACCGATTTTGACAAATCATTGCCAATACTTGATGGATCTCTGACAATTGACAGCTTACGCTATCAGCAGATACCTCTTGGGAAACTGGACATCAAAGCAAATGCAACAGGATATTCCGCGGCTAACCTCACTGGTTCTCTTACGGGTAATGGTAACAACGTTACAATGACTGGTAAATACAATGAAGAGACCATCAATGCTGAGATTAATCTGGCGCCGGTGCAATTCAAAGCCATTGAACCTTTTACATCCGGCGCGTTAACGCATTCGTCTGGTGCAGTCAGTGGCGCGATCACCATCAGCGGACCGGTAACCCAGCCCCAATGGAATGGTAGTCTGCGTTTTGATTCGGTGAGTACCAGGATCACGCAGTTCGGAACCGCATTGTCCATCAGCAATCAAACTATTGATCTGAAATATCCCATGGTAAGTTTTAACCAGTTCACCGTGCGGGATTCCCTCAACCATGCGCTGGTGATCAATGGAAATCTTACCCAGACAAAAGACCAATCCGCCAATGCCAACCTGACCATCAAGACAAATGATTTTGTAGTGATGAACAGCAGTGCAGCTGATAATAGTATGCTGTACGGGAAAGCGATTGTAGATGTTGATGTGACAGTGAATGGTTCAGTAATGGCACCCGATATCAACGGTAATCTTGCGTTGAAAGATAATTCCAATATCACTTTTGTGCGGCAAACACCTGCTGCAACCGCCAAAGACAGGGAAAGTGTGATGCAGTTCATTGATATGGATACTGTGCGGAATGATTTTATCGTTCCCATTTTAGACCGTAGTTCCGCGAGGTTATTCCCGATGCTTCGGTACAATGTGAATATTGACATCAGCAAAGAGGCACAATTCAATGTAATCCTTGATCCGCTTACGCGGGATGCATTGCAGGTGAAAGGAGGGGGCTCGCTGAATGCGGGTATCAATCCCAATGGCGCTATTTCGATCACGGGAAACTATGATCTTGCGCAGGGTAGTTACGAGATGAATTACCAGTTTATCCGTCGCAAGTTTACGCTTCAGCCCGGCAGTACATTGGTATTTACCGGTGACCCGATGAATGCGCAGGCTGATATCACTGCCATGTATGATGTAACCACTTCGCCATATGACCTGATAGGAAACGAAGTAGCCGACCCTACGAGTGCAAATGCCAAAGTGTATGACCAGCGTGTTCCTTTCCAGGTATTGTTGCATATTACCGGCCGTGTATCTGCACCCGTATTAAAGTTTGATATACGGATGAAGGAAAATATTTCCGGTATGAACTACAACTATGCCAGCACCATCGATAATAAACTTACCCAGTTGCGCGGAGATGAGGCGGGAATGAATAAACAGGTATTTGGACTATTGGTGATGGGAAGATTCATTGGCGAACAAAGCACAGACTTTTTCAATAACCTGGGTGGCAGCAGCGGCTTTTCTGCCGATGACCTGGTAACACAGAGTGTAAGCCGTTTCCTGAGCGAAGCTATTAACCAGGCTGCTTCCAACCTGATCAAAGGCGTTGATATCAATTTTGACCTGGCCACTGAGCAGGATTATACCAATAACGCTGAAAGAACGGATCTGAATGTGGCGCTCTCCAAAAGATTCATGAACGACAGGCTTAGTGTTACTGTAGGTAAAAGCTTTACCGTAGAAGGACAGGACCCCACTGCAAAGAATACACAGGGGGCCAATTCGCAGTTTATACCAGATATCACCACCAGCTACAAATTGTCAAGAGACGGCCGTTATATGTTGAAAGTGTATCAGCGTAACCAGTATGAAGCAATACTGGATGGCTATTACCTCGAAACAGGTGTGGCATTTAGCCTGGTGATGGATTACAATAAATTCAAAGAGTTGATCAAAAAGAAGAAATGATGCTTTTGAAAGCAAAGTCTATAGTATTGTTAATGGGCATCGGTTGTATGGTTTCCTGCAGCATCCGAAAACATTTGCCGCCGGGCACACAGTTGTATAAAGGCGCTGAATTTACGGTGGTGAAAGATTCTGCCAATAAAACGTCAGATAAATCAATCAAAAAGCAATTGGCAACGATCAGTTCACCAAAGCCTAACAAACGCATATTGGGGTATCCTTACCGCGTATGGTTCTGGTACCTGATCGGTGAACCGAAAAAGGAAACGGGGCTGAAATCCTGGTTGCGTAACCGGCTGGGTGAGGAGCCTGTGTTGAGCACGGTTGTTAATACAAAAGCCAATGCGATCAATTTTGAGAATCACCTGATCAACAAAGGATTTTTTGATACAAAATCTTCAGGAGATACAACGGTTAAAGGACATTGGGTAACGGCTAATTATAAAGTCAATCTTGGTATGCCTTACCATGTGAATAATTTTTCCTGGATCATTGATACGAGCTCAGAGATCGGTAAATCGATCAAGCGCATTCCGGACCAGGATATCGCGATAAAAAAAGGTGATCAATTTGACCTGGACAATGTGAAAGCGGAACGGACCCGTGTTGACCTGGCTTTGAAAAACAGGGGCTACTATTATTTCAGTCCTGAGTTTATCAAGGCATGGGTAGATAGCTCCAATCACAATTATACGGTGGATGTATTCTTTAAATTGAAAGAGGAAACGCCGGTTTCGGCAGTGATACCCCAAAGGATCAGGAGCATTACGATTTTTCCGAATTATAGTTTGCTGATACCACCGCCAGATACGGCCAAAACGGGGATGGAGGTGTACAACGGGATGTATATCCGTGATACAGTCCATAATTTCAACTACCCGTTTCTTACACGGTCAATTACATATCGTCCGGGCAATTTGTACCGTGCCAACGCGCAGAACAGAACGCTGAGCAGGTTTGTAAATACCAATGTGTTTAAATTCGTCAAGAACCGCTACGAGATCTATGGCGATACGATTGTGCCCCGCTGGCTGGATGTATACTATTATCTCACTCCGTTGCCGAAGAAGAATATACAGGGTGAAGTGGGCGCTTTTATCAAGAGTAACTCTTATACAGGCGCGCAGGCGAGCGTAACATGGAAAAACCGCAACGCTTTTAAAGGTGGTGAGCAATTAGCATTCAGGATGTATGGTTCTTACGAGGCGTCTACTACCGACAGCCTGAACAAGAACAATAACTTCCGTGTGGGTGGGGAATTGAGTCTTACGTTACCAAGGTTTGTAACCCCATTCAAAATACGCGATAGTTTTTCTTTCCCCCCAAAAACGACCATTTTACTGGGTTACGAGTGGATGCGTAAACAGGCTTTGTATACCAAGAACTACATGCGTCTTCAATACGATTTCACCTGGCGCGAATCCATCAATAAAACACACCGCTTTGCGCCGATCAGTATTACTTACAATACCACAACGGCCTATTCTCCTGAATACAAAGTATTGGTAGACCTGGTGCCGGTACTCAAGGTGGCCAACCTGCCCGAATTGATCGTTGGTTCTTTTTATAGCTATACCTATCATACCAGGAATACGAGGGCAAGAAATGTATTTTATTTCAATGGCAACCTTGATGCCGCCGGAAACATCATCGGTCTGTTCAATAAAGTGACGACGCCTTTTACAGGCAAAGTATTCAACGCCTATTTCGCGCAGTTCCTGAAAGCAGATGTAGACATGCGTTATAGCATGAAATTAGCAGAGAAATGGCATTGGGTGAACAGGATGATCGTTGGCGTGGGTCTTCCTTACAACAATTCTGCCTACCTGCCGTTCACCAAACAATTCATTATTGGAGGCGCCAACAGCCTGCGTGGTTTTGAGGTAAGAGAACTTGGCCCTGGGAGGGTAAAAACTACTGTACTACAGCAATACTATTATCCACAGATCGGTGGTGACTATAAACTGGAATTGAACACAGAACTGCGTTTCCCGGTTGCGGGAAAATTAAATGGCGCTACATTTATCGATGCGGGTAATGTATGGACCAAAGACCCATTGCTTTACGGGCAGGAGGGTGTACTCACAAAACAATTCCTGAAAGATATTGCGGTTGATGCCGGTTTGGGTTTGCGATTGGATATTACTTTCCTTGTTGTCCGTTTTGATGTTGGTTTCCCATTACGGATCCCTTATAACGAACGCGGTAAAGAATGGGATTTTGGGAATGCATTCAAGAATGCTGTGTACAATATCGCGATCGGGTATCCATTCTAACCATTTGTTTATTACCTGAACGTGTACACAAAACCAGGCTGCAGAACGCCATTGCTGTAATCAAGATTAAATACCACGCTTCCTTTTTTCTTTGCCTTAGCCGCGGCTTCATCGTTTTTGATCCGTGCGTAACGGTGGTAGTTGTTAACTACCTGCTGACCCGTAATATAACCAAGCGCGGCGCCCGCTACCACATCGGTAAGCCAATGTTTGTTTTCAACAATTCGGCTAAGCCCGATAGCTGTGGCGATACCATAGCTGATAAAAGGAACCAGCTTTTTGTCTTTGTATTCGAGTGAATAAACTGTTGCCGCCGCAAATACTCCTGTGGTATGCCCGGATGGAAACGAACTGTTGGTCTTATAACCATTAATATCAACAGATTTGTAGAATGGACCATGAAATCTTGGTTCGGCATCCAATGTATACCTGTCGGTATAAGAGGGCCTTTGCCTGCCGGTGAGCGCCTTGAGTACCAATTGTACCGCGCCTGCTGTAAGATAAGATTGCGAGGCAAGCAGGGTAGTAGTGGTCAATTTATTGTTCTTGGTCAGGTAGCCAGCTGCAGCCAATCCTGCTAACGTATACACTTCGTAAAGCCCGCCAAACCTGGTAATATAATTATTTACATCCTGAACGGTATTGCTGCTGTTTCGCCAATCAAGTGCATTGCGCTGGATCGGTTCGTCTACAAATGACAGGGCGACTTCCAGCAATACAAATTTTCCCAGGTTAGCCCAGTCTTTGGGCTTCATGTGAAAAGGTTTGGTAAAAGACTGTTTTAAGTTACTACCCAATAAGGTAAAGTAAGAAGAACCATTGAGATTGGTCCGGTCGGTAAAAGCCCATTTTTCCGTATTGTTGATCTGCTTGGCGGTGTCACCGGATTTACGAAGACTATCGAGCTTCCTGATCAGGGTATCCGGCGTCTGCGCCCGGGTTTGAGAACAGAAAAGCAAACAGCCCAAGCCGATACAAAGCACAAAAATATGCTTCACCGAATTATGCAACCTTCGAGTCAATTGAATATAATTTCTACTTGTATATGGGAAAAATCTGTGCCGTGGCAGCAAAGTTAAAAAGATGCTTTAAAGAGAGATAATAATGTGGAACTCTACGGACAATTTAACAAAGCATCCTTTAACATTTTAGATCCTTTAACAGCTCAGATCTTCAGATGGAACAGTTCAATTTCTCTTCGTTTGCCCTTTAATTCAACAAGTCCCATGCTTTCCCACTGGAAATCTTCGAGATCGCTTTTTTCAATAAAGTCTTTGGATACAACAAACTTGCGGTTCATGTCGCTGCAGGCGCTGCGGATGCGTGCCGTGGTATTCATGGTGTCGCCACTCATGGCAATATCTTTTTTGATCACACCGATCTCTCCCACGGTTACTTCTCCAATATGGATACCCACACGGAATTCAGGAACAAGATCAAAGTCCCGTTTGAACTTGACGCTTTCCTTCTGGATATTACGTCTTGCTTCAATGACTGCTTTCAGGCATCGCCTGACATTCTTTTCATTGTACATCCATGAAACGACGATCTCATCACCCACATACTGGTAGATCCTCCCGTCATACTCGATCAGGGCATTGGATATATGGTAGATGAACTCACGAATGAATTTGAAATATTGCATGTGGCCCAGTTTTTCCGCAATACTGGTAGAATCGTTGAGGTCTATAAAAGCCACGATCCTGTTTTCTGTTTTTGGCCGCACATACTTTCCCAACAGGATGTCGAAGAATACCCCGGGCGAGTATTTCTCGTTGATCTCGATAATCAGTTGTGTAGCGAGGATCAGTATCAGCCAGAAAAGCAGTTTTTGTATCAACAACCCGGTATGCTCAATCTCATAGAAAAAATTGCGGAATGAATTGCCTATAGGGATGGATGACTGTATGGAACTGAACAGGTAGAGCAATCCGTTCATGACAAATGCAGCGAATATTAATGTAACGCTCTTTAGCAGTAATCCCATCCAAAGCAGGTAATTCCGGAAACGCTTGCGCAACACAAATACAAGCAGATACCCCATCACGCCACTCATCAGGAATACAATGCTTTCCCGGAGGGCCAATTGACTACTCCGGTGGTCGGCAGGTTTGCTGAACAATGTAACAGCAACCAGGTCCACAATTGTCCAGCTTATAGCAATAGTCAATACCACCCGGAACCGGTATTTATTGAGTACGCTTAATTTGGGTGTGATTGCCATTGCTTATTTGTTTGCGAGGTATTCGTAGATCAGTTGCTGTGCACCTGGCTCTGTGGCGGTGGTGGCCGGGATATATTCGTTGCCGTCCGATACGGTCATGGTTTTTGTGTGATCGTTCCACTGTATGCGGAAATAATCCAGCAGTTCTTTTTTACAGTCCGAACTGGTAATCGGTACACATACTTCTATGCGGTGATGGATATTCCGGTTCATCCAGTCGGCAGAACCCATGATCACTTCGGGCTGTGTGTCTGTTCCAAAGATGAAGAACCGGCTATGTTCCAGGTAACGGTCTACCAGGCGTTTGATGGTGATATTACAGCCGCCTCCTGTTTTGTCCGGCACCAGGCAGCAGATACTTCTTACGATCACCTGCACCGTCACACCCGCGTCCGCAGCCTTGCAGAGTGCAGCGATCAATGCAGGTTCTTCGAGGTTATTGAGTTTGATCCTGATCAATCCTTCACGTCCATTCTTTACTTTCTGGATTTCCGCATCGATCAGTTTTTCAAATTGCTCCTTCATATTAAACTGCGAGATAAGCAGTTTGTCAAACCCGTTTTTACTGCGGATCCTTTGGGTGGCATCTTTTTCCAGTATTTTAAATAATGACATCAGCTCTTTGATGATGGATGGATCCGTTGTCATCAATACATGATCCGTATAGAACTGTGCGGTGATCTCATTAAAATTACCCGTACTCAGCAATGCATAGGAGAGCGTTTGGTTTCCGCTTGTTTTTTTGATCAGCGCTATTTTTGAATGCACTTTGATATCCGGCATGCTGTAGATCAGCGTAATCCCGGCTTTTTTCATTTCCCTGCTCCACTTAACATTGTTGCCCTCATCGAACCTCGCTTTTAGTTCAATAAAAGCAACCACCCGTTTGCCATTTTTTGCAGCGCTGATCAAAGCATTGATAATATGGGATTCTGCCGCTACCCGGTATAAAGTGATATAGATATCTGTAACACCTGTATCCACAGCTGCCTGGTTAAAGAAAGATAACACAGGGTTGTAAGACTGGTAGGGTATATGGAGGAGGATATCCCTTGTATGCAATACATTGAAGATGTCAGCTGAATCCCTTAATTCAGGTAGCTGTAAGGCAAGTCTTTTGGGATAATTCAAATCCTTGTCAAACTTTGGAAAAGAAGCAAGATCGCTGAGCTGGTGATAACGGCCGCCGGCAAACATTTCTTCAAAATCAAGACCAAACAATCCGGCAATCAGGAACTGAACATTCCTCGGCATCCCGCTTTCATAGAGAAAACGGGAAGGCGCACCCAGGTCTCTTTTCTTCAATTCTTTCTCTACTTTCAGTAAGATGTCTCCACTAAGCTCATTGCCCAGGCAGATCTCTGAGTCCCGGTTGAATTTAATACTGTACACACCCTGTATCTCCGATCCCGGGAAAAGAAATGGCAGGTTCATGCGGATGATATCATCGATAAAAATAACATGTTCAACACCATCTACCGGTGTCAATACATAAAACCGTTTTAGTTTATCGGATGGAATGTTAACGATGCCATGTTTCAAGGTGCCGGGTTCCTGGTCTTTCATGGATATGAAGAGATAGGAGCGGCTGTTTTCCGGGATAAATTTCTTGTTGCGGTCTGTATCAAGGTACAGTGGTTGGATAAAAGACAGTATCTGCGAAAGAAAGAGTTCCTTGATCTCTGCGTGATGTTCCGGACGTATGTCGCTGTTATAATAAAAATGGATATTGTTCTCTCTTAGTTCCGGAATGATCTGTTCTACCAGTATCTGGCCGAATAGCTCCAGTTGGCGGTTGATTTCAAACTGGATCTGTGCGGCCACATTTTCGGCGGGTTCTACACTCGCCTGTTTGCGCAGCTTCTTGTCCAGCCTGCCCAATGTGTTTACATAAGGATATCTTACCCGGAAGAATTCATCAAGGTTAGCCGAAAAGATCGACATGAATTTGATCCGCTCATACAATGGCACTGTTTTATCTGTCGCTTCCTGCAATACGCGTAAGTTAAATTCAAGCCAGCTAATGTCTCTGTTGATAAGCATATACCTGTTTTAAAGCGGGAACCCGCCCCCGGGCGTGGCCACTGCATCTTTCTTAAAAAAGAAAATAGCAACCGCAAATGAGAGTACCGATATCACAATGCCGAACATAAAGATGTTATAGGCCAGCCTGATCAGCCGGTATTTTCTTCCCAATACAACAGCTAATTGATAAATATCATTGATTAGTGCGCCATACAGATAGTTGGGATCGCGCATCATCCTGCGCATGGCTTCATTGTACTGATCGAATGGCGCCTTGTGAAAATTGCCAAAGAATAAAAGGTTGGTTTTTTTGTTGATCACATCCTCATTGGTGAATGTACCACCACCCAGCTTGGGTCTTGTAGCGAGGATCGAGATCACGATAGTTGCCACCGATACCAAGAGGAATATGATGCTGGGCAATGTGAGATAGGGTTCATCCTGCAGTTTGCGGAATAATACACCGAGTATCACGGAAATGATGATCGAGTTCACCGATATCAGGATATTCGCTTTATGGTCTGCCATCTCACTCAATTCAAGGTGATTGCTTGAAGTGAGGCGCAGCATGGTCTGAATACCCTTTGTTGGCAGGTTTTTATTGTCGCCGAGATTCAGGTGATGATCGCCCGATTCCGCTGGTTTTGCCTGGTTCTCAAGTTTTGTTTCCAACTGTGCTATGTTTTTTTGTTTGCGCTCGTCCAGCAGGTTCCGGCAATAAGCGGTGTAATAAACATGTTCTTTCAGAAACTCCAGCGACTTTTCCTTCCATGCTTCTTTGTCAATTTCTCCTTCTCTTGCTACCAGTTCTTTCCAGACCTGCTTATTGGTTTCCTTGAATTCCTTTGTGCCGAAATGGTAGGTGTCTGCATCGCATATGATCTCTTCCAGCAGATTTTTTGGCTGCCGTGGATATTTTGTAGCCATGATACATCCTTCTACCTCCGCGATCAGCTCAGGGTCATTAAAGTGGATGTTCATGAAATTGTGAGCGAGTTCCCGGCTTTTTTCTTCATGTCCGTCCGCGCCGGTGAACAGGTATCCGATATCATGAAACCATGCGGCGATATACAGTACCTGCATGTTTTTTTCAGATAACTCATGATGTGCCGCAATTTCCTTGGCATGCTGTACTACATGCTCGGTATGTTGCAGGTTGTGGAATACCAGGTCTGTACTATTCATCTTGCGGAAGAGATCCCTGATATAGGCTTCGGTTTTTTTATAGATATTTTCGTCCATATACAGCATTAAAAGGTGAGGTTAAATTTGGTGCCGAGAGAAAAGTTAAACAACGCATCTTCTTTGGAGAAGCCCACTGTTGCCGACAATAACACAAAATTGTAAGCGGCGTAATAGAGGCCGCCTCCGTATGAGTAGTGCCACATCCTGGAATCTTCTCCTTTGAGCCATACACGTCCTAGTTCATTAAACACAACCAGGCCAACGGCGCCTGGCAATACATAGGAGTTCGATTCAAACAATTTGATCCGGAACTCAAGACTGCTGTAGAAAAGGGAGGTGCCTGAAAAGCGGTTCTTACGGAAACCACGCAGGAAATTATTGGCGCCCAGGTTCAATGTCTGGAAATATTCATAGTTCTTACTGAAGATATGCCCACCACCCACACGCAATACGGTAGCTAGTTTTGCCGGATCTTTCAATGCTGCATGAACAACCATGTCTGAAGTGAGCGCTGTGTAAGGTTTACTATCGCCGTTTACACCACGGAGTGCCACAAAATCTGTTTTCCAGAATACGCCCCGTGTTGGCAGTAAAACATTGTCGAGGTTGTTGATTAGAACACTTGCTTTACCTCCGAGATAAGTTTTTAACGCATAAACATGACTGGAGTCAAGCCCTATAAGGGAAGGGTTGCCCATGATCTTGTCATAATTATTCTCGTATTTATCCCAGTAGTGATTGATCACCGGGCCGGCCATGATCTGTAATACGGAATTGAATCTTTTCCGCCAAAGTAGTTCTCCTTCGATGATCTTATAGCGGACGCGATAGAATTCGATATCTTTGGTGGGATCGATGGTTGTTTCGTTGCCAAATCCGAAGAAGTTATTTAAAACCGGATTTACGAAATTGCCGTATACCACCAGGTCGTTCTTCCCGAATACCTGGTTGAACTGGCCAAGGTAACGTAGGCGGTAGGCGCCATTGGCGGGTGCCCAAAGCGCTCCGAAGCGTTGTTCCGTTGAAAATGGTTCCTTGCGGAATGCATAGGTGCGACGCAAGAAACCTGCACCTATCATGAACTTGTCTTCTGCATTGTAGGCAAAGTTCAGTTTGGGATAGTTGAACACATTGTATTTGAAGTTCACCGGTGTGTAATCGTTCACATGCGGATCGTCGGAAGTGCGTACCCTGGATCGATTATCAGAGGTGATGAGGTTTTCCTGTGTATTCAGGTCATAGAGGTAGTTCCGTACGTTGCCGCGGATATTGAAGGTGTCATTTCCTTTTCCGCCAATGATACGCACCCTGACTTTAGAACTGGCTTTGTCGTCTATCTCGAAAATATCATCATCGTTCAGTCCATACATCCATATCTCCTTTGTGTCTTTCGGATCGAATTTTCTTTCGTACATCAACAGCGTAGGCTTACGGGTATTTTTATTGAGCTTATATACATTTACTTCCAGGGAATCTGACGTGCTGGTTACCTGGAAATATTCTTTGTTGTTACTTCCTAATACGGTTACTGTTTTAGCGAGGAAACGGTAATATTCCAGGCCTGATTCCATCATTTTATCGCGCCTGCTTTTCAGTTTCTCGAGGATCACACCACCATCGATCGCCACGATCTCGGGAGGCATTTTATTGACGGCCGCTGT
>Ga0247757_10001963_pt1 | contig 11856 bp, 12 predicted proteins | sample UWRJL126311R4_FD_180929 | JGI IMG/M metagenome (GOLD analysis project Ga0247757, IMG submission 180929) | Plant litter microbial communities from Arlington Agricultural Research Station in Wisconsin, United States - UWRJ-L126-311R-4 | ecosystem: Environmental > Terrestrial > Plant litter >...
TTGGCTCCCCCGCCTCCCGCCTGCCCGCCAGTAACCTGGGCGGATGCCTGCAGCTCAGCTGACCCGTGTCGTCTCCGTGGTCGTGGCGTTGGCCATCGTGGTCGGCACCGGGGTCGCGTGGGGCAAGATCCGGTCTTTCGAGTCGGGTATCAACCACGTCAACCCGGTCGCCCTCGGTGAGGGCGGCGAGGACGGCGCCATCGACATCCTGCTGGTCGGTATCGACAGCCGCACCGACGCCCACGGCAACCCGCTGAGCCAGGAAGAGCTCGCCACCCTGCGCGCGGGCGATGACGTGTCGACCAACACCGACACCATCATCTTGATCCGCATCCCGAACAACGGGCGATCGGCGACGGCGATCTCCATCCCCCGCGACTCCTACGTCGAGGCGCCCGGCATCGGCAAGATGAAGATCAACGGCGTCTACGGCTCGGTGCACCTGGAGAAGATGAAGGAGCTCGTCGAGCAGCAGGGTGAGGACCCGGCGGTGGCCGAGAAGGAGGCCACCGAGGCGGGACGCGAGGAGCTGATCAAGACCGTCGCCAACCTGACCGGTGTCACCGTCGACCACTACGCTGAGGTCGGGCTGCTGGGCTTCGCATTGATCACCGATGCACTCGGCGGCGTTGACGTCTGCCTGAATAACGCTGTCTACGAACCCCTTTCGGGCGCCGACTTCCCCGCCGGCTGGCAGAAGCTGAACGGCCCGCAGGCGCTGAGCTTCGTGCGCCAGCGCCACGACCTGCCCCGCGGGGATCTGGACCGGGTGACCCGCCAGCAGGCGTTCATGGCGTCGCTGGCCCACGAGGTGATCTCCGGTAAGACGCTGTCGAGCCCGGCCACGCTGAACCGGCTCGAGGACGCGGTGCAGCGCTCGGTGGTGCTCTCCGACGGGTGGAACATCATGGATTTCGCCGATCAGCTGTCCAAGCTCTCGGGCGGAAACGTCGCCTTCGCGACGATCCCGATCGTCGAGGAAGCGGGGTGGAGCGACGACGGCATGCAATCGGTGGTCCGGGTCAACCCGACCGAGGTGAAGGACTGGGTCAGCAGCCTGCTGCACGACCAGGACGAGGGCAAGACCCCGGAGCTGGTCTACAGCAATGACAAGACCACCGCGGACGTGATCAACGACAGCGACGTCAACGGGCTGGCCGCGGCGGTGTCGCAGGTGCTGTCGGGCAAGGGCTTCGCGGCGGGCAACGTCGGAAACAACGAGGGCACCAAGGTGACCAGCAGCCAGATCCAGGCCGCCAAGAGCGACGACATGGGCGCGCAGGCGGTCGCGAAGGAGTTGAACCTGCCGGTCGTCGAGGACGCGTCGGTGCCGCCGAACACCGTGCGGGTGATGCTCGCGGCCGATTACACCGGTCCCGGGTCCGGGCTGGACGGCACGGACGTCTCGCTGACGACACCGATGGTCAACGCCTCCGGCGGTGAGGCGCTCCCGGCCCCGTCGCCGATCATCACCGCCGGGTCGAACGACCCGCAGTGCGTCAACTGATGGGCACCAACCTCGGTTCGGCCGTGCTCGATCCTCTGTTGGCCCGCAACCCGGCGGGGCCGCGGATCACCTACTACGACGACGCCACCGGTGAGCGCATCGAGTGTTCGACGGTGACGTTGGCGAACTGGGCCGCCAAAACCGCCAACTTGCTGCGGGACGAGATGGGTGCCCGCCCGGGGAATCGGGTCGCGGTGCTGCTGCCCGCGCACTGGCAGACCGCCGCCGTGCTGCTGGGGATCTGGTGGATCGGCGGTGACGTCGTGCTCGACGGCGACGACGCGGAGATCGCGCTGTGCACCGGGGCCTTGATCGACGAGGCGGACGCCGTGGCCAGCGGAGGTGACGTGGCCGTGCTGTCGCTGGATCCGTTCGGCAAGCCGGCATCCAATGTGCCTGTGGGAGTTACGGATTACGCGACTGCCGTGCGTGTGCACGGCGACCAGGTGGTGCCGGAGCGGGAGCCGGGGCCCGCGTTGGACGGCCGTTCGGTCGACGACGTGCTGGCCGAAGCGCGGGCGTCGGCGGCCGCGCAGGGATTGACCGGTGACGATCGGGTGTTGTCCTCGGCAGCGTGGAACACCGGTGCCGATGTCGTCGAGCATCTACTCGCCCCGTACGTCGCGGGGGCCTCGATCGTTCAGGTCGCACACCCCGATCCCGCTTTGCTGGGCCGCCGCCGCGAGACGGAGAAGACAACACGCGGCTGAGCCCGTGACTCGTTCGTGACGTCGAATCGCGGTTTTGGCGAACTTCCGAGCATTGTCGGATAACGGTTCGGACCGACCCGACATAATTGACAGAATGGTTACGTGACCATATTGTTTGCGTACCCACAAGCTGTTCACAGGTTCGTCAGCCAGACTTCAACCATCGGGCAGTGGTAATTGTGGCAAAGACGGCCCCCGTTCCACACAGGCCCAGGGGCGCCGCCAGGAGGGGGGACGACGATGACGTCGACCATTTCCGCGATCGCGGTCGTTGCCGTGCTGTCGGCGTGGCATCTGCACAACCGCAAGCACGCCGGTTGGCGCGCCAGTGCCGACGGCCGGTTCTACCTCTTCTGCGGATACGCGCTGATCGCCATCGCCGCGTATTGGCTGGTCACGGCACCGACGGCGACCGCCTGGGAGTGGGCGTTCGGGAATATCTGGGCGCTGGCGGCCATGGTCGCGTTCGTCTTCGGCTTCGGCCACCTCAACCACGTCACGGCCGAACATGCGTGGGCCGCCCAGCAGGTCGAGGAGATCGAGCCCTCGGACGCCGCCACGTAGCGACCGCCGAGCGGCCATTCACTAGTGTCGACGGATGCCCGCTACCCGTGCCCCGTTAGATTCTGACGCGCTGCGCGCCTGCATCGACAGCACCGAATGGCGCCGCGTCGACGTGGTCGAGGAGACGGGCTCGTCGAACGCGGACTTGATCACGCGTGCCGGCCGCGGTGAAGACATCGCAGGAGCGGTCCTCTTGGCTGAACATCAGACCGCCGGCCGCGGTCGTCACGGCCGACAGTGGTCAGCGCCCCCGCGCAGCCAGATCTCGATGTCGGTCGGTGTCGGAACGGGTGACGTCGCGCCCGACGGATGGGGCTGGTTGCCGTTGCTGACGGGTTTGGCCGTCGTGGACGCAGTGCGCGGGTTCGGAGTGGACGCGACCCTGAAATGGCCGAACGACGTCCTGGTCGGTTCTGGCAAGTTGGCAGGGATCCTGGCCGAGGTGGCCGCGCCGGTCGTGGTGGTGGGGCTTGGACTCAATGTCAGCCTCACCGAAGCCGAACTGCCCGACCCGAGGGCTGTGTCGCTCGCGATACTGCAACACGAAGTCGATCGGACCGAGCTGACCGGCGTCCTGCTCGCGGGGCTCAGCGCGAGGGTGCAACGGTGGCGTACTGCTCGCGGAGCCGACGATGATCTCGCCGCCGACTATCGCGCCGCGAGTTCCACCATCGGCACACGGGTCCGCGCCCTGCTGCCTGGCGGCGACGAGTTCACCGGCGTCGCGACAGGTATCGACGACAGCGGCAGACTGGTCATCGACCGCGACGGCACGCCGGTCACCGTGTCCGCCGGGGACATCACGCATCTGCGGCCAGCAGACTGACCCACAGCAGTGCTCTACTTCAGCAACGCCCGGCTCATCACCACGCGCTGGATCTGGTTGGTGCCCTCGTAGATCTGCGTGATCTTCGCGTCCCGCATCATCCGCTCGACGGGGAAGTCGATCGTGTAACCGGCGCCGCCGAACAGCTGGACGGCATCGGTGGTCACTTCCATCGCGACATCGGAGGCGAGGCACTTCGACGCCGCGGAGATGAAGCCGAGGTTGCCCTCGCCACGCTCAGCGCGCGCCGCCGCGGTGTAGACCATCAGCCGGGCCGCCTCGACCTTCATCGCCATGTCGGCGAGCATGAACTGCACGGCCTGGAAGTCGCTGATCGACTTGCCGAACTGCTTGCGGTCTTTGGTGTAGTCGATCGCCGCGTCCAGCGCACCCTGGGCGATGCCGACCGCCTGGGCGCCGATGGTGGGCCGGGTGTGGTCCAGCGTCGCGAGTGCGGTCTTGAAGCCGGTGCCCGGGTCGCCGATCATCCGGTCGCCGGGAACCTTGCAGTTCTCGAAGTACAGCTCGGTGGTCGGCGAACCCTTGATCCCGAGCTTGCGCTCCTTCGGGCCGACCGTGAAACCTTCGTCGTCGATATGCACCATGAACGCCGAGATGCCGTTGGCGCCCTTGTCCGGGTCGGTGACGGCCATGACGGTGTACCAGGATGACTTGCCGCCGTTGGTGATCCACGCCTTGGCGCCGTTGAGGATCCAGCCGTCGCCGTCTGCCTTGGCACGGGTGCGCATGGACGCCGCGTCGCTACCGGCCTCCCGCTCCGACAGCGCGTAGGACGCCATCGCCTCACCGGAGGCGATCGACGGCAGCACCTTGCTCTTGAGCTCGTCGGAGCCGCGCAGGATCAGGCCCATGGTGCCGAGCTTGTTGACCGCAGGGATGAGGGAGGCCGATGCGTCGACGCGGGCCACCTCTTCGATGACGATGCAGGCCGCCACCGAATCGGCACCCTGCCCGTCGTACTCCTCGGGCACGTGCACGGCGTTGAAGCCGGACGCCACCAGCGCCTCCCGCGCTTCCTCGGGGAACCGGGAGTTCTCGTCGACGTCGGCCGCGTGCGGAGCGATCTCCTTCTCCGCCAGCGCGCGGATCGCGTCGCGCAGTTCCCGGTGTTCCTCGGGCAATTGGAACAGGTCGAATGACGGGTCTCCGCCCCATGCAGCCATCGTGATCTCCTTGCTACTCGTCGGTAACTTTACCGCGCCCGGTGGGGGCCGCGAGGCCACCTCGTCGCATTCTCAGCTCAACCTCAGCAGGAGACATGGTTGATTCACAACTTCCGTGGCTACCCTTCGGCACATGCAGGTCTACATCGATGGCTCGACATTCCGTCGCACCGCGCATTGCGACTGCGGGTGGACCGGTTCTTCGCACGTGCTGCGCGCATCGGCTGTCGTCGATGCCGGGATGCATGCCGCGCAGACCGGGCACATCCAGGTCGCGGCCGCAACGCACAACGCCGAGCCGGTCGTCGTCCTCCGCGCCTCCTGACGGCGCCGACGATCTCGGTGTGATGGGTATCACACCGAGATTATGCCGTATCGCTACTCCCCGAGCAGCCGCTGACGCAGCGCCTCGTCCTTCTCCAGCACCATCGCCTCCAGACCCTTCTGGAAATCGGCCATTCGCGCGCGTAACTCGGGATCGGCAGCGCCGAGAATGCGCACGGCCAGCAGTCCCGCATTGCGGGCGCCACCGATCGACACCGTCGCCACCGGTACGCCGGCAGGCATCTGCACGATCGACAGCAGTGAATCCATCCCGTCGAGCCGCGCCAGCGGCACCGGCACCCCGATCACCGGGAGCGGGGTCGCGGAAGCGACCATGCCCGGCAGGTGCGCCGCCCCGCCGGCGCCGGCGATGATGACCTCGATTCCGCGATCGGCCGCATCCTGGGCATAGCTCAGCATCCGGGCCGGCGTGCGGTGCGCGGAGACGACACCCACTTCGAAGGGGATGCCGAATTCGGCGAGTGCTTCGGCAGCGTCCGACATCACCGGCCAGTCGCTGTCGCTGCCCATGATCAAGCCCACCCGAGCGGTCATGCGTGCGGATCCCATCCGTCGGTCCATTGCGCGTGCGACAGCCAGTGTGCCGCCCGCTCCGCGCGCTCTCGCAGCGCCTCCCAGTCGGTACCGACGATGTTGACGTGCCCGATCTTGCGGCCCGGCCGCTCCCCCTTGCCATAGAGGTGCACCTTCGCGTCCGGCATGCGCGCGAACAAATGGTGCAGCCGCTCGTCCATCGACATCGTCGGCAGCTCGGGCGCGCCGATCACGTTGCCCATCACCGTGTACGGCGTCAGCGGGGACGTGTCACCCAGCGGGTAGTCGAGCACCGCGCGCACATGCTGCTCGAACTGCGAGGTGCGCGAGCCGTCCATCGTCCAGTGCCCCGAATTGTGCGGACGCATGGCGAGCTCGTTGACCATCAGCTCACCGGCCTCGGTCTCGAACAGCTCGACGGCCAGCACGCCGACCACACCCAGCTCCGCCGCCAGCCGAAGCGCCAATTGTGAAGCAGCAGAACGCGATTGCACCGACAGTCGAGGAGCCGGGGCGATCACGGTCACGCAGATGCCGTCCTGCTGCACGGTCTCGACCACCGGCCACGCCGCGCCCTGCCCGAACGGCGAACGCGCCACCAGCGCGGCCAGTTCGCGGCGCATCGCGACCTTCTCCTCGATCATCACCGGCACGCCGTCGGCCAGGTAACGCTCCACGATGGACCGCGCCTCCTCGACGTCGGCGGCCATCATCACGCCGCGACCGTCATAACCGCCGCGCACTGTCTTGATCACCACCGGGCCGCCTATCTCGGTCGCGAACGCGACCGCGTCGTCGACGGAGGACACGGAAGCGAAGCGGGGTACGGGCGCACCGAGCTCGGCGAGCCGGCGGCGCATCACCAACTTGTCCTGGGCGTGCACCAGAGCGGCCGGCGGCGGGTAGACCGCGATCCCCTCGGCGACGAGCCTGTCGAGCAGCTCGGTGGGCACGTGCTCGTGGTCGAACGTCAGCGCGGTCGCGCCGTCGGCGACGCGTCGCAGCGCCTCGAAATCCGTGTGATGACCCAGGACGACGTCAGGGGTCACCTGCGCTGCGGATTCGTCGGCGTCGACAGCCAGCACCCGCAGGGTCTGGCCGAGCGCAATTGCCGCCTGGTGGGTCATACGGGCGAGCTGGCCGCCACCGACCATGGCGACGACGGGGCGGGATGAACCGGTTCGTGGCACGCGGTACATCGTGTCATGAGCTACACCACATCGTTGACCTGCGGTTACCGAGCGCTTGGGTGTTTGGCCGGTTGTTTCCGTAGACTCGCTCCTTGTGTCCTTTGCCGATGCGACAATCCAGCGTCTCCCCGGGCCGCTGCGTCCCTACGCCGAGCGGCACCACGAGCTCATCAAGTTCGCCATCGTCGGGGCGACCACTTTCGTCATCGATTCGGCGATCTTCTTCACGCTCAAGCTGACCATTCTCGAACCCAAGCCGGTGACGGCGAAGATCATCGCCGGCATCGTCGCGGTGATCGCGTCGTATGTCCTGAATCGGGAGTGGAGCTTCCGGGACCGGGGTGGGCGCGAGCGCCATCACGAAGCGCTGCTGTTCTTTGGGGTCAGCGCCGTGGGCGTGGTCCTGAGCATGGCGCCGCTGTGGATCTCCAGTTACGTGTTGATGCTGCGCGTGCCGATGGTGTCGCTGTTCGCCGAGAACATCGCCGACTTCGTCTCGGCATACCTGATCGGCAACCTGCTGCAGATGGCGTTCCGGTTCTGGGCGTTCCGCCGCTTCGTGTTCCCCGACGAGATCGCCTGCGCCTCGGACAAGGCGCTGGAGTCCACCCTGACCGGTGGCGGCATCGCCGAGGCGCTCGAGGACGAGTACGAGTTCCGGCACCCGCGGGTGCCCAGGGCGTCTTAGCGGCGCAGCCCCTGTTCGTGGTAGCCGAGGTCGGTGTTGACCTGCCACGGATCGACGTTCTCGCCGAAGTACTTCCCCACGCTGCGGATCGCGCTGAGCATCGCGTGGTCTTGGTTGTCGTAGCGGTGCATTCCGTTGCGCCCGATCGGGTGCAGTGACGGGTAGTGCTGGCGCAGATAGTCGCGGATTCGCACGACACTGCGGTCTCGCATCGGGTCGTGAATCGGGTAGGCGAACTTCGACCGGACGATCATCACGTGTTCGATCTCGGGGTCGCGTAGACCCAACTGGTGCAGGTCTCGCTCGACGATGGCACTGAGGCTGTGCTCGCCGGCCAACCAGAGGTCCTCGTCGGGCAGCAGGAAGTACTCGAACCCGAGGAACGTGCCGGTGAAGCCCTTCGGGCACAGATCCGCCGACCAGCGTCGGTAGTTCTGGATGCGCCCGACGTGGAAGTTCGGGCCGGGCGTGTACACCCAGTTGTAGGGGATGTCGTAGTTGCGGCGCAGGGCCACCGCCACCGTGATCAGGGACCGGTGCCGCAGATTGTCGGCGACAGCGCGGATGTACTGCGTCGGGGCCGGGTCCAGCGCGTTGACGAGCAGACGCAACGGCATGCTGGAGAACAGGTCGGTCCCGGTGAATTCCTCGCCGTGATCCGTTTCCACGGTCCAGGTACGCCCGTCGTAGCGCGCGCAGACCACCAGCGAGTTGAGGGTGATCGGAACGCCGGCGTCGGTGAGTTTCGCGGCAGCGGCTTCCCAGAGTTGCCCGGGGCCATAGCGGGGGTAGCGGAACACGTCCTGGTTTTCCGCTTTTTCATCGGCGCTCAGCCGCCAGCCGATCGGCTTGATCCGCTGATTGGCCCAGTCGCTGGCGATGTTCTCGGGTTCGGTGAGCCATGTCTTGCGGACGTAGCCGTCGAAGAACAGTTCGTACCAGTGCCGGCCGAACTCCATCCGGCCCCAGTCCCTGAAGTTCGTCTGCCGGGGCGCGATCTGGGTTTGTCGGCGCATCCGTGCCCAGGCGTAGCTGGCGGCGCCGCGCAGGCCGTCGCCGATGCCCAGGTCCATCAGGAGGTCGCGGCCCATCAGCGGGTACCGGACGAAGCGGTTGTTGACCAGCATCGCCGAACTGCGCGGGACGACGAGCCATTGATCGTCGGGCAGCAGCGACCGCCACAGGTCGGACACTTCTTCGCTGCGGGTGAAGAAGCGGTGTCCGCCGGGGTCGATGCGCCAGTCACCGTCGGTCGGGGTACGCGCCAAACCGCCGATGACGCTCGAGGATTCGACGATGTGCGGGGTGACGCCACGCCGTGTCAACTCCAGCGCGGCGGTGAGTCCGGCCGGTCCGGCACCGATGATCAGCGGTTCGCGCTGCACGTCTACCTGCCCCGCAGTTGCGGCAGTGCGCGGTACTCGGCGATGAGATCATCGATGTCCTGCACCGTCAGGTCGTTGAGCGGCGTGGGGACGAAGCGCAGCATCGCGTACTGGCTCTGCAGCGGCGGGAAACCGCTGAGCAGTGGCTCCGGCGTGGTACGGACGACGAGGTCGACGGCACTGATCTCGAAAGATTCTGCTATATCGGCGTTTTCGCCGCACCGCCCCACGGCGTCGCGCAGTTCGTCGTACGCGTCGTAGGCCGCCAGCAGGTTGATCCGGAACCGGGCGCCGGTCATGGTCACTTCCAGGTCATGAGCCGCTACAACGTAGTTGTCGGGCAACGCCTTTCGGTCACCGTGCAGGCGCAGGCTGCATACCGTGGCATCGAAGTTGGCCGGGACCAGCGTGGTGAGGAAATGCAGTGACGCCTGGTACACGGCGTCGAGTTCTTCAGGCGTGCGGCTCAGGTTGGCTCGGCTGAGGTTGTAGACCGTCACGGTGCGCACGCCGTGGCGCTGCAGGGCCAGGAGAATCTCGACGACCTTGTACGCGCCGCGCAGGTAGGCCTCCGCGAGCGTGGTGTCGTGACTGCGGGCCCACCGCCGCAGTCCGTCGGGGATCAAGCCGACGTGGTCCGGCCCCTTCTCCACTCCGCCCCCAATTCGTTGCCCCCGCTCATTCGACGCTGCGCAGCACAGCGAGCACCGTCAACGCCAGAACCTTCAAGTCCAGCAGGATGGACCAGTTCTCGATGTAGTAATTGTCGAATTCGGCGCGATCGGCGATGGAGGTCTGCCCGCGCAGGCCGTGCACCTGCGCCCACCCGGTCATACCGGCCTTGACGCGGTGGCGGTCGCCGTAGCGGCGGATCTGAATCTCGAAGAGCTCGACGAATTCGGGACGTTCGGGCCGGGGCCCGACGAGGCTCATGTCTCCCCTGACGACGTTGAGCAGCTGCGGCAGTTCGTCCAGCGAGGTCTTGCGCATGATCTTGCCGATCCAGGTGCGCCGGTCCTCACCCTCGACGCCGCCGGGTGCAGCGCCGTCCTTGAGCGCGAACTCCTGCGCGGCGGGGTCGGCGGGGCGCATGCTGCGGAACTTCAGGCACTGGAACACCTTGCCGTCGCGGCCGATTCGATCCTGGCCGAAGAAGATCGGGCCGGGCGAACTGAGCCGCACCAGCAGCATGAGTGTCAGGAACAATGGCGAGATGAGCACCAGGCCGGCGGCAGCGAGGGTCCGGTCCATCGTGTGTTTGACGGCGAACTGCCAACCCGTCGGATTGGTGTGTGACAGCACCATCAGCGGGATGCCGCCCATGTGCTCGATGGTGGCGCCCGCGCCGACGGCGTCCATCATCCGCGGGACCAGCCGCACTCTCATGCCGAGGTGGTGTGCGCGCTGGGCGAGTATCGCCAGTTGTTCGTCGGGCACCGTGGAGTGCGCGATGATCAGTTTCTCGGCCTTCGTGGTCACCACGGCCCGCTCGAGGTTGTCGGTGGTGCCCAGGTAGGGAACGCCTTCCACCTCGGTGTTGGCGGGCCGGACGTCGTCGATGATCCCGACGGGGCGCAGGCCGTAGTCGGGAATCTGGTTCATGCGGGTGATCAGCTGGTGCGCGATCGGACCGGCGCCGACGACGATCGCCGGCTTGCCGAACCGGTACTTGCGCCGCAGATAGCGCTGCGCGAGGGAGCGGCAGAGTCGGGTCAGGGGCACCAGGACGGCCGCCAACACCCAGATTCTCAGAACCACGTCGTTGGCGCGGATGTAGGGCGGGACCGTGTCACCCTCCGAAAACTTCGGGATTGCGAAGGTCATCACAGCCAGCGTCAACAGCGCAGCCACCGCCACCGACGTCTCGATCGGCTCGAACTCCTCGATGAACCGGTCGCCCAGCTTGCGCTTGTACATCTTCCGGGTGATCAACAGGAGGACGAGGATCGGGATGAACCACCACGTCTTCGGCAGGACACCGCGACTGTCCGGCTGGCCGGCGTAGATCAGGTGCGTGATCACCACCGCGAGGAACGCCGCCCAGATGTCGAGCACGACGGTGATGCCGTTGTAGCCGTTCTCGTTCCGCAGATAGGCGGCAAGGCGTTGCCGCAGCGTGGGTGCCGCGACGGCCAGTGGCGGCGACGCTGCACGAAATTGCGGCGTGGTCGGACGCGCGCTCGGTGGTGTGTGCACCGATTGCGTGGTGTTTGCCTGCATGCGCGAATCCCCCGGGACGGCCTGAGGACTCTCACTCTAGGTGTGCTGAACGGACAGTGCAGTCAATTTGACACTCACGGATGGCAATTTGCCGGATATGTCACAGTAATTTGGCTTCCAAGGTAACTGACGGTGGTGCAGTTACCGGGCCTGGGCGCGGTCCAAGCCGAAGATCCGCTCAGCAGCCATACCCGCGAGATCACTGAGTATCTGCACGTGACCGGTGCTCCACAGGCGCGGTTTGATGTCGAAAACACACAGCGTACCGACAGCATGCCCCTCGAAATCGGTCAGCGGAATACCCAGGTAGGACACCAGGGTGCCATCCTCGACGGCCGGGTGGTTCTTGAACACCGGATCGAGGCGAGCATCCTCGAGAATCAACGACTGGCCGTTTGCCACGGCGTACTGACACATCGACCGCTCCAATGGCGTCTGCCGTTCCCCCGTGATGTCACATCCGAGACCGACCTCGCTCTTGAAGAATTGCCGATCGACGTCGACGAGGGTCATGCAGGAGAACGGAGTGTTGAGCGCCTCGGACGCTGCACGGGTGATCCGGTCATACAACTCTTCGGTCGGCGAGTCCAGCAGGCCGGTGGCATACAGTGCGCGCAACCGGTCGGGGTCGGCGATCACGGTCGACACGCTGGGCATGTCGGTACCGGCAAACACTCCCGACGCCGACAGATGGTCCATCAGA
>Ga0247757_10001964_pt1 | contig 11844 bp, 12 predicted proteins | sample UWRJL126311R4_FD_180929 | JGI IMG/M metagenome (GOLD analysis project Ga0247757, IMG submission 180929) | Plant litter microbial communities from Arlington Agricultural Research Station in Wisconsin, United States - UWRJ-L126-311R-4 | ecosystem: Environmental > Terrestrial > Plant litter >...
GGGCCGGCCATGGTGAAACTGTGGAGTAGGTGTCATGGGGGTGGGCTGTGGAGGGTGATACTTTTACACCCGACCGTACCAGGGGGCTTCTCTAGCGGCGAGAAGGGTTCTGATTGCAAGTGCACGCGTGCAGTTGGACGTCGACCGTTTGAGTGCGAAAGGCACAAGTGAAAGAAGGGCAAGTTCAGGTCGCACAGGACAGCCCCCGAAGTTTCGCCGCTTGCGTCGCTCGCAGCTTCCACCGGAGCTCCACACCGAGCATTACCACTCACTTCACGCCCAGCCCCGCTTCATTCTACCCCATCGACCGTCCTTACACGCTTTGACAAGCTCAAGATGGGTGATCCGCAGTTCGCAAAGTACCCGGACCTGCAGCTGGCCCAGCACATCTTCCAGCTCACCAATCCCGCCGCCTCCAAATCCGCTAAACATGGCTCCCTCAAGTCGCTGCAGGATGCCATCCAGGACAAGAAAATGGCACCCCTATACCGCTATCTTGCACATCCCGTGGAGGGTGTTTTAAACGCACCGGGCGAGGGGACTGCACAGCAACCGATTACCCACCGGAGACCATCGTCGAGTGCCGCCACGATGCTCGCCTCGAAGAACGCCAATGTGGAGGTGCCGCTACCGTGGGACGAGAAGCTGTATGAGAGCCTAAAGGCGGAGAACGAGAAAGAGTTGGAAGCAATACAAAAGGAAGAAGACGAAGCAGCAGAGAAGGCAGGCGAGACAGAGGTCCAGGCAGCACGAGGAAAACGCGCCGAGCTGTACAACCGCATCGGCGACAAAGTAGGCACATTTTATACGGACTTGCTGAGGACTATCTGACAAAAATACACAGGAAAAAGCCATTGCAAGCTACGAGGCTATATTCGAGAAGACGGGCATTCTCGGTACCAAAATCGATCTCGTGCTCGCTATAATACGCGTTGGCCTTTTCTTTGGAGACAAGGTGCTGGTCAAGAAAACGATTGAGCGGGCAGGCGCACTCGTCGAGAGCGGCGGTGACTGGGATCGTCGGAACCGTCTGAAAGCCTACCAGGGCCTGCATCTTCTGACAGTTCGGTCACACGCACAAGCAGCGCCACTTCTGCTTGACAGTCTGTCCACATTCACTAGTTATGAGCTCTGTAACTACTCCTCCCTCGTCATCTATGCCATTCTTGCTGGTTCGGTGTCGCTCAAGCGCGTCGACTTCAAGTCAAAGGTGGTGGACGCACCTGAGATCAAAGCCATTGTAGGTGGCACAGAGGACAAACTCTCGGCGATAACAGGACAGGCGTCTGCAGGTCCCGCACAGGGCGATGAAGAGATAGCAGAGTCGGGCTCCACAGCAACGCCTGTTCCTACTGCGGTCAACTTGACGACGTTGGGCGTTCAACAGGATTCAGAGGTGTCAATTGACTTTTCGCCGCTCGCAAAGCTCGTCAAGAGCCTCTACGAGGGCGACTACAAGAACTTCTTTGGCGCACTGGCCGAGGTGGAGATCAACTTCCTAAGCCAGGACCGTTACCTCTTCGAGCATCGGAGCTGGTACGTGCGGGAGATGCGGCTGCGAGGGTACCAGCAGCTGCTCCAGTCATACCGTGTGGTGGGGCTGCAAAGCATGGCCAATGATTTTGGGGTTACGGTGGACTTTCTCGATAAGTAAGTCGATGTGCAAATGTACTCTATGCTTTTTCTCACAGCCACAGGGATCTGGCCAAGTTCATTGCAGCCGACCGCATACCCTGCACCATCGACCGCGTCAAGGGCATCATCGAGACGAACCGGCCAGACGACAAGAACAAGCAGTATGCTGATGTTGTGAAGCAGGGCGACCAGTTGATCACGAAGCTACAGAAGTACGGGCAGGCAGTAAGGTTACGGGGCAGCGAACGTGGTTGAGCGGGGATGTGAGACGACGGGAGGAGGATTGGAAGGTTTGTTGCAGCTGTGTAGACTTAGTACGGCTGGGTAAAAATGACCAGCCACGGCTCACACGAGCATAGAGGACCGAAATGCATCGTGTTTGGCACGCGTCACGGCTGAATACATGTGCAATGTTTCCAAGTGGAAATAACGAGCGTCGATGCTGTGCGACAGGCCCGTCACTGGTCCCTGCGTCGCACCCCCGCGAGCGAATGAGGGGTCGCGGAAGAGGTTTGCTTTGAATGGGCGCGACGCCATCAGGGAGGACTGCTCTGGCTGCTCCCATCCTCGACTCCCCCGGCCTCTGATTCTTCTCCTCCCTACATCCGTCGATCTGTACAGGAACGCGACTTGAGCGCATCCCACTGCGCGTGCACAGACCAAGGACGGCCCGCCGACGGCGCCGTGGGTAGCAGAGCTGCAGAGGAGACCGGGGCCGATAAGCAACAGGCCCAGAGAGGTCCAGGGTGCCGAGAGATGATGTCGTCGTCATGGGCGCGTTGGGCCTGCCGGTCATCTGTCACAGCCGCCAGACGCGGCGTCAACACCAATCGATGGAGGGAGGGAATCGTTGCTGCAGCCGGCGTCGGCGCCCGCGGTAGGTAACTCTTTGTGTCCTGCTCTCTCCCCCACCGCTCTTCTGAACCCACGGCGCTTGTGTTAGACACAAGACTGCGACATCTGCCCACTCACTGGATAGTGGGGCTCCGCGTGCAGCAGAAAAAATCGCTCCCACGCCGACCGCCACTACCAAAAGCAAAGGCTCCCTTTTCTGCTGATACTTGTTCCGCATCTGCCTGTGTTTTCTGCCTTTTGGAATTGCTTGTTGAAAGCATTGTTGGATTCGGTGCTCACGTATTCATTGCCAGTCGGATATCGAGTCATCCTACCGCGCCGCACCATGTCCTCCGAACCCCGCCGAGCTCTCACTCACGACAACATCAACCCTCACGTCAAGGAGGCCCAGTATGCTGTACGTGGTGAGCTAGCCGTCCGCTCCGAGGAGTACCGCGCCGCGTTGGCCAGCGGCGAGGGCAAGAATCTCCCCTTCGATACCGTCATCGCCGCCAACATTGGCAACCCGCAGCAGCTCGACCAGAAGCCCATCAGCTTCTTCAGACAGGTTGTGAGCATTCTTGAGAACCCTCAGTTGCTAGACCATGAGAAGATCTTCGTCGAGAGCCTGGGATACAAGTCGGATGTCTTCGAGAGGGCAAGGACCCTGCTCAAGGAGATTAAGAGCGTGGGCGCATACAGCCAGAGCCAGGGCGCTCCGGGAATCCGCCAGAGCGTAGCAAAGTACATCGAGCGTATGTATCCTGTGTAACAGTGAACCACCGTTTTTGCTGACCCCAAGCAGGTCGGGATGGTTATCCTGCTAGCTTCAAGGACATTTACCTTAGCAATGGCGCTTCGTCCGGTGTCAACACTCTCTTGCACGTAATTTGTGCTTCGCCCAAAACTGGTATCATGGTGCCCATCCCCCAGTATCCCCTTTACACGGCCACACTCTCCATCCTCAATGCTAAGTGCGTGCCATACTACCTCGACGAGAGCCAGGCCTGGGGCACCAGCGTCAACGAGATCCGTACGGCCTACGACAAGGCTGTCTCCGAGGGCACTGACGTCAAGGCCATTGCCATCATCAACCCCGGCAACCCAACGGGTGCCAGCCTGTCGGCCGCTGACATCAAGGCTGTCCTCGAGTTTGCCGCTGAGAAGCACATTGTCGTGATTGCCGACGAAGTGTACCAGACGAATGTCTTCATTGGTGAATTCATCTCCTTCAAGAAAGCGCTGCGTGATCTGCAGAAGGAGAAGCCGGGCAAGTTTGACAACATCGAGCTAGCGTCGTTGCACAGCGTGTCCAAGGGCATGGTGGGCGAGTGCGGCCATCGTGGCGGCTACTTTGAGCTTGTGGGCTTCGACCCAGAGGTGGCTCAGGAAATCTACAAGTTCATCAGCATTCAATTGTGCCCACCCGTGGTTGGCCAATGCATCGTCGAGATGATGGTGAACCCGCCTAAGGAGGGCGAGCCCAGTTACGAACTGTACAAGAAGGAGTATGACGGCATCTTTGGGGGCCTGAAAGAGCGAGCATATGCCCTCTACGAGGCCTTCAAGCAGATGGATGGCGTCAAGTGCCAGGAACCTCAGGTATGCATCCTAACGCCTCAGCTCCCTCAATTCCCATAATTTCCACCGGTCATTTCGTCATCAACCCCCCTCCCCTCGTATCACAGTTCGCTTCCGAAACTAACCGTGCCGTGTTTCCCACAGGGCTCCATGTACCTGTTCCCAACCATCCAGCTACCGCCCAAGGCCGTTGAGCAGGCCAAGAAGGAGGGACGTAAACCCGACGAATTCTACTGCTTCCGCATGCTTGACGCCACTGGTGTGTGCGTTGTGGCGGGATCCGGGTTCGGTCAGAGAGAAGGTAGCCTGCACTTCCGCACGACGTTCCTAGCGCCCGGCACGGAATGGACCGGCCGCATCGTCAAGTTCCACCAGGATTTTATGGCCGAGTTCAAGTGATCCGAATCATGGATGGCAGCTTGATCAGATCGTGCGAAGTGCGAAAGGAACACCGAATTTTGTGTAACCATTGTGTGAAGGGAGGACCAGTTAATCGCAAAAGTTTGAACGGACGTCCATATCGCGTGTCGGGGTGGCGCGGGGAACGATCTAGGAGGAGATTGGATCTATAGGTGTTTCTTTGGCCGCATTGTTTTTTTTCTTCCAGGGTGAATGTATGTAGGTCGGGGTTGGAGACTTAGGTGCAGGATATTGGGGGCCTCAAATGCTCGGATCCGAGGCATCTATCTGCTCTCCGTCGCTGTGTTGTAGGTGTTCGGAGCGGGGAATTAAAAAAAATAGTCTTGTAGTACCTGAGCTTGGCCCGCCGCACCTCAGCAGCTACTATACATGTTTTAGTGTTGCAGATATTCGGATCGGAGAATTAGAGGAACAGGTATAGAACAGATCCCTTGTCCGTCAAGCCGAGGCATTGAGATAGCCTCCGTCTCTGTTGTTGAAACTCCGATAAGCACAGCGATCGGAGAAAAAATAAGGCTTGACTTTGACACGGTGGGATCCCTACTCCAGAGATGCCTATCACTACCCGTCCGCGCTACCCCAGCATCGTTACTCGGGCCCCATTGGCCGATCTACACGCCACGCGTACGCTATGCTGTATCGGGACTAGACCCACAACCCCCTTGTCTCTTCACGTCGGCTGATCCCAGTCGTCGTGCCGCCCTCGTGCCGTCTCCCGTGCAGCGCTCTCAGAACTGCCTCCCCACCGCCACGTCGGCCGAGAATTATGTACTCATCGCGTGCTTCTTGCGCTTTGGATATGGGATCGATCTGGCATGCATCATATGCGCATCACACTTGTGAAAAATGTGCGTTTCTTTTCTCCACGCAGCCTTGCCTCAGGCCCACAGGCCACGTCCTGTCCACGTCTCGTGCACCGTTCTAGCCGGCATCCCCTGACCAGCCCCACCCCTCGCCACCCAATCACTTTCTCGAATGCCGTCGAGTCCCCTGCCAACCGGCGCGTCGAGAACGGGTGATCCCGCGCGTAGCGTCCAACACTTGCTCTACTTGGCCCCTGCCCAACCGTGCGCTTGTTCTCCCCACGCCTCGCTCTTCCTCCCTCGTACACCCCGGCCAGCCGAGGGTCGGGGCACCGTCTAACCGCGCACACAGGTCACGTTCTAGAGACCTCAGAATATCTTAGGCAGGGGACACGCAGGGCGGGGCTTACGGCCGAGCCAGAGACCGAGACCGAGATGGAATTGTGTGGCTTGGTGGAGAGGATTGGGTGTGAGCAGTGTAAGCGAATGAGGGGTAGGTTTGCCCCGCGTAGGCGTGTTCCAGTCCATCTTATCACACTGCCTCCTGAGAGATGAGGATGTGTATTTAAGAGATGGACGCGCCCGCCCTGAAAGAGACCAGACAGACAGATCAATTCAATCAAGCATTCACAAAGACACAATAATTCAACTACCCACAAGCTTCACCGTTTCACATCGACTTTATTATCAGTACTTGTTTACGACCACAACCATGGCTTCCAACACATCCCTCACATCCACCACCGTCGTAGAGCCTAAGAACAAGTTCCACACCATCATCGTGGGCGCTGGTGCATCCGGTCTCCTTATCGCTCAAGGTCTCAAGAAGGTGAGCCCCTTACCCCCTAAACACCAACATCACAACCCACCACTAACACCTCCCAGCGCAACCTCCCCTACACAATCCTCGAATGTGAAGACACTTTCAAATACAAGAATCGCCCTCGGGAATGGGGTATGACCCTCCACTGGGGCATGGGCCCCCTATCCTCTATCCTCTCCCAGTCCCGCCTTAACCGCCTCAACACCGTCTTCGCAGATCCAAACTGCCCCCCCGGCGCAACTAGAGGGCTCTCATGCTTCAATGGCCAAACAGGTGAACTTCTCTTCGTCGGCGACACGGACAAGCCCGTCCGCGTCTCACGTCGCAAGCTTAAGAACTTCCTCGCCGAAGACCTAACCATCGAACACGGCCGCGAGCTCGCTAGCATCGAGCAGACGCCCGACGAGAAGATGCACGTGCACCTTAAAGACGGCGGCGTCATTAGTGGCGACGTGGTCATTGGCGCCGACGGCGCGCGTAGCCGCGTGCGCGAGTACCTCGTGGGCCCGCGCGACAACCAGCTCACTGACATCCCGATGAGCATGTTCAATTTCACGTCGAAGGTGGGCGCGGAGACGGCTAAGAAGATCCGGGCGCTGAACCCGCTATTCGTCACGGCCTTCCACCCCGACAACGGCAACTACTTCTGGCTGAGCATCCAGGACGCGCAGGACCCTAACAAGCCCGAGGACTGGGTGTTCCAGTTCATCATGAGCTGGACCGACTGCGAGCTGCCGGCCGAGGAGAACACGCGCGAGGGCCGCATGCGCTTCTTCAAGAAGCGCGCGACCACGTACTGCGAGCCGTGGCGCAGCGCCGCCCTCGCCGTCGACGAGAGCCTCGATCTCCGCCTCGACAAGGGCACTTACTGGGGTAATGCGCGCCGGTTCGATAACCACGGTGGAAGGGTCACCATCTGCGGCGATGCGGCACACCCTATGACGCCTCACCGCGGCCAGGGACTCAACAATGCCCTACTCGACGCCTCGAACATCGTGTCAGCACTCCACTCCGTCGCCGACGGCGAGAAGTCGTTCCAGGAGGCCATGGACGAGTACGACGCAGAGATGATCCAGAGGGGCAAGCTCGAGATGGAGGTCAGCTACAAGCAGACCATGATGGTGCACAACTGGGATATGGTCATGGACAGCCCCATGGTCAAGTACGGAGCACACAAGGCCAAGGCCGAGATGCTGGAAAAGATCAAGGATATCAACGTGATCAAGGTGAGGGAAGTCGTCGAGGTCTAGAGGCCACACTGCGGGGCATGTACATTTTGTATGATTTTTTCTCCTTTACTTGGATTCTGGTTTCTGGGCGGGCCTCTGTCTGGGTTTTGGGCTTAGCGATTTGTTTAATCATCTACAGTCGCTCATATGCTGTTCGACTATATAGAAAGATCAATGGAGTTTTCGGTTTCTACTTCAACTATCGGATCCTCATTTGGTTCTGTGTGAATTTGGATATGCTTCGACTTTACTATTTTGGTAGGACAGTACTGGAACTAGGCAAGTCTTCAGCTCTACGGGTTTTTTTTTTCCAAGTTATCTAACGTTCAGCAGCATCATAGCTCCTGGTGTCTCCGGGTGCTTAACCTTCAGCATTCGCTGCCTCGTCGATTGTTGGTTTGCGAAGCAAGTGCTAGTGGTTATCCTTTTTACTCTTTTTAGTCTACAAAGGATGCTTTGCATGGTTCTTCTTTTGGTTTTATGATACCCCACACCAACCTACAGCATCAACGTGGTTTCTGGATGCTCACTAATCCCCCGAGTCAGAGTCAAGAATAAGAATCAACCTAGGCCCCTTTTTGGATTGTATAGGCGAAGGCGGCTGCTAACCTAATGGTACAGCCCCAGTCTTGTCACCAATCGGTAGCCCCCGCTGGGACCTCCAAGATAACATGGGGCCGAAGGGTGGAGAATGAGATGGCAGTGCTGGGCAACAGTATTTTCGTCTGTGGCATCGCTCATTCTTTAAGTCCATCCTTGGAGTTCTACTGATAAGTTTTGGAGACGTTCTACGATTGCACCCTTGACGTCATTGTTCCAAATGTCATCACAAGCGACAAGAACAGCAACGGCAATGAGCTGCGCCGAAACGAGCTACACCAGCGTTGAGGGGTTGGAATTCACACTGTATTGCAAACAAGATGCCACGGGTCTCGGCGACATCAACAACACGGGCGCCGACAGCCCAGAGAAATGCATGGATCTCTGCTCCCAGCACCCGCTCTCTCTTTGCGGTGCTGCAGCCTTCGACTCCAATGAGTCCCGGTGCTATTTCAAGAACACTAACATCACAGCGCGGAGCAGCAACGATCGAGATAATTTTGTGCTGGGTGTGGCCAAGGCAGCACAGTTGGCGCCCTACGAGTCCAAGTGCGATAACGTGCAGAACCAGACGGCGAAGAACGGGCTCGACTTCATGGTATACTGCAACCAGATCGTGGTAGGCTACGATTCGTGCACAGATGAAGCGCCAGGATGTAGGACGCACACGAGCAGCGTGGAGGAGTGTCTGGACTACTGCTCGACCATGCACCCGCTGTGTACAGGCGTGGCGTGGGACTCGACCGTCAAGATGGGGTATCTGAACTGCTATCCCAAAAACACAACGGCCGACATGTTGACCAAGCAGAGGTCGCAGAAGAAAGGGTGGCAGGCCGCGAAGGCGCTGCTTCAGGTAGCCACGGATGACTGTCGCTCCAATGGAAACGGGACGGTGGTGGCGAACAATGGCGTTGGGTTCGAGCTGGCGTGCAACGAGGACCGGTTTGGGAGCGATATCCAGGTCAGCCACGTTGGATCGTATGGTGGATGTATCGAATCATGCGCCAACTATACCGGCGGCCAGTGCGTGGGTGCGGTCCACGATGGGTACATGGTGAACGGGTACGAGAATTGCTATCTCAAATCGTCGATTGGGGTCGCCACACCAGACCAGCAGGGGTTCACGTTCGCACTACGACAGGGTGGTTCGAACAATTCGACGAGCAACTCGACATCTGCTTCTCAACAAGGCGACAAGGGCAATGGGAGCAAGGCCTGGATCGCTGGTCCCGTTGTTGGAGGCATCGTAGTGATAGCGATCATATTGGGGCTGTTGTGGTGGCAAAGAAAGAGGACTAGAGAAAAAGCCCCGACGACGCAGGCCGTCGCAGAGCACGAGACATGGCCCAGCCAGCAGCTCCACGTCAAGGCGACAAATGTTGAGCTCGACTCAGACAGGCCTGCAGCTGAGCTGGAGACACCGAGGAATGCTTACAGCCAGTAACGTGTTCTATCACTCGTCTAGTCACATCGATCCCAAAATCCACCAGAAATCACGAAAATAGATCCTTGTAATTTCAACAACGCCTTAATAATAGACTTAAAGTCTTTATATACAGTCTCTAATTTATATATTAAGACTCCTTTTAGAAGCTAAGAATAATATGTAAAGTAACTAGTTAGATAATAAATTTTATCAGGTTCTGGCCTCTAAAATACAAACAAAATTCCTATAAAACCTAATAAGAAATATAAAATACATAAAGAAACCTATATATATCTGGACGTTGTTAAGATTGCAAGGATCTACTTTCGCGATTTTTGGTGAGGTTTGGGGTGGCCAGCTTACTGTCCCTACTACACTACGGTCAGTAGGGGGAGGGGGGAAAGTGGGCGGGACACGATGGCGTGAGGCGGGCGGGGTGGGGATTGTGAATTGCCATCGGCAGTCAGGCCCACACGCGGCGGCGGGCACGCTAGCGGGGGAGGGCTTGGGAGGGAAGGTGCGAGGGAGCGAGGGACCATGGGCGGGCGGCTGGCGTGAAATCTGACGACGGGGCAGCCCAAACGAGGCGAGAGCGTCAGGCAGACCGCGGAACGTCGGACAGTGGGGATGGGCGGGGACGAGACTTCAACCCAGACTAAGCCCGCAACTCTTTTTCTCGCGCAAACAAACCCAACCGCCTGTCACCCGTTACGCGCGCTCGATCCAGATCTGCTTCGCGCACAGACAGGCGAACGAACAAGACATGACCTCCAACGCCTCAGGCGCAGGGCCCCCAGACGCGCCACCACACGGGCACGAGCATGAGCACGAGCTCGAGCTCGACCAGCCGGAAATGTATACTAGCGCCAGCGAGCAGGACAGCACCGCTGCCGCGCCCGTCGTCGACACCAGCGCCAACCATCCAGGTCCAGAGCCGCAACAAGCGCCGTCTGCCGCCGAATTAGATGTCGTGCGTACACCGAGCACCAGCATCTTGCAGGCGCCGTGACTTTGCTGACTTCCTTTCCCTCGCAGGCCCAGTGGGACTCGCAGAGCGATGGGGGCGATTCTGCCTACGAGGAAATGTAAGCATCGTGTTCCAGAGCCGACCCGCAAAGAAGCGCCGTGCTGATCATCTACTTTGCCCAGACAGTCGCAGACCGCCTCCGTAACTTCGAGCATCCTTGCCGGTCACTACGAGAACGGCAGGAGATACCATGCTGTAAGTCCATCCTATCCGTACTCACATGACACACCAGCGCTGACAGCCATTCACCAGTACCAAAGCGGACGTAAGTAAAAACCATCCAATCATCTGTCTATGCATACTGATCTTCTCCCTAGAGTACATGTTCCCTGATGACGAGCAGGAGCAGGATAGGTCAGTAGTCGCCAATTTCCATCTTTTGGCACCACGCTTACACCGTACAGGCTCGACATCAAATATGCATCGCTACACCTCGTCATGGGCAAGGTATGCTTTGCACCACTCAGAGACCCCCAGCAAGCTCTTGACATTGGCACCGGCACCGGCATCTGGGCCATGGATTTTGCAGAGGAGTTTCCCGAGACAGTTGGTACGTCGGCTACCAACCTGTGACATTCTGCGTCCAGGCAGCTAACGGGTGTCCAGTTACTGCAACCGATCTGAGCCCTATCCAACCTACATGGTAACTTTCGCACATCTCTTGGCTGAATCTACATCCCACCAACACAACATTAGGGTCCCTCCAAACGTTAAGTTCGAGATCGACGATGCAGAGCAGCCATGGACTTGGGCTGAGAACTTCTTCGACTACATCCACCTGCGTACCATGGTCGCCGGCATCCGCAACTGGGAACGCCTCTACCAGCAAGCCTTCCGGTAAATCCCCTTCCACACTCTCTAGCCCCATCACCCTAACTGACATCTCCAGTCACATGAAACCTGGCGGCTACATCGAAGTTCAGGAAATCGACCTCATGGGCGTCATCCAGCCTAGCTCGCGCAACCCGGGCACCGCCTTCCTACAGTGGTGCGAGTTGCAGGGAAAGGCCGCCGCTCAGGTCGGCATCAACCTGCGCACCTCTCCCGCCTTCATCTCCGACCATCTTAGGCGCGCAGGCTTCATCGACATCCAAGTCCATGAGTTCAGGTGTCCCATCGGTCCATGGGCGGCTGGCAAGAAACTACGCGATGCAGGCTTGCTGCAGCTCAGCGCCGTCCTGGATGGACTGGAGGGCTTGAGTCTCAGACTTTTCCAATTTTATGAGGGAGGATGGACGAGAGAAGAGCTGAGTGTGTTGCTGGCGAAGGTGAGAGCCGAGTTGAAGAGTAGGGAGTGCCATGCGTATTGGCCTGTGTGAGTTGCCTCATCCTCCATTCTATTTGTCCTTTTAATTAACGGATATAGCATGGTGGTTTACGCTAGGAAGCCCGGTGGCGACACTGACTAGCTATGCTTGAAGCTGAGTGTGTTGTCTCTTTCAAGCATTGTCTGAGCAGCTCGAATT
>Ga0247757_10001965_pt1 | contig 11841 bp, 7 predicted proteins | sample UWRJL126311R4_FD_180929 | JGI IMG/M metagenome (GOLD analysis project Ga0247757, IMG submission 180929) | Plant litter microbial communities from Arlington Agricultural Research Station in Wisconsin, United States - UWRJ-L126-311R-4 | ecosystem: Environmental > Terrestrial > Plant litter >...
CGAAACGTTTGCATTTGTTGCACTGATCACATTTGTTTGTACAGTTCCTGTTACAGACAAATTATTCAACCCACTCAGATTTGAGATCGTAGCATTCGTTGCGCTGATCGATCCTACCTGTGCCGTTCCGCTAACAGTAAGATTATTCAGCGTACCAAGCTGCGTAATAAAAGGCTGATTAGCCGTAAGTATCGTTCCATCAATCGTGCCGGCTGAAATATGATTGGTTACAGTCAAACTGGTCAAGCCACTCAGGTTCGAGATATTGGCATTGGTAGCATTGATGGTACCAACTTCTGCAATATTGCTTACAGACAGGTTCGTCAACTGCCCGATCTGCGTAATGTTCGGCTGGATCGCTGTTTGCAACACGCCTTTGATCGTGGCAGCACTGATGCTTGCAGCAGTAATGTTGCCACTAACAGTTAAAGCACCCAGTGTTCCTACCGTTGTAATATTTGGCTGCGATGCCGTAACAATCTGCCCGGCAATCGTTGATGCAGTAATACCACCTGTTGCCAATACAGAACTGGGGGTAATAGCGCCAAGACTTAAAAATATATGTGGTGTAGTGGCAGGACTAAGTACACTGCCCACAATGCCATCCGAAGTTGTAAGCGACAACGAACTGACACCACCCAGCGATGTAAGATCACTTCTTCTTACATAGTTGCTTAACATATTGGCAGTATCAGAGATCCGCAACAGCGTACTAAGCATCGTAGCGGTATCGCTTACAAATATGATATTCGAAGACGGGATCTTTCTCAACGCCCCATTCGATATTGTGACGAGCGAATCAGATTTCAATCCATTCGTCATGTTGAAGTTGAGATTGGATGCCGGCACCTTACGCAACTGCCCATTCAGCGTTGTAACAATAGAATCAGTGGCTGCTCCATCACTCAATGCAAAATTCAGGTTATTGGCCGGTTCCCATGCTGTGCCATTCCATTGCAGTACCTGTCCCGTGGTTGGTACGGTATTGGAAACCATCCTGCCCATCAGTTTATTCGCATTCCAGATAGCAGTATCCGTATTCGCAGTAATATTCCAGGTTTGCGTATTGGGCTCATTATTCATAATGATACCCTTCGATCTCTCACCATTGATCGTGATCGCACCAACCTGGTTATTGATGGTTGTTACCTGCCCGTTGAACGTACCGAAGTTGAGCCACCTGTTCCCCTGGCGGAAATAAAATTTGGCGTCCGATGTACTGTAAAGCACCATACCATTGGCCGGTGTTGAAATAACCAGTGTATCAAACACCCTTGAAACCAACATTGCCTTGTCGGTAGCATCTATCTGGAGTGCAATGCTGTTATTATTGGGAAGGAAAGTAGTGCTACCAATGATCAAACCTTTTGCATTCACGATCAGGTTGTTGCTCATCCGCAGTGTGTCCTTGGCGGTATGATTACCAAGGTTATCACCAAATCGCTGCGCATTCGCGGTATATACGAATGAGAAAAGTGCACCCAGTACGAGCAGGGCAGTTCGGATAATTGTTATTCTCATTCTAAAAATACGCACGATACTTATTCGTTAATGGTTCAGTTTATATACAAAACAAAAGGTTTCAGTATATAACGTTTTTAATACTTTCTATTTTATCACTACGATCTTATAATCACTGTTCTTTACATCTACCACATTATCCGTATAATTGGCAAAACGGATCTTTACTTTATTGTTCGCACTTACCCATGCACTGTATACCGCCCAATCCTGGTAATCACCCTGGGGAGTAATAATGATCGGATCCCCGAGGCTTACACCGGTTACCTCCACCTCCACAACCGAGGTAGTCAATGGCTGGATGGTAACAGATGCGCCATTGGAAATAGCCAGGTTGGTATTGAAATTAGATACATACGTCACATTCTGCTGTGCAGCCTGTGGTGGCGCCCAGGCAACTTTACCCGTACTATCCGTTATCAGGAAGGTGTTATTGGCACCCGGCGCAATACTGGTATTCACATTGGTCACAGTAGCGTTGCCGGCAAACAGCGCAAAAGGCACGCTCAGCATCTGGATGGTGCCCAGGTCAACATAATTATCCGCTGCTACCCACCACGATTGCGGGATGGATGGCGCAACGGCTATCTTCTGGTTTAAAAAGAAAGGACCATTCGCCCAAGTGATAGAGTTAAGATCTTTGGTAGTAGATGGAATATTATTCGATCGGTTACCCAGACCAACATTGATAGTATAAATTCCATCGTTGTCTGCAGTCACTTCAAATGACTCTTCCCATACCAACGTACCGTTGATACGACCCTGGAAAATCGCCACCTTCAGGAAGACTTTCCGGTTCTTCGCAGGATTACCCAGGGCATCTTTGGCCACCCCCTGTACCGGCAAGGCTGGCGGTGGCTGTGCGATAACAGTACCCGCCATGAATAACAAGGGAAGAAGCAGCAGCTTTTTTACAATTGTCAGTTTCATACAAAACGGTTTTAATTATCTACTAAAACGAAAAGACCCGGTTGTTGTTGTAATAGTGGTTTTTCATAGGACACGAGTCTTTAAAATGGTTTTTCATAGGACAAGGCCCTCAAAATTGGTTTTTCATAGGACAAGGCGAAATGGTTTCTCATAGGATATAAAACCTCTTTGCGCCCGGCCCCTAAAGGCCTGAATTTCATTATCATTCCGGAAGTTTTTTAAAGTGAAGGAACCGTTCAAAGATACAGTCCAACCACTTCCTGCTTCCTCTAAATCCCTTATGCCGATTTCGCTTAAGCTAATTTTAATCGGCCTGTTTCCCGCCTTCCGGTTATACTTTGATCAATTTCACGTTGTAGCGGTGATTCATAAAATCGATCACCACTGCATAAGTACCTGCTGCATAAGCCGCTGTGTTGAACATAAACCCGGCTTTTACGTCTTTCATGGCTACCATCTGGCTCATCATTACCCTTCCGTCGATACTCAGCACACGTACCTGGCAAAACAGGTTCTCATCAAAATTGCCCTCGCATTTCAGGGTTACCGGCCCTGTAGCGGGGTTAGGGAATACTTTCAGCGTGAGCTCGAAATTCACTACGTCGGCAACCGGTGGCTTCTCCACGCAGCCGGCACCGAATTCACCTTTGCCGTTATTGGCAATTCCCAGAACCGCCATTCCGCTGGACACCGTCAGACATTTGCCTTTTCCGGAGATGATAAAAGGACTGCTGGTAATAGTCACTCCATTTGAGGAACTCGCGATTGGCGAAAAACTCAATGAAGAAAAGCGCTGTGCAATACCTGTAATACAGGTAAATAACAACACAATTACCAGGTATAGTCCCTTAATACGCATGATACAATTCCTCAACTTTTTGTCCGTTCGCTACATAGTACATGCTCAGGGTACCCTCATTCAATTCGAGGATCGTGTAATCACGTGTCCCATAACTGGGGCGGCCGATCTGCTGGAAGATCTCCTGCATAGCAGAAGCGCCTTTCAGTGTCCAATCACCATAGTAATTATCGTAATCAGTGAATTTACCTTGTGTGGTCTGGGGTGCAACCAGGGTGTAGGTTTTGGTATAGGGAGATGCCAGGACTTGCGGAACATCGTTCACTTTTACCGCCTTCAGGCGCCAAAGTTTGTTACCTGTACCGGTGAGGTACTTTGCAGCCTGCTCTTCTTTGCTCAATACAGGCGTATCTGATCCTTTGTTGCATCCAACAAAGATGATTGCTGTGAGAAGGAGCGTGAAAAATGTAAAAGTCGTTTTCATTCTTATTGCCGATGATGATTCTTGTTTCGTTTTTGTCGCCGGGACTAACCTGGCCAAAGGCTTCGAAGGATGAACAACTTTTGGAACTTGAAAGAACAGGATCCGGGGGAGGGGGAAACCTATTGAATTCATTGGACAAAAAGCTGTGATACTTGGATCGTACAGCTTTTCATGGAGATTGGATGGATAGCAATCGGACCGGGGGTGAATTCTCAGTAGTAATTGCACTACAAATATAAGTCAAGAAACGACATTTGTAGTGATTTATCTACTGTTTGTAGTAAAAAGGTTTGAACTAAGGAAATAGCCTATAGTAATTATCTAAAAATCAATTAATTAATGCCTATTCAGACTGCCTTAATTTTAGCTTAAAAATTCAGGCCAACCCGGTTTTAAGCGCAATAGATCACTACATGGGAATTAATATACCCATAGAATCACTACTTATTGTATAAAATTTGCATTTGAATGCAACAGATGGGGAAGAATTTAGCCGGCGGGCAAAAAAAAATCCCGCCATAACAGCGGGACTTTTGGAAAAATATGATGGATGTTTACACTTTAAAGTGAGAGAATGCCTTATTGGCTTCTGCCATACGGTGGGTATCTTCTTTCTTTTTGAAAGCGGCACCTTCACCTTTTGATGCAGCAACGATCTCACCAGCCAGTTTGTCGGCCATGGTACGACCATTACGCTCGCGGCTGTAACGGATCAGCCATTTCATGCTCAAAGAAATCTTGCGGTCGGCACGCACCTCTGCAGGGATCTGGAAAGTGGCACCACCGATCCTGCGGCTACGAACCTCAACAGCTGGGGTAACATTGGCAATCGCTTTTTTCCAGATCTCATAACCGTCTTCACCGGTCATTTTGCTCACTTTATCAACCGCATCATAGAAAATGGTGATCGCTGTGCTTTTTTTGCCTTCCCACATCAGGTTGTTGATAAAACGGGTTACCTGTTTATCATTGAAACGTCCATCAGGAGCGAGGGGTAACTTCTTGGCTTGTGCTTTACGCATGTTCTAATTTTTATTTTCGACTGAATTTCTTCAAGTATTAAAACTTTACTCAGTCTTTATTGAGAGATTATTTTTTCGCTTTTTCTTTCTTCGTTCCGTATTTAGAACGGCTTTTCTTACGGTCTTTTACACCGGCAGTATCCAGGCTACCACGAACGATATGGTAACGCACACCTGGCAAATCCTTCACACGACCACCACGGATCAATACGATCGAGTGCTCCTGCAGGTTATGTCCTTCACCAGGGATATAGGCGATCACCTCTACCTTATTGGTCAAACGCACTTTGGCTACTTTACGCAGGGCAGAGTTTGGTTTCTTTGGGGTTGTGGTATACACCCTGGTACAAACACCACGGCGTTGCGGACACGCATCCAAAGCCCTTGATTTACTTTTAGCCCTGATAATTTCGCGACCTTTTCTTACTAATTGCTGTATTGTAGGCATTCTAAACCGTTTAAAAATTCGGACGGCAAAGGTAATGGCTGAACCTGAATAATCAAAAAGTTTTCCAAAGAGTTTTCCACTATTGACCGTCTGGAGGGCAAAATTACCCCTTTTCAGCCTGTTTTGGCCACTAAACAGTAGATCAAACAGGTAATAGTACCCTATTTCAATGCCCGTTTTATCACCCGAGTTTGTTTGCCGCAGCTCGCAAAATCCCCGGTTCGGTTAATTTTAAAATCGTAACCCCATCAACTCAAAAAGGATGCGGGCGACAAAACACATTATATTTATTTTTATATCAATTGGATGGATTTCACCGGCCAATGCCCAGGTTAGCAACCTTAACTATAGCAGCGCCGGAGCCACTTATACCCAAAATTTTGACGGGTTACCCCTTTCAGGAAGTTTTTCATTGGCCGGTAAAGGTCCTTTTAACCTGTCTACCAGCCCGGTAAACGCTGTCAACCTCGCCGGTTGGCAGATCTGGATGCCCACCGGCAGCAACCCGAATGCGGCTTTTGCACCCGGCACCGGCTCATCCACCGGCAATGGCGTGTACAGCCTTGGAACAGCCGGAAGCACCGACCGGGCGCTGGGGTCCCTTTCTTCCAGCACGGCCATCTATTCTTTTGGACTGATCATCACCAATACAACCGGCATCGCTCTGAACAACATTACCGTCAGCTGTACGGTAGAACAATGGCGCAGAGGCGGTTCCGGCAACCGTAATACCTGGTCGTTCCGGTACAAAACGGGGAACTTCAGCAGCATCGACCAGGTTGGGCTTAGTAATGAGACTATCCTCGACATGTTTTCGATCAGCACCAGCGGGGCGGGCGGAAGTTTAAACGGTAATCTTCCTGATAACAGGCTCCAGCTAACGGTTACCCTGCAGCATATCAACTGGAAAAACGGCGAGCAGTTGCTCCTGCGATGGGATGATGCGGATGAAACCGGCAGTGATGATGTGTGCGCACTCGATGATTTTAACCTGACTGCCTGGCAAACAACAGCGGCCCCGCTTGTGTCAATTTCTCCAGTAAGTGCTGTTAATGCCACATCGGCAACGCTCACTGGATCTGTCAACGATCAGTTTGCTACCACCACTGCTTTTTTTGAATATGATACCAGTACCACATTTACCGAACCCAAATCGCTGCCTGCCAACCCGGGCATCATTTCCCAGGGAGCCGGCACTATACCCGTTACAGCGGATATCAGTGGTTTGGCAACAGGCGTTCAATATTATTTCAGGATCAAAGCATCCAATTCATCCGGAACAACTTATAGCAATACCCAGCAGTTTACCACGGCATTTGGTTTGCCGCTGGTGGTAACAGCGGTTCCTGTCAATATCACTACCAACTCGGCATTATTAGGCGGAAGCATTCATCATACCGGCGGCGTACCGATCACCGACCAGGGAATTGTTTGGTCTTTAACCGATACCGGGAACGGTACACCGCTGAGTATGACCATGACGACACCATTTTTTTCGGGAACCGCAGAAGGTCTGCCACCAGGTAAGCTGATCTACGCAAAAGCCTATGCAAGCAACCAGGTTGGTACAACTTATGGCAACCTGGTAAGTTTTACCACAGCGACTACTATTGTATCATTGGTTCCTACGGACCCTTTGTTAAGCAATGCAGCCTCGGTTCATTTTAATTTGAGGACAGCAGAAAATATCGCCGGGATCTCCGCTGCAAATTTTGTTTTGGCAAATGAGGGTATTGCAGACGCTGCAATCACCAGTATTAACGGATCAGGCACACAGTTCACTATCACCGTTTCAACAGGAACAGGTGATGGTAATATGTTACTGCGGTTTACAAACGATTCCAATCTTTCACCCGCCGTATACAACAAACCATTTAATGCAGTGGCCGTATATCAGATCGATAAATCACCGCCATTTATCAGGTCTGTAAACATCCCCGACAACTATATGAAATTGGGAGATAGTGTAACTGCAAGCATCTATGTAAAACCAGATACAGCACGCTACAAATTATCCTCCGGCAAAATCAATAACCTGTCATTAACCGGATTCACAAAACGAAATGATAGTTTATACACGGGCGTTTTTATCATCAGCAGCAGCACTGCAAATATCCCTGCCGAAGGAGCCATTCCCGTTAGTATTGTATTGACCGATCCCGCAGGCAATAGCAATATCGCCTATCAAACTCCCATCACACAAACATCCGATGCAATTGATGTGATCCGGCCCTATATTACCGGATCAACACTGCCGGAGGACAGCCTGTACAAAACAGGAGATACGCTGGCATTTGTCATACGGTTTAATGAAAAAGTACTGGTGACCAGTCTGGCAACCGTGTATGGCTTTTCTTCAACCATTGGCAGCAGGACCAAACTGGTAAATTATCTCTCAGGAAACGGAACGGACAGTTTGTTATTCCGTTACATCATTCCTGCAGGTGAACAGGATAATGACGGTATCCGCATCAACTCCCCGCTCCCGCTGGTGAATATGGAGATCAGGGACCAGGCCGATAATACCGCTACCCTATCCTATACATTTCCATCAACAAAGAATATTCTGGTAGATGCGGTGTCGCCAACCATCACCGGTGTAATCACACCACCGGCTGCGGTCTACAGAACAGGCAACCTGCTGGATTTTGTTGTTAGTTTTTCAGAGAAGATCTGGATAGCTGATGATTCCCTGCAACTGCCACTACTGATCGGCAATACGACACGGTATGCGATTTACACAAGTGGCTCCGGAAGCAGTTCCTTATTGTTCCGGTATGTTATAGAAGAATCTGATATCGACAAGGACGGCATCAAGCTTGCATCTTCCCTCTACACCACAACTGCTATACGCGACGCAGCCGGAAATGCGGCTTCGAATACAGTATCAAATATCGGCGCACTCAGTGCTGTATTGATCAATCCGCCAACAATCGCAGTGAAAAAACTCATCCTGCCGCCGGACAATACTTATCGATCCGGTGATACATTGGAATTCGCAGTGTTGTTCAATGAAAATGCTTTTGTTGATACCAGGAACGGAATTCCTGTATTGCGCATAACAATTGGCAGCACTGTGAAACAGGCATTGTATACGGAAGGATCCGGCAGCAATACTTTGCTCTTTCAATATGCCATCCAGAAAAATGAACTGGATACCAATGGGATTTCCCTCAGCCCATCCATATCATTCAACAATGGAACAATCAAAGATGAAAAAGGAAATGCTGTTCCGCCTACAATCAGCAATATTGGCAATACCACCGGTATACAGGTCGATGCAGCAGATCCATATGTGAAAAATGTAATCACACCAGTTAAAAAAACATACGCAACCGGAGACACCCTTGATTTTACTGTGAATTTTTCGGAGAATGTTTTTATCGCCCAGCCTGATAGCATCTATATTGGAATGACTATCGGCAACACGTTAAGAAAAGCAGGATATGTGGGTGGTAATGCAACCGGCAGCCTCCTGTTCAGGTATATCGTAAAGACAGGAGACCTGGACAAGAATGGAATTAAGATCGACTCATCCATCAACGGCAGTTCAGTAACTGATAAATGGGGAAACAAGCTATTGTCATCATTGGAAAATATCGGCGCCGTTTCCGGGATCAGGATAGATGGTATGGCACCGGTGTTTATTGAAAAAAACAGTGAGCTGACTGTTTGTGAAAACAGCGAAGATATTTCCATCACAGCGCTGTTATCTGTTATGGACGGGGAAGACAATGAAATTTTAAGCTGGCAACTCAGCAATCCTGCCAATGGGATCATTTCCAGGTCATCAGCAACCGCCAATTCCAATGCCAAAACAGTTTTGCCACCGGTTGTGTACTACCGGCCATCCGCCAATACACAGGGCCGGGATTCCATCGTTGCGGTAGTGAATGATGGCGTACATCTTTCACAAAAAACAATACTGATTTTTATTCAGCCTGCCATCACCAATAACCGGACCGGTGCGGCACAGATCATTTGTGCGGGAAATATTCCGGATATCATCTCAGGATCTGTTCCGGGCGGTGGCGATGGAAATTACCTGTATCAATGGGAATCGGCTTCGGGAGCGGAAGCTGTCAGTTTTGTAAAAGCCAGCGGCAATAACAGCCTATCGTATTACCTGCCAGCCAAACTCAATACCAGTACCTGGTTTCGCAGGAAAATTTTCTCCGGTGGCTGCCAGGATATTTCGGCGCCAACAAAGATTGAAGTGGTAAAAAACGGCTTGTGGACAGGTCACTATAGTTCTTACTGGAACAACCCGAATAACTGGTGCAGCAATTTCATTCCTGATCAAACAACTGATGTGCTGATCAATGCAGGTACCAGCTATTCTCCGGAAATAAGCGACTCGGCCGGCAGCAATCAATTGCAGCTAGCAACAGGTGCCACACTCAGGATAACCGGGCTGTTGAAACTGAGATCATCGATCAAAAACAATGGCGGCACCATCGATGCTGCCACAGGATCCATCCTGCTGAATGGCATTGACACGCAAACATTACCGGCTGAAATATTTAAAAACAATTCCGTAAAAAATTTGCTGATCAATAATCCAGCCGGTGTGATACTGGCAGGTCCCCTGGCCATCACCGGCAGTCTGACACTGAACAGTGGTTCTTTGCTCACCAATAACCAGCTTTGGATAAGGCCAGGTGCGGGAATCGGGCCATCGGCAACGGGCACCATTATTACCGGTAAGATCAACATGGAGAAACCCATCAGCACGAAAAGAAAAACATTTCAACTATTAGGACATCCTTTTGCCGGGTCTTTAGCTGTTTCGATGTTTACCGACAGTAATAAGGTCGCCTTATTTGATACAAATGGGGCGACAGATCCATTCCTGATCGATTCCGCGTGGACCACGCCCGACACCCATACTCCGAACCAGGATCAATGGCGGGAATTCACAGCAACCCGTATCTCCGTCACCGATACAATCAGTCTGCATTTTTCCGGCATCCCGCACACAGGAAACCAGGAGATCAGTTTTTCGCAAACGAACAAACGCAGTTTTCACACAGCAGTCAATCCCTATCCTGCACCGGTTGATCTGTCAAAGCTGACAAGATCAACGGGTATCGGCACTCATTACTGGTTATGGAATACGCAACAGGGTTTGCAAGGTGGTTATACCGCAATGCCTTTCAATGTGCCATCTGTCATCGATCCCTTCGGTGTTTTCTTTATTCGGTCGGACGGCAGTAATGCATCATTACTGTTTACTGAAAATAGTAAGTCTGCCAGTTATTCAAAAGACAGCCTGCCTGCGCTTCATACGGATGTGGCGGGATTTATAGAATTGAGAGTAGAATCCGACAGCATTTTTTGGGACAGGATACTACTCATCAACAGCGACAGTGCAGGTAGTTATTATGATCCGGATGATGCAGAGAAATTATGGAACAGGGACCTGAATTTTTACAGCATCAGCCGCGACAAACAAAAGTTATCCGTTGATACAAGACCTATCGGCAATACATCTGTTATTTCTTTAGGGATAACCAGTTTGCTCTCACAAAATTTCCGCATACGGGTGGCTGCGTTGAATATGCCGGAAGAAAACACGCTGCAACTGCACGATAGATGGCTGGGAAAATGGATGAAACTGGAAAAAGACAGCTGTTATTCTTTTGCCATCACCACTGACACATCAAGCAATGGAGAACAGCGATTTGAGATCGCGACCTTCAGGGCCAGAACAGATACGGGCGTACTGCCCAAACTCATCACGCGCATCATGCCTGTTCCCGCACATGAAACAGCGCTGATCAGTTTCAGTTCGCCGGAAAAAGCGCATACTGTTATACGGCTGCTCAGTTTGACCGGCATTCCGCTCAGGCAGGTTGATCTTGGTATCCAACAAAATGGCCAATACAGCCTGCCGCTGGCTGGTCTTTCGCCGGGTATCTATTTGATTGAATTGCGTTGCGGCGAACAAACTGCTATTCAAAAACTGATAAAAAACTAAAGTGTATCAAACATCTCCACAGACTTAGTGTTGAAAAAAAGGAGGATATAGGGACATAGATATCGCAAACCATCCCAAGCATTATTTGCATAAAAAAAGGGTAAAGAAATTCTTTACCCTTTTGAACTTAGCAGGCAATCGGTCTAAACACGTACCATCCATCCGTGGGTATCGGCAGTGTTGCCTTCACGGATAGCAGTTAATCTTTTTTTCAGTTCCACCGCTGTGGCAGAACGATCGGTATCAAAATGCATTACCTGTTCTTTGTATTTCAATTCCTTGATCATAGAAATAGTGGCTGCCGTACCTGTGCCGAATACTTCATTCAGCTGGCCTGCATTGTAGAGGTCCATCAGTTCATCGATAGTGATCTTCCTTTCTTCTACTTCCAGTCCCATTTCACGCAATACGGTGATGGCACTGTCGCGCGTGACACCTGCGAGGATGGTACCATCTTCGAGTGAAGGGGTAATGACTTTTTTTCCTGCTACAAAAAATACATTCATCGTACCTACTTCCTGCAGGTATTTATGTTCAAATGCATCTGTCCATAAAACCTGGTCGTAACCCTGTTTTTTGGCCATAGCTGTTGCCAGCATGCTGCCGCCGTAGTTACCGGCATTTTTGGAGAATCCAACACCACCGGGAGCAGCGCGG
>Ga0247757_10001966_pt1 | contig 11830 bp, 9 predicted proteins | sample UWRJL126311R4_FD_180929 | JGI IMG/M metagenome (GOLD analysis project Ga0247757, IMG submission 180929) | Plant litter microbial communities from Arlington Agricultural Research Station in Wisconsin, United States - UWRJ-L126-311R-4 | ecosystem: Environmental > Terrestrial > Plant litter >...
CCCCCCCCAGAGCCATGCAAATGTAATCCACCTTGGTTTGCTCCGCAGTAATCTGCTTGCATGCTACATCAATATCAGCAATCAGCGAAACTTGAGCCTCTATGTAGACGCATTTGCTGCTGGGCCCATCTTTCTTTAATTGCTCGAGGTGGGGAGCGAAACGCGATGGAAATCGTCCGAGGATGTAGAAGGTGGACGTCTGCAACAGAGCTGCCATTTTCTTGAGAGTGGCTAGCCCGATACCAGCAGCGGCGCCGATGAAGACGCACACGCGGCTAGCATGCTACTCCTTGGCGAAATGTGCATTGCTTTCGCGGACAACGGAGGTTGCAACCATAGTTGCTGTGTCGAGTTTTGTGATGTGGCGTCAAAAGGCAGAGTGGAATTCGAATGTATAGGTAGGCGGTAGGCTGTAGGCTGTAATGCAGCTAAGCTACGGCCACAGACAGGGTCAGGAAAGAGCGCAAAGGACATGAATGCATGGATGCGTGGATGCGTGCGGGCACTGAGCTTACGCAATGGCGATGCAGCGGTGCAGCAACGCAGCTTTACCGGAAGCGGGGACCTCTCATGAACCGTTGATTGGTCGTCACACAAAATGCACCTCTCCGGAAGAAAAGCAGGCAACACATATAACCATGCACTGTGCGACTGGCAGGCCGTGAGCGTGCGGCGCAGCTCCCAGATCGGTAGCCTTACCCCCTCTCCACTTACACAGTACACCAACATATTCCAACGCATCGCTTCGAGGAGGAAGCACCAACATTATGGGCATGAACACAGTGGAAGTCTCTCCAAATCCACTTCGTTGAAAGCGTCGGCCAGCCCAGTCATGCGAACAGTGCTGAAGGAGGAAAATCAAGTCTGCTATCCCTAGATACTATCTTTCCTGCATAGACATGGTAATAAATTGTAGCATGCGCTAGCTTGGCGGGAGGTGCAAAAGCCTTGTGGTGGAGGCTTTCTCTCAACTCAACTTGCCCAAATAGGCAGGAATTTTGAATCCATCAATTGCAGGCAGGTGATCTCAACGGGTTGGGTGCATGAAGACTACTCAAGAGCAGAAGCTCTTGCCTTAGGCCGATGCACGCTGATGTACGAGGCTGCTTATTGTAGTGACTGCAAGCTTACTTTAAAGGGTAAGACTTAGACATCTTGATAACTGCACTTGCATGGCGACAAAGGTCGTAGAAGTCAGCCTCAAGTGCTCCCATTGAAATAAAAAGACCAGATATAAGACCACTGTTAAAGGTCTATTATAGCCCTTGACCTTGGTCTACTTTTTCATTCGAAACTGTGTGGAAACGGAAAGTCGCATGCAATAGTATCATAGATTTTTACAAAAGACTTTGCTCGAAAATCGTAATCAACAACAAGCCATGCTAAGAACCCTTTTCCTACGATAGTGATATTAAAGGATTGAGTTTAATCATGTAGATTCCGCAAGACTAAGCCCGATTAACCCTACTAAGATCAATCAGACCTCCGCTTAACCTCTACACAAGCAGCCGGGTCCGCCAATATCTCAAAACCATATCGAATAGTCTTGGGAGTGTATCCGGGCTTCAGTCTCATATCGTAACCACTAAGAATTACGGCAAGGGCAGTCTTTATTTCTGCAATAGCAAAAAAGCGGCCGGGACAGATTGGCCTACCCATGCCGAAGACAAAGTGATCTGCGTTTGTAGACACTGCAGAGGCTGAGCTTGTCCACTTCCCTCCTTCTTGGCGAAGTTTGACAAATCTATACCCATCGAACTTATCAGGATTCTCGTACACATCTGGGTTACGGAATTGAGAAGTGTGAACAGACACGATAGTCCCTTGTGGTAAAAGTTGGCCGTTAGGCAGTCTGACATCGCGTAACGCCTTTCGCTCAAGATTGACTTTTAGTTTTTTTTAGTAAAAGATGCGGCAGAGTAAGCTCAGATGAAACCCACCTTCAGATCCAGGGCTGAGACGCTGCGTTTCTTTGATGAAACTGTCAAGCAGCTGCATGTTGAAAAGTCCTGCTATTGTCCAGCCGTGGGCACGCACGGAATTTTCAATTTCTTTTCGTAGCGGCTCAATAAGCTCCGAGTGTACACAAACATTGATCAAGACCTGTTTCAGTAACTCCGAAGTCGTTACGAGGGCAGCCATTGCGAAACCAAGCTGGGCTGCGACCGCGTCGTACGAACGGCCAGACCGAATTCCTTCCATCCAAGTAATGGTATCTTCGTACTTCCTAGGAGAATTGCCTTCGAACAAAGCTTGCTCCTTTTGATTTGCTCTTTCATGCATCTCCTTTCGGAGAATACGACGCGCTCGCTTTACCTCCGCTCGACAAGACCGACACGCGGGAAGAAACCAGTGGACAAAGGGTCTTGTCCATCTTGGCCACGCGCGTAGGGCACGTGTAGCCATGAACATAGTCACGGCATAGTCGGTAGTAATTTGCTGCCATGTTGGATTCTGCGCCAACTCATCGCCTACAAATACTGAAGCGGACATGAACCCTATAAACTTCACTCCTGTTTTTGTCCAGTTTGCATCGTGCCAAACTAATTTGGCATGTCAGCAAAGCCCAAAGTATTAAAGAATATCGAGTTGCTTCCACATACCAGCTTCTTCCCCCCAGGATTCCAATACAGCTGCTGATACACTATTATAGAATTTTCGAATTTCTGTTATCCGATCCAGGTCAGTATTGTAGTATAGTGATCCAAAACAGGGATCATCATACGAGAGTTCTGTGCCAGTTTATTCTTCACGACGCTAATGAGCATTCCAGAAGGATCAGACACCGCAGACACTCCTTCGAAGCCTGGATAACCAGCGAAGAATTCCTTGTACTTGTCAGCAATCTAACCAGATCAAATATTATTCGCTAATCACCTCGGATACAAAAGCTTGGTGATCCAAGTCATTGTTCTTCTTCAGCCATTCGGTGTATTCAGCCGGAAGTATGACTCGTGATCCCAGTGTTGTTATAATGCGGAAAGGACCTTTGAACTAAAGACCCGTTAGCTAAACCGAATTCAAAATATTACCCTTATATTATGAAACATGCCTTTCCGAACCCTTCTAAAATCAAGCCCTTTGCATCCGCAATGAAAGCATCGTGAGCATGTCGGCGCATCCAGTCTCTCGGATAAGCGTTTACGACTGCGAATCCGTCCTTCTTCTGTAGACTCAGATTGATAAACAAGAATATAGCACCCAGCGCAATTACTGAAAGAAACCCGTTACGGCTGAATGGGTCGGAGGCAGCATTGTTGTATAGGTCTGCTAAATATACCATCATTATGTTCACCTGATAAATGGAACTTGTAGTTAGAAGATGAAAATAGTAGACTTATCGAAGGATCGAATCGTGATATATAATAAAATGTCCATCATTATGGCTCATACTTGATGGTCGGCCCTACTTCGTAACGCTAATCTCGTAGAGCCACCAACCACAATAATCCAATACATAATCCTTGAACCCAGTCTCATCCACATGCTGATACAGTCTACTAGAACACGGTACTATCTAGATTTCACGTGAATAACACTCTGCTATATATTCGATTTTATTCCGTATACAGTTTCAATTCAGGCTTCTAACTGCAGCATCGACGCAAATATATTTTCAAATCAGCCGAAGAGTAAAAAGGAAACTAATTTCGCAATGCTGGCTTAATTCAGTTATTGCGAAACACAGACTCCTGCAAGCTCATCCATAAAGCGACTTCGGATAGAAACAGTCACGTGACGGAGTAGGCAACAGCTGCATGGAAAGTCTATATTGATAAAGGCCAACGAAGATCATGAATATCAGGATATATCCATAGACTACATACAATAAGAAGACCTTTCGGCTTAAAATGGGACAAAAAAGCCTGTCCTACAAAAAAATCTTCCCCCATTCTCAAATATACGCTTCCATACTCAATTCTGCAGTTTCTCTTTGCCTCTCCGTCATCCCTCAACACTCTCTACCTTCCCTATCCATCTCCGAACCTCCGCCAAAACCACTACGTCATCCCTCCCAACACTCGGAAGTCTCAAGAAAAAAAATCCTTACTCCCAACACCCGAGCGCGCTCGGCGCTCCGCTCCGCCCTCCATCCGGACATCTCGTCGGAGATGGGCCCTCCTGGGTCGGACATGTCGGCGGAAGGAGGCTGAAGCCTTAAGCATGGAATCCTTCGCCGTGAAGGACAACGCAGATGCACATGGGAGCCTAGGAGGATATAAGGAATGACACAGGCGTTTGTATTTTGATTATTCGGCATACAACAGCTTTTTTCAAATTACGAGCACACGCATTTTGAGCATTTCGACAGCAACAGCGGCTTTTCAGTACGCTACGAATAGAAACAGCAAAGAGAACATATCCAATATCCAACCATCCGATTATCAGAGTTATTTTTCTCTCGATACTTTCGACGCACCGGCTACCTAACACATAATTTTGAACGATTACACCAAAAACCGGATTCATACGCTCCACGAAACCAATTCTACTCTATACTACTTCACCCGAGGACACCTCACCCCCATCTTCTACATCCACCCCTTACAAGGAAGAATGCCTCTTCAAATCCTCGTCATCGGCAGCGGCGTCGCCGGCCCCGCCCTCGCAACCCTCCTCCTCCGCAGTACCACGCCCCCCTTCATAACCCTCCTCGAGCGCGCGCCCGCCCTCCGCACCGGCGGCCAACAACTCGACTTCAAAGCACAAGGCACGCCCATTATTCGCCGCATGGGTCTTCTAGAACGCATGCGCGCGCACCGCGTCGAGGAAGAGGGGCACGAGATGGTCGGCGCTAGAGGGGAATGCCTCGCTTCATTTGGCGTGAAGAAGGGGAGCGGGACGGAAGGCAGCTTTGGGCTGACAAACGAGATTGAGATAATGAGGGGGGATATAGTGAAGGTGTTGTATGAGGAGTGTGTGGAGCAGGGGAAGAGGGCTGGGGAGAGGGTTAAGGGAAGTGGAGTGGAGTGTGTGTTTGGGATGACGGTCAGGGAGATGAGTGAGGATGAAGGGGGTGTTGACGTGACATTTGAAGATGGGAAGTCTAAGAGATTCGACCTTGTTATCGGGGCGGATGGACAGAATTCCAGGACGAGGAAAATGGTGTTTGGGGCCGAGGAGAATGCAAAGGCGTTCAGGGAGACGGGAATGCAGGTCGCGTATTACAATATTCCAAAGGGACCGACGGATTCTTCGCTCGCGAAGATTTATATTGCGACGTACGAGCGGTCGATTATGTTGCGCAACAGCAATCGACCTACCACGCAGGTATACCTTTTGGGGAAGAAGAATGGGGATATGATCAAGGAAACATACAAGAAATCGGTAGCAGAGCAGAAGCAGGCCTGGACCGAGACGTATAAGGATGCGGGCTGGGAAGTTGACAGGTTCCTTGAGGGAATGAAAGATACCCAGGACTTCTACACGCACGAACTCGTTCAAGTCAAGCTGCCTAGCTTATATAAGGGAAGAGTCGCCTTCATTGGGGACGCAGCATACTGTCCCAGTTTCCTCACAGGCATGGGCACAACCTCTTCCCTCATCGGCGCCTATGTATTAGCGGGAGAACTTGCGCGACATGGAAATGACGTCCATGGCGCGCTGGAAAAGTACAACGAGTTGATGAAGGTGCCTACCGAAATGTTTCAGAAACTGATGCCGGGTGCGACATCATTGCCTTCTTCGCCATTATTAGTGTGGCTCCTCAGAACTGCACTATGGACAATGTCCACACTAAGGCTTGATAAGTTGGCCCAGAAGCTAGCCCCGGGGAGGGACAAGCATGGTATCGAGAGTTGGCCGTTGCCTGAGTATCCTGAGCTAAATTTGGAAGAGTGATGGATTCCAAGAGGTGAAAGGTTGTATTAACATAATTTGTTCCGTTTCCCTGTATTAATAGAATAGACATTTGTTTTCTAGCACATCAATAGATGGGTTTAATCACACTCAATTAACCAATCAAACTTTTCAGTATTTTGAGCTCATAGTGAAGGCAAATAGTTGAAGAATTTGATTCTCTCCTAACCTCTTCACACCACTCTTGAATTGCCTATGTCTATATAATTAGCAGACGAACTTGCAGGCTCTAGAAAGACCATGCCGTCTAAGATCCTTAGACTATGGACCGTAAGATGTGATTGTGAACAGGCGTGGAAACGGGTTTGATGGAGGCAATTGCGTTAGTGTCTATTAAACGGTAAAAAGACATACAGCTTTGATTAAATCCTAGTATCTTGGACGGCATGGTTCTAGAGCTATCAGCGTTGTCCGCTAGTGATAGACGTAGGCAGTGGAATAGGAATCATTATGAAGCGAAAAGCAGCCTTTCCGCCCCTACGTATGAGTTAAGAAGAGAATCGAGAAGGTAGTGAGCGTGGCATTCCCGAAACCAGAAAATACATATCTCCTATAAATCGTGGTATCATGTTAAGTCGAACCAGCATCCTATATGAACCAACGCCATAAATTTGGAAGTATTCAAAGTGAAGACTTCCTATCAAGCCAAGGGAAGACATGGCTCAGCGTGGAGTCACTAGCTCCGGTTGAAGGAGTCTTAGACGTCTGTTCGGATGCAGGACCTCCCACATCATCTTTGGTATCCTCCTCAGGCGCTCGTGCGAATCTATTATCGACGTGGTTTTCCGCCCAGTCGTGCTGTTCCTGGCTAAGTTTCAAAGTCTTTTCGACCTCCTGGGTCAATTTATCCACTTCGTCTTGCAACAACTCGTCGCGACTCTTTTGTGACTTTTCCGTCGTTTCCGACCGCGGAGCTTTACCCAAATGGGCTGTCTGTGCCCACAGAGCCTCGAGATCCTCAAGCCATCCGCATGCCTCGGCCAGCTTCTTGATGCCAGAGTCACAGTCCTCCAACAAAAGGACGTCGTCAGCGCGCGAGCCCAAGTTTCCAACTTGCTCCTGGTTTATCAAGAGCCTGGGTGTTTCATGGCGACAGAAACTCGGCAGAGAGGCGAAAGGCTGGACAGAAAGACTGGTGCCCATTACGATGCACAGGTCAGCTTGCGAAGGCAGTCCGCGATTCTCGAAGAACTCTGCAGGTAACTGCTCGCCAAAGAAGACGATCTCGGGCTTAACGAGGCCGTTGCACTCTTCTCGAATGCAGTGCGGGACAGACTCGTCACGGATCGCCTTGTGCATCAGATCGTCGGGATAGGACATCTTGCAGTCAATGCAGCTCTGTCTCGCAAAGCTGCCATGAGCCTCGATGATCTTATCCGCTGGCAGACCAGCCTCGCGCTCCAAACAGTCAATATTCTGTGTAAACAGCTTAAGCAGCAGGCCTTTCTGATGCAGCAGAGTGATAAACGAGTGTGTGATGGTAGGCCGATACCTGCCAGGGTAGAGCTCCTGGGCGAGGGTGTAAAACGGAAGGGGGTTCTGGCGGAAAAAGCTGATATCGAAGACGGCTTCGGCGTAGGGTAAGTTGAGGCGAGCGAGATTCGCGTAGAGGCCAGTATCTGGAGACCGAAAGTCTGGGATACCAGCCGAGGTGCTGATGCCTGCGCCGGTCTGTGGGCATTGTTAGCACATCCGGTAGCGATGGCTAAGGCAAGACATACCATGACTACGATGCGCGTCGCCCGCCCATCCTTGATGTACCCGGCGATGGACTCGAGCGTGCGGCTCTCCAATGTCTGCGGCGGTTCATTGTCATCCACCATACGCGACTCATCCTGACCCATGTTGCCCCGTCGGCCTTTGCCCTTGTTCTTGCCTTTCCGACCTTTCTCTGCGTTGCGCCACGGCCTGCCCTGCTGCAGCTCCTGGCGATGCTGTTTGTGCTTGCGACCTATTTTGAGGCGATCGAGGAGAAAGGGAGCGTGAGATTGAGGGATACGAGTTGGGTAGGCAGGAGGTATCGTCGTCGTACGCAACCCCGCCAGGGCAAAAGTCTCAAGGCTGCAACTCAAAATTTCGAGGTCCGACCAGTTGTTGCGTCACGCCAAGAAACAGATTGCGCGAAACTATTTGCCAAAGAGCAGCTCAAGTCGCTCACCAACCATAGGTCGGGCGAATGTGTATGATGCACTGGAAAACTTTGCCATCATTTTTTAGTACAGATATGACTTGTTTGAAAAGCGCACCACAATGGGGTGCTGTGCTGGATCTACATGTCTGTACGTCTGCATACATCTCAATCGCCTGGCATTTAGCTTTAGTTTCTTCTTCAGAAAGTCTCATGTTTACCCTTAGCATGTCATGTCAAACACTATGGTTAGAAAGCCTTTGCGATATTTCGCTTTGCTCTCCTACACTATCTAATACCCTCTTCTGAAAGCCCTCACTCGAGGGCATTATATCCGAATTTTTCTGTCCACGAGAGACACTCCACGCCTTCAAGTAGTGGCGTGTAATTTCACATCTCTGCCTTTTTGATTCTGCATCGAGTGTATACGATGTCGGACTTCACCATATTCGGGAGGGAGGCTGCTATCCTCCTTGGGCCTAGTGCTGTGCTCACCTCCGTTCATCCTTAAGCTGCGCCTCACCCATAAATTTCCACCACGATATTGCCTTACTGTAGACGTGACAGTTTCTTAGTGGCGATGCGTGTGACTCTTCTAGAGTAAGCCGTGTACGCAAACCTTGTGGATCATAAGTATAAATGTGAAAGCCAGGCTTTCACTCTCTTCCGAAACGTAGCTCCCTGAATACACCCTAGCTTGTAATAGCTATCACGCCTTCAACCAACCTCGTATCTCTAGCTGTGATTGTCGCATCGTCTAGTTTTCGTTTCGTTTACTAAAAACTCCCCGTCCCAGCCGCAGCCTTGAAACATCTCCGCAAGGCAAAATCTCACCTCCGACGGCCATGCGCTTTGTCCGTTTTAGGCCAACCACCGGCCAGGATCCAACTGTAACCCACTCATTTCCTACCTGTATAAATTTGCATTTCTCGGCATCTTCTTGCCACCCTAGAGGCTTCTCATCCCGCTTTTCTCCACTGCATTCTTTCTTTTCTTCTCTCCCACCCAGTCACTCTTTTGTTAGCATACCCTTGGATAACATTCGCTTTTGTCACCACTCCTTTTAAGTGCTGTGCACCTATCTGCAAAAAATTCTCCCTCAGCTATTCAAAACTAGATCAAAGTCTCATTTTGTCCCTATTGAAGGATCAAAGCCATCCACTCATACCTCAACCCCCCTTTTTTTCACCTAAGCATCCTCCTCACCACCATGAGATCCCCCCACTCCACCTTCCTCCTTGCTGCCCTCATCGGCCTAGCTGCTGCTTCCGATGACGTCCGCTGCGCCTCCGAGTCGATCAGTATCCCCGGCCTCGGCCAAGAAATTGCGACCGCCCTTGAAACTGTGATCCAAGACACGGTCAGCCACCTCTGCGACTCCCCCTCCAACTTCTCCCCTTCCGCAGACGGCATCGCCTCTCTCCTCGGCTTCGACACCTCTCTCGTTCACCTACAAATCACGCTCCCAGACACTATCACCAAGACCTCCTCTGCGGTATGCCACCGCGTGCTAAGTGCTATTGCAGATGAGTGCCTTGCGGGGAAGAATGTGTGGGGTGGATCTGTTTCCGTGGGTGGCGCTCTATACGAGCTATCCAAGTTAAAGGGTAAAGTAGGTACGCCGAGCGTGACCGTTCCGGATGCTATCCCGATCATATCGGAGTTGCCGAAAGTGCCGGGCTTGCAGGTGGAGAAAAGGTTTAACATTGGGACGTATGATGCGGCAGCTATGAAGTCGAAGTATTACCATTGGAGCCCGACGGGGACGAACGCCCCGGCGCCGACGACCGGTGTTGAGCCGGAAGAGGAGCCGGAGGAGCCTGAAGAGCCTGAAGAGCCAGAAAAGCCAGAAGAATCTGAAGATCCTGAAGAGCCTGAAGATCCTGAAGAGCCTGAAGACCCTGAAGAACCAGAAGACCCAGAAGACCCAGAAGACCCAGAAGACCCAGAAGACCCAGAAGACCCAGAAGACCCAGAAGACCCTGAAGACCCAGAAGACCCAGAAGACCCAGAAGACCCTGAAGACCCTGAAGACCCTGAAGACCCTGAAGAACCAGAAGGTTCGGATGATCCAGAGGGCTCAGAGGATCCAGAAGAAACTGAAGACCCAGAGCCCAATCCCCCATACAACTCCGAAATTCCTTCGCCCACAGCCCCCATCTCGACCCCATCCAAGCATATCCCCTCCCAAACCCCCTACTGGTCCATTCCCAACAGCACACACATAACCCCGACCGGCGGCCCCACGGCAAGCTCGTACCTTCCGACAGCTATCTTATCCACCTCAAACTGCACCACTTCAATCGCAATCCCGACTACCGGCGCAAACTCCTACCTACCCATGCCCTCTTACTCGGCATCCAATACTACTTCTACCGCTATTTCACCCGAGATACCGCCATCTTCCAGCGAAGTACCCCCAGAAACACCACTTTCCTCTTCATACCCAGCTACGCCTTCTACTCCAGGCACTCCCCCGGTTGATGACGTCCCACCTGCATCCTCTACTGTAACCGAACCCGGAAATGGCTACCCAAGCGCCCCCTCGCCACCAGCTGACGAAACACCCCTTTCATCTTCATATCCAGCTACACCCTCTGCTCCGGGAGCTCCTCCAGTCGACGACATTCCACCCACTCCTTCTCCTCCGCCCTCAACTGAGACCGGAGCTGAGAGCGAATATCCCCCAAATCCCAGTACCTCTGCCCCACCAACCAAAGAAACACCTATCCCTTCTCCGCCCTCTACCGAAACCGTTTCCGTCTCTGGAAGCGGCTATCCTGCCAATCCACCACCACCGACTCCGCCCGTTGAAGTACCCAGCACGACAATATCTACAGCCGCGGCGAGCACGACGTCGTGCACGAAGACGACGCTGGAGAAGAGGGTTAAGGGGAAGGCTTCTGTTTTCGTGTGGCCGAGTAGTTCTTAATAGATAGAAAGATATACGTATATATATATATATATATATAGAGAGAGAGAGAGAGAGAGAGAGAGAGAGAGAGGGACTTATTCTGTATATCTTCTGGATGTCTGTAGTGGTATTTGGGGAAGGGAATATCGCTTGTGATTGGGTTTGGTGCTGTTATGTCGTTTTCATACATATACTTTTACATTTCTTATTTGAGGGACTTTTTTTGATTTTTAAATATTTGCTGATTTGATTCTATTTTTACTCCAACTTCCAAATTTAATTTACTATTCACCTTTCACTGTGCTAAGTGACCTGCCTTCCAACCCAACAGAGAATTTACGGTCAAAACTTCATTTTACAGGCAACATGTGAGGCTCCTGTACTGATAATGAGTCCATATTGTTACATAGATCGGCATGATGCTGTAACTAGTAATTGCAGATGGAATTATGGCTACCGAGAACACTTTTAACCACTACTTCTGCGACACGAAAAAGCTACAGAAGATGACATGTTTCACTCCTTGCCGTGAGGCCGATGCTTCTCGCAGAAACGAAAGAGTTGGATACAATATCTTCGATTGAAGGTCTTCATAATATCAATTTAAAGAAAGGATGGCAAAAATCGGAGAGTCCTTTAGTATAGATATCTAGTTTGGTTCTTATTTTGATTTTATGTTGCCCCTCAGTTGCTCCAGAAAACACGATATATATCTGGTGTCTTATTCCTGACTTTTTTTTCTTCCTCGAAGACAAGACGTTGCATAGATCTCTACCATAATATTCCGCTTAGTCGTTACCTAGATACCCTATGTATATCTTCACGCTAAGACAACCTGCTGTAAACCAAGCATGCAAAGTAAGTTTTCAATTCACGGTACCAGTATGGCCTACCAATCTAATTTTTTTTTTTTTTTTTTTTTTCTAATT
>Ga0247757_10001967_pt1 | contig 11828 bp, 13 predicted proteins | sample UWRJL126311R4_FD_180929 | JGI IMG/M metagenome (GOLD analysis project Ga0247757, IMG submission 180929) | Plant litter microbial communities from Arlington Agricultural Research Station in Wisconsin, United States - UWRJ-L126-311R-4 | ecosystem: Environmental > Terrestrial > Plant litter >...
AATTGTTGCAGGTATTTCCTGGTATAGTATGGCTGGTAGGGAAACAATAACTCAATTGATTTGATATAGCTGCCCTGTAACTTATTCAGGAGGATCTCAAGATCAGCAGCTTCCAAAGCATCATAGTGCCGTATCTGTATATCGCGGCAACCCAGCGAAGCAAGTTCTTCCAGGATCTGCGCCCATGGATGGTCGGAAAATGCTTTCACATCAATAATTGCATTGGAAATGATCGAGGGCGTATCATAGCTGAGATCAAGCGGCGGAAAATTTTCCGGCGTATCAGTCCACATACACAGCTCGTTTTCCTGCAAAAAATTCAGGTAACTGTTTACCACATCCTGTGAGGATTCGTCGTACTCCTCTAAAATATCCTGCCAGCTTTTTTCCCTGCACTCGCCCAGGATCTCATACAGGTGGTTATCGATAAAAAATATTTCATTCCGCTGGATATCAACAATGGTACTCCGGCTGATCCCCTTCACTGGTATGCAGTTTGAAAACAGAAGTAAATATTGTGGATTGTCATTTTTCATGTTGCTCTGATTTCTTTTTCTTTAGTTGGATACCTGTATAATCTATCATCTTGGATATTGGCTTGGTGTGCCCCCACGGATAAAACTTCGAGGTATTTAGAACGGCCACCCTGATGCCATAATAGGCATCACCTTTTTTCTTAACGATGCCTCTTTTATTAAACTTGTACAGGAAATTATAGGAGACCGGCAGGTGCTTTTTGATGGTTTCATCCAATGGATAAAAAGCCTGTTCAAAACGATTCATAGTTAGTTTTTTTGAAATTGACTTAAATAATCAGCGATATCACGTTCGATGTAATAGTTACAGGGATAGGATACCATTCCAAATTGGCCAACAGGGTTTACTTCGAGGAAAACGAATTTCCCTTCGATCGAAACGATCATGTCTATTGAACCGGAATCGAGTCCCAGTTTGGTCATCAGTTCTACCAGGTTCCTCTCTACTTCAGTTGGTAACTGGTAACGGACAGTGCGATTGGGTTTGGCATCATTGTATTTGCGGAAATCAACAGCCGTTTGTTTATCAGATTGTGAGAAAATGGCCATCGGGTAAACCTTCCCGTTCAGGTAAAAAATGCGGAGCTCATATAGTTTCGGGATGGCCTGTTGAATAAGCGATGGCGCAAACTCGTCGGGCAGTTTGTCTAGTGATTCCGTGGTAATTACTTCCGTATAGTGAACCAGTATATCATCATCATCCCATAGAAATACTGAATCGAGTATCGATTTGGTAATAACATTCCCGTATTTCTCCCTGAATGCCACCAGTTCCTGTTTTTTTGTGGTGATGATTCCCGGTGGAATATCTATTCCGCAGGAGATGGCCGTGTCCAAAGCCCAAAGCTTATTAATAACAGAGTGTGCCGAGTCGCCAAGACCCGAGCGCAAACCGGCAAGTCTTTTATTCAGGTAATTTTCCAGGCTGGAATACTGCGAAGACACATTTGAATACAACCCGCCAAGATGTTTTCGCTGGAAATTCTGTTTGAGCTGGTCTTTGATATCTTCCGGGATTTTCAGGCTTATTTTCCCCCTTCTATGCCAATAGGCGATGATGTCATCAAAATCGATCACCTGGTCATTCACTTTGATCATTATTTTAATCTTACCCTCATCCATCGACAGCGACACCAATTCGATGGTGTCCTCGCCATTTAGCCTGGTGAATGGGATGTTCCTGGTAATAAACCAGGACAGCACATCATTGGTGCTTAATTCGAAGTTGTTGCTTTGTACTAGAATCATGTGGCAATAGTTGTTGAGTGAACGCGGATTTTGAATGAAAAGGAGAAAATGGTTTCTCCTTTTCTGATTCAATCACATGTAACTGCAATTAACGTGCATCAGTGTCATGATCGCCAGTATCGGCATCGTCTGCTGAAGATTCCGTGGTGTACATGTTTGTGGTTGTTTTTACAGGATCAGTGGCTGCACCGCCGGTAATGGTTGAAAGCGCAGATATTTCGCTGGTTTCAAATTTGGCCATCATGTCGTTTTTTGAGACAATGTTCTTTTTCATAAAAATTGTTTTTGATTAATTGATTAATGAATAAAATACCTTGTTAACTCAGGCGTCAGAATCATGATCGCCTGTATCAGCATCATCTTTTGAAGACGATGTGGTGTAGTCGAGCGTCATGCTGTTGACTGGATCGCCCGCGCTGCCACCGGTAACAGTAGACAGAGCGCTGATTTCACTTGTCTCAAATTTGGACAGTGAATCATGTTTCAGAACGATGTTCTTTTTCATGTTTTGTTTTTTTGAAATGATTGAATATATATATGTATGCATCCATATATCGATGGAATGGCGACAACATTGTACCCGATCAATTGGAAAACCGTTTTTCTTCCTGGATCGAATAAGTCTTAATGTTGTTTTTTCTCTCTTTCCCGAACCGGTACCCGATCGTCAGTCCTGCGACACGTGTTTCATCTTTGGAATAAGTATTTACTGAGAACCCGGGATATCCGCTGCTGGTAGTGTTTTTATTGGTATCGAAAATATCACTGATGTCGAGCGAAACGCTTAGCGCATTTTTCAGGAAAGATTTCGAAAAGCTAAGCGACATATAAAATGCCTCGTAACCATATCCCTGGACAAGCACCTGTTTGCTTTGGTAGTTGGCTTTTATTTCCATGGCAGCGTTTTTCCAGAAGCTCACGATGATTCCCAGGTTGCCGCCGTATGCCCAACGGGCCGCAGGATCGGGGTAGCCAAATAAACTATCGAGATGTATCCAGGTATTGAAAGCCCGGATATTTGCATTGAGTGAGATCTTTTTGGATAGATCTCCACGATAGAAAAGATTGCCAAAAACGCTGCTGTTCCCTTTGTATGTCATATACCGCTCGATATACTGGCCGGTATGGTTGCTATCGGCAAACAGGATCGGTAAGAATGAATTGCGCGAATTCGAATACCTGACCATCAGGTTTAGGAGGCGGTTTTTAGGCAATGTCTTATTCAGGCTGAAATTGATGGCATCCTGCAGAATAGGTTTGAGGTAGGGGTTGCCTTGATAAGAGGTAAACGAGTTCCTGCGGAGATCAAGCGGGTTCAGTTGGGCAAACTGTATCCGGATGATAGACCTGCTGTACCCGAGCCCGCCACTCAAGGTTTTTGATAGTTTATAGGATATGGAAACGCTTGGAAGCAGGTTGGAATAGGTATTAACATTCTCTGTCGTCTTACTCAGCCTCGAGGTGGTAATACTTGTTGTTGTGCCCTCCCATCTTAGTCCTGCCGTATACTGGAACTTTTTGATTTCTCCCGACAGGCTGGCAAATGTTGCCAGTACATTTTCTTTATAGGCAAGGCCATAAGAATTGATGGTATCGGGCGAGAAGGAAATATTGTCATCCGAGCGCATTTCCCGGTAATCCCCATGATGGTCAATAGCTGTTTCTTTGGCGCCAAAACGCAGCCTGGTGGTTTTGCTCAGATCATGTTGCAGTGAGAAACTGGCAGTATATATCCGTATCCGGTTTTTTGACTCATTGTTACGGATATTTTCATAGGAGCTGAATACATGGTTGTTGGTGTATTTCGCTGTTATTTCATCGAAGCCCACAGTGCTGTTCCTGTTCCATATCGTTGCATCCACTAACAATAAGGTACCCTTCTTGTTTAGTGTGCTACGGTAACTGATGCCCCCGTACCCGATTTTCGAGGAAGCGGAATTGGTGCGTTTAAAATAATCGGTGCTTGCAGGTTTACCTGATCTGTCGAACAGTTGCGTGGTGCTGGATAAGTCGCTTGGTGTGTAATCATATTGATTATACCGCAGCGTAACACCCAGGTAACTGTTTTTCGATAAGACAAAATCGTTATTCGAAGTGGCCGAAAAAGAGTTCACAACCCTGTCCTGTATTTTCGTTTCATTGTTGTAATAATACAGGCTGTCGGGTAGCAGGTCATTCTTTTGCCTGATAGATTCTGAAAAACGGCTGTTAGAATGGTCGAATAATAATCGCAGACTGCCCGTGTATATTTTGTTCGTCCACTTCATATTCGTGCTTGCGTAGTACTTATCATGGGTGGCTGCATAGCCCTCCAGGTTATACTGCATTCCGTTAGCGAAATTTTTATTGGTAATGATCTCAATAACGCTGGGCGTAGATGCGTCGAATATGGAAGGGGGTGTTGTGTATACCTTGATGCTTTTAATATCGTCCGGCTTCAGGGTTTTGAAATAGGAGCTAAGCTCTTCCGGTGACATATTTAAGGGTTTGCCATCTACCCAGAAAGTTACTTTATCGCCCATCAGCGTGAGGCTGCCATCGCGTGCGGGATTGATACCGGGCAGGTGCTTCAGCAATTCGGAAGCATCCCTGCTTACAAGCGCTGTTTTTTTATCCACCTGGTACTGGTATCCACCGGCCAGTTCCTGGTATGATTTGCGATAACCTGTTACCGTCACATCGCCGATAGTGGTTACCGTTTTCTTGGTGAGCAGGAATAACAGGTCGGATTCACCGGTATTGGAAACCAATACAGCAGTGTCATTATATGCAGTATGCGAAATGCCTAAACGGAAAGAATCTTTCGGGGCACTGAATACCGCTTTGCCGGCGCTATCAGTCAGTTTGATCGTTTTGGCACCGGCAACTGGTTTGGTACCTGGGGATAATACCAACGTTGCGAGTTCAACGGGCTTCCTGGATTCTTTTTCAAGCAGGGTTACGGTTAATTGGGCCTGGGATATTGCATGATAGGGTAAAACGATCAGCGCGATGAAACAGCCTAGCTGGAAAAGGATATTGCCTCGTGAACAACGCATCGTGGCTTAGTTTTAAAATGCAGCTATTGATTTCGATCCTGCATACACAACGAAAAAAATAGTTGGTCTAATATGATGCTTATTATTAAAATGAAACAGGGGTTTTCACCCCTATTTTAAAATTTTATATTTTTTTTAGAAGTGGAAGAGGGGGGTGGAATTCGGAATTGGGAATTTGAAAATTTGAAAATTTGAGAATTTGAAAACTTGAAAATGTGGGAATTTGAAAATGTGGGAATTTGAGAATTTGAAAATGTGGGAATTTGAAAATTTGAAAATTGTTATAAGGCCGAATTGTTGCATGGTTGTATTGTCAAATTGTTTAATTGAAAGATAACCATGCAACAATGCATCAATGCAACAATGCACCAATGCACCAATGAAGCCTCCAGCAACAACTTCATTTTCAAATTTTCAAATTTTCAAATTTTCAAATCTGCAAATCTGCAAATCCTCCGAAGATTCAATTCAACCCATTATTCATCGCATACACAATCAACCCTGATTTGCCTTTGACATTGAGTTTTTTTGTGAGCTTTTTGCGGTAGTCATCGATGGTTCTGGGGCTGAGGAACATTTTTTCGGCAATTTCCTTGTACGAAAGTTGTTTGCACAGGAGGGAGAGAAAGGTTCTTTCCCTTTCATTCAGTTCAAGCGGGGTATCGTTATTGTGGAGGGCGCTGTTTTTTATGCCGCTGAAAATACTGGCAGATAATGATTCGGGGAGATAAACGCCTTTTTCATAGAGGGTGTCGATGGCTTTCTTTAGAAGATCCGGGTCGTTGTTTTTGGTGATATAACCCATGGCGCCTGCCTGGATCATTTTCATGATGGTACTCTCGTCGTCCGACATAGATAGCGCCAGTATCTTTACCTGGGGGAAATGTCTGGAAACCCATTTGGCTGTTTCAGGCCCGTCTTTTTCGGGCATATTCACATCGAGGATGAGTACATCGGGTACCTTGTGGTTTCTTAATTGTTCAACTACTTCGTTGCCATTGTTAACATCAAACACAGATTCATAGCTGCCATCGATCAACAGTAATTTTAATAAACCTTTCCGTAGCATGGGGTGATCATCGGCGAGTGCAATGGATATTTTCCTGGATTTTATCATTTCTTCTGCTACAGTTAAACCGGGATAAAGATACAGATAGTAGTCCCTTTCTGCAATTCGCTTTGAATGGTAAGCCTGCCTTTGAAAAGATCAGCCCTTGACTGGAGGCTTCTCATACCAATACCATTGTGTGACGACTCCTGGCCGCCCGTAGGCGATCCCGGAAATCCAATGCCATTGTCGGTAATTTCCAATTCGATTCCATCCTTGCCCGGCCGGATGACCACTTTGACCAGGGTTGCTTTGGCGTGTTTGATGATATTATTGAAGATTTCCTGGAACATCCTGAATACCAGGATCTGTGTTTCTTTTGATAAAGATTTTCCGTTTGCATGGTAGTCGTCTTCCAGCTGGATCTTGAACAACCCGCGCTTTCCCATTTGGGATAATTCATACAATATGGCTTCAAACACACCGAGGTCGGTAATACGATCGGTATGCAGGTTTTTAGACAGCTGCGAAATATCCTGTGAAGCCTGGCTCAGCATGGCCTTGGTGTCTTTGATCAGCTGCGGCGCTTCGGGAGGAAGCGGCATAGATTGAACGATGGTCATATTCACATTCGCCAGCAACATGATCTGGCCGATATTATCATGGATTTCCATCGCTACGTTCTTCAAAACCGTTTCCTGTATTTCCAGCCTGGTTTGCAGCATTTCTTTTTCGTAGGCGGTTTTCATGTTCTGCATTTCCTTTTCCTGCAGCAGTTTTTTCCTGTTGTACAGCGTAACAATGAATATAATGAACGCAATAAGCAGCAGGGCGATAAAGATGCTGCCAATAAACAGGACTAAGATTTCCGGATATTGATCTTGCATAAGAATGCGAAAATGAAAGTAAGGTAAAAGAAAGCGTTGACCAGCAGCAATATTTGTTTCAGGTTAATGCGTATTGCCTTTGGCATAATGGAAATGTAATTGAGAGTGCCGATCACCGAAACGGAACTGACAAAAAAGAAAATGATCCCGATATTGATCCAGAACGAAGGCTCCCTGAGCAGGTTCAGCCTTGTCTGGCTGTTAAATAACTGGTAGAAATAAATAACGCCAAACGTAACCATTGCCAGGCAGCCGGCAATATAAGTATAGGTATGGAACACATACTTTCCCTGCAGAAAAAAGATGTTCAGAAGACAGCAGGCGATCAACACCAGTCCTACCGTGTTGATCGATTTCCTGGTGGAAATGACGGGTATGACCTGGTAAAAAAAGAAGTTGAAAAAAAAGAACTCTGCAACGGAGAGAAGATTAAAAATAAAGATGTTATTCTGTCCTTCTTTCTGGTGTAATTCGCCGTATAATTCCACACCAAGGATCAGCATCAGGAAAAAGGGAAGGATCTTCAGGTATAGAGGGAGCGATTTGCGTAAAGTAAGCAGGCCAACAATGATCGCAATGATCAATACAATCAAATCTGTTGTCAGATGGAACATAAAATTAACCCCTGTTTGGCAGGGGTTAATTTATAACTTTTTCTGACCGCTTAAGTAATTATTATTTTACCGTTCTCCTCTGTGATGGAAAGGCCAATTGGCGAATGATCCATCTCGTAGGGGGGATAGTGAGGGCCGGTTGGGTCTGTGCAGAAAGGAGGGCAGATATTTCCGAAATTAAAGGCAAGGATCCCGGTTTTGCCATCCTTGTTCAGGTAAATTTCCTTGTTGACCATGCCAGCCGAAGTTTGTTTTTCTTTTGTAGCAACCAATACAATCGTTTGACGGCTCTCCAGTTGCGGGTTTTCAGGAAATACAGAAGGATATACGCCGTAATACATTTTAATGCCATCGGCATGATGCTCCCGGGCCATTTCCAGGAATGCCTGCAATTCATCGAGGCCAAACCAGGTACTCATAGAATCATTCTTCCCGATCTTTTTTGAATTCTCCAGCCAGCGTTCTTTTTTGTAATTGCCGACTAATTCGTTTACATGCTCTGTGCTTACCAGTTTACCTCTTTTGGTTGGTGGCGCAATCGTGTTCAGTGTTGTCATACTGGATTTGTTTAGGGTGAAATAATTCCTCCAAACTAAGGGACAGTATGCGCAAAATATCTCCGTTTAAACTGACAGTCAGTTAATTATGATTATGTAAAATATATAATATTATAGTAATCAAGACATGCCGGTGCCTGTCTGCGTAAAGCCAGTTGTTTAGGTAAAAATAAACCGTGCATGTGGGGGAGGGGGCACTGTATAAAACACGGTGGGGTTTAACCGCTAAATCAGGGTAAATGTATGCAACCCTGATTTGTTATCGCTAATTATTCAAATAAATCAAGTAAACCGTTCTTATAACCGTAGAGCGCCAAAGCGGCCCGGTTTTTCAGGTCCAGTTTGCGGAACAGGCTATCCCGGTAGTTTTCAACAGTTTTCGGCTGTACATTCATTTCGGCGGCGATTTCCTTGTAACTCAGGTTGGTTGCCGCCAGGTTCATAAACTGTAGTTCCTTTGCCGACAAAAATTGTTTTCCTGAAAAACCTTCCCGTTTTTTTACGGTGCCCGATCTGCTGAAATATTCTTTTTTTGCCCATTTGCCCAGGTAAAACCCGTTCTCATACACAGAGATAACCGCGTTTGCCAATATCGCAGGATCTGCATTTTTGGGAATATAACCACAGGCGCCGGAGCTGATCATATTGATGATCGTATCCTCCTCGGCGATAAGCGAAAAAATAATGATCCTTATCGCGGGAAATTTCAGTTGCAACTCCTGCACGGTCTTAAATCCATTCATTACCGGCATATTGATATCCATCATCACGATATCAGGCTCCTGCCTCGCAGTTTCCAGCTGGTTGAGTAAATCCAGTCCATGGGTAGCTTCCAGTATTACTTTGATTTCAGAATTCAGTTCCAGGATCGTCCTGATCCCGTGGCGTGTAATCGAATGATCATCCACTAAACCAACTGCTATCATATACTCGGATATTTCATTAAAAAGGTAATACAAAATCCGGAGGTTCTATCACCTCATACCTTATCCTTAATGGGATAGTATACAGATCGCGAAAAAGTTCCCGGCAGGCAAAAACACTAGTAAACCTGGTTCCGTAATGTATCCAGTTTTGAAAGCTGATTCCGTAAAAGACAATACTTAACATAATCATAGATAACCCGTATATAACCCGCAGATAACCCGTAGATAACCCGCCTCTTTAAAGAGGCGGGTTATCTACGGGTTATCTACGGGTTATCTGCGATTTGTATAAGGGACAGGAAGCTTGTAAATATGGGTTGTAGTTAGTATAGTAGATTATTCCCCCCATTTAAACCTGTTTGTATGGCAAAACTCGCGGGATATACCGGCCACTGGGCGCTGTTTCGGCTTACCGGTTAAACCATTCGGGTACGATTACTTCGTTCCAAAGGGGGCGCTACCAGGGAGAAGATCCGGAAAGCGCCTGAATTCATTAATACACGAAGGAATAACCAGGAGTTTGGCAAGTGTGCCAAAGCTGCGGCTATCAGGCCCGCATTGCATCCGCTGAGGCAGATACCGGATCATAACCTGGTGTAGTCCAGAGAAGGAAAACGAAATCCATCACTTTGATAACGTAGTTAATTTACCTAGTAAATCTGCAAGCTTGCTTGTATCCTCCGAGCTGTTACCCCTGAAGAGGATATGTTTATTTCGATCCATTAAAATATAGGTCGGGTACGATTTAACAGCATACATGGCCGATAGCACAGCGTCGTCGTCGTAAAAATGTATCCAATCCATTCCGGTATTTGAAACTGTCTTCTTCAATGTTTGCATGTTGTGGTCTACACTGATTCCAACGATGGTCAACAGCTCCGGGCCAAACTTCTTTTTCAGTTCTTTTAAATGGGGCATTCCAGCCATGCAAGGCGGGCACCAGCTTGCCCAAAAATCAAGCAGTACATACTTGCTGTTGAATTCAGAGAGTGTCCGGCTTTTGCCGTAAATATCTTTTTTTGAAAATCCGGGTGCTATGCTATTGGTAGTTGCGGGGCTGATTGCTCCTTCGAGCGTCAGCAAAATATACTGTCCCTCAAAGCTATCGCGGTACTTAGGTGGAAACGTATTGGTAAAAGTTTTTTTAAGATGCTTCAAATAGCTCGTATCCTTATCAAGAACTGTCATCGATAATTCAAATACCTGTGTCCTGAAAAACCATAGGGAAAAATAGTCAATGGGTTGGGCCTGGATGTATTTTAAAGTGGCTTCGTTCAAGTTTTTAACATGAACCCCCAGTATTTTTCGGAGCGAGTCATTTTGGAACATTTTATAAGAATGTTTTTCCGAAAGTTCATTTATGGGTTGAGCGACTTCGCGCCGTATCTCCATTAGTTTTTGATATGGTTTGAAACTGGCAGGATCATTGATCAAAACAGCTTTTTCGGATTGGTATTTTACCCCTGTTTTTCCAGCATTCTCAACGAAATCAACCTGGATGATCGAGCTGCCCCGGTGAATAAGAAATTCACCGCTTGTCAGTGACTCGTCTTTCAAGTAAGGTGATATGGAAAAGGTAGCATACTCTGCAAAGAAAGGAGCCTTGATATGCATCCTGTTATTCACAAAGGAGTCTTGTACAAGAACTGTGGCCTTTCCATTATAGTATGATACGTAGAACCTGGTTTCAGGAGGACGGGAGGTTAACACCAATTCCAGTTCAAAATCGCCTTGTGCAGATGCCAGTATGCTGAAAAAAGCAAACACAAAACAAAAAATGGTTCTCATCTGGCCGTTAGTTAGGTAAAACTGAAACTAGCCATTTTTGTGTAAGCAAAACGTTAATAGATCTCCTGGAAACTAACTGAACGGAAATTAAAATCTATAGCCGCAGATTCGCAGGTGACGGTAAACGAATCTGCGGATCTGCGGCTAATTTATTGCATAGACAAATCAAGCATCCGGGATAACAGGCTCAACCAGTTTTTTTAATTTCTCCAGTGAATCCTGCCAGCCCAGGTAACACATTTCTGCCGGTATCATAGGCGGAATGCCTTCCTGCGTGATCCTGAGTTCTGTGCCTACTGATACTTTATTGAAGTGAACTGTTGTTGTCATTTCGCCTGGCAAATTCGGATCATCAAACTTGTCGCTGTATTTGACCAGTTCGTTGGGTTTTATTTCCAGCACCTTGCCGCCAAAGGATTGTCCTTTGCCTGTAGAAAAGTTGATAAAGGTCATTTTGTAGTCTCCTCCTTCTTTAAAATCCATCTGTTGTGTGGTACAAAGAAAGCCATACGGAGGGATCCAGGAAGCATAGGCGGTAGCATCGGAAAATGCACGGAATACTTTTTCGGGTGGCGCCATAAGCACCCTGTGTAATGTTACGCTGTTGGTTGACATAGTTGTTGTTTTTTATGATGAATAAGCAAAGCTAGAAAACAACAGGGTGTGGTTCCGGGGGGATTGGCGACAAATAATGGGTGAATTGCGAAAAGGCAATTAGTATTAATAATTAATAATTAACAATTGCAATTAGTAATTGTTTAATGAGTGCTCCTAAGGTTAATATTAGGTTATCTAACATTTAGTTGGGTCGGGCTTTTTGGGCTTTCGAGTAGTTTTGCTCACCTCAAAATCCAATAGTCTTATGCATATACAGCAGGTAAAACTGGAGGCGCTGCGCAAAGAGTTTGATCGCAGCGAAGAAGATATCAAAAAACTGGTGGAACTATTCGGTTATCATATTCCCAGGATCAGGTTATGCCTGCAGGTGGAGGAGCATGAAAAGAAACGTGTTAAGCCAACGGAAAACATTCCCGCGTGAGTACCGGTCAAGCAAGCAATTGAGCTTATTTATCATCAACTTTTTTTCGCAAGCATTTATTACAAATAAAAGCACAGAAAGTTGCCCGCAAATGTCTCCCAACGAAGGAGGGGACTTTGCGCAGTGGTCTCGCATATCGATATGTGT
>Ga0247757_10001968_pt1 | contig 11817 bp, 10 predicted proteins | sample UWRJL126311R4_FD_180929 | JGI IMG/M metagenome (GOLD analysis project Ga0247757, IMG submission 180929) | Plant litter microbial communities from Arlington Agricultural Research Station in Wisconsin, United States - UWRJ-L126-311R-4 | ecosystem: Environmental > Terrestrial > Plant litter >...
AGCGTAACCGGTTTGCGCGGGCGCGCAGATTTCTTTTTTGGGTCTTCTTTTACTTCACTGGCCTGAACCGCCTGGTTATCCAGGATCTTGTAAATCAGTCCTTGCTTGTCGAGTTTCTTGGCGCCAGAGATGTTCAGTTGCTCCGCAATGTCCAGCAACTCAGGCAGGAGCATGTCATTTAATTGCAAAATGTCGTACATAAAAATTAAAATCTGTTAAGGGGGCGATTCAATGTCAAAGGTTATGGATAATAGATCCGGTTCAGGAAAGTGGTTACTACTAGGTCGGTTGTGTGTTGAAAAATTCGGAAGAGAGAAAACTGATGTGCCGAGAGCTAAGCGTGGAACGATTCAGTTCGTTTGGTTTCCGATGCAATGTTAGGGTAGTTTTATGAAAAATCATCATTTTTTGGGGCTTTTTAGGCGAATGCAGGTGTTAAAACGTGTTATAGATACCTGTTTGGCTATCTTTGCCAGCCAAAAAAACCATTCCGGGTGCAGTGTAACGGTCTTTAATCCGTTAACCCGCAACCCGGAAACCAGTAACTCAAAAGCAAGAACATGTTCAACAAAAGAACCAAGATCAAGGCCATTTTAGCAGCAGGCCCACAGGCGGGAGAAACAACCGTGATGGGATGGGTGCGTACTTTCCGTAACAACCAGTTTATTGCTTTGAATGATGGCAGTACCAATAACAATTTACAGGTTGTAGCCACACTGGGTTCTTTTGATGAGGCATTACTCAAACGCATCACCACCGGCGCTTCGCTGAAAGTAACGGGCGAGCTGGTGGCATCTGTTGGTAAAGGACAAACCGTTGAACTCAAAGCCGCTACCATAGAGATACTGGGAGATAGTGATGCGGAAAAATACCCGCTGCAACCCAAGAAACACAGCCTCGAATTTCTGCGCGAGAAGGCGCACCTGCGTTTCCGGACCAATACATTCGGATCGGTGTTCCGTGTGCGGCATTCACTGGCTTTTGCGGTGCATAAATTCTTTCATGAGAAAGGATTTGTGTATCTCCATACACCCATCGTAACCGCGAGTGATGCAGAGGGTGCGGGCGAGATGTTCCGCGTGACCACTCTCCCGTTTGATGGGACACCGCGTAACGAAGATGGCAGCGTGAATTTCAAAGAGGACTTTTTTGGCAAGAGCACCAACCTTACCGTGAGCGGACAGCTCGAGGGAGAACTGGGTGCGATGGCATTCAGCGAGATCTATACTTTCGGCCCTACGTTCCGTGCAGAGAACTCGAATACCACGCGTCACCTGGCGGAGTTCTGGATGATCGAACCCGAGATGGCTTTCCACGACCTGGAAGACAATATGAACCTGGCGGAGGAATTCATCAAATACCTGATACAATATGTAATGGACAATAACCGCGAGGACCTCGAATTCCTTGCGCAGCGGCTGGCCGAAGAGGAAAAACAATTGCCACAGGATAAACGGAGCGAGCTGGGCCTGATAGAGAAACTGGAATTTGTACTCAACAATGAATTCCAGCGACTGACCTATACCGAAGCGATCGAGATCCTCCGCGAGAGCAACCACAATAAGAAAAAGAAATTCCAGTACCCGGTTGAAGGCTGGGGAACGGATCTGCAAAGTGAGCATGAGCGTTACCTGGTAGAAAAGCATTTTAAGAAACCGGTGATCCTGACCAACTATCCCAAAGACATCAAAGCCTTCTACATGCGCCAGAACGACGACGGCAAAACCGTTGCCGCCATGGACATCCTCGCCCCCGGTATCGGCGAGATCGTGGGTGGATCGCAAAGGGAAGAAAGGCTCGACAGGCTGGAAAAACGCATGGAAGAAATGCATATCCCCGCCGAAGAACTCAGCTGGTACCTCGATACCCGCCGTTTCGGAACCGTGCCGCATGCCGGTTTCGGCCTGGGCTTCGAAAGGATGGTGCTGTTTGTAACGGGCATGACCAATATCCGCGACGTGATTGCATTTGCGCGGACGCCGAAGAACTGTGAGTTTTAATTTGAAAATTTGAAAATATGGGAATTTGAAAATGTGGCCGCTGCCCGTAAAGACTGACTATTAATAATCAGCCGCTTACAAAGCAAAATTCATTTTCAAATTTTCAAATTCCCATATTTTCAAATTGTTTTCCCCTATATTTGCAGCCCGTTTATTACCACAGACCATAGACGGCAGACTACAGACTAAACCCGGTGCGGTAGCTCAGTCGGTAGAGCAAAGGACTGAAAATCCTTGTGTCGCCGGTTCGATCCCGGCCCACACCACAAGCCAGATAAGGCTTTCAAGCGATTAGCTTGGAAGCCTTTTTCTTTTGGTACAACATAGGTACAACAAATTAAGGTATGACCAAGAAGCCTGGTATTCTTTCAGGCCATTCGATAGAAGGATTATACACAAGACATTTAACGCCGAGAATATTTAAAGTATCTATGCAGGTTAGTTCAGCAACTTGATTAGCGGTCTTGTGAATTATAAGGGCAAAATCAACTTCTTCGTAGTCTTCTTTAATAGCGTTGCGGTAGTACGCTAGCTGAAAAGCACCCTTTGAGGACTGGGCGTATATATTATTTTCATTAGTACTTTTAATTTCAAAAATTTTCATTCCACTGTGATCGATCATAAGATCGATAGATGTGGTTTCATTTGGTATAATGTTCCTCGATTTGAGGTATTGAGAAATGTCCCTTAGCATGTCTTGATGCAGGGCTTCAGCTACTTCTGTTTTTGCAAGAGCCTCTTCAATATTTACTGTTTCGCTAGCACTAATAAACTCTCTAGCATAAATAGTTTCTGGATTAATCTCTGTAAATTCTAAATCAACCTTTTGCTGACTAGTCGAAGATTCTTTGATTATCTGTGCATCGTTTACTTCCAGCTCTTTTATGGATTTCAGAGGGTCGATATCCCTTAGTATGTTTATGAGGCTGTCGTCTACATTAGGAACTTTGCTTTTGATTAATGTATACGCAAAGTTTGCTATTGGCTGTAGTTTGGCGCCTATTCCCGAACCCCAAAGCTCGTCGAGATTATAGTGCTGAACAACCTCGCTAATACCAGTTCTTGCAAGTCGTTTGACTTTTGTTCCAGAATGATAAATCAAATCAGCAGTATCACTAATTACAGGCTTTATTAATTTAAACTGTAGCGAAGAGCGAGTTAGGTTAAATAACTGTTGGCTCAGCTGTGTTGAAATTTCAGATAGGCCGCTTGGTAAATTTTTTAAAGCAGAAAGGTTTGTATCGAGATTATAATTAGCTGTCATCCTGAAAGATGAAAGTAAATCTATGTGAAGAAGAAAATCACCACGATTAAAGCCATCCTTAAATCGCTCTATTTTTTTAGGAACAAGAATCGCTGAAAGAGTATCGAATTTCCCGCGAACAACAAGCCAGATAAAGCCATTCGCAATATCTTTTTCGAAACCTTGTATTATACTTGCTGGAATTATATATGATGAAGAAACGCCGCGTTTTTTCATTTGCGCGGTTGTCTCAACACCTATAATCCACACAAAATGTTTTTTCATGAGGCAAGCTCTTGAAGTGCATCGTCAAGTGAGGTTGGCCAAGGAATATGGTCACCTAGTAAATTATGTTGTGTTACTTCCTTTTGTCGTAGACGAATAATTTCAGGTTCTTCAATAGTTTCTTCACAGACGATAAGATAATAATTTACATGATCCGAAGATTGACCCCGTCGGTGAATTCTATCGAGAGATTGCAAGAAATGTGCAGCCTGGTTAGAATAGGAAATATAAATCGCATCAAATGATGAATGAAGAGTAATTCCGGCACCAGCCGCCGCAGGATTTCCAATAAATAAATGAACGTTTGGATCTTCCTGAAAAGATTTAACAGCAGCCCTTCTATCGGGAGTAGAGACTTTACCATCCACTCTCACAGGGTTAAATTTCGAATACCGTATCATTAATTCATCAATGCTTCTCGTATAATTAGACCAAATTATTACTTTTCGATTTTTCGAAGTTAAATCTTCTATTATTTTGTCGCAAGCTGTGTATTTGACTCCAGTCTCGGCAAAAGTTGGATCTATGCTTGTGGGACAGCAACATATTTGTAACAAAACGGATCTGCGCTGAAAATAGGTCGTCAAGTTTTTCTTAAACGTTTCATTATCCAGAGAACGAAGTTCGAGTTCTAATTCTGTTTTGGCAGTTTTGTACATGCTATCCTGCCGACCCTGTAACGGCACTCGGACAATGTGAAAGTTCTTTTCAGGAACATTTTCTAAAATCTCTGTTTTGAGTCTACGAATAAAAAGGCCGCGACTATCTACAAGTGACGATATTTTATCCCAGTCAACGATGGGATCGGATGACTTTGAAAAACCTCCAAAAGTAAATCCAAGATCTGCAAGATCGAATTGGTTTATTAAATCGTGCGCCGAGTTTGGAGCAGGCGTGCCACATAGAACAAAGCAGGTAGTACAATAATTTCTTAATCTGGAAACCTTATCAGAACGCTCCGAATCCCCATTTTTCAGATAATAAGACTCGTCAATTACTAGTAGGTATTTTGTTTTACTTGAAAATGCGATTAGTGATGTCAGCATCACATCCACACCCTCGTAATTGGTGACCAGAACATCAAAGTCACTCATTGCGGCTTCATATTTCTTGCTCTTGTCTCCTTCAGCCTGAACGATTGTATATTTTTTCCCTAGAAAACGGTTAAAATCTTTAGGCCACTCGCTTACCATGCTTTTCGGGCATACAACAATTAAAGCGTCCACAACACCGGCTTCTTTTAAGATATCAAAAGCTGCGATTGACATCACCGTTTTGCCACTCCCTTGCTCGTCGAATAGGCAAAGTCCCAATATGCCCGGAGTAGTCATGGCCGAAACGGCAACCGCTTGGGGTGGGTCTAACGTAGTAAGCCAAAACTCGGGCAAATCAAGAATTTGGTTTTCTTCAACTACCGAAATAGCTTTATCTCTAGCTTGAGCGTGGCGGACAAAAGCAGTCAAGGAAGATTTTATTGCCTCATCTTCTTTTGCTTCAACAGAAAGAAGATCAGCTAATAACGGAATGCAAGAGATTGGAAAGCGAATCTCATTATTCGTTGCAGAGCTTAGCTTTCCGATGCGTTTATATATTTCGGTTTTTAGCCGAAGAAAATTCATGCCCGAAGCCTGAATAATTACGTCTTGTTTTTCAGTTGAGGCGATCATTTATTATCAGAAGCTGCTGAACTCATTTTAATTACCAAGTTTAATGCTTGAGATAACTTTTCTCTCGAAGCAGCCGGTAAGGCTTTTAAATCTGTTGCTGTCAAATCATGAAGAAATTTGACAAAGGTATCAATTCTGCCAATGGCCTCTTCACCGCTTCGTACCACGCGGGTATTGTAATCAAGAATAGCCTTTGCTGCTTTTGCAGCAGTAGGCTCCGGCTGCATAAGTGCTGCTTTAGCTTCTGGGTGTCTCCAGGCATTATATGCAACTCTAACCTCTGGAAAACTTGAAAATTTGCCTTCATGTATCCATTTAAAAAATTGAATTTTAAAATCGAAATCCGATTTCAATGGATCAAAAAATGATTTTTGTGCTTCGTTGAAATATTGATAATTTTTTGCCGCCGAAGTTTCAGCATCGTTTTCCGACATACCAAAACCGCCGCCCATATCATCTTCTGGATCGACTGGCGAAGTTGCATACGTAATGTATTCCTGAATTATTTCATTAATACGGATTGTTTCTCTAATCTTACTTTTTGGCCAGTCGAATTTTGTTGATAATGCTTCAATATCTAAACCCTCAGAAGCAGCATCAATAATTTTGGTGGCTTTAACGTAGTCTGGCCATTCCAGTTTTAGCGATGCCGAAAAGTTTTCTTCTACCAAAACGTTTTGTTCGTCTTCTGCGGTAGCATCCTGTGACAAAACATACGCATCTACAATCTCCAAATCCTGTCTATTTGGATTTGACTTTTCCATTGTTTCCAATGCGTATTTAATTGCGAAGAAACGGCGGTTACCGTCTAAAAGCTTGCCATCATAAGATAAGGTAAGAGGTTCTCTAAGACCGTTTTTTAATAGATCATCACGTAAATCTTTCAATTTTACATCGGGATCATTTTTCATCAGATCAAAAATCTCTTCTTGTGTTAGCTCGCGATTTCCGACTTTAGATAAAAGTTTCTTTTTAGCCAGTTCAATACGCGGGTTTTCTACCCAACCGTTGATGCTGTCAATCTTTACTTTTCCCTCCCAAACAATCAGCTTGCGACCATTATATAGTCGCTGTTTGATTTGTGGCATTGGTTTATCGCTTATGAATTGCGGGTATGTTGACATTATTTTTCCTGTTTTAAAATAGTGTACTCAATGGAATTTTCACTTAGAAGATTTTGTAAATACTCAATGTGTTCGAGATACTTGTCGATAGAGTTATTGTCTTTCCCTATTGTATTTATTTTTTTAGATAACTTTTCATGGCGAACGCTATACGGAGCATTAATATGCTTTGCAAATACGTGTTCCTTTTTAATGCGTTCAACCCAGAACGTGCATAGGTCTTCCGTAAACCTTTGTTTTATAAGTGGTGCCAAGGCATCCATATAACTATCCTGGCTCGAAACATTTAGAACGTTGTCGCGCATTATAAAGATTGCAAGATCTGTAAAAACAGTTGGCTCTTTTATTTCTGTCAAAAGCTTCGGTAAGTTATCTGACCAGCTTTCATATTTTGTCATACCCCAATTGCAGCCGGTAGCTGTCAATCCCATTTTTATAAGGGGTGCAGACGGTCTATTCGGATAGGTATATGCTTTACTTTGTTCAGATGCTTTTTTTAAAGGCACTGTCAAAAAATTAGAAGAGATCCTTTTTTCAGGAGATTTGCCGCCTGTCGTAGCCTTTCCTAATTCGGCAACCTGCATTATAAAATCGCTAGTTTTTTCAAGTAACACAAGCCGAGCAAATTCTAGTTCAATTGACTTCCTGTTTTCCTTACCGTCATTTGTTTTCGGGTTTAGATCCAAAAGGGTTTTGCCCGTTTTTCTGAGCGTTGCATCAAACGCAAAGAAATACATCAACGCAGAAGTTCTTTCCAATGGCGTTTTGCCATTCGACTTTCTTGAAGCCAGTCTTTCAAAAGACCGCAACACTTGTTCGGAACTAAAATATAAAGGCATTATGAGCTCTTTTTTGCAGAACTATTTAGATACTCTTGAATAAACTACGTCTCTGTCACATGCTCTTAATGGTTTACCCGCTTTTTTAAATTGGGCATAAGAAAGATATTCGCCAAACGCATCGCGAAGATCTTCTCCTTGAAGAACCTTTGAAAGTTGGGTAGCAATTTCGTAGGCAAGTCTGGGGGGGACAGCGTTTCCTATTTGTTGATATTTCGATTTTACAGTTCGTCCACCAAAATCAAACCAATCAGGAAAGGATTGAATTCGCGCAATTTCTCTAACTGAAAATGGTCTTTTTTCTATTGGGTGCCAAACGCCAGCATTTTCGGGTTTAAAAGCTGCGGTAATAGTTCCTGCAACTTCGTTCCGGTGAAACCGACGGTAAAATTTCGGCCATCTGTATTTTTCAATGTTATCCCAAATACGTTGAAGCCTCGATGGAAGTTCGTCATAGGGTATATCTTTCCAAGAACCACCTTCTGGCACCTTATCACCAATACTTATAGCCTGTGGATTTAACTGAATAAGCTCGGATTGGTTTAGAGCTTTTTTGGGTATGTCTAAAATAATATTAGCAAGAGTTAAATCATCTCTATCGACAGGGGCTGGGAATGCGAAAGAACCCATTTTTTTGTTTCGTTCAATTCCAACAATCACAACTCTCAGTCTTTTTTGCGGAACATTATGCCTGGATGCATCTACAAGGCTAAAGGCCACATCATATCCTAAAGCATCCAATTGTTTGCAAATGTCTTCGATAATGAGATTATTGTTAATGTCTTTGAACGATAACAGACCGCGAACATTCTCAAAAACTACAGTTCGAGGTTTAATTTCTTCTACAATGTCGATAGCAGTCTGATATAAAGTGCCACGATCATCGGAAGTTCCTTTACGGGAACCTGCATTAGAAAAAGGCTGGCAAGGAAAACCTGCCGTTAAAACGTCAACCCGTTTCTTAAATTTCGGAAGAATGATTTTTCTTAGATCGCCCTCTACAATGGCACCAAGGTTTTCTCTATATGTGTTGCAGGCATCGGAATCAATATCATTTGCCAGAACAGTTTTAAAACCAGCTTGGCGAAAGCCCAAATCAAAACCTCCGCATCCTGAAAAAAGGCTAACGTGTGTAAACTCGCAATCTTTTTCATCTTTTACAGCTTTGCCAAAAATTGCCCAAGGCTTATCAGCAGCCTTCGATAATTTAGATTTTACCGTAACTGCGTTGAGATTCTGTAGAGTTAACTGTTTTGAATTGGCAAGGGATTTAAGCTGATTAGGTATTCCCTTAGATGGTTCCACGACTTTCAGTCGTTTCCTGCGGGCGGCCTGTGATAATCTCAAAGCCTCTGTACGTGAGTTAGAGGTGTTATTCGTAGAATTAATCATTATAGCGGCCTCTGACATCGGGAGATATATGTTTACCTGTAAACGAAAATATAATCAATATATTAAAAATGCTAGTAAATTTTTTATGCCAAGGCAACGTTGGGGACGTTACATCATTTTCCTAAAGGTCGGATTTTTTACTCAAATTCCTAAAAAATTTAGCAAATAAGGCTGGCGCAGAAGCGTTTTAACTATCCACCTTAATAGCAATTCTTTCGAGCCATTCCTTCTTTTGAATTAAACTCGGCCCATTTCCGTACATGGGACGGCTAAATTTGTGACCCATTAATTCCGCCTGAACACGGTCGGGTGCTTCTACCCCTAATATCCTATCTTGAAAACTATGGCGCAAAGAATAAACTGAATGCATCTTTGAAGGTAACAATTTATGTTCCCTCAAAAATTTGTTAACCGTTGCCGACATTGTATCTGCCTTGTCGAAGTATTTCTCAAAACCATTCGGCATTGCTTTAAAGGCATCTAAGGCATAGCCAACCAGTGGAATTTTTCTATCGCTTTGGGGTGTTTTCAATGGCCTATTCGGTCGATCACAAATATGGATATGCGGAATTGAATCGTTAAGTACAATATCCTCTGGTAAAAGGCCGCACAGTTCAACGGGTCTTATACCCGTTTCAGCTAGCACAAATAATGACCAATAAGCTTGTGGATTCATTCGCGCAATCTCTTTATTTGATAGAAGAGCAAGGATATCCGGTGTTGCAAGAGGCAAACGCGTTTGTACAAACCGGTCTTTAAGAACCAGCTTTTGAAAAAGGCCAGTTATGTTCAGGTTCAATTGAAGATTGTCTGAAACCGTTTCCACAATAACCTTGATTTGAACAAAGTTTTTATTAGCGCTATCCATAGACATCTTATCAGTTTCGATCCTCCCGAGCCACCAGTTCTTAAATTTGAGAATATCCTCACGAGTTAGATCGGATATGTTTTTGTTGCCCACTACTTTGATAAAATTCTCAACAGCTCGTTCCCGAGGTCTCTTATACTTTCTGACCTGGCTTTCAGATTTATTCATTATCCTTTCTTTGGCAAAGTCCCAGTATAGGGAAAGGGCGTGTAGCATTGTGATTTCTGGTTGTGCATGAGTGCCTAACACCGCTTCAACCTGGGGAAGGGCGAAGTTGTTCTTCTCAATGAAATCGAGGCGCTCTGCGATCTTGTGAAACTCTATTTTCAAAAGCTCGTGGAATGGTCGGTATTCAAAACCAAAAATAGAAGCTCGTGCGACCGCATCCCGATAGGCAGATTCGGAGTGTGATTGCCCAGTTGAATGCAGCGTCTGCCAATACTGTTCTAATTCTATATTATGCAATGTCGCGCGTTTAAGAGCTTCTGACCTGTGGACTGTGTTTAAGCTGAAGCGCACGTAATCGCGGGTATCGAACTGTCGGTATTCATCAGGCACGCGGCGGTTAAAGTGGTAGCGTCCTTTTCTAAGCAGAAGGTGCATAGGGATATCCTGTTTGTGACAGTATTTGTGACAAAGAGGATAAATAGTGCCAGAGCAGACCCGCTGAGTGGGGCTTTATCTTTATTTTATAAAGACTAATAATCACAGTTAAACTGGGATATTGGCTCTCTGGGCAAAACTAGAACTCAATTGCCACAAAACGTATGTGGTTGAATAGTCTTAGAAATTTATCTCAATTGCCGCTCAAAATGGTAATTTTTGTGACAGCATTTGTGACAAAGCTTCAGTTATTATTACACCATTCTATGCTGAATAGTACAGCATTTTACTCCTGGCCACTGCATAGACTAGTTTTTGTTGAATTATTGACATAGTCTGCAAAATCCGATTGCATTGATCAACTGATTCCGATTTAGCTTGTGACTCGTCCTGAAAAAACCTTACACGGTTAATAGATAATCCTGGTATTTACTTTACACCCAAATTTACATTTCAATTGGTTCTGTTGATCTGCTCTTTGCATAATTCTTCCACTTCTTCTGTATTTGACCGGTAGTCTGGTAAACTGCGTCTGGTGTCTGATAGTTTAAACTGGCATGTGGTCGTTGTTGATTGTAGGTGGCTATGATTCTGTCAATCGCTTTCCTGGCTTCATTATGACTCTGGTAACATCTTCTTGGGACGAACTCTGACTTGATAATTCCGTTCATTCTCTCCGCCAGCGCATTCTCATAGGGATTACCGTTTTGTGTCATGCTGATTGCAATGCTATTCGTCATAAGGATGTCTACATAGCTGCCAGAGCAGTATTGAACACCTCTGTCGGAATGATGTATCAGGGCTCTTTCGGGGAACATACGATTTGACAAAGCCATGTTCAGCGCTTCGATACAACCGGCACTTTCAAGGCTGGGATGTAAACAGTAACCGACGATCTTTCGGGAGTATGCGTCTGTTATCAGCGATAAATAGCTATAACCTTCTACCGTTTTAATGTAAGTAATGTCGGACACCCATATTTGTTCGGAGGCGCAGGCTGCTATTCCTTCAACAAGATTGGGATATTTTTTTAACCAGTGGAATGAATCAGTTGTAACAATGCCACGTTTTCTGCGTCGTATAAGCAATCCATGGAAGCGCAACAGATCAAAAAGCTGATCACGTCCCATTTTGATACCGTGTTCCTTTAACATTGGTTCAATCTTAAAGAGGATTTTACGTGTGCCGATCATCGGCATTGATGCTCTTAAATCTGATACCAGCCGCAAAACAATCATGTGTGCGATACTGGTCTTCTTCTCGTAATTGTATGCTTCGTAATAAGCCTGCCGGGTTACACCAAACAGTCCGCAAAGCTTCTCCAGGCCTATGGAGGGATAAGCTTGCTTTATTCTTTTGACCGTTTGGTACCAGGCTTTTTTCTGATCTTGATTTGAAGATCTTCTTCGGTCACATTAATCATTGTTTCCAGACCGAGAATCTTGAGATTGGCATACTCAAGCGCTTTTTCCAACTGGCGAATCTGCTGTTTATATTCCTGGGCTTTTTTATCTTCTTCCTTACTAGACGACACGATGGCGTTGGTTTTGTCCACCAAACTTCCGACACTGAGCCGAGTCATCCAAAGTTTTAAAGTATTACGGTTGAGGCCATGCTTCCTACAGGCACCCCATATCGATATCGATCCGGATCGGATCTGTCCAATGATCAGTTCCATTTCTTGTTTGCTGCGACGCTTCCATGGAACTCTGCTTAGCGGACTGGGCTGGTTCTTTTGCTTTTTCTTTTCAGTCATCCTAAATTGGATTGCTGTAAAGCTATTTTAGGACTAGACA
>Ga0247757_10001969_pt1 | contig 11810 bp, 5 predicted proteins | sample UWRJL126311R4_FD_180929 | JGI IMG/M metagenome (GOLD analysis project Ga0247757, IMG submission 180929) | Plant litter microbial communities from Arlington Agricultural Research Station in Wisconsin, United States - UWRJ-L126-311R-4 | ecosystem: Environmental > Terrestrial > Plant litter >...
CCCGCTGACCAAAAAAGTATTGACCAAACAGGATATCATCGAGATCATCAAATACCTGGTTCGCCTCACCAATGCGAAAGCCGAGATAGATGATATCGATCACCTGAGCAACCGTCGTGTTCGTACCGTTGGAGAACAATTGTATGCACAATTCGGTGTGGGTCTGGCGCGTATGGCGCGTACCATCCGTGAAAGGATGAACGTTCGCGACAACGAGGTGTTTACTCCTGTAGACCTGATCAACGCACGTACACTGTCTTCTGTGATCAATTCCTTCTTCGGAACTTCACAGCTGTCTCAGTTCCTCGACCAAACCAACCCACTGAGTGAGATCACGCACAAGCGTCGTATCTCCGCACTCGGACCAGGCGGTCTGAGCCGTGAGCGTGCGGGCTTCGAGGTTCGTGACGTACACTATTCTCACTATGGCCGTCTTTGTACGATCGAAACACCGGAAGGACCAAACATCGGTCTGATCTCTACGCTTTGCGTACACGCTTCGATCAACGATATGGGCTTTATCGAAACGCCTTATCGTAAAGTGAATGATGGTAAAGTGAACATGAAAGAACTCACTTTCCTGAGCGCGGAAGAAGAAGATACAGCGAAGATTGCCCAGAGTAACTCTCCGCTGGATGAGAAAGGCAATTTCACCGAAGAGAAAGTTGTTTCCCGCCAGACAGGTGATTTCCCGATCCTTGATAGGGGAGAAGTAGAATATATGGACGTTGCGCCGAACCAGATCGTTGGTTTGAGTGCTTCGCTGATCCCGTTCCTTGAGCATGATGATGCCAACCGTGCCCTGATGGGATCGAACATGCAACGCCAGGCGGTGCCATTGCTTCGTCCGGAAGTACCTATCGTAGGTACCGGTCTGGAAGGCAAAGCAGCGCGTGATGCACGTATCCAGATGCACTCTGAAGGCAACGGTGTGATCGAGTTCGTGGATGCCAATGAGATCCATGTCCGTTACGATCGTAACGATGCGGACCGTCTGGTGAGCTTTAATGATGACCTGCAGGTTTACCGCCTCACCAAGTTCATCAAAACCAACCAGGCAACCTGTATCAACCTGCGTCCTGCTGTGAAGAAAGGACAGAAGGTGAAGAAAGGAGATTTCTTAACAGAAGGATACGCAACAAAAGACGGAGAACTGGCGCTCGGCCGTAACCTGCAGGTGGCATTCATGCCATGGAAAGGTTACAACTTCGAGGATGCCATCGTGATCAGTGAAAAAGTGGTGCGTGAAGACCTGTTTACTTCTGTACACATCGAAGAATATGAACTGGAGGTTCGTGATACCAAACTGGGTGAAGAAGAACTGACACCAGATATCCCTAACGTTTCTGAAGAGGCTACCAAAGACCTCGATGAGAATGGTATTATCCGTATCGGTGCTACCATCAAAGAAGGTGATATCCTGATCGGTAAGATTACACCCAAAGGTGAATCTGACCCTACTCCGGAGGAAAAACTGCTGCGCGCCATCTTTGGTGATAAAGCAGGTGATGCGAAAGATGCTTCACTGAAAGCACCTAACGGAACCGAAGGTGTGGTAATTGATAAAAAACTCTTCCAGCGCGCGAAGAAAGACAAGAATGGTAAGATCCGTGAGAAAGCGCTCCTGGAAAAAGTAGAGAAAGTACACCAGCAGAATACAGAATCACTGAAAGACCTGCTGCTCGAGAAACTGCAGACATTGTTGAAAGACAAAGCGTCTACCGGTGTGAGCAACAACTTTGGTGAAATGCTGATCGGTAAAGGTGCCAAGTTCAATCAAAAGAACCTGTCTACCATCGATTACCAGAACGTGAACCCATTGGGTTGGACCGGTGATGCGAAAACCGATGACCAGATCAACACCCTGCTGCATAACTACAGCATCAAATACAACGAAGAACTGGGTCGTTACAAGAGAGAGAAATTCAATATCTCTATCGGTGACGAATTACCTGCCGGTGTATTGAAACTGGCCAAAGTTTACCTCGCTGTTAAGCGTAAGCTGAAAGTGGGTGATAAAATGGCCGGTCGCCACGGTAACAAAGGTATCGTTGCGAAGATCGTACGTGCAGAAGACATGCCGTTCATGGAAGATGGCAGCCCTGTTGATATCGTACTGAACCCATTGGGCGTACCTTCCCGTATGAACCTGGGTCAGATCTACGAGACCATCCTCGGATGGACTGGTAAGAAACTGGGTCTGAAATTCTCTACACCGATCTTCGATGGTGCTTCTACAACACAGATCGAAGAATATTGTGAGCAGGCTGATATCCCTAACAACGGGCATACCTACCTGTTCGACGGTGAGACCGGCGAGCGTTTCCACCAGAAAGCAACCGTGGGTGTGATCTACGTGATCAAACTGCACCACATGGTGGATGATAAGATGCACGCACGTTCTATCGGGCCATACAGCCTGATCACACAGCAGCCGCTGGGTGGTAAGGCACAGTTTGGTGGACAGCGTTTTGGTGAGATGGAGGTTTGGGCACTGGAAGCATATGGCGCCGCCAACATCCTGCAGGAATTGCTGACACTGAAATCGGATGATATCATCGGTCGTGCGAAAACGTATGAAGCGATCGTAAAAGGTGATAATATTCCAAGGCCTGGTGTTCCTGAATCTTTCAATGTACTTGTACATGAGTTGAGAGGATTGGGCTTAGACCTGAAATTCGAATAATAGCTGAACATTGGGTATTGAACATTGAATATTGAAAATTCAAATGTTCAATGCTCAATTTTCAATGTTCAATTTTCAATTTATAAATGTCAAACTTGGCTGATAGTTAACAGCTAAAAGCCAAACACCAAATAATATGGCAATCAAAAGAGATAACAAACCAAGGCCGACCTTTTCACAGATCACGATCAGCCTTGCATCGCCCGACAGCATCCTGGAGAGGAGCTTCGGCGAAGTATTGAAGCCTGAAACCATCAACTACCGTACCTACAAACCAGAGCGCGATGGTCTTTTCTGCGAAAGGATCTTCGGACCGGTTAAGGATTACGAGTGTGCTTGTGGTAAATACAAACGTATCCGTTACAAAGGCATCGTGTGCGACCGCTGCGGTGTGGAAGTAACTGAAAAGAAAGTACGTCGTGAGCGTATGGGCCACATCAAACTGGTGGTGCCTGTAGTGCATATCTGGTACTTCAAAAGCCTGCCTAATAAGATCGGTTACCTGCTGGGTATGAGCTCTAAGAAACTCGAGACCATCGTGTACTATGAAAGGTACGTGGTGATCCAGGGTGGTATCAAAGAGAACCTGAACATGGGTGATCTGCTGACAGAAGAAGAATACCTGGATATCCTTGATAATATTCCAAAAGATAACCAATACCTGCCTGATGATGATCCGCAGAAATTCGTTGCCAAAATGGGCGCCGAAGCGGTTCATGCATTGCTGGAAAGGATTGACCTGGATGAACTGAGCTTCTCACTGCGTAATGCAGCCGCTACTGAAACATCTCAGCAGCGTAAAGCAGATGCCCTGAAACGTTTGAGCGTTGTGGAATCTTTCCGTGATGCCAGCACCCGTATCACCAACCGCCCTGAATGGATGGTAATGCAGTACATTCCTGTGATCCCACCGGAACTGCGTCCACTCGTTCCATTGGATGGTGGCCGTTTCGCGAGCTCGGATCTGAATGACCTGTATCGCCGCGTGATCATCCGTAACAACCGTTTGAAACGTTTGTTGGAGATCAAAGCACCGGAAGTGATCCTGCGTAACGAAAAACGTATGCTGCAGGAAGCGATCGACTCCCTGTTCGATAACAGCCGTAAATCAAACGCTGTAAAAGCAGAAGGTGGCCGTGCGCTGAAATCACTGTCGGATGTACTGAAAGGTAAACAAGGCCGTTTCCGTCAGAACCTGTTAGGTAAACGTGTCGACTACTCTGGTCGTTCGGTTATCGTGGTAGGTCCTGAACTGAAAATACACGAATGTGGTCTGCCAAAAGATATGGCTGCCGAACTGTTCAAGCCGTTCGTTATCCGTAAACTGATTGAAAGAGGTATCGTGAAAACAGTGAAATCAGCCAAGAAACTGGTTGACCGCAAGGAAGCTGTGATCTGGGATATCCTCGAAAATATATTGAAAGGTCACCCGGTATTGTTGAACAGGGCCCCTACACTTCACCGTTTGTCTATCCAAGCATTCCAGCCCAAACTGGTGGAAGGTAAAGCCATTCAGCTGCACCCGTTGGTAACCTCTGCCTTCAACGCCGACTTTGATGGTGACCAGATGGCGGTACACGTGCCTTTGAGCAATGCCGCAGTACTGGAAGCCCAACTGTTGATGCTGGCTTCACACAACATCCTTAACCCGCAGAACGGTACGCCGATCACCCTGCCTTCACAGGACATGGTACTCGGTCTGTACTACATCTCCAAAGGCAAGAAATCCACAGAAACAGAAGTGGTAAGAGGCCAGGGCATGTCGTTCTACAGCATGGATGAGGTAATGATCGCATACAACGAAGGACGTGTTGACCTGCATGCAAACATCAAAGTAAAAACCAATGTGCGTGAGAACGGAGAATTGGTGAAAAAACTGATCGATACTACTGTAGGACGTGTGATGTTCAACCAGCACGTACCGGTAGAAGTTGGTTATGTGAATGCATTGCTGACCAAGAAAAGCCTGCGTGAGATCATCGGTGATATCATCAAGATCACCAATGTGCCTAAAACAGCGAAATTCCTGGACGATATCAAAACCCTCGGTTTCCGTATGGCCTTCCGTGGTGGTCTGTCGTTCAGCGTGAATGACCTGATCGTTCCTGAAGTAAGGAATGAAATGCTCGAGAATGCGAAAGGTGAAGTAGAAGAGGTTTGGGACAGCTATAACATGGGTCTGATCACCAACAACGAACGTTATAACCAGGTTATTGATATCTGGGGACGTGTGGATATGAAGATCACCGAAACACTGATCCGTGAAATGGCAACAGACAAACAGGGCTTCAACTCTGTATTCATGATGCTGGATTCCGGTGCCCGTGGTAGTAAAACACAGGTAAAACAGCTGGTAGGTATCAGGGGTCTGATGGCTAAACCACGTAAGAGTGGCAGCACAGGTTCCGAGGTAATTGAGAACCCGATCCTTTCGAACTTTAAAAGCGGTCTGAACGTATTGGATTACTTTATCTCTACGCACGGTGCGCGTAAAGGTCTTGCGGATACGGCCCTGAAAACAGCCGATGCGGGTTACCTTACCCGTCGTCTGGTAGACGTATCACAGGATGTGGTTATTTCGGAAGAAGATTGCGGTACACTGCGTGGTAATGCTACCAGTGCACTGAAAGATAACGAGGACATCATCGAACCATTGTCTGACAGGATCGAAGGACGTACCTCACTGCACAATGTTCACCACCCGGTTACAGATGCATTGATCATCTCCGCAGGCGAAGAAATCTCTTCTGAAGACGCGAAAGCGATCGAAGAAGCAGGTATCGAAACGGTAGAGATCCGTTCGGTGCTTACCTGCGAAAGCAAACGTGGTGTGTGTGTGAAATGTTATGGTAAGAACCTGGCAACAGGCTACCTGGCACAGAGAGGTGATGCAGTAGGTATCATCGCTGCACAATCCATTGGTGAGCCTGGTACACAGCTTACACTGCGTACCTTCCACGTGGGTGGTGTTGCGGGTTCCGCTTCTGTTGAATCAGGTCTCGTTGCTAAATTCGATGGTACTATCCAGTTCGATGGTCTGCGTACAGTTGATACCCTCAACAACGAAGGTCAGAAAGTGAAGATCGTTATCGGCCGTACCGGTGAGGTAAGGATCATGGATGTGAAGAACGACCGTTTGCTGATCACCAACAACGTTCCTTATGGTGCAACACTGAACGTGAAAGATGGTGCGCAGGTGAAGAAAGGCGATGTGATCTGTACATGGGATCCGTTCAACAACGTAATCGTAGCAGAACTGAATGGTGCTGTGAAATTCGAGAACGTATTGGATGGTATCACTTACCGTGATGAGTCTGACGAACAAACCGGTCACCGCGAGAAAGTGGTTATCGAAACCAAAGACAAAACAAAGATCCCTACCATCAACGTTGCCGGTAAGGAAAACAAACAATACAACCTGCCTGTAGGTTCACACATCGTGGTAGACGAAGGCGATGAGGTGAAAGCCGGCCAGGTGCTTGTGAAAATCCCACGTATCCTCGGTAAGCTCCGTGATATCACGGGTGGTCTGCCTCGTGTAACTGAGTTGTTCGAGGCCCGTAACCCAGGTAACCCGGCTATCGTTTGCGAAATCGATGGTGTAGTATCCTTCGGTAACGTAAAACGTGGTAACCGCGAGATCGTGGTAGAATCGAGAGATGGTATGGTGAAGAAATACCTGGTTCCATTGACAAGACAGATCCTGGTTCAGGATGGTGACTTTGTGAAAGCAGGTACGCCAATGTCTGATGGACAGATCGCACCAGCCGATATCCTCGCTATCAAAGGACCATTCGCCGTACAGGAGTACGTGGTGAATGAGATCCAGGAGGTATACCGTTTACAGGGTGTACGTATCAATGATAAACACATCGAGGTGATCGTACGCCAGATGATGAAGAAAGTAGAGATCGTGGATGCTGGTGATACCAAATTCCTCGAGGAGGACCTGGAAGACCGCTTCGATTTTATCGAAGAGAACGACAGGATCTTCGACAAGAAAGTGGTAACCGAAGCTGGTGAAAGTGCTAAGATGAAAGCCGGTCAGATCATCACCCTGCGTGAGCTGAGAGAAGAAAACTCTATCCTCCGCAGAAGTGATAAGAAACTGGTGGAAGTAAGGGATGCACAGCCTGCTACTGCTACACCGGTGCTGTTGGGTATTACCAAAGCATCGCTGGGTGTACAAAGCTGGATCTCTGCCGCATCGTTCCAGGAGACTACCAAAGTATTGAGCCAGGCTGCCATCCAGGGCAAGACCGACTCTATGCTGGGTCTGAAAGAGAACGTGATCACCGGTCACCTGATCCCTGCTGGTTCTGGTCAGAAAGACTTCGAGAACATGATCGTTGGTAGCAAAGAAGAGTACGAAGTACTGGCTACTACGCGTGAAGCGATGAGTTTTGATGAAGAAGAATAATCACGGATTTCACGGATTTTTTATATGATTGATATGAAAGAAGGGAGCTTTAAGCTCCCTTCTTTATTTGCTTACCTTGTTGCGACAGAGGGAATAGTCATAAAAATCACACAAAAAACAATAGACATCTACAAAGAGAGGAGGAACTGCCTTATATTGCGTCATTCCAAAACAGAACAAATCACATAAATCATCTCAAAATCCCTTAAATCTGCGATTGATGAAGAATTTTACTCTTGGTTTGAATATTGTCCTTGTGCTGGCTGTTGCTGTGCTGTTTTACCTCCATTTTTCTTCGGGTCCTAAGGGCGCGGGTGTAGGTAGCGGGGAAACAGCCAAACCTGTTCCCAATGGCGCTTTCAAAATTGCTTATTTCGAGACTGATTCCGTACAGGAACATTTTGAATATTACAGGGAGATCAAATCACAGCTGGAATCAAAAGCACAGGCAAACAGCAAGACCCTGAATGACCTGAAATCGACTTTTGCCGGTAAATACCAGGAATTGCAGAAAGCGGCTCCCGCATTATCGCAGGCCGAGCTGGCTACCAAACAGCAGGAGCTGATGAACATGGAGCGGGCATTCCAGGGCAAGGAGAAAATGATGAGTGATGAAATGCAGGCCGAAGCATTTGAGAAAATGCAGGATGTAAAAAAGAAGATCGAAGAGTTCCTGAAACAGTACAACCAGGATAAAGGGTACGCGTATATCCTGTCTAATTCCATCGACCTGATGTACCTGAAAGACAGCCAGTACGATATCACTACCGATGTGATCAACGGACTGAATGCGACCTATAAGAAGAAAAAATAAAACTAGTTCATATTTTATTATCTTCATCCCGCTATAAAAAGCGGGATTTTTTATGAGTAATACTACCAATACTACAACGCATTTTAAACCAACATTGGGCTTGTTTGATGCCACTATGATCGTTGCGGGAAGCATGATCGGTTCCGGTATCTTTATCGTAAGCGCCGATATCACACGCAATGTTGGCAGCGCCGGCTGGCTGATCGCTGTATGGCTGATCACCGGTTTTATGACCCTTACTGCGGCCATGAGCTATGGTGAGTTAAGCGCCATGTATCCCAAAGCAGGCGGGCAGTATGTTTACCTTAAAGAGTCGTACAACCCACTTGTGGGGTTCCTCTATGGATGGAGTTTTTTTGCCGTGATACAAACCGGCACCATCGCAGCAGTGGGTGTGGCTTTCTGTAAATTCGCAGGCTATTTCTTCCCCTCACTTGAACTGACCGATGCGAATATTTTGCTGCAGATAGGCAGCATCAAAATATACCTGGCGCAGATCGTGTCGATTATATTGATTGTCTTTCTCACCTATATTAATACCCGCGGAGTTAAAGAAGGAAAGTTGATCCAGACAACTTTTACCGTGATCAAACTGCTTTCCCTGTTTGGCCTCATCATATTTGGTTTTATCATGGCCAAAGGCGATGTATGGAGCGCAAACTGGGGTAGTGATGCATGGACAATGCGCAAGATGACCACCGGCGCTGAAACCGGTCTTGATGCAGGGCTTATCGTGCCCTTATTGGGAGCTGCCGCAGTTGGCGCGATCGCGTCTTCTATGGTGGGTTCTATCTTCAGCAGTGATGCGTGGAATAATGTAACGTTTATCGCAGGTGAGATCAAGAACCCGAAAAAGAACATCGGCATGAGCCTGTTCCTCGGAACATTGATCGTTACTGTGATCTATGTTTCTGCCAACCTGATGTACCTGAGCGTACTGCCTCTGAATGATATTGCTACCGCACCTTCAGACAGGGTAGCAGTAGCTGCATCGCACGAAATCTTTGGCAATATCGGCACCTATGTGATCGCGGTGATGATCATGATCTCTACTTTCGGTTGTAACAATGGACTGATCCTGGCAGGCGCAAGGGTATACTATACTATGGCACAGGATGGACTGTTTTTCAAAAAAGCAGCGAACCTGAATAAGAATGCTGTTCCCGGATGGGCATTATGGGCCCAGTGTGTGGTGGCATCATTGCTTTGCCTGAGCGGTAAATATGGCGACCTGCTTGATATGGTGTCGTTCATCGTGGTGATCTTCTATGTGCTTACCATCATCGGCATCTTTATCCTGCGTAAGAAAAGACCGGATATCGAAAGACCGTACAAAGCATTCGGATACCCGGTATTACCTGCTATTTATATTCTGATGGGCACGGCATTTTGTGTTATGCTGATCATTTATAAACCACAGTTTACATGGCCGGGACTGATCATTACCCTGATTGGTATTCCATTGTATTATCTTGCGGTGGCAAACGCTAAAAAAAGATAGATGGATTTTGAGAAACTGTTTTCGGGTTTTGGATCGCTGCGTGTGCTGGTGGTGGGCGATCTGATGCTGGATACTTATTGGTGGGGAAATGTAGACCGTATTTCACCCGAAGCGCCTGTGCCCGTTGTAGCATTGAAGAAAAAAGAACTCCGTGTAGGTGGCGCTGCCAATGTAGCATTGAACCTGGTATCGATGGGCGCGCAAACAAGCGTGGTGTCGGTGATCGGAGAAGACAAAGATGGAGATGAGCTGCTTGGTCTGTTGAAGCAAAGCAGTATCGATACAACTTATATTGTTCGCTCGGCAAAACGCATCACTACCAATAAAACAAGGGTGATGAGCCGTAACCAGCAGATGATGCGGCTCGATGCGGAAATCACTGCAGACCTGGACCCTTCTCTCGAAGACCTGCTGCTGCAGCAAACGAAAGCACTTTTTGCCGCACACAAACCCGATGTGCTGATACTGGAAGATTATAATAAAGGTGTGCTTACCGAACGTGTCATCCATGAACTGATCGCGCTCTGTAAAAAAGAAAATGTGATCTCAGCGGTTGATCCTAAACGTAAAAATTTCCTGTCTTACAAAGGTGTTACCATTTTCAAACCCAACCTGAAAGAGATCAGGGAGGGGCTGAATATCCTGGCCGATACGATCGATCTGTCGTCGTTACAGAAAATGCACGAACAACTGCAGCAACATTTGCAGCACGAAATATCCCTGATCACCTTATCCGAAAAAGGGGTGTTTTATATCAAAGGCGATGAAGCGCGTATCATACCAACACATATACGGAACATCGCCGATGTTAGTGGTGCGGGTGATACGGTTATTGCTGTGGCTTCTTTGGTATATACGGCTTCGCGTGATATGCACCTGGCCGCAGAAATGGCCAATATTGCCGGCGGACTGGTTTGTGAAGAGGTTGGTACGGCCCCTGTAAACAAGGAGCGCCTGCAGGAAGAGTGTGTATTATTGCTGGGCTAAAAAACTTGTATCCGCACTGAAATTGTTTATATTTGGATGTACCAGTATTTACACATGAGAAAAATGTAAAGGGGCTATTTTTGTAGCTCCTTTTACTTTTTATGATGCCAGCAGCAATGAAAAAATATGCAGTGATCGTAGCCGGAGGCTCAGGCCAGCGAATGGGTGCAGGGATACCCAAACAGTTCCTGCTGCTGCAGGGTAAACCACTGTTATGGCATACGGTCAATACTTTTCTTCAGTCGTTTGAAGATATGCAGCTCGTACTGGTATTGCCTTCTGCGCACCTGGCCGAGGGGGAGTCCATCAAACAGCTTTTTCCCGGCGATGCAAGGCGGATTTCGGTTACCGAAGGCGGAGCAACACGTTTTCAATCCGTGCAAAACGGTTTAGGCAAAGTAAACGAACCCTCGATCATATTTGTGCATGATGGTGTACGCTGCCTGGTAACCGCACAACTCATCAGGAACTGTTACGCGCAGGCCTTGGAAAAAGGAAGTGCGATTCCGGCTGTTACCGCTACAGACAGTATTCGTGTGGTGCACGCGAATGGCCATGCAGTAGCAGACAGGAACAAGATCCGGATCATTCAAACCCCGCAAACTTTTCAATCAGCTTTGCTGTTGCCCGCATTTGCACAAACCTACCAGGAGGCTTTTACAGACGAAGCAACGGTGGTGGAAAGTTTTGGTAAAGAAGTGCTGCTGATCGAAGGGGAATACGAGAATATCAAGATCACGCGGCCCGCAGACCTGCTGGTGGCAGAGAAGATACTGGAAGAACGGTCAACGCTTCCATAAACGCAACCACCAGGGAAGACTGTTGTGGTGGTAATGAAAATATGGCTGTTCTTTAGCGCCGAATTGCTGGTAAAATGCTTTGATACCCGGCAGCGACGATCCTTCAAAATCGAAGAGTAATGATTGCTGTGAAAATTCCCTGATCACTTTATCCAATAGAAAATGGTTCGCTTCGAGGTTGCGGCCTTCTGCTAATGTGGTGTTCATCAGGTTGTAGATGCGTTTATCATCCTTTAAAAAAAGCCCGATAGCCAGAAGGTTGTTTTGCTCATCGGTCACACTTCTCGTAAAACAGGCGGCATTCTCTGATAGGGCAATACATAAGGCCTGAAAACGATTGTAATCATCCTGTTTTGTTTGCGGCATCCGCACTGCATAGTTCGATTCGTATTGTGATACCGCGGTTTCGATCTGTGTATCTGTTATGTATTGTAAACGGTTTGTTTCTGCTTTGCGGATATTCTCCTTAAGGTCATTCCGGTAACCTGCCTGTATTTGCCCGTAAGGGAGTTGCAGGTCAATAACAAGATTTGTTTTGGCTTCTGCGCCATGAGTGATAACATCCGTATTGGAAAAATTGAAATGAATATCGCCATACGATA
>Ga0247757_10001970_pt1 | contig 11791 bp, 9 predicted proteins | sample UWRJL126311R4_FD_180929 | JGI IMG/M metagenome (GOLD analysis project Ga0247757, IMG submission 180929) | Plant litter microbial communities from Arlington Agricultural Research Station in Wisconsin, United States - UWRJ-L126-311R-4 | ecosystem: Environmental > Terrestrial > Plant litter >...
TAATTATTTCATTTCATTGTGAAGAAACCTAATGCGCACAAATGAGTGTGTCACTAGCAAACCATCAGATGATCATAAGCCTATATATCTCTGCAATAGTTCCGATTCCCATCTATACTGAATTCGGCGTTCCCTATGCGTTTGACAGATAGCGTAGTCGTAAAGGCGAGCCGTTCATCGGAATCGAGGAAGATGTAACATCTTAGTGGCTGCAGCTATTGCAACCACAGCTGTTGCAGCTTCCGTTGCAAGAAGTGCAAGACTGGCAGGAGCTTTAATTCGAGACATCAGCATTCAGTTTGCCTCTGAATAGCAATACAAATGCCATGCACAAGCGCCAAGACCAAGATCATGTCCTTGGTCGACGATCGCTATACATGCAACCAATAGAGACGTACCAGGGAGACATGGTGCAGAAGAAGACGAGTATTTGTAAAAGCTGATTGGAATATATCTTAAAGCGGTAGTTTCGATTGTTGGAGTGCTGCGTTGGACGGGCTGAAGTTGTCCATCAGGGTGCCCATCCGGACCCCTATATATACTTCTCCAAACGCCACATGCCGGAAACGCCGAATCTCCACGGCCATTCGCATCACCCACACTTTTACGTATCTGCCCCGTACCCCACCGCAGCCTGACACTCGGCTGGGCCAAATCGTCGGCCTATGGCTACCCACACCGTCGATAGTACATACGCCTCCTGGCGTTCGGTATCCTATAGCGCCGCATCCCGTCCCTCCACTCGATCATACCCACCATTGCTAGCTCGGCCTAGCATGATCATAGCCCGGGATGGCGATAGGCACGACGCTATGAATGGCGAGAAGATGGGTCGTGACTAGTGAGCGGACTGGGCAAGGTGGGGGTACATATACGAAACTACAATAACTTTACATCGCACTATTAGATACCACCCGACCAAGACACGGATTTCAGCGTATTCGGAACGCTAAGAGCTAGGCACAGCCTGCTAAAAGGTAGACAAAAATGAGGCGAGACCTCATCGCCATGAGGCGGGGCTGGCGTGCATGCCGATCCTGGGATACATGGCAGACCGTAGGAGGAAGGTGAGACTGTATGCAGAGCAACATATTAGCTCGCAGTGCTGTGCTGGTGTGGGGTATCTGCATACATGTATGCAGGAAGCAGTTCTCTTTGCGACACGTGCCGTACCAGCCAGCAACAGTGTGACACTCTTAACATTTGAACTGGCAGCCTCCCATATCCACGCAGTAAATGCCCAGTATGCTTGGGTATTGAGCGAGGCAATCATACAGTGCTATAATATATATCTGCGAGTTTCAATCTTGATCTGTCATTCTCTTTCGAGTAATAGAGCGAGAGGCCTGTGGCCCGACCAAAAGAGACACATTTGCGTAAATTCCTTTTCTAACCTGTATTGAAGTGTGACATTCACAAGGTCTTTCATAGTTTTACGACTGATTGACAGCAGTAGCCTGCTGTCAGAGCTGTCAACTGGTACATACCATGAGTCAGGGCTACGCCCATGTGACACCTTAACCGCCATACAACCCATCATCCTCCGAGCTAAGCGCCAACACATGCGCCCGTCCCTTGATCTTAAACGTAGCGCCGTAAAGAGTACCGCCGAGTCTACTTAGGTAGTGTCTCTCCTTTGCAGTGACGTCACCGTAGTCTGTGTTGTGAGGTTGAGGGTGCGTGTTTGGCCAGTGTCCACGCCCAAAGATGATCAATCGCACTGCCAAGAATAAAAGGTCCATGTCTGGTCATTCATGAAGCTTGTTCAGTGGAGCTTCTTGTTGCTGCTCCGGAGTCACATGCACAGCGACGGGTATGCATCAATCTCAAAGAGTATTATTGATCCCTACATCCTGGTATGTAAAAGGCGGTGGATGCTGCTCGTCCTAGTGTTGTTTCAGGTTAAAAGTTAGACTGCGTGTGGTCTGTTGCACCATCAGGCCGCATGTCCATGTTCGCAAAGACAGTAACGATGCGGTGTAGCCAAACTACTGTCTCTAGCATCCACTAAGCGGAAGCTAACCCATGACATCGATGATATGATGCTAAACACGTTGCAGAGCCTCCCTGCCCTAATACGTATCATATTCAAATTCTCAAAAATGGAATCCAACTACTTCGTTATCTTTGAACCATGCTGTTCTAACAAAGAATTTAGAATAATCCCACTAGCAGCTGAATCCACGCATCTCAAAAGAATCGAGGCATATTAAACCTAAATGTATACACGGGTTCTACGTTGACTACTGGGAGAAGCGGAAGGGTTATTATCAATGCCCTAGTTACCACCATACTAATGTCTTCGACTTGAATTGCTTAGATAGACTCAACGTTTGCGATAGATGCAGATCGTCAGTACACCCAAGATTTATCGAGGTGTACACTAGACAAATAAAAGTATACAAAAACACAGGAAATCAATCTTCAAACCCCGGGAAGACCTACGACGATGAAAATAGCGAAGCAAGCAGTAGATGCGAAAATAGTGAAAGCCAAACATGATCAGGCAAACCGCGAATGCAGCGAGGCGCTTAGGTTCATGGAGTAGCCTAGCCCCCTAACCGTCAGCAGTACTTGTTAGGACAGTATTTCACGGTAAATTCTTTATAAATTTGATAAACATCGAACTATTTCCCTATTCCCGAATTTTAATGTTATTCAATGAAGCTTATCGTCATTTCCAACAGCGTAACCCCGAGCAATCCCACTTCTCCCCTCCTCCATCTTCGCAGCGCCCTCAATCGTTACACCCTCATCCACCTCCTTATAATCGCTTCCTAGGCCCTGCCACGTCCTTTTTTCACGTAAGAACTCTGCACCTGGTGAAACTACACCCCCGATCTGGGTCAACTCGCCATTGGCCCGCTTGGTAAGCGCAGTGCTAGATGGAGTTGAACTGCTATTCGATATTTGATTCTGAGATGGTGCATTGGATGTTGTAGTACGCATGGGGCGTGAGTGTGAGACGTATCGGCCGGTTCGGAGGTCAAACTCTGGAGGCGCGGACTCATTTTCCGAGTCATATTCACCGTCCCCGCTATCGATCTCTTTCGTCACCTCCCCCTCATTATGCGAGATGCTGTTCTGGACCTCGTTGTGTTTCTTACTGTCTTCATCTAACACATTCTGGAAGTCCGCTTCCCATTTCCCCGTCCACACCCTCTCCTCATCTCTCTTGAGTGCGATACCCAGCTCAAACGGCGTAATGAGCGGTTTCCAAAAGTCTTTGCTTTCAATTAAACTGCTCTCCCAGCACCCGATGACGACCCAGCCGTCTATCTCGCTGAAGTTTGCGACCTTAGCGGCATTCACTTTGCCCACTACGAAGGTGTATGCTTTCTTCCCTGCAGCTGCGACCTGCTTTTGCACATGGGAAAGGATGTGCATATAGTTCTTCACACTGAGTGTGTTGATCAGGATCCCAAAGACGGAGGCCGAGGAAAGCGAAGTAAGAAGAGCATAGCGGCGCCGCAACGCGCGAGAGGTGGAAGCAAGCTCGGCCTCTTGAGCTGGAGTATCGGTGGGATATATATGCGTAGCAGCGACACGAGACGAAAGGGTAAGGAGGAGGGAGGGCGGCGGTTCGGAAATGTGGAACAAGTCGTAATCCAGCAACGCCTCACTCGAACTCTCTGCTTCGAGCGGGATAGTACGATTTGGGAGCAGACTACTAGGGCTGTGCACTATCTTCGTGGCGAAAATGTTCGTGTAGCCTTCTGCGCGTAGGCGAGCATGGAGAGGAGAGATATGGTGGGAGTACGGTATGTCGGCCATTAGAGCAATCTTCTTCTCTTTGTCTGGATATGTCGTCTTGAATGTTTCAACCAGTGGCTCCAACTCTAGTTGTCGCTCCGTAAACACGTATACGACGGGCAACCTCGAGGGCGGCGAGAGACACGAGCGTCCATAGTGCACGACCACATCCGCATCCACATGCTCTGCAGCGACTTCGTCCACACAGCACGCGCCATACGACGTGTCTGCCAGTATGAAGAGCCTCTCCTCTTCAAATATTGCCTTGTCAACGTCTACTTCCTGCATCTTCTTTGTAATGTCTTCTTCCACGCTTCCACTATTAACACATGAATCTTCTTTCGCTGAACTTCCTTGCGATCGCGCATTCTTCAATCCTCTAGCGACACCTTGGTAGACCCGCGGCGCATCCACCAGCATGCGGTCTGGGAATTGTAGAGCTATCCTTTTCCATCTCCCTTCTTTAATCTCCCGTACTGTGCGCTCAATCTCGTAAGTCAACGCTAATTGCTCGTCGGACAACCGCGGTAAACTCGAAATATCGACAGCCGGTGTAGGGTCTTCGAATATGTGCGTGTCAGGCGTCGATAGAACGGGTGCAGTCTCAGGTGCGTGCGTAGCCATGGTCGTTCTGCGCGGCAGGGGAATTTCGAGGTGGATGGTGGGGTTGAAACTTTTTGGTGGCGGGGCAAAAGGCTAAGCAGAACGACAACAGGGGAATTAGTCAGCGTGCAGACATCCCCAGTGCAACTTTGAACAACACAACATGTATCAGTGTATCTCGAGCTTGATGAATACGTTAAGAATTCACTACAGCATGGCTTGAGTTTGCCATCAAAGTAAGGCCACAATTACAGCTGAGGTATCACTCCAGCCGAGACCACTGTCCCATCCTAGCAACGCCAATGCATCATGCCGCTTGATAAAACGGACTAGTCTTGACCCTAAAATACGCCCGTTCTACGCCTGTTACTTTCCCATAACCACTAGGCATGGTCATCTACGCCTTTTGCCTCTGCTTCGGCAATGGCCTTGAAAAGCGGGCCCATGTAGTTCCTCAACGTCAAATTGTGCGCCATAACATAACCGAGCTGCTCTTTCACAGGGGTGAAGACCCTCGGTACCCATCCAGCAGCCCTGGCCTCCTGCTCTTCTTTCTCATCCCTCTCAGTTTCCTTTTCTCGCGTTTCCCTCGCCGCATCATACAGCTTTGGTTTCTTCGCACCAGTCGTGCGTCGGTGATCTGGGCTTGACTCGCTAAATGTTCGTTTGTGTGTAGGCGAGTCGGGTACCTCGTGAATAGATGACGGGGGAGGTAGCTTTCCGAGCTGACGTGCAAGATTGCGCAGGACAAGAACGGAGGATAGAGGGAGACCAGCGGCATCGTTAGCTTCATCCGTAGCTGTGTTGTAGTAACGGAAGTTGGGCGCGGGCTGCTGTGGGGACAGCTGCATCGTGGGGTTGTATCGGGCCCCCATACCCAGGCTGCCTAGACCTGCAGGTTGACTGAACTGCGGATGGAAGTTTTCCTGGCGCACATGCGCGGAGGTAAGCGGAGTGGAGTTAGAAGGCGTTCGGTTGTGTTTAGCGTGGACAGTTTGTAAACGACCCGTATCAGGCAAATGTGTTTTTACGTGCTGACCGGCCTCAAAAGCTGAATCTGTACCAGCGGGGTTGAAATGCGCACATCCCCCCCAGTGGCAGAAGTACTTCGTCGGTTTGGATGTACTGACGGCGTCTCCATTTTCCATGTTGATGTCTGGCTTTTGCTCTAGTATCCACTTCCCTGAATCATCTCTTGGTATCTTGAGATGCGCAGAAATCACATGCTCCCACATAGCTTTGACGCCTGAAGTGAATTCTCCACATTCCATCTTAGCAGTCGAATGCTTCGTATCTGTATAACCGTTTAGTAGGCTAGGCGGATGCCACATGCAACGCATGTACTGCTTCTTCGTTGAGGGATCCACAGGAACTAAGCGAGGACGTATGCCTCTAATGGTATACTTCGGTTGTCCATTGCTCTGAATGACTTGAGCTGAGGCACCTCCGAAGGTTGTGGAAACATTGGTAATGAAGTCTTTGGCTGGCATAAGAGCTTTGAATCCAGGATGGCTGGCCATTGCTTCAGTGAAGGCTGCATTGTAGGCCGACCAAAGCTGTATTTGCGTGATCTCACCGGTAGAGTCCTCTTCAAAACACGTTCGCAGCCACTGGGAGCTGCGCTCCGGTTCATCCGAGCTCACAAGTTGCTCTATGATGGCAGAAGACAGCTTGGGTGCGCCGTCTGCCTGCGAAGACGTTTTCGAAGACTTCGGATTGCTCCTGCGCTCCTCGAAAGCCATCGCGCCAAACTGCAACAGTCGAACCAGCTGATTGACGAGCACTTCTACATCTACTTCATTGACAAGAATCTCCACGTTGTCCACAAACCCGGTGAACAAGTAGAGAAAATCCAAGCAAGCATTGCGAAGTTCTTCATCTTCTACCAACAACCAGTTGCATATTGATTTGATAGTCTTCTCAGGAACACCAGGAAGCTTATTTGTTGCTTCAAGATTCATCGCGATTCGACCGACCGCTCTCAGAGAAGTAATGATTTTACCACGATCATCCGTATCGATTTGGTTAAGCAGAGATCGATACAAGGCATTTTGCCCATCCAAGTACCAAAATCTGGTAAGCTGTTCAGCGATTTCAAGAGCGTAATGCTGGAGCTCAACGACCATCGGATGATCCGGCAAGTTCAAAATGATTACGATCAGATCTATGATAGCTGGTATCGTAGAAGCATAATATGCGTTTTCATGGAGCATAACCATATTTCGTAGAATGAGAGCTGCTTCGTTAATCATGTTCAAGTTCTTGGCGTCTGGCTCTGGCAGCAAATCGTCTTGTCTATCAAGAGTCTGTAGTGATTTGATACGCTGTAGCAAATCTGACGTGCCTTCTAGGCCATTGAGTACGTTTGATCGGCCTAAGTCTTCCTCAACATACGATATTTCCCATTTGATATCGTAAAATAGAGATGCAGCTTGGATGACTTTTTCAATGAGTGCTTCAGCCAGGCCAGGAAACTGGTCAAATCGGTATTTGTCGCCACGTTCGTGAGAAATCTTGACCAGGTGGTGCAAAGCATAAGCTTCTTCTTCTGGCTCCCTAGATCGCAACGCATATAGAGCACGAAGGTAGATGTTCGGACCGGGAAATCCAGTGCCTGGAAGCATCATCCCTTTCAATGGCACAGGCCTGTTCTTCCGGTTCACAATGTACCTCCGCTTCAGCTGATTAAAATAGTCGGGGTTGTTGGAAGGTGTCGTCACAGGCCGCATGGTCGATGGAACTGCCGTTCGTGGCTCGTAATTTGCGATCGTCATGGCTGCTCCACTGGTGCCGAAGACACCGTTCGGTTGTGGTGAATTTAAATGGCCAGTTGACTGTCGGGTTTCGCGCCTCGACACTTCAGGCTGGAAAAGGACTCGTTGTGGCGGCGCATGGCGCAGTGCTGGTCAAAAGATTAGGAAGAGTTAAAGGCACTCATATAGCCAGAACGTACATCGTCGACCCAGACTACCAGGATCTTCTGCGTCCATCTTGTTCTCGCGGGGCGTCTTCGATTCGCCTTCTTCGTCTTCTTCCTCGGAATCTTCGTCGCCGTTGCGCAAGCGTTCGGTCTCTCTGCTCAGTGGCCGGAAAAAGTTGTCGGCCGTGCGATTTAAAAGATCGCCGCCCTTAGCTGACACGTCTTCGAGGATTTCCTTGGGTGGTGGTTCGCGTTTGTGAACGTTTGTGATTTCGTAGGCACTGGTTTCGGGGTTAGCGTGGGTTGGTGCTTAATTAGTGAAAGACGTACGCAAGGTTCTTGTAGTATGCAGTCTTGACTAGGAAGGCTTGTGTGGTAAGATTGGGACTGCCGGGAAGGAATTCGCCAGCCAACCGTCGCCAGGCAAGTCTGTTTCCCTTGGTATCAGAGACTTTGTCGTACCCGCCCTCTTCGTTAACGCGCTTGTAGAGACGTAGCAAGTCGATGTGTCTGCTGCCGACTTTGGGTTCGCGGTCGAGGATAGTTCTGTACACGATCGTCAACACGGCGGCGGTTCGCGATAAAGCGCAGAACACCCACCCTCGCTTCTCGTGGTATTTTTCAAGCTCGTCTAGAAACTCCTCATACTCTGTAGTGCGCTCGATAGATTCTTCGCGCGATAGTTTGTCCTTGGGCGCCATGCTGCGGCTGCAACGGGCGCTTTCACCTGCGGCTCGCTCCTTTCACTTGACGGCGCATCAACGGCGCGCGACTCGTGAGCGATGCGCAATGGCTGGGGCGGAGGATTCTCGGTCGAAGACGCGGCGCGTGTTCGCGATGGAGATGAACATGAACATCAGAATGCGTATGCAAGCTCAAAGTGAGCCGCGCTCTAGCTCCGCCCAAACGAGCAGACGCGCACGGGCATAGGGGCTGCACGTGACATCTTCCGGCTCAGCCTTCCTCAAGTTGTGCTCCCCTCCCTGTCCTCGTCTCCACACCAACAACCGCAACATGCGTTCCACGCTGCTGTGAATGAACAACCGAGGGGAACCAATCGTTCCAGACTTGCCTACCAACTAACCCGTTATGCTTACGTTCACTCTAGCCCAGTTGGCCTTTGCAGCCGATCTACCTCCAGATGTAAAAGACACTGCCTTCAACTGGACCAAGCTGAACACCAACTTGGTCGTCGTCTTCGATACCTTCCGGTCTGGTGACATTCCCTCGGTCGCCATGAAGGTTGTGCAGGCAACACAGGTCCTGGTAGGAATCATAGCACCTACTATCAGCCCCGCTTCGAGGGCATGGGCCTCCCTAACATTCACGTAGTACGACATACCACTGCAGAACTTAATCGAACATGGTAAACACATCATCGAGACACACCACCATCTCGGTACGGAGATCACCAGCCAGGAACTTCCAATCTCGGGCATGGCTAAGAGTCCATCGTTGGCATTTAGGTACAATCTGCCCGCCGAGGGGAAGGTAGGTGGTATGCTCTCTAAGCTGTTGCATTGTGATTGCCTAACACGCCATCCAAGGTCCGTCGTATTCAGCTTAAGTTTACTTCTCCGCAGGACTTCGATGTTGCCTATGACCATGTCCGTGAGCTTGGTTTGTGGCTTGCACCGAACAAGAACAGCCAAAAAGCGGCCTCTAGTGGCCCATCTTGTCCGCCATCCCAGCTGTCTGAAATCATGCGACCGCTCACGGCTGAACCAACCCCAAATGTTCTCCACACTCAACTGCAAGGTGCTGACCACCTTCGCCCATTATCTGCCACGCCATTTCGACTAGGATCAACTGCTAGCTCCCGCAGGCCAGAATCAGCTTCTACGCTCTCACCCTTTAAAACAAGCTCCAATTTTTCATATTCCGCCCCTCTTGATACCCCAATCTCCTTTGCTCCAAGTGCGAGCGATCTGCCTCGACGAAAGCTTCCATTCGAACGTCTCGATACCCCAAACTCGCGGGGAAGCGGGCCTGTTCGATCAGAAAATCGTCCAATGAGCTCAGCCATGGGCCCTCCCCCTCTGCCTATGACATCACGAGCGGGACCATTGAGACCTGACTCAAAAACGAGCAGCAGCCTTGCTACAGAGCTACCTCCTCTACCCATGCCTACCTACATTAACCCCAATCGCACAGATGCACAAGTAAAGCCTGGTTCTGGGCGTGGGATGACCCCTACGACCAAAACAGGTGGGCCCCAGGTAGTTCTTCCCCATAATACGGATAATCAGACACTGTTAAGCTCGCCGGCCACTCTAAGGCAACTAACCCCCAGACCCAATAGTGGTACCACCGTCACCGGAAAACGCCCGCTCAGTGCAATCACTGACACAAATCTGAACCAGCTTCAATCTGGGATTTCTTCTTTTGCAATTCCACCTGCACCCGATGTTGTTCACGAGAATCTGCCGAGTAATCTACCGAGTTCACATAATGGTATCAGTGACCAGACTGCTCTAGAGAATCTCGCAGCATACGCAAAGCAGCCGAGTAACGCCCGTATGGAAGAACTCAACAATTTTGTGTTTCAGCACCTCCAGGACGACGACTTTCTTACTTTAGTCGATGACATGCAGATGTGCTGGGCCAGGATCGGTTCAAGATTTCAGTAAGGCCCTGGCTATGAATTGTTTCATGATTCACTTCCTTTTATGATGCACGTTATTTGTGGGAAACGCTTCCATCGGGAATGGTCCCACGCTTTAATGGTCTCCGGATGCATGTGAGGGAGGTAAAAGTTCTTTCTTATTTAAGTTCATGTCGCTGTCTCCTGTTTCCAAATTTCCGACGCATGGGTTAGATATAATTATTGTCTGATAAGATGTATGGGCTTCCATACAATCTCATTCTGTATATATAATATTTGCCGCTTAACCATCATATTCGAGGTGAGTTTGTGCATGAGCTCGAATCACTGATTCTTAGGCAAGCTAGCGAAAGAGTAACTCGAAAAACAATAGTTAAGCCAATGTATTCGGATCAAATAATAAGATTCAATCAAAGATACCATTAGTCTAGGAATGGCACATGAAACATTCAAATATCTACCCTAGTATATGAGCCTAATCAGTAAACAAAATCAACCATCAACATTACTCAAGCATCCCACAAGCATGTTACATTGAAACGACCCTCTGGCACGTTCAACAACCAAGTTACAGCTCCTCGTTGTCACCCATCCACTCCAACGGCGGCGGTGGTGGGATACTAAACTCTTCAATACTCGCCTCCCCACGCCACGTCCCATACTCCTCACTCTCATCCTCCCTCAAACCTTCCTTTTTCTCTACAATAGGACTGCTCCACCCCTCCATAACCACCCTCGTTGGGCTCGGAAAACTCGAGGGAATGAACAACGGAGGGGGCTTGCTCGGCGAGATGATCGGCTGCGAACTGAACACCTTATGTGGCGTGACGGACGCGCTTTTCGGGGCCTGAGCTTTTAGTTTGCGAGGTGTGGTTACTTGCGTGATGTCAACGGTGGTGGCCTGGCTTATGTGTGCGGAGGACGCGTGATGTAGAGTAGGTGGCTTAGATGGGAAGGGGGATGCTTGGTAGCTGAAACCTGGGTCGTGTGAAACGTGCATGCTTGAGGCAGAGGGGCCGGGAAATCGGTACTGGGAATAGGCTTGATATTCTGAGTGAAGCTGCTGGGCTGCTTCGCTGTAGCGCGAAGTTTGCGTATCAGGAGGGGAGCGGGGGACCTGAATGCCGTGCAAGGGGCTGGTGTCTTGCGATTCGTACTGCTTAGGAGCCGGTATAGGAGAGGACAGGTTTTTACGGCTAGGCCGAACAAAGGCGGGTTCTTCTTTGCAGGAGACTCCGTCTTCTGCGAACTGGGGGGTCGGTGTTTGGGTTTGAAGATCTTCTATTGGTGGTGAAGAAGGAATTGGTACACATGGCGGGGATTCTTTTCTAGATATAACATTGCCTCTTTTCGGTTTCTTGAGTGGACTAGAGAGGGGTAGAGGTGACAATTCCACGTCGTCACTGTTACCGTCCTCAACTATGGGCCGATCGTCTTGGTCTCCAAGCTCTTCAAAGCGCTCGTTGGCACATCCAGAAACTGGCCCTCCAAGCTCTTCGGATGTCTCTGCCCAAGCTGCGTCCTTGGATGTATTAGCACATGCTTGGTCTATCGCGTGGAGCATGGCCTGGGTCTCTGCTCCGATGCTTACGCCAGCAGCAGCTTCTTCGCTATCGGTGAGCTCCTCGCCCTCATCTTCTGAGTCGGGTATTGTGCTCGCAAACTTTCGTAGGGTTGGCCGTGGAGTATGCTTCTGAGGACCATTCTGGAAAGAAACTTGTTTTCCTTTTAAGGGTGACCCTATTGCTTTGATAGAATTTGCAGACCGGGGCTTAAGCGGTATTCTTTTCAACTTATGAGGAGTATCTTGCGTGGATAGTGGCGATTCTGGTGGAGATTGGGAAGATGGTATTTCAAGCACTTTGCGCTTTTCAGGTGTCGATAGAAGACCAAATCGTGTCCTAGCAGGT
>Ga0247757_10001971_pt1 | contig 11775 bp, 7 predicted proteins | sample UWRJL126311R4_FD_180929 | JGI IMG/M metagenome (GOLD analysis project Ga0247757, IMG submission 180929) | Plant litter microbial communities from Arlington Agricultural Research Station in Wisconsin, United States - UWRJ-L126-311R-4 | ecosystem: Environmental > Terrestrial > Plant litter >...
GCTTGGCGTAGTTGGCGAGTACCTGGGGGTCATCCGCCCACATTTCATTGTATTGCGAGGGGTACTCCACGAAATCGGGCGGGGTATTCGTGCCCGAGAGAGATTGATACTTCACGTGCGAAAACAGGCCGTGCAGGGCGTGGCCGAATTCGTGAAATAGCGTCGTTACTTCGTCGAACGTGAGTAGCGTGGGCTGGCCTTCGGCGGGCTTCGGGATATTCAGATGATTGGCGACGACCGGCTTGGTGCCGAGCATGGTCGATTGATCGACGTATGAGTTCATCCAAGCGCCGCCCTGCTTGTTGTCGCGCGCGTAGTAGTCGCAGATGAATAGTGCCAAGGGCGAGCCGTCGTGATCGAACACCTCGAACACGCGTACGTCGGGCCGGTAGAGCGGCAAGTCTTTACGCTCTTTGAAGGTAATACCGTAGAACTGAGTCGCGGCGTAGAACACGCCGTCGGCAAGGACTCGATTGAGCTCGAAGTACGGCTTCACTTGCGATTCGTCGTACGCGTAGCGCGCTTGGCGAAGCTGCTCGGCGTAGAAGGGCCAGTCCCACGCGGCCAGCTCGAACGGAGGTGATTTCTGCGCCTTGGCTTGCTTGTCGATCAAAGCTTGGAGATCGGCGGCTTCACGTTTGGCTTTGGCGAACGCCGGCGGCGCGAGATCACCGAGCAGCTTGTTCACCGCCGCGGGCGTGCTCGCGGTTTCGTCTTCCAACACACCCGCGGCGTAGCTCGCATAGCCGAGGATCTTGGCGCGTTCGGCGCGCAGGCGCACGATCTGCAAGATGAGCGCGGTGTTGTCCGCCGGGCCACCGTGGGCGCGGGCGACCGACGCGCGATAAATGCGCTCGCGCAGTGCACGGTTTTTGAGCTGCGCGAGCGACGGCTGAACGGTGGTGTTTTGCAGGGCGATCAACCACTTGCCGGTCAGGTTGCGCGCTTTGGCCGCGGCTGCGGCCGCGCCGATTTGTTCCGCGGAAAAGCCATCCAGCTCGGCCGCTGAATCGACTTGCACGGCGCCGTCTTTCGTCGCTTGGCGCACGTTCTGCTGAAACTGCGTGGTGAGCGATGAGATTTGGCCGTTGATCTGGCGTAGGCGCGCTTTGTCGGCATCCGTTGCATTCGCGCCCGCGCGCACGAACTGCAGATACGTACGCGAGAGCAGCTGCCCCGATTCCGGATCGAGGTGCGCGGAGTCACGACCGTCATAGACGGTCTTCACGCGCGCGAACAACTTCGTGTCGAGGTAGATCGCGTCTTGGTGCTCGGACAATTTCGGCGCAACATCGCGCGCGATCGCGTCCAATTCGGGATTGGTGTTCGCGCCCTGCAAGTTGAAAAACACGCTCGCGACGCGGTACAGAATGCGGCCCGAGCGCTCGAGAGCGACGATCGTATTCTCGAAGCTGGGCGCGGTGACGTCGTTGGCGATCGACGAGATCTCTCGACGCTGCTCGGCCATGCCCCGTTCGAACGCAGGTCGGTACGTTGCGTCAGTGATCTTGTCGAAGGGCGGCATTTCATAGGGCAGCGGGCTCGCCTTCAGAAACACGTTGTCGACTGCAGCCGGCATGGGCGCCGCCGCAGACGGTGTCGGCGCGGCGAACGCGGCCGCAGGATCGAGGGCGGGCGTGGTCTCTGGCGGCGGTGTAGCGCTCGCGCAAGCGGCCAAGACCAAGCCGAACGCGATACCAGTCGAATGTCGATATGTGTCCATGTCCCTCGTGAATCGAAGCGAGCCCGCGTTTCATGGCGACGTCAACCGAGTCGCCTCTATGCGCGCAGGGCTCGCCCGCCACGACCCGCAGGTGTTCGTCGCTGCTGCGGAAGGTAGGCGTCGTGCCCCTCAGAACGAGCCGCCAAGGGCCGCGGTGGGCCCATGGAACACGTCCACCGAAGCGGAGTTCACGGTCTTGTCTTTGCCGGAGCTCGCGCGCAGCTCGGAATCCAGGAACTGCGCCCGGTATGAGGCCTCGAAGTGCGCGTTGAAGCGCGAGTCCGCGCCCACGAAGCGCCAGCGGAAGCCCAGGTTCCCGAGCGCGCCCGCGCCGAGGGTGGTGTGCTTGATGCGCTCGCGGTTGCTCTCTTCGTCCGGCAGGGTGGTATCATTCAAGAAGTAATACGAGTGAGGGCCAAGCCCGATCGAACCGTTGACGGCTAGAAACATGCTGAGGCTGCGGGTGGCTGGCTGCTCGAACAGCAGCGTCAGGCCCAGCGTACCCAGCCTGGTACGCACAGCTTGCGGTGGCGTCTCGCGCACGTAAACGTACGTGCCCTGATCCAGATCGGGCGTCACATTGTCCAGCTCGTACAAAATCTTGGGCAGCGTGTAGTCGAAGTAGCCGAAGCCGAAGGCCAAGCTCTTGACCACCGGTGTGTTGCGAGGAATCACGTCGTACTCGACGTTGAGCTCCTTCTGCGAAAAGGCGAAGGGTGCCGTCTCGAGCACTGCGCCGTTGTTGGCGTCGACCAGATCCACCGTGCCGCTGGTGAAACGCGCGATGCGTCCCCGAACGCGGAAGCCGGCCAAGAACACCGCGGCGTCCAGCGCGTCGCTGAGGGTGCCCTCCACGCCCAACTGGCGAGCAAGTGAAGTGTTTTGCAGCTCTCCGCCGCTCTTGTACACGCGGTTCGTGGCGAAGCCGAGCTTCAAGCCAAGCAGGTCGGGGATCTTGCCCACGTCGAACTTGGCGGTCAGCTTCGCGGACGCCAGCACAATGGGATCTACATGGTAGGCGAGCTTGTACGCGCGACCCGTGTAGTCATACGTGTCGCCATTGCTGGAGTTCCTCTCCGCGCCGGCTAGTGAGTTGTAAAAGTAAGCCTCGCCACCTGCCTCCGCCACCATGTGCACGGAGTCCCAGGAAAAGCCGACCAGCTCGTCGACCATACCCTCCCGGTAGGCGAACGCGGGCACGTCGCTCGGGTCGATCATATCCAGCTTGGCCAACGCTTGCACCAGTTGCTTGAGCCCAGAAGCGCTCGCCTCCAGCTCGCGCGCGATGTCCCGCACCTTGCCCGGCGTGTCGTGGACCAGACGTATGGCGCTCGGCCCGTTGCGCGCCCACTCGGAGAGCGGAGCGCGGCTCAGGTTGGACACTTCCAGAATAACCAGCGAAGCCATGGCCGACGCTTCCATCGCCAAGCGCAGTGCCACGGAGGTCGCCGAGATTGCGTCTTGCACGACCTGCTTGGACCGCGCATCTTTGACGACGCGCGTCTCCAACTGCGCGCGCAACGCCGCCTGCTGCTGCCGAAGCGCCGTGCGAACGTTACCGACGTGGGCCTGTGACTGCTCGACCTGTTGCGGCGACGACGCAGTGCTGGACTTCGCGGCCTCCAGCTGCGCCTCCGCATTGGCGAGTTCCAAGGCCAGCTGGCGCTGAGCGTCCACCGCGCCGCGCAGCGTGCCGAGCCCGGGATCCAACTGGCCCAAGGCGTCGATGATGGAAGGGTAGCGCACGTTTTCCGCGGGGGACAGAGTCGGAGCGGTGGCTTCTGCTGGTGCCGGCGGGGCGTCGGGGAGTACCGCCGTTCCTACGGCAGCAACGGTCGGCGCAAGCGTGGGCCCGGCGAGGCGCGCGCCTCGCTCGAGCAGCTCGCTGACGTGCGCGTTGTAGAGCTTGAGCAGGCTGGGTTTGACTTCTGCGCCGGGGTTGGCCGCAATGCGGTTCGCTGTTTGCGCGGCCTTCACGGCGTCGAGTGGCAGTGCCTTTACCCAAGGATCTCCGGGCTGATAGGCAGTCTGATAAAGCACGCGATCGATCAGCGCGAGCGAGCCGTGGATCTGATCCAGGTGATCATTGATGAGTTCGGGCGTCACGTGCTCGCGCTCGTAGGCACGCAGCGCGCGCACGTGCGCCGTGCTGCCAGCACAGCCCACCCCGAAAATACCCACACTGAGCGCGATCAACGCGCTCATGAGCGGGCGCAACACCCTCTCGACCCGAGACACAATCACCACCCGCCGAGACAAAGTCCTGATCACAGTTTCCCAATATTCAGATTTTGCCCGTGCGGCGATGGGAAATATCCCAACTCGTAAAAACACAGGCGCGCGGGCGACGTGTGAAACGATTCGGAAACGGTGATTGATTTAGAGGACGAGGGATCGAAAGCTCTGGTACTTTCGTATCAGCGAGGATGGTGGTGATGAACGCAGGGCGCTGGGCAAAGGCTTGGTCAATGGGTATCGGTTGCGCGCTGGGACTTGGCGCGCCAGCCACGGCGTTGGCGCAGCAAACCCCTAACTGCGCGCGCGCAAGCTTGCTTTCCGCCACGTCCAACAAGGCGGCGGCCGCAAAGTTCGCGCGTCTATGCGCGGAAGAGCGGCGCGGTGGCAACGGCGCAGCCCAACAAGCCGCCCAACGCCGCGCGCTCATCGAGGAGCGGCGCCGCCAAGCCCTACAAGACCGCCAGCGCCAGCTGATCGAACAGCGGCAGCGCGATCAGGAGGGTCAGCGCCAGGAAGCCATCCGGCAACGGCAGGCCGCAGGCCGCGAACGCCAAGAAGCGCAACGTCGGATCTCGTTCATCCAACAGCAAGAGGCCCAGAGGGCCGCGGTTGCGCAGAGGATGGCCGAACGCCAGCGGCAACAGCTGATTCAAGCGCAGCAACAGCGCCAAGCTCCGCCTCCCTACGGCCAAGCGGCAACGTACGTTCAGGCGCCCGCGCCCGCGCAACCGGCCGCGTATGCGGCGCCAAGCCCCAGCGCGCCCGCTGTCCCGCCGCCTCCCCCTGAAGCGGAACCCGTGGCCGAGCAAGCGCCGGTCACCCCGCCGCCGAAGCTAGGCTCGGACCCCAGCGTGTTCGGTGTGCTCAAACTCGGCGCACCGTTGAACTTGCCGGAATGCTCGAGCAGCCTCGCGTTCAACCTGAGCCAGCACGAAGTCGCGAAGTGGGCGGCTGCGCCGATCCAACGCTCCTGCGTCAGCCCGGGTGACGCCAGCACGGTCAAGGCCGCCGTGGAGTTGGTGAACGCCAGTATGGATACGCCCGGCAACGTCCGCTATGGCCTAGTCGGGCTGGACGCCAGTCACTGCCCGGACTGGCTCCGCGGCTCCGGCAGCTGCGTGCTCGGCGTCGCCATCTTGGACGGCTGGGTTGCCTCGGTCGGCATGTACACGGGCGACGACAGCTTCGCGAAGACGATCGCCAAATCCCTCACGGGCAAGTACAAGACCATGCCGGGCAAGCCCACGGAAAGCGACTGTCAGAACAACGCCAGCGCGCGGCTCGGCCTCATCACCCGTAAGGGCACCAAAAGCGTCTGGCAAATGTCGGAAATGGTCGCCGCCTACTGGACCAGCAACGGGCAAACCTGCGAGCAAGGCAAGTTGCTGATCTCGACACAAGCCTTCGAGAACAAGATCCAGCAAGGCGTGGCCGCTCACCACGACGAGCAGCCGAAGCTTTAGCGTCACCCACCGGCGGGGAGCGCCCTCGCGTGGCGAGTGATTTTTGGCGCGGCCCGCGTGCCGGGCTATGCTGCCGCGCATGCGAATGTCGACCCCTCGGGCAGCTTTCGGATGCGCGATATTTCTGCTGCTCGGCTGCGAGCCCAAAGGCACGGGCGAGACGAGCCCGGCACTCACGCCAGGGGCACCGGCCGCTACGCAGAATCCAACCCCTGCCACAGAGCAAGCCGGCTACGGCCGCATCCCGCGCTTGGACTTCAATCGGCTCGCGGTCGAACACAATCTGCCATTCTTTTGGCGCACCGACGCGAACGGCGATGGCACTCTGCAAGCAGACGAACTCGCGCTCACCTGGAGCCACAAGCCACGCTCGCGTGCCGAATTCGTGGACGCGCAAGGTCACTTCAATGCAAGCTTCAGCGCGCTGTACGAGCAATTGCTGATGCCCGGCGACGCGAGCGGCTTGCCGGTAGAGGAGCGGAAGCGCCGAACGGTGGTGCGGCTCGAGCTCGCGCAAGGCCGCCCCACGCTGGTGGAGAGTGATTTTTCGAAGCAAAGCGACGCGGACAAGAAACTGGTTTCGCATCTGCTGCGCGTCGCGACGTCGATCGAACAGATTTACGCCAAGCAAAAGGGCAATGCGGGCCTGGAAGCGAAACTCGAACCGAACGATTCGGCCAGCGCCGCGCTGTTCTTCCGTAATCAAGGCCCCGAGTGCGCGGCCGCCAAGACCGAGCGTGAACCCGAATGCCACGCCCTGAAGGCCGCGCTCAAGCCGGCGTTCGGGCTATACCCTGCGGACATTCAGACCGACCCGAAGTTCTGCGACATTCTCGCCAATCAAAAGAACAAGGCAGACCTCGTGGACCACTTCAGCGTCGTGGTCAAAGGCGACGCGCCCAACTCGTTCAAGGGCCTAAAGTACTCGACGGCCTATGCGAGCGAGATGAGCGCAATCGCCAAGGAGCTCGAGGCGGCCGCGCTCGATCTGGGCAGTGAAGAGCCGGCGTTGAAGACGTACCTGAGCGCGGCGGCGCAATCCTTCCGTGACGACGACTGGGAGCGGGCCAATCAGGCTTGGGTGAAGATGGGCACCGACAACTCCAAGTACTACCTGCGCGTGGGTCCCGACGAAGTGTACTTCGAGCCGTGCGCGTGGAAGGCCGGCTTTGCGCTAGCATTCGCGCGCATCAACCCGGACTCGGTCGAGTGGCGTAAGCGGCTGGAACCGATCAAACAAGACCTCGAGAACGATCTCGCGCGGCTCGCGGGAAAGCCGTACAAATCGCGCCCGGTTGGCTTCAAGCTGCCGGACTTCATCGATATCGTGCTCAACGCGGGTGACAATCGCGCGCCGATCGGCGCAACCGTGGGGCAATCACTGCCGAACTGGGGCGCGGTTGCGGAAGCGGGTGGGCGCACGGTGACGATGACCAACTTGTACACGGACGACGACAGCAAGAAGGCGATGAGCGCGCAGATGAGCTCACTCTATTGCGCAGCCAGCGCCAAGCTTGCGGACCCGACGCCGTCGCTCTTGGGCATCGTGCTCCACGAAGCCGCGCACAACTTGGGCCCCGCGCACGACTACAAGGTCAACGGTAAGGTGGACTCGGCGATTTTCGGCGGCCCCCTCGCCTCCACGCTCGAAGAACTGAAAGCCCAAACGGCCGCGCTGTATCTAACCGCAACCCTCGTCGAACGTCGGCTGATCACGCAGGCCGAAGCGGACACCGAGCACTTGCAAGAAGTCGCGTGGACGTTCGGCCAAGTGTCCCAAGGCATGTACGACCCGCAGGGCAAACCCAAGAACTACAGCCAGCTCGCGGCCATTCAGCTCGGCAGCTTGACGGCCAGCGGCGCGGTCGAATGGAAGCCGAACGAGCTCGCGGCCAACGGCACGGACCAGGGCTGCTACGAAGTGCACCTCGACGGGTGGAATGCCGCCGCGAGCGCGCTCGCTCAGCAAGTGCTGCAAATCAAGGGCCGCGGCGACAAGGCCGCGGCCGAAGCCCTGAAGAAGCGCTGGGTCGACGACGAAGGCGCCTTCAAGGCCCAGCGCGCCTTGATCGCGAGCCGCTGGCTCCGCTCAGCGAAAGCGAGCTTCGTGTACTCGATTTCCGGGCTCTGACCGGTCCGGGCTCACAGGTACGTCGCCGCTTGCAGCAACGCGGCGCGCGCATCCGCGCCGCTCGCGACCTTCTCGTGGGCGACGATCACGCGCATCAAGTGCGGAATTTCCGCGAAGCGCTCGAAGTCTGCGCGCAGCGCTTTCTTGTCCTTGATGAACACGAGCTTGGCCAAACGGGACACGCGCGGCCCGGGCGCGGATCCCAAAAGCGTGGTGAAGAGGAAACCGAGCGGGTCGCGCTTGCGATCCATGTTGAACATGCAGTCGTTCAAGATCACGCTCACGCCATCGGGTGACTGCACGATCAGCGCGCCTTCGCTGTCCGCGACGCCGTGCAACGTTTCGAGGCGCACGACGTCGTCGTGCGGGAAATCTTCGTACACGCCGTCGACCGCGACGACCTGCGCCACGCGTTCACGCGAGCCCCGGGGCGTGAACACGCGCAGCGCCGAATAGCGCTGTTTGTAAGCGGGGGCGTCCAAGCGGTGGCCGCCGTTCGGAACGATCAAAAACGCAGGGGTGCCAAAGCGCTCGAGTTCCGCCATCTGCGCCGCTTCGAGCGCAATGCCGTTGTGGATCACGAGCCTCCCGTCGTTCAGACGCACGACGACCATGGTTCGCTTCAGTGACATCCCGGGCAGCGAGCCTTGCGCCCAGAGCAGGTTCTGCGCGAGTGTCACCAGCGGCCCGTGCGCGAGCACCTTCCACTCGCCGAATGCTTTTGCCATCCGCCGAGTAGAGCCACCTTTTTTGCGAGCGACAAGGCCGCGCACGCTCGTGCGCCGATGCTCGCTCGACCCGCGGCGCGCGAGTTGCTAATGCTGCCGCATGCGAAAGTCGAAGCGAGTGCAAGCGGGCGTGGCTTTTCTGTCGTTGGCCGCGTTGGCCAGCTGTTCTGCGCAACCAACGCCCGCTGCGGAGGCACCCACGGCCGCGCCGAGCGCGTCGCCAGCTCCTGCGGCGAGCGCGAGTGCCGGTCCGGCGCCGATGCCGGTGCTGACCCCCACGGGTGTGGTCAGTTCCGGCCCGCTTCCGCCACCCGCTCCGTCGTCTTCAGCGACACCTGCGACGCCACCCGCCGCGCCGAACGGCAAGATGTGCGGCGGCATCGCCGGCTTCCGCTGTCCCGAAAAGCAATTTTGCTCCTATGCGCCGTCGGCCAAGTGCGGCGCGGGCGACATGGCCGGCACCTGCCAGCCCATCCCCGAAATGTGCACGATGATCTTCGCTCCCGTGTGCGGCTGTGATGGCAAGACCTATTCGAGCGCGTGCATCGCGGGTCGCAGCGGCGTCTCGGTCGCGCAGAACGGCGCCTGTGCGGGTGATAGCGGCTCGGGCATTGCCGAAGGCAAGCTGTGCGGCACGCGCGGCGTGCACGGCGAGTGCGCCGAGGGCCTATATTGCGCCTACCGCAGCCAATGCGGCGCTACGGACGCCGGGGGAACCTGTACCAAGAAGCCGCAGGCGTGCACCCGCGAGTATGTGCCCGTGTGTGGCTGCGACAACCGCACCTATCCAAACAAGTGCGGAGCCGCCGCCGCCGGCACGAGCGTCGCATCCGGCGGTGAATGCAAAGCGAAATAGTTCGGGGCACCGCAAGCAAACGCGGGCAAACGCGGGCAAACGCGGGCGGAGGCAAAGGCGCCTTTGTGCTAGCGTGCGCCACGGCTATGTCTGACAATTCTGCTGACCGCGCACCCAGTGCGTTTCGTCCCGTCCCCCGAACCGGCGTCATCTACGTCACGTCGGAGGCCACGCGCGCTGGCTTCCGTTCGGAAGATCCGGAGTGGTGCAACCTCGGCCAAGGGCAACCCGAGACGGGCCCATTGCCCGGCGCGCCCCCGCGCATCACCCAGCTCGACATCACGCTGAACGATCAAGAGTACGCGCCCGTCGCCGGGTTGTGGGAAGTGCGCGAAGCCGTCGCCAGCATGTACAACAACTTGTTCCGGCGCGGCATGCCCTCGCAATACAGCGCCGAGAACGTAGCCGTGTGCGGCGGTGGGCGCGTCTCGATCATGCGCGCGTGCGCGGCCATCGGGCAGATCCACCTCGGTCACTTCTTGCCCGACTACACCGCGTACGAAGAGCTGCTCGACATCTTCCGTCGCTTCACGCCCATCCCGATTTTGCTCGATCCGGAACACGGCTACGACTTTTCGCTCGACGCGCTGCGCCGCGAGATCTCGGGCCGTGGCTTGGGCGCGCTGTTGCTCTCCAACCCGTGCAATCCCACGGGCAAAGCCATCACCGGCCCCGAGCTCGCGTCGTGGGTATCGACCGCGCGAGAGCTCGACTGCACGCTGCTCTTGGACGAGTTCTACTCACACTATTTGTGGAAAGAAGGGCCGTCCCTATTCAGCGCCGCGCAATACGTGGAAGACGTCGAGAAAGATCCGGTCGTGATCTTCGACGGTTTGACCAAGAACTGGCGTTACCCCGGCTGGCGCGTGAGCTGGACGGTCGGGCCGAGCAAGGTCATCGAGTCACTTTCCAGTGCGGGCTCGTTCTTGGACGGCGGCGGTTCACGCCCCATGCAAACCGCGGCGCTCTCGGTGCTCAACGCGGAGCACGCGCGGGCCGAGGCAGAGGCCATTCGCACCACTTTCCGCCGCAAGCGCAATCGCATGTTGGACGGGCTGCGCGCCCTCGGCGTGCGCTTCGAACGCGAGCCCGAAGGCACCTTCTACTGCTGGGGGAATCTGTCGAACCTGCCGCCCTCGATCAACACCGGTGATGCGCTGTTCCGTGCCGCGCTGAAGCACAAAGTGATCACCGTGCCCGGTCACTTCTTCGACGTCGACCCCGGTCAACGCCGAGGCAGCCGCGCCTCGCGCTTCTTGCATCACGCGCGCTTCTCGTTCGGTCCGAGTGAAGCCACGATCGACGACGCCATCGCACGCTTGGGCCGAGTCGTGCGCGAAGCACAGGGCTGAACCGCCGCGTCACGCAGAGTCGAAAGCCGCGTTTCCAACAACGAAACGCGGCGTCGTCTCAGCTGCCCCAAACCGAGACCGCATCGCCGCGACAATGCCGGTATTTATCGGCTTTTCTGGGCAGATCCTGAGCGGCGCAAGGGTGGCACACACCCTGCAATAAGGAAGATCGCTCGGCGACGCCCGGGCGCCCCCCTCCGCCTGAAGATCGCGTCGCCGGCTCCTACTCACCAGCGGCTCGGAGTGCCTCCCCTCACTCCGAGACCGCTGTCCTACTCACCAGCGGCTCGGAGTGCCTCCCCTCACTCCGAGACCGCTGTCCTACTCACCAGCGGCTCGGAGTGCCCCCCCTCGCTCCGAGACCGCTGTCCTACTACCCAGCGGCTCGGAGTCCCCCCTCGCTCCGAGACCGCTGTCCTACTACCCAGCGGCTCGGAGTTCTCCCCTCTCTTCGAGCCGCTGTTTTCCTACTACCCAGTGGCTCGGAGTTTCCCCCCTCTTCGAGCTGCTGTTCCTCTTAAGGGCGGCTCGGAGTTTCCCCCTCCCTCCGAGCCGCCCGCCCTTTTTCTCGACGATGTGCCCAACGCGACCGATCAGGTTCACGGCCTTCGCTCCGAAGGGTTCTGATGGTCACGCGCCACGGCGCGCGCCGTCCCAGCCTTCGGCGCCCCATGACGCGGGCCAGAGAAGAGTCGCCCCGAATGGGAACCTGCTGTGTGCGCATTGTTCGCACAGTATGTTTGGCACGCCAGTGATGGCTTACGCCCAAAGGCAACCGTTCTCGAATCGAAAACGTACTGTGTGCGCACAGTATGTTTGGCACGCCAACGACGGCGTACGCCGAAGGCAACCGCTCTCGAATCGAAAACGTACTGTGCTCGCACAGTATGTTTGGCACGCCAGTGACGACGTACGCCGAAGGCAACCGCTCTCGAATGGAAAACGTACTGTGTTTGCCCCAATGCCGATCGGTTGGCGGGATAAGCGATCGGCACTGGTACTCGCGCAGTCCCCTTGTCACGCTGTGACCTCTACCCTCAATGGGCAAACCGCGCGCAAGTGGAACAACATACTGTGTGCGCAAAGTACGTTTGCGCGTCGGTGACCCTCGACCCCCAATGGCAAACCGCGTTCAAGGGCAACAACATACTGTGTGCGCACTCATCGTTCAGCGCAGGCAGGGCGGATTACAGCGTGGAAATAACGCCGTTTTCACCTGCGATTTGAGACTTCCAACGCGCTGTGACACGTGATCAAACGATGAGATGACTGATCCGATCGAGG
>Ga0247757_10001972_pt1 | contig 11774 bp, 11 predicted proteins | sample UWRJL126311R4_FD_180929 | JGI IMG/M metagenome (GOLD analysis project Ga0247757, IMG submission 180929) | Plant litter microbial communities from Arlington Agricultural Research Station in Wisconsin, United States - UWRJ-L126-311R-4 | ecosystem: Environmental > Terrestrial > Plant litter >...
AAAAAAAAAAGAAAAAGACGAAACGGAGCAAGTGCATACACAAGCTCAGTGAAGGAAGAAGAAAAGTCTTTAGGACAACAACGAAAAGTGGGTGAGGTTGAGCAAAATCTCGAACACGAAGGCATAGTGGTACAACATAAAAACGAAAACCACTTGCATGAGCCTCTGTAGCAGAGAGTATCACAAGGTTCCCAAAACATGCAAGGCCTGTCGACCGCAAAACCATCATAAGAACCTTGGATCCCCATATTTTGGCAGTACTTGAAACGATCCATCGCCCCCAAAATTTCATACGAGTGACGACGCTGTGACTATCTTATTAAAACGAAATGAGCCGATACTCCAGGACCTCTGTTTGACGGGCGACGGTGGTAGTGGGCAGCTTGCTGTGTGGTTCTTCTAAAACCTTTCCCGTGGGCCATTACCATGGCTCTCGAAGAGATCTTCAAGGTAGGCGCTAGGTGCCCTACCACCAGTGGTCGCTCCACCCGGTACGTTTAGTGATGATTGACTTGGGTTTCCGTGCTCCTGACCATATACCCCTCTTCCATTGGGTGCGCTGAGCGTTGCGACGCTGTTCCTGTTGTATAGGGACAAGCCGTCACGGGAAGGGGGTGCACGATCGTAGCCACGCGAAGGAGGAAGAGAAGGAGACGTGGGAGGGGAAATGCCAGATCGAGTGCTAAAGCGGTTTCCAGGTGTGGCAAGAGAATGAGCTGAAAGATGAGCATTGTGGCCACCAACATGGGTCATGGGCGAGCCAGAAGCCGGTTGTGCGTTGCCCGCCGCGTAGTAGCCTGCTGGAAGGTAGTTCGATGACCGGTTAACAGTGGAATCACGTAGGCCGGCACTGCCGCCGGCGGTGGGTGAGAAGAATAGAGAAGAAGTTGACTTTGGAGGTGTACCGGTTGGATTGGAGGCGAACGGCTTCGGAGGTTTCGATGTACCTGTAGGTGCAGCTGCAAGATGATCAAGCGACATAGTGGAGCTTGCTCCCACAACGTTGTACATTCCACGCTTCTTGCCCGGCACTGCTGACATGGCTTTCAGATCCGCCAAGTTTTGAGCCATTGCGGCGCGCTTGACCGAACGGTGCAGCGACCAAGCTACCAGACCTCGCCAGGCCAGCACAGCAGCACCCAAGAAAGCGAGGACTGCGCCGACACAGATGAATACGGTTCCATCTGGCAGGTCAGACTTTTGCATGAAAGCTGCGCCAGCGGTATCGGGAACCCCGATGCTCGGTATGCCGACACCCGCTATGGACGGGAGAGCTGTAAGGCGGAAAACAGGGCCGGTTGGGTCGGGCTGCTTGGAAGTAGTGGTCACATCCAGGCTGGTAATTGCACGGCCTCCATCCGACGAGCTCTCAGACGTTGGGGACGATGTTGTTTCCGATTCTTCAGTTGAAGATGCCTCTGATGTCTTGGAATCCTCCGTCTTTGAGTCCTCCGTCTTGGAAGGCTCGTTTGACGACTTGGGTGCCTCGGTGGTTTGTGACGCTTTGGCAGACGTCTGCGACGCAGAACTCGGTCTGTTTGTCGGGGCTGGCGGTGGGTTGTTCTGCGCCAGCACAGCGGGCGCAACGAGTGCCACCAGGCCCAAAAGGCCTATCGAAGGTCGCATGGCTGCAAAAACGAATGTGAAGGAGGGCGATGTTCGTCGGCGGGTGGCGGCAGGTTTTAGGGGGTTGTGATGCGGCTAAAGGCTGAGGCGGAAGGATGCAACACAAGAGCGCAGGCGAAGGAGCGAGTGAGGACAGGCCGACGACGGAGAGGGCTGAGCGAACGAGTGACAAGAAAACGAAGGACGGGAACAGAGGGGCCCAGCGGAAACAGGTGGGTGGTCGAGGGATGCAGAGGTGGTGATGGGGCCAATGCAGGGAAGACAGCGGAGCGAGGGTCCGTCGCCTGCCACCAGTGCGCTAGGGGCTGACTGAGCGAGGGAATAGACGACAGGCCTCGAGCGAGGGGAAGAATAACAGGCAGGCGTGGGATAAAACCGTAGCGACGTCGACTGCTGGGAGTAGAAGCGCAGCCGTAGCACGTTCAGCGAGCGGACGCAGGGCTGAGACGCTGTGGGAGCTGTTGATTTCCGGCGGAGGGCTGCGCTGCGCTGCGCCTGGTGCCCTTGGGCTGGGCGGGCCAACCAGGCCGGCGCTGGCCTTGCCCGTCACCCCGTCTTGCGTCCCGCGTCTTGCCCTCGAATGCGCGTGACGCCTGCCGCCTGCCGCTAGGCCCTGCAAGAGCCCCCGTCCCAAAATAGCAGGGACGGACGCTCTTCGTAGCCGCATCCGGAAAGTGTTATCGATAGCACACAGCACATCCAGATGCTCATCGTGTCTCTGGGCACTGCACAAGATGGACGACGAGCGCACGCATCCGTGGCCCAGATTTCGTAACGTCATGACAGTCTCGTAGGAACAATATGTGCCAATCGTTGCCCCAGATCTCCATGCCCCATGCTCCATGCCCTATGCTCCCATGCTTTAAATACCTACCAACCCATCCAGCAGTGCCGTCAGCCCCGCAACCCCAATGAGCGCCTTTGCCTTGCCGTGCCCACGCCCTTTCTTCTTCTTTTCTTTGTCTGCATACCCTCGACTCCTCGACCGCCGCCGGCTTCTTGACCGTACCGCTGTTTCCGAGTCCGAGTTGCCCGATGGGCTGGAGTAAGGCTCGTAGTACTTGTTGTCGAACGACGACCGAAGAGGTTGCTGGGGCGCGTTTCCAGGTTGCATGTATTGGCGGGTAGCTATAGGCGCCGAGGTACTAAACCCAGCCAGCGGTGGACCCTGAGGGGACTGCGGCTGGTAGAGGCTGCTTTGTGACGGGTAGGATGGTGCTGGCTTTGCCGAAAAAGGCAGTGGTGGTACTTGTCGCATAATTGGATTCGCTGCCGTAGGCATCTGTAGGTAAGGCGGTCGCGGGTGAGATGGGTATGAGAATCCTTGGTCTGGCAGGGACATTGTGCGATCCAATGGCACCAGCGGCGGAACATAAAAGCCAGTACTCGATCTCTCGAGCAGTGGCTTGTTCGCTGCCGCGACTGGTGTACGGTCGCGATCAGGAAGGCCTTTTGCTAGAGGGCGCTGATCAAACGACGTCCTGCGAGTTCCCTCACGAAGCCGTGGTGAAGATGGCTGCGCTTGTCTATACAATTCTACCGTTCGTTCGACGAGTTGGTGGATTTGATCAAACGTCAAAGCTCTCTCTATGCAGAAGCAGGTCTCGAATTTAGTGCGTCTTCCATCAGATATCTCCTTCTGCACTTGTTTAAAGGGATATCCGGCCTCTTTGATCGCCTCTTTGCACACCCATGAAGCTTGGACCTCGGTCCAGCTACTTCTGTATAAAAAGGCGTCCGAGGTGGGCGCCGTGGTATTGGAATCCTGGACCTTTCCATCAATGTATTTCCAGTACTGACGGTGCGTCCGTAAAGTCCATGGTATGCCGAGGTCTGAGTCATCGTCTTGGTCTTTGGCTTTTACAGCCGCCGCAGCCTCTCCTGGAAGAGAGGAGATGCTTGAACGTGGCGAGACAGGGGAGGAACAGGAGCTTAGGGTGGGAACAGAGAGCCCAGGCAAATCCAAGTCTGCTTGACGAGCCTTGTCCGCACCGTCCCTGGAAGACTCCAGTAAGGAGCCAGCACCGTCATCCTCACTCTCCGATTCCACAAACGGTTGTTGGCTTTCACGTTTTTGTGCCTGGACTTTGCGTTCCGCGTCTAACAGACCGTCTTCAAACTGCCGCAGTGTGGTCCAACGTTCCAACAGACGGTCCAACTGCGACTTGCTGATACCGCACACAGTTGCAAGCCAGTGCTCTTCGTCGGAAACGTGGATACCCAAGCTTTCGATGAATTTGTCTTGGTACTTGGACAGACTGGCTGGTTTGGGTGTGCTTCTGTTTCGGACAACTAAACTCTGGGAACTATCCTTTTCCATTAGTAATCTCGCATCTGCGCTTGCTGGAGCATAGAGCTTTGAGGCCCTCAAGATGGCCATTTGCTGGTCAATGATGAGTGTTTCAAGTTGTTGTTTCTCGTTTGCGACAGCCGTAGCGCATTGCTTTGGCGAAACGGTGGGCCTCAGTCTGCAAGATGTTAACACATGGTGAATGCAAGGGCGCATATGATATACCTTGCCCACATGATGCTCTGCGCAGTATACAGGGTCTGCACCATTGCGGACAATGTGGCCCGCAATGCGTCTACATGAGCTGCAAAGTAGTGCAGCCTTGCAACGGCTTGCTGGGATAGGCGGAGGTTGTGCCCTCCATGCTGCGGCCTGTCACCCTGCCTTTGCCTTTGGTCTTTCTGTTGGGACACAATGGAGTTCACTTCATCCAGGATAGCAGTACATTGCTCCAGGATATCCTCGACGCTCTCAAAGGCCTAGTGCGCATCAGTCGCAGAGGACATGGGAGCAAACACGCTGTTGAGCAAGTCACATACTTCAGCCGAGGGCAGACGATCGTCCTCTTTAATAATGGTGCCTACCTCCTTCGCAATCAGAGCAAGACTAGAGATGGCCCTCGCGGTTCTCAAGAGGTCCTTGGCGACGACTTGCTCGGCAGCAGCCAGGTGGTACAGAAGCAGAGCAAGTGCGGAGCATCGAGAGACAAAGGGAAGGATTGGCGCAAGGACTGCCATATATCAAGAAATGGTGGGAAAGTGGGACGTGAACAGCAAGCGTAGGAGGCTGGGGGCGGTACTACGATTGCAGGCAATTGTGCTCAAAAAGCGTTGGCGCGGTGGTTCTCTGGCGTGAGGTCATGGCACAGCGGCGACTGAGGAGAAGAAGGCCCAGCGTCGGCAGCCATTGGCCGGCGCGCCTGCGAGACGAGGCTGCCGAGCGAGTGCTGCAGCCCGCCGGTCATTGAAGCTTGTTCACGAGGCTGAATTGGAGGAGTGTAAGAGCAGCAGCAGCAGCAGCAGCAGCAGCAGGGGGCCGGGAAGTCTGGAGTGCATGCAGGGGCTAGTCTGCGTGTCGGTTCCGGTGGCCACACGCCGTGGCGCCAACCACGGCCAGCGACTTGGAGGCCTTTGAAGCATGCTCTCGTCGGAATCACGGACGAGGATAGAGCAGAGCAGAGCAGAGCCCAGTCCATCCCAGCCCAGCCCAGCCCAGCCCAGCCTGGGACCCAGCTCTGTCCATGTCCATGTCCATGTCTATGCTCATGCTCACCTCCACCTCTGCCTCCACCTCCAGCCTCACTAATTAATACCACTGTCAAGGAGACACCTGGACAAGCCAGACAGGCCGACGTGCCGAGCCAAGCCGTCACATGGGCTCTGGGTAGCCAGGACAGGCCGGGGGCGTCGGGGACAAGCAACTCAACCACCGGGGGCGACGCCTCCACGTGCGTCATTACTGTCCGCTCCCTCCGCAACCAGATCCGTTCCCTACGCGCCCCAATTGATAGGAAGAGCCCTCGCCATCGCAAGCCTGCAGCTCAGACTGGACCAATCCGCCCGATTCGGCTGCCCACGCGTACCGTGCACCCAACATCCTTTGATCCCATTCGCACCACTACACCGTCGCCTGCATGCGATGTCCCAACCTGCATCTGTCTAGACCTCGCCGCCCTTCTGTACATATACACCGCCGCCCATGGCCCACAAGCGCGCCCGCAGCAATGCCTACACGTCGTCGGCCATGGTCGCCCCAGGAGATGCTGTGCAGCGTGCAAACCGAGGCTACGGCACCTTTGCTGCAAGGGGCGAGCAGCAGGACCACCACCAGCCCCATCCGCATCCGCGTCCGCATCCGCAGCGCCGCCCCTCCGCAACCTTCATGATCCACGGCGGGACACCGTGCGTCGATTCCGAGAATTTTCATGCCCTACTCGGTAGCTTCCTAGCAGAGCTCAATTGCCGCCTGGATGTCATTGACTCCTACGGCCAGCTCAAGCTCGATACCGGTGTCGAGTATGCATACTCCACGCTCCTCGCGGTCCGCGAATCGTGCTCCAAGATATCAGATGGTGCAATTGAGGTCGGACGGAGGCAGGCGGCCGTGTTCGTGGAGACGTTGGAGAGTCGCTATCACCATGCCCTCGAGACAAAAGGAACATTGGCGGAAAAGGTGGCCGAAGGCATTCTCTTGGTGGAAGATTGGGTTACCGACCTCGAAACACGCGCATATGCCCTTCGCGACGCCGGGCTTGAGACAGTAAACCAGGAACTGGTGCGCGCTCGGGGTGTTGTAGGCGCGGGTTTGTACCAAGCCCACCGTGCCCGCCAGTCAATTGAGCTGAAAATTGACTTTGCTGTCGACCGGGCTTTGGCTCGCGCCAAAGAACACGGCCTCATACGCTACGAAGACCTTCCAGAGCCATGGCAAGCGAATGAGCACATCCTTACTGGCTACCGGTTCTACGATGGGCACTGGGCATGCATTAAATCCATCGTAGGACTACACAACGAATCTACCAACATATGGACGCACCTGCTAGGCTTCGCCATCATGCTCGGCGTAGCCTTTTATTTCTACCCGCATCACATCAACTTCCGTGCCTCTACGACCACCGACATCGTTATTGCCGCCATTTTCTTCTTCGCTGCCTGCAAGTGCCTGCTGTGCTCTTGTATCATGCACACCATGAACAGCATATCGCATCTCACTCTCCTTGAGCGCTATGCTTGTATAGACTATACGGGTATCTCTCTCCTTGTCGGTGCCTCCATAATGACACTCGAGTACACAGCCTTCTACTGTGAACCCACCTCTCGCTGGGCCTACATGACGCTTACCGCCGTCCTCAGTGTCGGCGGTGTCTACCTTCCTTGGAACCCGACCTTCAACCGCAATGACCTTGCATGGCTGCGCGTCTCCTTCTACGTCCTTCTTGCCATGACCTCCTTCTTCCCCTTCGGCCAGCTGATCGTAAATCACGGCCTCGAGTACACAGCCTCGTTCTATACGCCTGCCATCCCCAGCATGCTCATCTACTTCGTCGGCGCAGTCGTGTACGCCGCCAGGGTTCCAGAGCGCTGGCTCCCCGGAAAGTTCGACTATCTAGGCGCTTCACACAACATATGGCACGTGGCCGTGCTGTGCGGCATCGTTGCCCACTATTTCGCCATGCAGGAAATGTTTTCTCAAGCTCACGTGCGCTCTCAGGCTCACTGTCCCGGATTTCCCTGAACTCCCACCCCTCCTTTTCTCTTTTCGTTTTAAAGGCATCTTTGGGTTCTTTTAGAATTGAAATAGATGAGAGCATTTAGATTCAAAAATTCGCATCTTTTTGGGGGCTGCCCTTCCTATCTGGGTGCTTGCGAGGGAAAAGAAAACTTTTTTTTCATGGACCGGTTGATTAGCATTGTATTGGAGCATTGGGGGCTCTTGGGGTGTATTTGTATAGATGACGGTAGTGAGGATACGAATTGTGCATTGGGCTGGGCATATACCAAGGTCCTTTTTGGTCGGCGGAGTGCAAGTTTTATGCATTACACGATGGTCATTTCCATGGGGTGGGATTCATATCTAGACCTGATTGCTCATGGTTATATAGGCACCTCCCCTTTATGGTGCCTTGAACCTTTGATCGGTCGCGGGCGCATGCATATACACATAAGTGTCTTTTTATATGAAAACAAAACAAACTCGAAACAACGCCTCACGCGTGATGGTTTATAAATTGGTAATGATGTACATTTATAATCCTGCGGCTTGCGCCCGTCACGACGTGTACCACGACTATTCCGTGCCGACACGCCATGTGTCCCTAGACCAGATGGACAATCCAGATTCGACACCATTCCTGTCCGGCCTTATTGAATTGGAAATACAGACCACCCAGAGGTATCTCAAAGCATCAGAAAGCCACCGATGAAGGTACAAACAGTGCAAGGAAACAATCGACGAAAGTAAAAGAAAATGCCAATACTCGATTGCATATAGCAATCACAACTAAAAATAAATAGTAAATGTAGAATGAAAGCCCCTACATAGCCATAATGTACAAATGTGGTGGTGGCAGTAGAGAGTAGTGAAGAAAATGCGTGATGGTCATAAGTGCGGCCGTTAGTGGTCATATCCTTTCTCTTCATTGATCATAAAACGAATGGCATGATGTAGCTGTCGTTCCACCCAAGCAGCCACTTTTTGAGACAGAAAGAAGACCGAAAAGGGCTGAAGCATGCAACGGGCTGCATGCTGTGAGGTAATGCCGTTTTTTCCCCCTCTGTACATTGGCGCCATCCATGAAAGACGCCTAGACAAAGCAGTACAGAGAATCAACAGCCGATGCCATTATAGGTTGCAAAACAAAAATGGCCGTTGTACTTTAAGAAGACTCCACCGGGGATGTAAGTGCCTGCGGCTGCGTCCTCAGGACTAGCAACCGCGCAGCCAGCCGATCGAAGAAGAAACCCATATCTTCTCCCTCTCGGACAGCTGTCGCTCTCTCCTCGAGATAAGAGATCGTAGCATTTTTAATGGCTCCACGCACGTTTTCGACAAACTTGTCTCCGAGGATCATCTCCTCGGTCCTCAATACGCGGGTCCGCATCACTAAATTTGGTGTGTCGCGCCACTCGGGGCTGAGCTTCGCGTGGCATCCTGGATAACAGGCAATGTAGAATGCTAAAAGTGAGTGTATCCCATCGTCGTCGCCTCTGAAGTGGCGTGCTTGCTTTGACACGGAACGCTGCATGGCTGTCTCTTGGGAGTCGTGGTATGGTAATTTGGTGGCATGATATTGAATACTTTCAATGGTCATGAGAACGACGAGAAGAGTCGCCAGAGCAACAGGGTATTGGTAGCATTCACGGTTGAGGAAGAGCTGCTCAAGGGAAAGGAGGACTTCTCGCATGAGCTTAAGAGCTAGCTTCGGCATCACTGAACCGAATTGTGAGCGTATGAAGCAAGGTGTTGGAACCACATTTTCTGGGATCGAGAGTGTCTTCTGGATCAATTGTTCGAGGTTGGTGTCACTACGATGCGAGGGAAGCGTAATATCACCGCCAATGTGGACCAAGACAAGTAATTTTAGAGCTTGACGTAAGAGGTGCGAGTAAGAGGTGCTGGTGGGAAGGGAGCGACAATAGACGTAGATATCGCGCAGTATGCGAAGCTGTGAGCAGTACAACGGGAACGAGCGGAAGTGTTGGTCGACCAAAACTCCCAGGTGGTCGTCCAAGATTTCCTCAATCCTAACTTGAGCTTCAGTGCTTAAGATGGCAGGAAGAACTGCGTGTGTATGCGTTACGCCGTAAGAAGCGCTTGGTGGCCAGGAGTAGACAATATGTTCATGGGTCGGAGTAGCTTTGGTATCCTCAAAACGAACAGCATGCACTGTCACATAGAGGGGGGATCCAAAGCCGAATGTGATAGGGATAACATATGTAAAGTCAGTAAGTATCTGATATCTGTTGCTACAAATGTCGACGGCCCTAGCTGTCGGGTGCCAACCGTGACGTTCGGCAAGGAAGACTTCAGCAAGATCAGATAAGAGACGGTCGCGGCAGGGGTGATGAACAAGGTCCCCCTTGTAGTGATCAAGGCAGGATTTGCAGGGTATACCTGGATCACACTTTTCCTTCCGTTTCTTGCAGTTAGAGCAGGAACCCACAAGCCTCATCAAAGCAGCATGGCTACGCTGCTCGGCGGTGAGAGCTCCCACACGCCCCCTTTGGCGCCTGTTACGGTTACCCTCTGTTCCAAAAGGAACCAGTCGATTTTGAATGTTGGGCTGATATGACACCCAGCCAAGATTGGATGACGTGGGTGAAGGAGTTGCAAGTCTATTGCTTCTGCTTCGTCGGGGGTTTGGTACACTCCGTGTGAGCTGGGCCGTCCGAGAACTTCGCCTTTGCTCAGGAGACACAGATAGGATGGGCGGCACTTGGCGATTGGATTGGCTTTCCATCAACGAATGGCGCTCAAAGGGCAATCTCAACCTATAATCGTCGGGTTGCAGGCTAGTGTTGCGATGCGGCTTCGGGATAGCAATTCCACGTGGATGTTCAGACGAGTGAGATAGATGGTCGGCCCATGGGTGCGAGGAAAATGTGTTGCTGAAGCTATGCAATCCACTATGAATGATAGGAATGGGTAGCGTTGCTCCGACGTCAGCTACACAGCTTTCTTGCTGAAGCTCCGGGATGGGTTCCACAGATGGCTCGGCCCATGTCCCAAGCTCAGAGAACGCCTGGGAAACGGACACATCACGGCCACTAAAGCTATGAGGCGTTCCTGAAAGATAAGGATTAAAGATGCCAGATGCCGGTGGTGCCTGTGGCGTTTCCAACGACCCGAAGTTGTATTTATCCAGACGGGGAGATGAGACGGAAGTATGTTGCTGGGATGACAACTCATCGCAAACTTCAAATGATCCATGGTATGGCATTGCATCCCGTGCTGCTAGTGGAGAGGTAGCGGAGGTCGTATATGATGGAGACCTGCTCTGCAACGAATGTTTTTGGTCGAACGAGGGGATTGCTTCGACAATGGACGGTGACCCGGATATGACATACTTGAGGGAGGTGGGCTCTCCGAATGAAGATGGGGTAGTGGGGGACACGTGGGCCTGTTGTTCCAAAACGAAGTTTTTCGGAGGGACGGTTGAAGTCGCAAACGAGTTGTTGTATTCAATGTCCCCTGATGTTCTTGGAAAGTTGACATGTCCTTGAAATAGAGGGTCGATCAGCTCATCGTCATCCCAAGCGATGAGTTTCTGCCAATCTTCTCCTGAAGAGAGTTGTTGTGTGAGGATGGATGTGCCTGGTCTAGCTGCCATTATTGAAATGGGCTTTCACTTGTGGAGCCGAAAAGGTCGGATATAACGACACCCAGTCAATGGACCTTGCAGGGGATACCAAATACGATAATAAAGCAAGATAAATGGGTGTGATGGCCCTCTGATAGTGATGTCCAGTATTCTATTTCCAACTTTTTTTTTTTTGGCTTCTGCGAGGGACCCCTACCAACGGGCAGCCGAGCGCGGTGTATGATGGGCGATTAGGACGACAGCTAAATGGTTTGTTGCCTTAAGGCACTGGAACAGGTCTTTTCGGTAGTCGGTGTTGAACTGGGGTCACCGCCCCGACGGCTCTCCAGACGGACGTTTCAAACGGTACTCTTGTTCGAGTTGGGTGCCTGAAGACAGGCACAGCTAGGCAGCCAGGAGCTAGAAAGCACGGGAAGCTCGTGGAACGTGGTCTGATCCAATGAAGAGTCGTCGAGACAGGACGACAAGAAATAACCTTCCAAAGAAGCCTCGGTCGAGTCCTGAAAAGAAAAAAGGTCCTCGGTAGCAAGGTGGGAGAAGTGTATGTATGACAAGGTAGGCGTGGACCTCGCGAGGAACATATAATAGTGGCTTCTTCGCAGGATATGCCATAGCCGGGGCCCTGGCTTCTGCAGGATATGTGCGGCTGAGGAGAAAGGTAAATGAGCCCTGTGGCGAGCTCCAGTCGAAGCTGGCGGGCTTATCACGTTCCCTGACGAGGCTTCTGGGATGACTGAATAGCATCTGGTAAAGTACAAGGGCTGTGCCAGTCGGCAAGCGGCCGAGGGCGACGGGAGGCTGCACATTCATCACAGGACCTCGTTGTGCTGACCCAATGCGTTCACCGGCGCTGCACGTCGACAGTGCCGGTCTGCCGGGGCCGGTATACGAGGGGGTGCTTCTGGACCAGGAAGGCTTCTGGAAGGATGCGCCCGCCGTTTGGCTCTTCCTTTCGTGTGGCGCAGCCGACCGTTGGCCAGTTAGACATGAAGGTTCGCTCCTCCGAGATATGCAGCTCTGCATGTAGTAATGGTGATG
>Ga0247757_10001973_pt1 | contig 11747 bp, 6 predicted proteins | sample UWRJL126311R4_FD_180929 | JGI IMG/M metagenome (GOLD analysis project Ga0247757, IMG submission 180929) | Plant litter microbial communities from Arlington Agricultural Research Station in Wisconsin, United States - UWRJ-L126-311R-4 | ecosystem: Environmental > Terrestrial > Plant litter >...
GCACCGGCGCCGAGGCGCTCAAGCTCGTCATCTTCAAGGCCGTCGGCTACGTGATCCGGCTCACGCCCTACGCGATCGTCGCGCTCACGGCCGACATGGTGGGCAGCAGCACCAACCTCGGCAGCGACTTCAAGTCGCTCGTCGGGCTGCTGCTCCTGGTGTGGGGCGCGTGCATGCTGCACTCCTACGCCCTCAACGGCGCGATCCTCACCGCGTTCGCGCGGGTGCCGGTCGTCCCGTTCTTCCGCAAGATCTTCCCGGCGCAGCTCACCGCGTTCAGCACGCAGAGCAGCATCGGCACGCTCCCGGTGACGACGGCGCAGCTCACCCGCAAGGTGGGCGTCCACACCGAGATCGCCCACTTCACGGCGCCGCTGGGCACCACGGTCGGCATGCCGGGCTGCGCCGGCATCTGGCCGATGATGGTCGCGATCTGGGGCATCAACGCGTACGGCCTCTCCTACTCGGTGACCGACTACGTCGTGCTCGCCATCCTCGGCGTGATCGTCTCGGTGGGCACGGCCGGCGTGCCCGGCGCGGCGACGGTGGCGGCCGCCACCGTCCTGGCCGCCGCCAACCTGCCGCTCGAGTTCGTCGCGGCGACCATCCCGATCGGCGTGATCGCGGACATGGCGCGCACCGCGACCAACGTGACGGCGGCGGCGGTCAGCGCCACCGTCGTGGCCCGGCAGACGGACCTGCTCGACGACGAGATCTTCGCCGGGCGAGCCGAGTTCGTCGAAGCCGACCAACGCCCCGGACGGGTGGGCGTCGCCGCGGCCGAGCTTCCGGCGCGCGCCGAGGCGGCCGAGCACGAGGAGCTGACGGAGGCGGAGCTCATCAACGGCGCGCGGCACCACCCCGTGCCGGTGCCCGGGCTCGCACCCGTGCCGGTGCGGGCTCCCGCGCCCGCACCCGTGCCCGCTCCGGCCCCCGCCCCCGTCGGCCTGTACCCGATCGACCATCCCGTCTCGATCTGGCCGCCGCAGACCGGCCCACCGGCGAAGCCCCGGGTCTCCTGGGGCGGCAGGGAGCTCGTGGCCACCGGAGCGGCCGGTGGCGACGACACCGCCCCCACGAACGGCAGCAACGGCACGAACGGCAGCAACGGGTCACACGGAACGAACGGACACGCGACATGACAACCGACCGACAGACAGGACAGGAAGGCACCGTGAAGGCTCCCAACCGCTGGAGGCGCTCGGCCGGGCCGGCCCTCGGCACCGCCGTGCTGGGCGTCGCCCTGCTCGGGGCGGCCCCGGCCGCGCATGCCGCGGACATCACCAACCCGGCCGACCATCCGGCGCCGATCAAGGTGACGGTCGACGGCCGGACGTACACCGACGGGCTGGACACGCTGCCCGGGTACGACGACTACGCCTGCACGCCGATCCCGGGGGTGACCTACCACTTCGGGGACAACGAGATCGAGTACGAGGACGACGGCGGCGACAGCAAGACCGCCCACTGGACCGAGTGGTCCCGGATCAGCTCGTACGACACCTGGGTCGCGCAGCAGAAGGCCGGGTCGGGCTCCTCGGGCTCGTCGGGTTCCTCAGGGTCGTCGGGGTCCTCGGGCTCCACCGGGTCCACCGGGTCCTCGGGGTCGTCCGGCTCCTCCGGTTCGACCGGTTCCTCGGGGTCCTCCGGCTCGTCGGGCTCCACCGGATCGACCGGGTCCACCGGCTCCTCGGGGTCCTCCGGCTCGTCGGGTTCCTCGGGCTCGTCCGGCTCGTCGGGCTCCAACCCCATCGTCGCCGGCTCGGGCACCAAGACGACCGGTTCGAAGACCACGACCACGAAGAGCAGCGGCTCCAAGTCCAAGGGCGGCTCCTCCTCCGGCACGTCGTCGAAGCACAGCGGTAGCTCGTCCAGCGGCGACGACGACACGTCGACCACCTCGTCCGCCGCCGGGGGCGCGACGGCTGGCGGATCGGACGGGTCGGGCGGGTCGGGCTCCACGGACGGCGGCACGTCGTCCGGCGGCGGGTCGGGCGACGGGAAGAGCGCGGACGGTGCGAGCGGCGCGAGCGGCGGGTCGTCCTCGGGCGACGCGACGACCGCGGACGGCGACACGCCCGCCGGCACGGCCGCCGGTCCGGACGGCACGGTGAAGAAGTACAAGCTGGCGAGCCAGAGCACCGGCGGCGCCGACACCCGCACCGCCGGCATCGGGATCCTCATCGTCCTCACCGCCCTGGCCGGCTTCGCCTACCTGTTCGGCTTCGGCCGCCGCGGCGTCAACCGACTCTCCTCCTGACCGCATGGCCTTCATGACGCGCGCGCACGAGCGATGTAGGCCGCCCCGGTAGGCCGGCAGCACCGCAGCACCCTCAGATCCTCGATACAGACAAGAGAGAAGACAGTGAACGTTCTCAACCGCTGGACGCGGTCAGCCAGTGCGCTGGCCGCGGCCACAGTGGTCGCCGCCCTCGCGACGACGCCGGCCACCGCCGGTGCCGCGCCGGCGCGCATCGCCACCACCACCTCCTACACCGACGCGACGTTCCTCCAGCACGCGCTGGGCCTGCCGACGTCGGACACCAGCCCGGCCATCGACTCGATCACCTACGACCACCTCCAGTGGCTGCTCCAGCAGCCCGGCAAGTTCGCCATCCTGATCGGCGATCCGGCCCTGGACCCGACGTTCGCCGCTCGCGCGCAGGAGGTCGAGACGAAGGCCAAGGCGGCCGGCGTCGAGAAGGTCTACTGGTTCGATCCGAACCTCTCGGGCAGCGCCCAGGTCGGCAGCATCACCGAGCCCGCCCTGGACATCCGCAACCCCAGCACCATCCCGCTCGCCGCGGCGTCCCAGACGACCTACGGCCACGCGTGGCTCAACCTGATCGGGCAGTACCTCGGCAACGGCGTGACCACCGTCCTGGCCAGCGGCACGGTCGGCGACGAGGACACGAAGATCACCGCGACCGCCCTCCACCCGGAGAAGGTCAACGACTACGGCTCCACCACGGGCTTCAGCACCAAGGTCGGCAGCACGTCCGGCGGCGCGCTCTACGACTACTCGACGAGCGCGACCCCGGCGAACGTGACGCACAGCTACTTCTTCGTCTACGACAAGGACCGCACAGTCACGCCCTCGGGCGGCTCGGCACAGCCGGCGAAGATCGCCACCTGGGTCGACCTGACCGACAGGGGCGCCGCCGCCGCGGCCGACGTGGCCACCGCCATCAGCACGGTGGGCGCCGGGACCCTCGCCAGCCTCGACGAGTTCGACTGGTGGAAGTCCTCGATCAACTGGCGGCAGAGCTTCACGTCGACCACCGACGTCCGGGGCAAGCAGGTCCCGGTCATCACCGACGCCCAGAACGCCGCCTCCGAGGGCGGCTGGCGGATCAACCAGATCACGTACCCGCAGCTCGTCGACCTGCTCAAGAGCGGCGCGAACGACGCCAACGCGGTGATCCTGTTCGGCGGCACGTGGTGCCCGAACACCCGCCCCGTGATCCCGGCGATCAACCGCAACGCGCAGGAGAACGACGTCACCGTCTTCAACTACGACACGGTCCTGGACGGCGGCACGGTCGGCGGCGCGACGACGAGCGCGACCAACCCGCTGCAGACGCGCAACACCACCGGCCCGAACGCGGCGTCGACGGTCAACAACAACGCGTCGTTCCTGTACGGCGACGTCGTCAGCCGGTACCTGGGCAACCTCAAGACGGAGTACGTCCCGACGACGAACAGCACCGTCACCTACTACCCGGGCGCCGACAACTCCGCCGCCGACAAGGTCAAGCGGATCAACAAGCTCCAGGTGCCGTTCGTCCTGGGCTACAAGGGCAAGACGGGCGACGAGCCCGCCGACGGCGTGACCCGCCAGTGGATCATCGACAAGGGCAACGGCGCGTACACCGAGTACATGTCGCAGTGGTGGCTGACCAACCCCCAGCCCAACCAGCTCGGCATCACGGCGATCCCGCAGACCGCCCCCATCTGGCAGACGATCAACGCGAAGCTCGCGGACTTCACCTGGAAGACGGACCTGGCCACGGTGATCCCCAACACGGGCATCGACACCGACGACGCGCCGTACCTGATCGACACCGACAAGGCGAACGTCACCCCCAACCTGACGACCGGCGCGGTGAGCGTGAGCAGCAACGCAAGCGGCACGTACGGCATCAGCCCGGCGGCGCTGTCGGCGGCGCTGACGGCGCTGGGCGACACGGCCCCGGTGAACCTCGCCGCCGCGAAGGCGGCGCTCGTGGCCGCGCTCAAGGAGGCCACGCCGGACACCGTCCGGACCGGCTACCTGTACACGGTCGTCGGCGCCTGGGGCGTCGCGCAGAACCGCAAGTCGACGCTGCTCACCGCCTGGGGCAGCCCGACCTCGCCCGGCACCATCGCCGGCGGCGTCGCCGCCGTGCACGCGCTCGACGTGTTCTTCGGCGGGCTGCCGGGGGGCGTCGTCTCCCGGCGCACCGTGACGGCCGACCCGGTCAAGGAGGGCACCGCGCCGACGGTGACCATCGCGATCGCCAACGACTACGGGCGCGTGCCGACCGGCAACGTCTCGCTCGTCGTGAAGCAGGGCGGCACGACGGTCGCGTCGCAGTCGGTCGCGGTCGCGCAGGACGCGGCGTCGTTCACGCTCCCGCCGCTGGGCGCGGGCACGTACGCCTACACGCTGTCGTACGCGGGCGACGACCAGATCGCCCCGTTCACCGAGACCGGCTCCCTGACCGTCGAGTCGGACGGCAGCACGAAGGTCGACGATCCGTTGGTCACCGTCCCGGTCGACCCGCCGGTCACGACCCCGACGACCCCGGTCACCACGCCGATCAAGCCGCCGATCGTCGCCCCCGTGCGGGTCAAGGCGAGCAAGGTCAAGGGCGCCGTCGTCAAGGCCCCGACCCGCAGGAAGGCCGGCAGGTACAAGGTGACGATCACCGCGCCGAAGGGCGCCACGGCGGCCAGCGGCAAGGTGACCGTGAAGCTCAAGAAGGGCAAGACGACCAAGACGGTCACCGGCAAGCTCTCGCGCGGCGTGGTCACCGTCACGGTGCCGAAGCTCGCGAAGGGCACCTGGAAGGTCACGATCACGTGGCCGGGTGACACGCGCTACCTGCCCGCCTCGGCGACCGGGGGGTCGGTCAAGGTCACCAAGTAGGGACGTCCGGGCTGCCGCCCCGGCCTCGGTCGGGGCGGCAGGTCAGCCGACGCGCGGCACCCGGAACCGCTGCGCGAGGTTCGGGTCGCCGTCGGGGTCCTGGATGAGGTCGGCGGCGATCGTGACGCCGGTGAGCCTCGCCCCCTTCGGCGGCCGCGGGAGGCAGAGGTCGTGCATGTTGTCGGCGTTGAACGCGCTCTGGTGGTCGTGGAGGTCGGCGACGTCGAGCGGGGCGATCGCCACCGTCCGGCCGTTCGTCCGCCGGTACACGGCGCGGTAGGACGAGACCACGGGGGCGCCGACCTCCTCCCCGGTCGGGTAGGCGGTGAGCCCGTTGGACCACATCACGCGCACGAACGTCCTGCCCGTCGTGCACCGGTTGCGGTCGCGGCGGTAGAGCGCGGGCGTGAGCGTCCAGGCGTCGACGACGTACGGGCCGCCGGGCAGCGGCTCCACCTGGGCCTGCTTCAGCGGCGGGAACGGCTTCCAGCGGTTCGCGCCGGGCGCCTTGCCCTGCAGCGCGCCGACGATGCGGATCGCGACCGGCGTCGGGCCGTGCACGGAGTCCCCGAAGTCGCCGATGAGGTTCACCGTCTGGGCCTCGTCCGCCTCGTCCGGCGGGTACTGGAGGGCGCAGGTCGGCGTCGCGGTCGTCCCGTCGTCGCGCACGATCTGGAAGTCCGTCGTCTGGATCGTCGAGCGCCGCACGAACCAGTTGAACGTCACCGGGATGTTGTCCAGGTTCTTGGCGCCCGACGGACACCCGACCCCGTTGTCGGTGCCCCACGAGGCGCTGAGGATCTTCGGCGTGGGCCGGGGGCTCACGCTGGTCGCGGCGGCGACGGTCGCGGACGCGCTCCTGAGCGCGGTCGTCGTCAGCCAGCGGCCGACGTAGAGACGGCGGCCCGCGGAGCCGGCGGCGACCACGCTGCGCGCCGTGCCGGCCGCCGCGGCGTTCAGCCCCACGGCGCTCGGGGAGGTGATGCGGACGCGGCCGCCCGGCCCGAAGGCCGGGTCGGCGGCGCCCACGCCGGTGATGCGCGCGAGCGTGGAGCCGACGCCGACGGTCAGGCCTCCCCCGGGCGCCGCCACCGCGCCGCAGGTCGTGTCGCTCGCGGCGCTGGGGCCGGGCACCGACGCGCGGCCACCCGTCCCGAACGACGGGTCCAGCGCGCCGGCGGCCGTCAGCCGGATGGAGAGCACCGCGCCCGCGCTGCCGTTCGATCCGTTGCCGGGCACGGTGATGCGGCCCCACGCGTCGCGCAGCAGCGCGCACGGGAACCACTGCTGGAAGCCGGTGGCCGTCGGGAAGGCGATCTCGGCGTGGCCGGCCGTCCCGAACCCCGTCTGCGGCCGCCCCGCGGAGCTCAGCGCGAAGACGCCCGCGCTCCCGTGCCCGTCGCCGCCGATGTAGTCGAGGTGGCCCATCGCCACGACGCCGCCGCCGGCCGTCACCGCGAGCCCCGCCACGCCGGCGCTCGACGCCAGGTCGGGGTTCCAGAAGAGCGACTGCGCCTGCCCGGCGCGGCCGAAGGCGCGGTCCAGCGCTCCGGAGCGGGTGAGGCGGGCCACGACCATCGGCCGGCCGTTGGCGTTCGCGTTCGAGCCGCCGAGCAGGACGCGGCCGGCGCGGTCCAGCGCGATCGTCTGCGCGGTGCCGCCGGCCGCCACCGCGGTGTAGCCCCGGCCGGCGCCGAAGGTCCGGTCGAGCCGCCCGCCCGCGGTGAGGCGCAGCGCGAGCATCGAGCCCTGCCCGTACCCGCCGCCGACCAGGAGGCGACCGGTCCCCGGCTCGACGGCCAGCGACGTGCCGATGAACGGGCCGCGGCTGGCGGGCAGCGACGAGCGGAAGATCCCGCCGTCGGCGAACGTGCGGTCCAGCGCGCCGCTGGACCGATAGCGCGCGACCAGCACCTGCCCGTTGCCGCTCGGCGTGATCGCCTGACCGGCCACGACGATCCGCCCCCGGACGGCGGCCGCCGCGTAGGCGACCGCCGAGTGCCCGCGGACGGCGGTCGTCACGTACCCCTTCCCCGCGCCGAAGCTCGGGTCGGGCCGGGCGGCGCCCGCCGCGGCGGCGGGCAGGGCGGCCACGGCCGCGGCGACGGCGAGCAGGGCGGACAGGCGCATGCGGGTCATGGGTGCGCAGATCGTACGACGCGCGTCGCCGCGACGGTCCCGGTCGCCCCCGAAGGGGCTCAGCGCCAGGCGGCCTCGCTCGAGCCCCAGGCGACGGGCGGCGCGGCCCAGTCGTCCGGCCCGCCCTCCAGCAGGAAGGGCGGCGCGGCGTGGGTGAGCACCCCGAGGTCGCTCGGCGTGGTGCGCAGCCACGCCGTCGGGTCCAGCTCCGGCGGGACGGGCCCGTCGTCCGTGCCCGAGAGCAGCAGCCAGCCGGCGGTCTGGGCCAGCGACAGCTCGGCCCGCCAGGTGCCGCCGCCGTGCTGCTGCTCGGTCAGTGCACGCAGCACCGCCGCGGCCAGCAGCAGGCCGGTCCCGTGGTCCAGCGCCTGCGCGGGCAGCCGGCCGGGGTCCGTCGCGGAGCCCTCCGCCACCGCGATGCCGGTCGCGGCCTGCACGACGCTGTCGAACCCGCGGCGCGACCACCAGCGCCCGGCCCACCCCCAGGCGCTCAGCGACGCGACGACGATCCCGGGGCGGCGGCGCACCAGGTCCTCGGGCGAGAGCCCGAAGCGGGCCAGCGCCCCGGCCCGGTAGCCGGTGACGACCACGTCGGCGGAGTCGGCCAGCTCCAGCAGCCGCCGCAGGTCGGCGGGGTCGTCCAGGTCCAGGAGCGCCGAGCGCTTGCCGAAGCCGGTGTCCAGGTGCTGGGCCGGCAGCTCGGGGAGGTGGGGCGAGTCGACCCGCAGCACGTCGGCGCCGAGCAGCGCGAGGGTTCGCGTGGCGACAGGGCCGGCGACGACCCGCGTGAGGTCGAGGACGCGGACGCCGGACGCGGGCAGCAGCGGCCCGGCCTCCAGGGCGGAACGCGCCTGCACGGGAGCGGAGCGGACACGGCTGAGCGTGAGGAGGGGCAGCGACGACGCCACCGCGCCGGGCACGCCGATCTTCCAGTCGACGGAGTCGCGGACGGCCGCCCCGACGCCCCCGGCGGCGGCGATCCGCGTCTCGACCGTGGCGGCGGGCAATGCGGCGATCGCCGCGGCCACGTCCTCGTCGCGTTCCACGCCGAGCGCGGCGAGCAGGCGCTCGCGATGGTGCGGGTAGTTGCCGTGGGTGCGGACCCACCCGTCCGCGGCGGGGAAGAAGCGGGAGAGCGGGGCGAAGCCGGGGCGGCCCTCGCCATCGAGGCGCAGGTGGCGCTCGCTGGTGCCGGCGACGGCCGCGCGGCGGCTGTCGACCACGGCGCCGGGCCCGTCCCACGTGGCGCCGCGGGCGGCCGCGAGCTCGGTGGCGGCGGCGGCCGCGGCCGCGGCGGCGGCCTGCAGCAGCGCCGAGGTGGCCAGGCGCGAGGGCAGCACGACGGCGGGGCCCTCGAGCTGGACGCGGTCGAGCGCCTTCGGCGGGCCGGAGAGGTCCCGCCAGGCGTGGTTCAGGAGAGAGCGAGCGGTCGCGGCGGGCATCGCTCGCAGGATAGAGCCGGTGTCCACCCCATCGTCACTCGATGCCGTCGATCAGGTCGCGGAGCACCGCGACGTGCGCGCTGAGCGCCTTGCGGCCCTTCGCGGTCAGGGAGATCCACGTGGTCCGGCGGCCGAGGTGCACGCCCTTGCGGCTCTTGACGTAGCCCACCTCGGCAAGCGCCGAGACGTGCTTGGAGAGCACCGAGTCGCTGACCTGCAGCCCCTCGCGCAGGGTCGAGAACTCCGCCGCGGACACCGCGGTGAGCATCGTCGCCAGCGTGAGGCGCGCCGGCGCGACGAAGTGCGGGTCCAGCGCGGGCGTCAAGGCTGGAGCGTCATGAGGATGAGGCCCGAGAGCGCCGCGAGCAGCGACACGACGAGCCACGCGGTCGACGGGCCGCGGGTGTGCTCCTGCGGTGCCGCGCGATACGTCCTCATCCACCGCCGCCCCGCAAGCGCGTAGCCCGTGCCGCCGGCGAGCGAGGCGACCACGACCAGCCACCACTGCCCCGTGAGTGCCGCCCAGAGCGCCACGACGAGCCCAGCCGCGTGGGACCATGACGCGGCGAAGCCGGCTCCGAGCACGACCTGGTTGACCAGGCCGCCGAGCCAGACGCCGTTGCTCCGGCTGAACCGCAGCAGCTGCGCACCTCCGACGACCGCGAAGACCGCCAGGCCCGCCGCCAGCACCCACAACGCCCCTTCCCCCACCGCGATGGCGGCCGTGCCGATCTGCACCGAGATCGCCGCCCCGATCGACGCCGTGAACCCCGAAGGGAGCACGACGTCGCCGGCCACCTTCGCCCGCGTCGCCTCGGCCTCGGCCAGGGCCGCCGAGGCCTGGGCGCGCGTCGGCGGCGTCGATGAGCTTTCCATGATGGAAAGCGTAGCGCACGCTTTCCCGTTTGGAAAGCTCAGCCCCGGCCGGTCGTGGTGAACGTCTGGTCGGGGCTCTCGTACGTGCCCGCCGTGGTGGTCACCGTCACCTTGTAGTGGTACGTCACGCCCGTCTTCAGGTTGTTGAACGGCCGGCTGTACGCGCGGCCCCCGCTGACCGGGTCCCCGGACAGCAGCGGCGCCGGCGCCTTCGTGTAGTCGGTGGTGGTGCCGAGCTGCACCAGCGTGCTCGTGACCGCGGCCCCGTGGGCGTCCACCACCACGTTGATCTGCGCGGCGGTGGCCATCAGCGGGCTCACCGCGCCGATCGTCACGTCGGGCGCGGGCGCCCCCGCGGTGGTGAACGTCTGGTCGGCCGTGGTGAACGTGCCGCCCGCGTTCGTGACCGTGAAGCGGTAGTGGTAGGTGGTGCCGGGCGCCAGCTGCGTCGGCAGGCTGCGGGACAGGACCCGCGCGCCCGACGGGCCGCTCGCGTACAGCGCCGAGGACCGGGGGTAGTCGCCCGCGGACGTCCCCCACTCCACGACGCCGGAGACCGGCGAGCCGTGGGTGTCGACCGTCGCCGAGAGCGTCGCGCCCGTGGTCGTCAGATCGCCGACCGGATTCACCGTCACGTCGCCGGCCGTCAGGCCGCCGGCCGGTGTGGTGAACGACGTCGTGGCGCTGTACTCGTATTGGCCGTCGACCAGCGGGTACAGCCGCAGCTTCGCGTAGTAGACGCTCGCCCCGTCCAGCCCGCTGACGGCGGTGTCCACCGCCCCGCCCGGCGCGACCGCCTGCTTGGCGGCCGCGGTCCACGTGGACACGCCGGCCTTGCGGTACAGGAACTGCGCCTCCGGCACCGACGACGCGACCGCCGCGTGCAGCGTCGCCCCGGTGGCGCTCACGCCCGTGGCGGGCAGGATCGCGCTGCGCCCGACGCTCAACGCCGCCGCCGACGTCTTCACCGTCTCGGCGTTGCCCGCGACGTCCACGGAGAAGTACGAGATCCGCTCGCCTTCGTTCAGCGTCGGCTTCGCGCCGGCGCTGTACACCGCGCTGGACGTCGTGGGCGTGGCCGGCGCGACGCCCGTCGTGTAGTACGTCTGGGACACGCCCGAGCCGCCCGCGTCGGTCGCGGCCAGCGTCACCGGGATCGGTCCCGCGTGCGGGCGCCAGGCCACCTCGACGTCGTCGGTCGTCACCGGCGCGGTGCCGTCGAAGTCCGCGGTCAGCACCGACACGTCGCCGCCCCCGTTGTTGGCGGTGACGAGGTCGGGATGCCCGTCCCCGTTCACGTCGCGGACCGCCAGGGCGAACGGGTTGGTGCCGGTCGAGCCGACGACCGCCGAGGCGTTCCAGCCCGTCCCCGTGCTGTTGCGGGGCAGGATCGACACGGTGTTGCCGGTGCCGCTGGCGGTGATGATGTCGGGCCGGCCGTCCCCGGTCACGTCGGTGACCGCGAGCGCCAGCGGGATGCTGGCGACCGGACCGGCGATCACCGTGGAGCCCCAGCCCGTTCCGGTGCCGGTGCGCGGGATCACGCTGACGTTGTCGGCGCCGGTGTTGGACGTGACCAGGTCGAGCCGGCCGTCCCCGGTCACGTCGCGCACCACCAGCGCGCTGGGGCCGCTGCCGGCCGAGCCCGCGATGATCGCGGACTCCCACCCGGTGCCGGCGCCGTTGCGCACGATCACCGACAGGTTGCCGCCCAGGAAGTTGGCGGTGACCACGTCGGGCCGCCCGTCGCCGGTCACGTCGGCGATCGCCACCGCGCGCGGGTTGCTGCCCGTCGTGCCGGCGGTCTTCGGGGCGTCCCAGCCCGTGCCGGCGGCGTTGCGCGCGATCACCGTCACGTTGTTGCTGGCGGAGTTGGCGGTGACGATGTCGGGCCGCCCGTCGCCCGTCACGTCGCCCACGGCCACGGAGCGCGGGGTGGTGCCCGTCGCCCCCGCCGAGGTCGGAGCGTCCCACCCGGTCCCCGCGCCGTTGCGCGCGATCACCGTCGCGTCGTTGCCGGAGTAGTTGGCGGTGACGATGTCGGGCTGCCCGTCGCCCGTGACGTCCGCGACCGCCACCGAGTACGGCACCGAGCCCGTGGTCCCGGCGACCGTCCGCGTCTCCCAGCCGGTCCCGGCGCCGTTGCGCGCGATGACCGT
>Ga0247757_10001974_pt1 | contig 11740 bp, 5 predicted proteins | sample UWRJL126311R4_FD_180929 | JGI IMG/M metagenome (GOLD analysis project Ga0247757, IMG submission 180929) | Plant litter microbial communities from Arlington Agricultural Research Station in Wisconsin, United States - UWRJ-L126-311R-4 | ecosystem: Environmental > Terrestrial > Plant litter >...
TATTAGGCGAAGTATTAGTCTATATATATATATTAAGAATTATTCTATAATCGAAAAACTATATAGTATACTTATTACTATAGCGCGTATAGTCGTTTTTACTTAAGTAATACTAAGTTTAATTCCTCCTTAAGTTAAATTATAAAAAAGAACGCGCGTATAATCGTCGAATTTTCAATTCGAATTTTTAATAAGTACGCGCCTATATAGCGCGCGGGTGGTAGCGTATAGTAGAAAAATAATATTCGCTATAACTAGTAGCCGGTATAGTAGCTTAGCGCGCTGTAGCGTTTTCTAGTTAGCTAGAATTACTTAATTATAGAAGATAAAACGAAATTTAATAGAATCGTTAGAATTGCAATTTTTTAGCTAATAAGACTATAGTACCTTATATGCTAATTAGCTAAATTTCAGCGAATTAGTGCGTAAAGATTTGGCTAATAAGAAGCGATAGCTAAGTGCTAAGGTAAAAGTTCTAATTTTAGGGCCCCCTCTATCTATATTACTTCTCTCGCTTTACTTACTCTATAATTAATTTAGGTAAGTAGTACTTTTTTAATTATATTTAGTTTAAGTAGCTTTAGTAGTACTTTACTAAGATTTATATTATTCTAATTAGATAATAGAGGAATATATCTATTATCTTATTTATAGTTAATTCTATCTCCTCTATATTCTTTATATTTATCTACCCTAACTCTTAGGCTAAACTATCTCCTATTATAAATAGTATACTTTTTAAGCTATATTCTATCTAGTACTTTATTATAGTTTTTTAATAAGGAAAGCTTATATTTACTAAGAGTAGACTTATTTAGGAAGTCTAAATTATATATATCTATAATAGGGCCTACTTTAGGGATTATATAGTATATCCTCTTAGCTTCTAGTATTTAGTCTATATTAATATCTTTATAATTACTAAATAAATCCTTACCTAATACTTTATTTAATACTTAATCTTTTTTTTATTATATTTTAGATTATAAGACTAGTATTTAGGATAAGGAGGAGTATTTATTTAATAATAAAGATTATAGATAAAGTAAAATATAATTATTATTAAAGTATAATTATAGGGTAGGTTAGATTTAGTATAGAGTTATAATAACTTAAGGACTTATATATTTTTAAATATATAGTATTAATATAAGACTAGATATAGGAATTATACTTTAGGAATTTAGGTTTAGTTCTAGGCGCTAGCTACTAATATTAGGATTTAATTATAATAGGGGTTATTAATTAGTCTAAAATACTAATACTTAATATATTAAATATTTAATTATATTTTTATATCTTAATTATAGTAGATATAGAATAATAACTTATAGACTTAATTAAGCTAAGTTTTATTAAACTACTAGATCTAGTTTAGAATAAGGGATAATATCTAGGTAGTTTAGTTATAAGGTCTCTTATTATATAGCTTAAGGTATATTTTACTAAATTAATTAAGAAATAATTACTTTAAAACTAGATTAAAATAGACCTCTTTTAACTATACTATAATTTAATCTTTTAAATTAGATATTTATTAGTAGTTAAGTAAAGGCTTACTAGCGCTTTTTAGATTCCTTTATTTATTTATTCTATTTATATTTATTATATACTCTCTTTAATAGTATTAATTTTCTACTATAATAAGTAATATAGGTTTTTATTTATATACTATATAAGCGCTAGTTAGTAGATAAATCAAGGATAGTATTATAAAGATTATAGGTTAGAGATAGTATTATAAAATATTATATAATAAAAATAAGTCTAAGTTTAAGTATTAGTCTAAGTATTAATCTTATATAGACGCGAAGACCTAGTATATTATTAGTTATTATATATCTAGTTAGCGCGTTTATAGTATAATACTTTAATATTTTATAGCTAGAATTCTTATATAGTAGCTAAGTATACTATAGTACTCTCTAGTTAGGTAAATTTACTTAGTTATAATAGATAAAACGAAATTTAATAGAATCGCTAGAATTATAATTTTTTAGTTAATAAGAATATAGTATTTTATATACTAATTAGATAAAATTTAGTAAATTAGTATATAAAGATTTAGCTAATAAGAAGCTATAGCTAAGTACTAAAGTAAAAGTTCTAATTTTAAGGCCTCCTTTATCTATATTACTAGATATAACGATCAGACGGCAGTTCAACCGCCGTTTCTGGCGGTTCGTGACGCCGTTTCCTGACGCCGATCTGCCCTAAACCCCCCTAAAACCCGCGGCCGGCGCCCCGTGCGCAGCAGAAGCCGGATTGCCTGATCCAGTCTAGTGTTGTATAGACGGTAGACTCGATCTATCGTATTACGCTCCCGAGCTCGCTGCCCTGCTTCCAAGCACGGCCTTTGCTAACCTTCCCTCGTCTCCCCTCTCCCCCTCCACCCCTCTACCGCTTTAAGAGCGAAAATGTAATATTATAGCGCTCTTGCGAGCATACAGCATACGCGCACACGTACCACCGATACGCAAGACCCCTCCGTTACGCTACCACGCAACGAGCCGCTACCCTCTCAGCGTTACCGCTGGGGCCTATGCTCTAGGCTGCTAATTATAGCTTACTACTCTTTTTCGTCTCCTCCACGAGCACAGGATGGCCGCCGCCGCGCCTCGGGGGCGTATACTTAAAGATAGCGCTCGCGCTACTCCCTCTAATTTATACCGAGCAGCCGCTAGATCTACCGGCTTCTCAGTCCAGTAGCTACGCCTCGAACTACTAATTAAACCTTCGCCTACTATATCTTTCGTGGTCTCTATACTAGTCCCCTCTTTTCGTCCCGTACTACACTCTATAGCGCTATGAGTTGGAGCAGCTGCTCGTCAGCCTCGGCGGTATCTAGCAATGATCCCGACTCTATGATGGACTACTCAAGTGTGGAGCAAAGCAGCGGCGAAGAAGAAGAAGAAGAAGAAGAAGAAGAAGAAGAAGAAGAAGAAGAAGAAGAAGAAGAAGAAGAAGAAGAAGAAGAGCATGCCTCAGAAAAGCACGTCCGCCTACTAGAGTACTATCGTGCGCGCGCAGAGGAGATCAACAGCGCAGATGTAGTGCCAGCTTACTCGCTCGGTACTACCCGACTTATAGATAGACTTGACGAGCTATAGGCTGAGTGAGTTCAAGCCATTGCCTCTTCCCTGGTCTCTTACACCCGCAATTAATACTAAAGAGGTATTACGAATATATTAGAGAAAAGCGCCTAACAGAATTTATATAATCTCTAACTGTAGGCGATGCATCCGGCTTCTTCGACTGGAGGTTGGATTTGACGGAGGGTAAAAAGGGACGGAAACTTCGCGGAACGAAAGACGCAGCCTCTCTCAGAACGTATAAAAAATAGTTTTCTCTCCTGTACAGAAGAAGAATAGGGAAAGATATAGATAGCCAATTATCCGGCTAAATACGAAAGGTACGGCCCAATATCTCAGTACTACGTAGAAGCTAACTAAACGTTCCTTAGTAAAGGTACTGGCGAAGATGGCAATAGACCGTGGACTAAACCACATACCACGCGAGAAGGCTGCTATAGATATGTACGACGTAAGGGAGGTGTCGCAGACGACTATTATAATAACTAAAAAGAAGTTTAAGGTGGGACGATACCGCATACAGATAACCTTCTTCCAGTAAGGAGGCTTTATTACCGGAAACCGCCTAGATGCTATCCTAAACCTGTAATATAAGCACGTGAAGGTCACCCTCCTTCGAGATGTTAAGGGGGGTAGGCTATATAAGATTTTGATCGAGCTGATCTACGAATTTATAAAAATATTTCTTGGGCTAAAAGCGCCGTACGCACTCCCCTCCAGTTGTACGTACCGTAAACCTCCGTTGACGTTAATAGAAATACACACCCGATCCCTGAAATCCTGTTCGATCCTTCGCTTATCCTAAGCCTTTACGTCTTCCTGCTAGGCCTGATATTTGCCGACGATATATTTTTAAGACCTAAAGGCGCTCCGAAACTTCTTCCTGAGCACCTCAGCCAGCTCGATATCCGACCCGGATATAACGTACTCGAGCTACCGCTTAGATTGGATATAGCAAATATATACGTTTTCCGTAAATATAGGTAGATCGTAGCTGGGTGGGAGATTTCGGAAGAGCGACTGCCAAGCTCTACCCTGCGAGCTTATATAAAGGATTTAGGGGAAATAATAGGCTTTAAGTAGGTCGCGCGGCCATACTGCCTTCGGTACGGCGTAGGTAATACATTCGACCAAGATGGTATGTAGGACTCGCTACGTCTAACTGATCTAGAGCTAATTGTAATAGGGAATATGACGGCAGACTTGCGGAATCTTGTTATACGGCATTCCGACAGCAAGGTTTTCCTCGACTACTACCTCTCTCGACGCATTACTATAGATACGCAAGCTATTATTCGCGGCGTGGCACCTTAGGACGAGATTATATGGGCAGCATGCCGAATAAGCCGGTGGATCGATCCAGATCGGCCACAGTACCTAACACCGGAGCAATCCGCATCTATAAATCAGAATCCTCGGATTTAGAAACTCCTTCGGCGGCAGAATAAATGCAAAGGCAAGCTTTCTAAAGAAGAGGAGTATGAAAAGCTGGGGAAAGAGATTCGCAACGAGAAGCAGCGGCTTAGATACGCGTTGCGGATCAATATTAGAAAGAAGTGGGATAAAGAGCAGGCGGAAAGGGATATCCAGCAGTAACTATCAGGTGCAAGGCTCGAGGACAAAGTGAAAGCGAAGCTGGAACACTGCCTTGAAAGGACGCCTGAACACATTCAACTAATCGAAGCCCTCCTGACACTTCCAGGCTCGACGCTGGAGGAAGAGTATCGTCGACGCAGCACCGCCATCAGTGCCATTGCTGCTTACTGCAAAGTCGAGGAAGGCGTGACTCGGAGGGTCCAACGAGTGGCGAGCGTAGCTAAGCCAACACAATCAGCGTCGACCGCTAACCCACTAGACGCAGCCTTGGAAGCAGCGAAGGTATCCGTATACAAGGAGAAGAGACCGACGATATGTTTCATGTGCCTGGGGAACGAGAAGTCACCTATCGAAAAACGCATATACTCCTTTCATACTTCAGGAGACTTGAGTAAGCATTTCAAGCAAAGGCACTTGGCAAAGATCAAAGGGGGCGAGGGGGTAGGGTGTGACTTATGTTATGTGCGATTGGATAACAAGATGCATCTGCAACGGCACGCTTATGATGTACATGGAACTGTCTCGTAACCTTTAGCGTTGGTGAGAAGAGACGGAATTCTTTCGAACTGGCATGGTTGATTGGGTTGCGTACTGTAGCCATGGATGCAGCCGGCCAGGCGCCGGCGCAAAATCTCCCTTCAAACGTGCGTACTGTAGAAGCTACGCTGCCCTAGCAGAACGCTATGATGTCGTCACACCTTCTCCGCTTGATAATTCTTAATAAGCATTCGGAAAATGGAAGCGAAGTAATATGGATCCTTCAATCCTTTTTTTCACAAGCCATACATACTCTCCGCTAAGGGGATCTTTGAATCTAGGCTGATCGTAATGATGTTCCACACTCCCGAGCGTAGCCTTTACCGCTTTAAGAAGATCAGCAGAAAAATTGGTGACCTCCTGAGTCTCCTTCAAAAATTTGTGATTATCATCTTGGAGATATCCTTCAACCGCAGCCGCAGCTAACACCCTCCGCACTGGATGTTCTTCAGATAGAGACGTCCCCGAAGCAATATGCTTAGATGTGAGGTAGTAGGTGTTAGTATTGGCGGCTCTTAAGAAGGTCTTAGAGTCTGGAGGGGGATTATCTATAATGACAGCCTTAATATACTCAGCCATCAGGGTCTCCATACCAGTTACACCACACATGTCTGCAATTCTGACGAATTCGAGAGCGGCAGTGATTCTGTCCTCTGGTGGTGTTAACTTGCCAAAGACAACTCTGCCAAGGTACAGCCATTGTACTAGTAGTTCGAAACTCCGGATTGAGACGACGTCATCTATCTCGGCCAAGGTTGTTGACTGCTCTTCACCTTCCCGAAACTCTCCTTTAAATGTAGCCGCGAAATACGGGGATTGCTTGCAGAGGAGTGTCTTCGAGAGCTTGTATGGGCGGCTTGTAGACCCGATGCGAATCGTAACTTGAGGTCCGGAATACAATGGGAGGAGACTATTATATTAGTCAAAACCAATAGATATTTCGAGATTACCTACGAAGTTGCAAAGTCTTCAAATGGCGTGTCAAGAACTCTCTCCTCACGATTATTGCCTGCCATATCGTCTGGTGTCTGTAGGAAAAGGCGGAGTCAAAATGTGAAGCCCACTGCTAACCTCAAACGTGAAAAGAGAGCAGGAATGCGGTTACGCGTACGCAGAAGACCTTACTGCGACAAGTTTCTGCATCTATCACTGTTGGGCGCAGTTGATTTTAAAATAATAAGCGTTTTAAAAAATTTGTGATAAGCTTGCTATGCTGAAGTTTAACGTACATGGCCAAAGGATACGCTTCTGAAAAGATATCTATTCATGTCCCGATTGGTTGAAAATAGTTCCATCACGCGTCAGGGCGCTAAAATTGAATGTACGCTCAAAACTATCGCTGTGACTTTCATGCAATAAAGCGGGAAGAACACCCTTTTTATGTGCGCTTATTGGGTATAAACTTGCGCATGCAGTGCGGGCACACCTTGCATATCGACTGGCTTTATGGTTTGAGGTATTTGGCTAGTGTCTAAGTAAGCGATTAATATGGCAAGGTATGACATGATAGCTAAGTTAGACTCCCCTATTCTTATAGTCTGCGAATGACCGCTGTCGTTCTCAATACAATGATGAACAAGAAAAAGTCCAAAACTCTACACAAGGCAGCTATGCTACCTACCAGTAATATGGGGGATATTTCACGAAAAGAGCTGCTTGCTTCACTCCAAGGGTAGATTATTTAGCTATATTACCGAAATATCAGTCTAAACAGCCCTAGAATCCTCCGTTCTGGAGACTACTCGGATCTCGCGATTATTTGCGGTGATGATACCCACAAGGTTCACAAGGCAATCGTCTGCTCTCGCTCAGAGTTTTTTGCGAAAACAATACAATTCCCAGGCAAGGTAGTTAATGCCTCCTTTCACATGAACCTCAGATATGTGCTGATACTGCGTATGTTAGGAATCGGAGGAGGCCACAATTGATCTTCCCGAAGATGAGCCGGAAACTATCAAGTTACTTGTGCAGTACCTCTACGAAGGCGAATATAACCCCCTTCTCGAAGATTCCCTTAAGCATTCTAGCGAGTGGATTTGGCACAAGCAGACTGTACCCCATTCATGCAATAATGATGAAGTGTTTGATGTGGATGATTGTAGCTGCCAGGTGTGCGACCACCACAACTGCAGTAGGGATTGTTCCTACAAGTGTGTAAATTTCGAATGCGATATTTGCATTCCAAAAGGTTTTTTGGGGGGACCAGACCAGCTTCTCACTCACTCTAAGATGTACGAAATTGGGGAACGATACGCTGTGCCAGGATTGAAGGCACTCGCCAAGGAGAAGTTTAGGGTTGCCTCCGGCGAGTTTTGGAAGTCTTCGGTTTTTCCTCAGGCCGCTTATCACGTCTTCAGCTCAACGATCACTGATGACGAAGGCCTTCGTAGCGTCGTCAGCGAAACTCTTGCTAGCCACATGGAGCTCGTCAAGAGCGAGGAGATTGCTGCTCTGATGATGGAGTTCAATGGGCTTGCTTATGGTCTACTGAGGGAGAAGGTCAAGCGTGGCTGGAAGTAGAATTCCGCAGGTGAAATCTTCAATTCGAATATCAAGCTCCATTTTGCAGTGACCCGTTTGCTCAGTATATTAATGTCCAGAGTGGGGCAAGAGTAACGTCGACAGCAGACTAATATTAGAAACTGGTGGATTTAGAGGCAACCGTCAGCGATGATGTCGGCACAGGTTCTTCATCCGGGCTAGCGGGATAGGGTGGAACGAAAATTATCCTCACCCTCCCCCGCTAACACTGTTTCGGTTAGCTCAGCGGATAGAATAGGCTCCCATCCGCTAGCTTTTTTTAGTAAGTGGATGTGCTTTTTTGGGCTGGCACCTCTTAAAATAATAGCAGCAGTTTTTTGTTCACCTTACTGTCCTCCATTCCAGCTACTATAAGAATATCTTATATATCGTTCTTCACTGCTTTAAAAGATTCGCTTCTAAAACTAAAGCCGCGTTAGTTTAGGAAATAAAATCTATTATAGGGATAATAGTTAACTATATTTATACTCTATCTAATTATGAAGGTAAAGTAGAGTATATATAGGCGCTTCTAGCACCAATAAGAACTAAGGTAAGATGGGGCGTATACGCTAGCATTATTCCATTAATAGGAATCAGTTTTAAGGTTTTACGCGATTGCTAGAATCAGTTCCCTTATGGTCTTCAATCCCTCACAGGCTTCCTTCTTAATCCCTTGCGGGTTTCTAATCCTCGCGGTCTTCACCCCTCGCAGTCTTTAATCCCTTACGGGCTTCCTTCTTAATCCCTCGCAGGCTTCTGATCCCTTGCGGTCTTCAGTTCTTAATCCCTCGCGGGTTTCTAATCCCCGCGGTCTTCAGCCCCTCGCGGTCCTTAACCCCTCACGGTCCTCAACCCCTCGCGGTCCTCAACTCCTTACAGTCCTTAACCCCTTATGGTCCTTAACCCCTCACGGTCTTCTGTTTTAATCCCTCGCGGGTTTCTGATCCCCGCGGTCTTCAGCCCCTTATAGTCTTCTATTTTAATCCCTTACGGTCTTCTATCTTTACTTATTAAATATTACAATAGCTGAAGCACACCTATTACAGATATTAATAACACGTATATATATATACGAGATTTTCAGCTTGTTACATGAGAAGGTAATAGAAGGCCTTATTACTGTACTTGTTTAAAGTAGATAGGTACGATACGATATAGAGGAAGTCGTTGAAAGAAGATATCTAAAAAAGAAGTTCTATATAAATATAAATGGGTAGAATATCTAATGCGCTTAATAATAATACTAATTCTGTCCCACCAGCCTAAGCTTAACCGCTTATCTAGATAAGGTTATTCTTATAATGGTTTGCCTGCTACGTATTGTCTTCTAGGCTTATTATTATTAGGATGGTCATCTACATCTCTATCCTCTTCCTAGTACTTTAACCACTAATCGAACCGTTTTAGAGGCCCTAGATAGGTAGGTTTAGCTATGTAAAACTCTTGAAGCTTACTACTAAAACTTAAAGTATTAAGCTGGACTCTTTACAAGCCCTCTATAATGGGTAGCTTTAAGCTTTGAAAATTCCTCGACGTCGAAGCCAGCCATTTTGCGTAGGTGACGGACGTATGAGGACGCGCTATAGGATATGCGCTATAATATAGGGGGGAATAGAAAGATAGAAGAGACGTAGAGCGGGTAGACGTAGAACAGAAAGACGTAGAATAGAAACCGGGATGCTAGGAATGTAAGAGTGAGAAGCAGTAAGAGAAATAAGAGCCAGCAAGGCTCAGCGCGTATGGGTGCGGCGCTGGCAGTTCAATTTTCTGATGTAGGCTAGCGGCTTGGCATGGTTTAGGTTGGTCTTTTTTAGACTAACATCCCTCCCTATGTTACCGGACACCCCCTGTGACCGGACAAACCATCGGTACTTTGACTTTCAGCAACTGGGAAACCCTGCGCGCAACGAATATTGCTATAATTCTATAAAATTAGTCAGTTATAGCTAATGCTGAATGTCTATAATGCACCTTCCCTCAAAATTACGTTCGCATTGTCGCCTCCGAGCCTGATGTGTACAACGCCTTCTTTCGTGACGTAACAGGCTTCCCTCCCCACAGCGCCAACCTCAAGCCTTTATCGCTCCGAATTCTCGTAGAATAGTATTATCTTAGCCTCAAAACCTCCCTATAAGGCTCAGAAGACATCGCTAGCCTTGTGCGCGCTGTCGCAAGCAAATTTATCTAGCCGATCGGTACTTTCTAGGTCGACGCTATTATATTTCTAGTTAGTTCTAGAAGCTTTCTATACGTTATGTAAGTATAGTATCTTACAAAGCTCGTTCATAAGGTAGCGCAACTTAACCCACTTAGATTTCTAGCCACGCCTCCCTCGCTACATTCTCCAGCGTAGAATCACGTGCGCTGACATAGCAATTGTCTAGCTTGCGTCCCTACCTGTGCTTGGCAAGATGCCCCACCATCTGTGGCTGCGTTCCGTCCTCCTTCTCACGATATTATCGCCTTCCGCGCGCGCGCGCGTGTGTGTGTGTGTGTGTTCTCTATTATGGCCATGCACCCTGAGGGTATGGGCCGTTACTACATGCTAGCTAATACCTCTTACTACATTACATTCTCTCCAGTTCAGAAGCCAACCGTGAGACCTGCTCGTCCTTTGCCTAACTCCATGCTCAACATAGGAAAGTAGATATAAAAAGAAAATACTACATCACCTTACCGCGCAAGCTGCTTAGCTTCAAGGGCCTCGTGTCCGCAGGGCGCTTCCGGCGTCGTGTGCTTCTTAATCGGCAGCACACTGGCCGAGGCACGTTCGTGGGCAGCTTGCTGCTTGGTCTTTATTCTTCACTAGGAGACGGTGCTTGGAGCTGGCTCTGCCTCTTCTCTGTATGCTGCGTCTTGCACGTGTGGCTGCAGTCCCCCAGTGTCTTTCGCAAACTCGATCGTGGCCTTGACTGCTGCTATGTCCGCCTTCCATCGCTCTATCGGTCCGTCGATGCTTTGCCCCCCTTCTTGCTTGCTCGAGTATCCTCCCAGTGCATACGAAAGCTCTCCGAATCGCTGCCCGTGCTGCTGCCTTAGTCGTGCTCTCTGCTGCCTCCATCGCCTGCACGTAAACAGAAAGTGCGCTATGGACTCTATGCTCCACGCCTTCCGCGCAAGGTCAGGGCAGGAACGGGTCGGCCATCCTCCCTGCTAGCGGTGGTGAACTGAAGTAACGTGCATCCGTGCATAACAGAACAACTCCTGTAACGGAATATAAACTAACGTTAGCAGTACTTTGGCTTTGCAGCAACAGCAAACCCGCGCACGCTTTGATTTTTTTCTAAATTATCCTTGCATAACTTGAGAAGATGGCTTCTAAACTGTTAAAACGATATCGATGAATACAAAACATACGCTTGCAGACACGTCTGCCTGCTTGATCCGCGAAGTGTTCCTCTTTATGGCGAAAGGGGAATACAATGTGATAGAAAGGATATAAGATAAGACAGAGCGCGGCGGCCCTAACAACCGAAGCTTGTGCTTCGGCAAGTGGATTCAACGGAGCTTGCCGGCGAAACGCCGTTGTTGCAAGCGCATACGAAGGTGGAAAAGCTCTGCATGTTTTGGTGATACAGCTGGTGATACAGCTGTCGTACGGTCAAACGAACAGCGGCTCCTAACGGGACGCTAGAATTCGATTAAGCTAAGCCATATGGAGTTCGGCCACAGGGGGTTCTCGGCCACCTGGCCGAGAACCCGCCACCCTCACAAAAGACGGCATATTTTGAACAACATGTATTATGATTGCTACTGCGTATATATAGATTTAAGAGTTCGAGCAGTAGCAGCTATAGTAGCCCTCTCTGAGGCGTTCGCTATAGTAGCTCTCTGCTGGCGAGCCTGTAAGGCCTCAGCTGCGCGTATGGCCTGTACTATACTCTCGACATCTGTAAAGCGTTGATTCGGGTCTTCCTGAACGCGCTTTCGACGGCGCTTAGAGCGAGTAGTCTGTAGTTGATATTCAAGGCGTCTTTTCTCTACTTCTAGGC
>Ga0247757_10001975_pt1 | contig 11735 bp, 7 predicted proteins | sample UWRJL126311R4_FD_180929 | JGI IMG/M metagenome (GOLD analysis project Ga0247757, IMG submission 180929) | Plant litter microbial communities from Arlington Agricultural Research Station in Wisconsin, United States - UWRJ-L126-311R-4 | ecosystem: Environmental > Terrestrial > Plant litter >...
GAATTTGGGGGAGGCAGGAAGCGCGCAGCCCGAAGGGCGAGCACTGGACGGTGGGGGCATCCCGGCCCGCTTGCTAAGCGGACGTAGGTCAAAAGCCTACCGAGGGTTCGAATCCCTCTCTCTCCGCTCCCGCCCCCTCGCTGTTAGTCGAAGCGAGGCTTAGGCACCCGTCGGTGCTCGCGGCTTCGCCGCTGCGCGCCGCCGACTTCCCCCTGTACGATAGCTGACGTCTCGACCGCCTCACCGCGAGCGCCAAACCTCCCCAGCTCCTGCTAGGGCCAAATTTGGACAAGCGCCGCAGTGAGGTGGGTCGCGACGCACGTCCAATGGGAAGTCGCGCCGACTCGATCGAGCGCCAGTACAGGGTCGACGAGGCGTCGCGGTGGGTCGGGGCAGAAAGGGAGCGTTGATGACGGAACAGGCAGAAGCATTTCTAAGATTCGTTGGAGTTGACTGGGGCTCTGAAGCCCATCAGGTGTGCGTGATCGATGGATCGCGAAAGATCCTTCTCGAGAAAGCGTTTGCGCATTCGGGCAAGGGAATTTCTGAGCTCGTAGAGGCAGTGCTCGCGGCTGGCGGCGTCGATTCAGAGCAGGTGGCGGTGGCGATCGAAGTGCCGCGAGGAGCGATTGTCGATACTCTGCTTGAGCGTGGGCTCGCTGTTTTTGCGATCAATCCAAAGCAGTTGGACCGGTTTCGCGACCGCCATTCAGTCGCTGGCGCTAAGGACGACCGGCGCGACGCCCTGGTGTTGGCCGACTCGCTGCGCACCGACGAGCCCGCTTTCCGACGCGTGCGCGCGGGCGATCCAACACTCATCGAGCTCCGCGAGCTAAGTCGAATTCACGAAGAATTGAAAGCCGAGCGAATCGCTCTCGGCAATCGGCTTCGGGAACAGATGCAGCGCTATTTTCCGCAGGTCCTGACGATTGGCAACGTCTACGAAGACCGCTGGCTCTGGGAATTACTGGAGAAAGCGCCCACGCCAGAGCTCGCGAAGCGAGTGAGCCTCGCGAAAATCGGCTCGCTGCTGAAGCGGTATCGAATCCGGAGCCTGACCCCCGAGGCAGTGAGGGAGGCTGTCTCCGCCGAAGCGCTACACGTCGCTCCGGGCGTGCTGGAGGCATGTCGGAGGCACGTTGCGCTGCTACTGCCGCGTCTTCGTCTCGTGCACGAACAGAAGAGCGCAGTGGAACGCGAGATAGAAGCATTGCTCGAGAAGCTCTCGGAGCCGCTCGAGGGAAAAGCTGAGCACCGTGACGCACGGCTCCTCCAATCCTTGCCGGGCCTGGGGAAACTGGTGTGCGCCACGATGCTCACCGAGGCAACCGAGCCTCTCGAGCACCGAGACTACCGCAGTTTGCGGACACTGTGCGGCGTAGCCCCCGTTACGAAGCGCAGCGGGAAACAACACGCCGTTTCGATGCGAACGAGCTGCAGCCGCCGCCTGCGTACGGCACTCTTCTACTGGGCCGACAATGCCACTAAGCGCGAGGCCCGCTGGAAAGAGCGCTATACAGCCTTGCGCGCAGCCGCCACTCGCACGGCCGCGCGCTTCGCGGGCTGGCCGATCGCCTGCTCGCCCTACTTGTTGCTGTCCTCAAGTCCGGAACACCATACGACCCAGCCCGCCGAGGCAGGCCAATCTTGGCGACGGAACTCACTCCCGCATCTCCGTGATTTTTCTGTTGCTCACCCGTGGGAAGTCCAAAGCCGTGCTCGCGGCCGCAGCGGCCGCTGCGCGCGGCTGGGGGAGGTAGTCGTACTGCGGCGTGTGACGTTCGAGCTGAGCGAGCGCTGCTCGCGTTGGCACGACCCCACGCCCGCCGGCGGGCGTGCACTGCGATGGCACCTCCTCGCTCCACCTGGTGGAGTTGGGTGTCGGCTAGAGCGCTGCGCGCACGAGCGCGACGGCAGCAGGGAGATCGCTGAGCACGAGCTTTGCGCTGACGCGCACGATGCGAAAGCCCGCGCGCTGAAGCTTGCGATCGCGGCGCGCGTCAGGGCCAGGCTTGCGCGCGTGAATAGCACCATCGACCTCTACGATGAGCTTGATGCTAGGCGCCAAGAAATCAGCAATGAAGAGCCCCGCGACAGGCACCTGGCGGCGAAAAGAAACGCCAAGCTGACGAGCCTTGAGAGCGGACCAGAGCGCGACTTCCGACTCGGTGAGACAAGAGCGGTGCTGTCGAGCGAAGAGCTCGAGCCGAGCTGCGGATTTCGAATTAAGTGGCTGAGCAACACGCATTTGAGCCTCCAGCGCCGGCAGCGTGCCGGGCGCAGCCACCCCGGCGCAGGCTGCGTGCCGCGCCCCCGCCGTGTTTGTGCGTGCCGCGACTGGCGCGGCGCGGAGCGTGCGCCTCTCGCGAAGCCCGGCACGCTGGCGGCGTTGGAGGCGAGCGGGCTGCGAATCACTCTCGAGAGTTATTCGCTGTCGCAGCGCCAGTCGCGACGGCCTCCCTCCATTCCGCGCGCAGGCCGAAGGCCGAGCACGGAATTTGGGGGAGGCAGGAAGCGCGCAGCCCGAAGGGCGAGCACTGGACGGTGGGGGCATCCCGGCCCGCTTGCTAAGCGGACGTAGGTCAAAAGCCTACCGAGGGTTCGAATCCCTCTCTCTCCGCCGCCGCTGTTCTGACCGCTAACGCCCCTCCGCGGGGCGGTAAGCCGCAGAAGCCGGCGTGTTGCTTGACGCGACACGCTTGACTTCGTGCAGCTCCGCCTGGCGGAGCTGTTCATCGACTCGCGGCTAGAGGGCGGCGCGCACGAGCGCGACGGCCGCCGTGAGATCACTGAGCACGAGCTGAGCGCTGACACGGACGATGCGGAAGCCCGCGCGCTGCAGCTTGCGGTCGCGACGGGCGTCAGGACAGGTTTTGCGCGCGTGAATTGCGCCATCCACTTCAACGATGAGCTTGACGCTTGGCGCTAAGAAGTCAGCGATGAAGCGCCCCGCGACAGGCACCTGGCGACGAAAGGAGACGCCAAGCTGACGAGCCTTGAGCGCGGACCAGAGCGCCGCCTCCGACTCGGTGAGGCAAGAGCGATGTTGGCGAGCAAAGAGTTCGAGCCGAGTGGCGGATTCCGAATTGAGCGGTGAACGAACACGCATTTGAGCCTCCATCGCCGGCAGCATGCCGGGCGCAGCCACCCGGGCGCAGGCTGCGTGCCGCGCCCCCGCCGTGCTGTGCGTGCAGTGACTGGCGCGGCGCGGAGCGTGCGCCTCTCGCGAAGCCCGGCACGCTGGCGGAGATGGAGGCGAGGTGTTGATTCCTCCAGTTGAAGTCAGTCAGGAGCGTCGATCGCGCGCGAGAAAAGTACTTCGTCCACGAAGCATAATTTTCGTGCGCGACGGCCTCCCTCCATTCCGCGCGCAGGCCTCATCCCGTCTTGCTCGCGGCCGCAGCGGCCGCTGCGCGCGGCTGGGGGAGGTAGTCGTACTGCGGCGTGTGACGTTCGAGCTGAGCGAGCGCTGCTCGCGTTGGCACGACCCCACGCCCGCCGGCGGGCGTGCACTGCGATGGCACCTCCTCGCTCCACCTGGTGGAGTTGGGTGTCGGCTAGAGCGCTGCGCGCACGAGCGCGACGGCAGCAGGGAGATCGCTGAGCACGAGCTTTGCGCTGACGCGCACGATGCGAAAGCCCGCGCGCTGAAGCTTGCGATTGCGGCGCGCGTCAGGGCGGGAGATATGTTCTTCGCTCACATCTGCCTAGCCGTTTCGGCCGATGGTCTCCGCGATCCTCTTGGAATACTCGTCCCCGGCGGGAAGTGGCTCACGCGGATGACCAGCCCAACTTTGTCAGCGATGCGTTGAAGCTGCCGCTTCCAGACATGCGAGCGGTAGCTATTGCTACCGCCAGCGTCAGCCGTGATGAACAGCTCGCGTGCTTTGGGGTAGCGCTGCTCGCCGATAGCACGGCGCGTTGCTCGTGAGGGCGTGCCGGTGAAGTCGGGCCGCGGCTCGGGCTTCGAGTGTCGATGTCTGCTCAATTAGAGCTGACTTGCTCGAATTGGGCAGCGCTATCGAGCAAGCGCGATTGAGCAGAACTGAAGAAAAGCCCACGAAAATGAACGGCACCGAACTTGCTTAAGGGGCAGCAAGTCGAGCAGCCAAGGGGGCGCTCGAAGTGGTCAATCAAAAGAGGAAGAACAAATGTCATCAATGGTTCGTTCAGGCGTTCGTTTGAGTGCTCGCGCTTTGGTCTCGTCTCGAAGCCGACATTTTTCGCTTCTCGTAGCTGCACTCGGCGCGAGCTCGGTCATCGGTTGTAGCTCCACCGCGGGCGACGCGACGGATGCGAGCTACGACGCAGACGAGCCGCCTCCGCCGGTCGGGAACACTCCGCGCTTTCAATCGACTGACCCCGCGATTGCCGCGCCAATCGCGGAGAAAAGTGAGAGCGCTGCGGGCTCGGAGGAGGTCGGCCAAGCATCTTCCGCGCTCACCTCGAACGGCTGCAGCAATCCGGCCGTGACGCAGTTTTTGCAAACGATCCTTCATCCCTTTACGCTCAATGTCGGCGCGTTCTTCAGAGGCGCCTGCGATCGACATGACTACTGCTATTCGAGTGGTAAGGCATTCTACGGGGACTCGCGCTCGGCCTGCGATTCTCGTTTCCTTTCCGACATGGAATCGAAGTGCAGGTCGGACTACAATCCAGCTAATCCTCTCCTCCTTCCTTGCCTGACGACCGCTGCGGAATGCTACGGAGCAGTTCGCACTTTCGGCGAAAGCCACTTCGAGAACACGCCCTGCCTCGCCGGCCAAACCGATACGGCAGATTGCTCGACGCATGAGCCGTTCGAAAATCGCGCGCCGATCTCGAAGGATTACATTTTGTTCTCGGCCACGGACAACAACACCTACTTCCGAGCGGGGGCGGTGAGCGCTGCCACGAAGACGTTCGGCGGTCCCACGAGTGCTTTGGGTGCCTATGCTTTCCGCGCGGGCGCCTTGGCTGGCAATAATCTCTACTTTCGCGAGGGTGAACCCGAGAACGCGACTCAGTGGGTCATGACCGGATTGTCGAAATTCCAAATCTCGGGCAACCGCATCGGCGGGTTGTTCCAGAACGGCAATTTCTTCCTCCTAAACGGTGCCTTGTCTAGCCCTTGGGGCAGCGGGCTTGGATCCGCATATGACTTTGCGATCGATCAGAACCGCGTGCTAGTTGGCACGACCCTCCAGAGCGGCGCGACGAAGTACTACGATTTGTATTTCAAGAAAGGCTCTGCAAGCAGCGCTTACACTCGAATCCTCAGGGGGCTAGAGAAGCTGGATGTGATCGCCGTAGCCGGATCACGCATTGCCACACAGATGGCGACGACGCGCGGCGAAGCCGTGGCGATATCGGAAGATGACGGCGCAACTTGGAGTGCTTTGTCTACCTCCGGGTCGCTCGATCCTGCCCTGCAGTCGTTCGGAATGGACCGGCTGAAGCTTGCGGGCAAGCGAATCACTACGCTCATCTATGACCAAGCGGCTGGCGCGTGGAACCTGTGGGCCACCGACGCCGCAGTGGCGAAGGGCGCCGTGTACACCCGCTTGGCCAACAAGGTAACCAACTACGACATGACGAGCACGCGTCTGGCCGCGGTCACCGGTGGTCGCTTGTTCCTCAAAGACGGTGCTCTGACGAATGCTTGGATCGACGTGGGCCCGGCCACCTCGGTTCAGCTCTCCGGCAACCGTGTCGCGTTCTTGGACGGCAGCACGCTGTACGCGCTCGATGGCACGCCGTCGGCGACTTGGAGCACGCGCGCCAATTGGACGAAGGTAGCAACCAACGTCAAGAGCTTCAGCATCTGGCAGAAGGGCTCTTACGAGTACGCCGACTACGTCGACGTCATTCATCCGTGAGGTCTACCTCCAAGGGGTCAGAGGGCGCGCCCGCGGTGCGCTCTCTGACGGAGGTTTGCCGCCGGAGTTGGACTATCATCACGGTTCGAACGTGAAGCCCATGGTACTGGAACGCACCGAATTCCGAGGCTCTGCGCGTTACGAGCTCAAATCCATGCTCGGCGCGGGTGGAATGGGCGTCGTCTACGAAGCCGTGGACCGCGAGCTCCGCACGCCGATCGCCCTGAAGTACCTGCCCAGTACCAGCCCGGAAGCTTTCTTTCGCTTCAAGCGCGAATTCCGTTCGCAGCAGGACATTCACCATGAGAACTTGGTGCGCTTTGGCGAGCTCGTTTACGACGGCGCGCAGCTGTTCTTCACGATGGAGCTCGTGGACGGAGTCGACATAGTTGCTTACTGCAGTCACCGCGGTCGCTCGCAGACTCCGAACAAGACGGAGCCGCTGGCCGCAGACTCCGACGAGCCTACGCTTGACGGTGACGAGCCGGCCGGAGTCGCAGTGCGCGAGCCCCGCGCACACGCCATCGTTGACGAAATCCGAGTCAGGCGCGCGTTCCACCAACTGGTGCGCGGCTTGATGGCGCTGCACGCCGCCCATCAAGTGCACCGCGACGTGAAACCGGGCAACGTGCTGGTCACCTCCGAAGGTCGCGTCGTGCTCTTGGACTTCGGAATCACCGCCGACCTGCTCGACGATACGCGACACGCCGAGTCGTCGTTGATCGGTAGCGTGGCCTACATGGCGCCGGAACAGGCTGTCGGAGGCCGTATCTCGGTGGCGACGGACTTCTACGCGGTCGGGGCGATCCTGTTCGAGGTCCTGACGCAGCATCTCCCGTTCGAAGGAGCTGCGGCGAGCATCGTCGCACGAAAGCAGCGCGAACGCGCGCCTTCCGTTGCTGCATTGGCCCCGACGTCTCCCGCGGACCTCAGCGATTTGTGCGCGCGTTTGCTCGATCCAGATCCGGATCTGAGGCCGAGCGGTGCCGAGATCTTGCAGACACTCGAGTCGACCCTGAGCCCAGTGGCGGTTCAACCCAGTCACTTGCCGCCACCCTTCATCGGACGACAGACGGAGCTCTTGCGCCTCGAGCGCGCGCTCACCGAAGCCATGCTCGGTCGAGTCCGCGTGGTTCATATCGAAGGCGTATCGGGAACCGGCAAAACGACGTTGGTTCGTCGCTTCACCGAGCAGAGTCGCGCGCAAGCGGGCGTGGTCGTGCTGAACGGTCGCTGCTCGGTTCGCGAGCACGTCCCTTACAAAGCGATCGATGGCATCGTCGATGCTTTGGTGGAGTTTACGCTCCGCTCGCGCAAGTCGGGCCGAGACTCGGCGGCTCTACTGCTCACTCCCGAGCTGCTTCGCGCATTTCCCGGTTTGGGTCGCCTCTTGCCAAGCGGCGCAAAGCGCGCTCCGCAGCTCGATGCGCCCGACCCTTACGTGAGCCGGGTTCGGCTATTGTTGGCGTTTCGTGCGCTGTTCATAAGAGCCTGCGCCGATCACGCGCTGGTGCTCGTCGTGGACGACGCGCAGTGGGCAGACGCAGACAGTGTTGCGCTGCTCGCTTCGCTCATCAGCCCGGCACCAGCGATCCCTTTGTTGCTCTTGACCGTGGGCCAACCCTCTTTCGAGCGCAGCTTGCGCAAGGCGCTGGACGGTGAATTTCTTGAGCTGCGCAATCTGGCGCCAGCGGAGTCGGCATTGCTCGCCGAGTCGCTGCTCGGACGCGCGTCACAAGGCGAAGAAGCACCGGACCTGGCTCAGCGGATCGCGGAGGAAGCGGCCGGGCACCCTTTGTTCATCGAGGCTTTGGTCGCGGAAGCGGTGCGAGCGCATGGTCAGGTCACGGCTGTCGCCAATCTCGACTCTGCGCTCTCGTTGCATCTGAATCAGTTGAGGTTGGGTCCCAAGTTGGTCGTGCAGCTCGCGGCGCTGGCCGCGCACCCCATGCCCCTACGCGTATTGGTCGCGGCGGCGGCGACCGCATTCGGCGGTGATTTTCCGGCATTTCTCGAGCTTCAACCGCTGTACAACGAGCATTTGCTCAAGTTCGATGGCACTGCCGGCTCGAACCTCGTCGAGCCCTACCACGAGCGCGTGGCGGTCGCGGTTCGCTCGTCCCTTCCCGACGACGAACGCTGTCGCTTGCACCGCGCGATAGCCACCGCGCTCGAAGGTGAGCCCGTCAAAGACGCAGGCGAACTCGCGCTTCATTGGTCACGAGGCGGAGATAAACGGCGCGCCGCGCGTTACGCTCTCAGCGCCGCCGTGGTCGCAGAACAAACGCTCGCATTCGAGCGCGCGGCGCGCCTGTACGAGATGGCCTTGGAAGATTGGCCCGATCAGCCGGGCGTCTCGCACGTGTTCGAGAAGCTGGGTGACGCACTCGCCAACGCGGGGCTGGGCGCTCCCTCGGCTCGCGCGTACATCGCAGCCAGCGGTGACAGCAGCGAAGAGCGCGGGCTCGAGCTCTTGCGTCGCGCCGCCGATCAGCTGTTTCGGTCGGGTCACGTCGACGAAGCCGAGCCTTTGATGCAGCGAGTCTTCGCGCCGATGGGCGTCAGTGTTCCGCGTTCGGCGTTTTGGAGCCTCGTGCTCTTGCTGTTCCGGCGCGCCTATCTCTACTTCCTCGGACTTCGCGCGCCCGTGGTCGAATCCGGGCCGGCAAACCCCCGTGATTTGGCCCAGCTCAACGCCTGTTGGTCCGTCGCCGTGGGGCTATCGATGGTCAACAACATCCGCGGTGCCTGCCTGCAAACGCGCCACCTGATCTTGGCGCTCAAGGTCGGCCAGCCCTTCCCACTGCTGCGCGCATTGAGCGCCGAAGCGGGCTACACCGCAGTCGCCGGACACCGCGCCAAAAGGCGCGTCGCGCAGCTGCTGTCACGCGCCAACGCATTGGCGGCGAGCCTCGGCGAGCCGCAAGGCGACGCCTTCAATATTCTGATGCAGGCGACGTGTCACTTCCTGATGGGCGATTGGAGCCAATCGCTTTCGTTCGCGACTGCGGCGGAGAGGATCTTCACGACCCGACCTGCGGGTGCGATGTGGGAGCTCACGAGTGCGCGCACCTTCAGTCTATGGTCGAACTTTTACTTGGGAAACTTCAGCGCCATGCGACAAAGCGTGGAAGAGTTCATCCCTGAGGCGGAAGCTCGCGGCGATCGATACGCAGCCACCCTGTATCGCACCGGCTTACTGGCCGTCGCCTGGTTGGCGGTGGACGAGCCGAGCTTGGCGCGGGCTCGCATCGTCGAGGCGGAGGTGGGTTGGTCTCGAGCGAACTTCGATTTTCAAAAGTATCTGAACACGCTCGGCCATTGCCTGATCGATCTGTACGAAGGAGATCCAGAGCACGCGCACCACCGGATCACGGGCATTTGGCCCGCGCTCACGAGCTCGCTCTACTTGCGAATTCAGAACATTCGCATCGAGGCCAGCTACTTTCGGGGTGTGGCAGCGATTCGCGCGGCCGCTGACAGCACACGTAGCGCGGCACTGCTGCGCGACGCGCAGCGTTGCGCGGCGTGGCTTGAGCGCGAAAAGACACCATCTGCGATGGTGCTGGCCGCCCTACTCCGCGCAGGCCTCGCGGACGTGCGCGGCCAAAGCGATAGCCTCGCACAGTGGCAAAACGCCGCCGCCGCAGCTACGGCGCACGGCATGAAGCGGTTCGCCGACGCCGCGACCTTTCGTTGCCTGTACGGCAGCGATTCTCAGTCGTCGGTCTCTGCCTTGCGCGAGCTGCGGGCCCGTTTGAGTGCGCAGAAAGTTCGCAGCCCCGATCGCCTGTGCGCGCTCCTGGCGCCCGGCCTTCCGCTGCGCCCGCTCAACCGCTCCAAGAGTCAGTCCTAGAGAGCTCGGGACTAGCTTCTGGGTTTTCGGGGTCGCGGGATGTCATACGCGGCAAGCTTCGCGACCAACGTTCGCCGCGGTATACCGAGCAATTCGGCGGCCCGCGTTTGATTGCCCGTACAGGCCGCCAAGCCCTGCAAAATGCGCGCGCGCTCCTCAGCCTGCTGGCGGTTGAGCAGTGGGCTCACGTCGTCGACCGCTTCTGCATCCGCTGCTCGGCCGTAAGTCGGGTCCAATGCGGGGTCGGTGAAGTTCGTTTGCGCGACCTGCAGCTCGGGCGGCAGATCGCATGGCTCGACGACCCCCGCATCGCAACGCAAGACAGCAGCCTCCACGACGTTGCGTAGCTCTCGAATGTTCCCGGGCCAGCGGTAGCGTTGCAGGCACAGGTTGGCTGCGCTGGAGAAGCTCGGCGTCGGGCGGTCCATGCTCGCGGAGAGCGCGCGTGCCAGTTCTCTGACTAGCAGCAGGATCTCGCTGGGGCGCTCTCGAAGCGGCGGAATCGAAAGCGTGACCCCCGCCAATCGAAAGAACAGGTCCTCGCGGAAGCGACCTCGCAAGACCTCGTTCTTCAGGTCTCGGTTGGTCGCGGCCACGAAGCGCACATCGACGGCGCGCGACGAAAGCGCGCCAACGCGGGTCAATTGCCGTGACTCGAGCACACGCAAGAGCTTGGCTTGAACCACCAGCGACAGCTCGCCGATTTCGTCGAGGAAGGCCGTGCCCGTGTCCGCGCTTTCGAGCAAACCGGCCTTGGCTCGCACGGCGCCCGTGAACGACCCGCGCTCATGCCCGAACATCTCACTCTCGAACAAAGGTTCGCTAAGCGCGGCGCAGTTGATACGCACGAACGGCCCGCTGCTGCGTCGTCCTGAATTCTGATGAACCGTTTCGGCGACCAGCTCTTTGCCGGCGCCCGTCTCGCCGTAAATCAGCACATTGATGTTGCTCGTCGCGACTCGTTTGGCCAGCTCGTACACCGAGCGCATCGCGGGATCCTGAACGACGACGTTCGGGTTCGTGATCGCCGCTTGTCGTGCGTCGCTCGCATCGGCGCCGCCGGGCCCGCGCGGAACCCACTGTACTATCAAGAGCGTGTTGCCAATCTGGATCGGATCTCCCGCCTCCAGCGTGACGCGACAATTGGAGGGCACTCGCTCGTTCCTCACGCGGGTGCCGTTCTGACTGCCGAGATCCTCGAGCTCGAGCGCGTCACCAACGTGCAAAACGCCGTGCTGCCGCGAAGCCCGGGGATCGCGCAAAGGCACGTCGCAGCTTTCGCCCCGCCCAATCAGCAGCGATTGCGCTGCCGACACCCGATATCGGGTCAAGGCGTCGCGCTCCATCACCAACAACACGCGCTCTGCAGCGGAGGCGTTCACCTCGCTGACGGTCACTGCACCGGGTCCCACTGGGCAACTCGGTATCACGGCTTCGTTCCCAGGCATACGGCGGGGCGCGCTGTCCGCGCTCTTCGCCCGAGTCAAAGCCAAACTGCACACTAGACTTCGAGGGGCGCTTCATGCTTCGCGGCACGCCGCCTCATTTGCAGAAGTGTCCGGGTGCGTTTCGGGCACCGGTCGGCGACGATTTATACTTGATTTGCGCGTGCTTTGGGCCTACCGGCCACTATTGCGGGCTGGACCGGCTCCTGCGGACGGATAGTTTTGCAGCGCTCGGGAACGTGGCGGAATTGGTGGACCCCCGCCCGAGTCTTGCATCACCCGCCTCTGGAAGCGGCGTTACGTCCGTGAGCTGCGTGTTGTCGAGGGCGAGCACTGGACGGTGGGGGCACCCACGCCGCTCGCTAAGCGGATGTAGATCTGAGCCTCCCGCGAGCAGGCTGACCCGTTCATCGAAGCCGGCCGAGGTGCCCCTTCCTCGGCGGAAAAGTACTGTGCATGCACTCATCGTTGATCACTGCGGAGCTGTAATTTGGCGGCTCGCCATCCTTCGGTGAGGGTCTCGAGTTTTTCGTAACCTCTGGCGAGAGTTAGCCAGCCAGGATCTGGCGCGTACTT
>Ga0247757_10001976_pt1 | contig 11735 bp, 11 predicted proteins | sample UWRJL126311R4_FD_180929 | JGI IMG/M metagenome (GOLD analysis project Ga0247757, IMG submission 180929) | Plant litter microbial communities from Arlington Agricultural Research Station in Wisconsin, United States - UWRJ-L126-311R-4 | ecosystem: Environmental > Terrestrial > Plant litter >...
TGTTTGCTGTGCTAAAGGTAAGGCATAGCAAAAATTAACCAGAGTCAAAAATCAATATTAAGAATGAGTATAGACGCGGACAAACAAACAAATACCAAAAGTAAGGAGGCACAAACTTCAAACACCGAGATCGCCAGCCATAACCGTCAGAAAAGGGGCGCTTCCATTGTGGATATAGGCTTTGATACTAACCAAAGTATCACTAGCAGAGAATAGTAACTCACCTTAGCAGTCTAACTGTGCCAAGAAGACGCCAAACTACACCAGCGAAAACGTGGCGACGACAATCTATTGGACAATAGAAAAGTCTAAGACGGGTATTTAAAGTCACCTACCTGCTAGATGGGCATTAGACGCAGTTACCAGTTGCTCTAGGATGTGCCGGTGGCAGCGGGCGTCGGCTGGTAGAGCCCAAGAACGTCATGAAACACCCCTGAATCGAACTTCTCGTTTCCCTGCCCTTCATCAAAATCCCCCAAGAAAGAAATGTCATCCAACATCCAAGCTGACATAGCCTCGTCTGAATAGGTACCTAATCCACTTTCTCCTAATAGAGTAGTAGGCATGTTAGACGTAGGTCGATCGAGTGAAGTATTGTGGCCAGCGGACGTATTAGACAAAGTTGAAGTAGGGTAGATGAGGGGACTATCTCCGTATATGATCTGTGGTGTTCATTAGTACTTGAATTTAATCCATGAAACATCAACGTACTTCTTGCACCAGCTCATCCTCACTTTCTTCATCTTGCAACGACAGTTGACGATACAACAGCTTACAAACTCTTTCGGTTGCTTGTTTCTCAAGCATAAGCGTCTTCTGTGGCTCAAATTGTATCAGTACAAGACTTATAGCAGCGCTGATGACCCAGTAATGATGATTGCCTCTTCCTGGTCTCAGGCATCGTTCTTCTAGGAGTTTGAGGGCTTTGTCTAGAGTAGATTCAAAGTTTGGCTTAACAAAGCGAGTAATAAAATAATCTAGCTTGAAATTAGCTGTGTAAAATAAATTGTGGATGTAAGGATAGATGTACCTGAAGCTAGGCTGGCGTGGTAGGCTATATGACAGATGAGAAGAGCGGCGCGAACGTAGTCGAAACGAATACAACATAGCGCAAAGTTGTCTGTGTGTATAAGCTTTAAATGAAGGTCGATTAGTGCTTCTGAACCTGTTATGACAGTCAGGATGGCGTATCTACTTTCTGGCTTTCGCTGTGTGTTCAGTGTTCTCCGTAAGTGAATAAGAAGAAGAAATTGGCGTAACTGTAGGTCTAGAAGGGTTGATGCTTGCAATGAGCGTTTCTCGCTCCACTTAGGGGTCTCATCAAGAGCCTTCTGAACTTCCTCTTCATCTTGGAGTGTGTTCTTCAAACAGAGTGTGGCTTGTAACGAGTTTGCGAGTGCACAGAGCCTGATTCGCAAGGCGATTGAACGTATAGAAAAATGTAAGAAAGAACTGTCCGTAAAGACGGAGGCGGGATGTGGCTCTGGAAGGTGCTTCATATCTGGGTAGATCTCCGAGTCGTTGATGTTTCGAGGCACTCCGCAATCGTACTGCAACCCGGTAAGGATAGAAGGTGTGCCTTTGGCTTATCAACTATCGTCGTCACGCTTATTCAGTGTAACATACCCTTATCGATGGAAGCTTGTAGCTCTAACTCCACTGCTGTAGCCCATAACCTCCGTCGTAGCTCTGCTTCAAATACTGAACATCTAACGCTAACTACATTCGGATCACGATGCATTCCAGAGGAAATCATGAATGACATATGTGCCTGTATCTCCTGATAGTATTCCTTTGTTTTCAAGCAAGTAGTTGACAGCGCGAGAAGTCGCAAAGAGCGAACTTGCAACGTCGCAAGTGATCTGTGCTTGTTACTTTGTCGTATCAACCACGCTTCACAAGCTTTGATCCAGACTATCGCTTTGCTGCGGAAGGTTGAGCCATTGGCATAGTACCTAGTCGTGTCGTGTGTTGAGGTACAGAGAGTTGCAGCCAGTATTGCTAGAATGATCGCATCCATGTCGAGGTTCGGTGCACACGGGGACTCCCAGTAGGTGATATAGGCCGCCCAGAATGTGGGGCCGTGGAGAATGCGATATGTTGTCTCAAATGTGTTAAAATACGTTTCGACAACCTTGTCAACTACAGCTCTAGCAGGCAACAAACTTCTCATATCAGAGACGAATCGGACCTTCCGAGAAGTTCTTTTGAGCCGTAACTGATCTTCTGAGGCCTTGGAGTCTTCTTTCAGTCTTTGTAGAGTTGAGCCTACGAACACTCGCTTCATGAAAGGTCGAAGATCTGGGAACTATAACTATTAGGTGAGTTACATAGTAAAGTGACAGAGACGTACGTAAGCGAGAGTAGTGGTAGGGCTTGTAGGGCCGTAATAAAAGGTACGGTAACCCCGACCTTTGATCAAGGCTACCGAAATAGTTGAAAGATCCTTATCTTGCGTATCATCAACGAGTTTTTGCGTGTCAGGCTTGTTCTGTTGTGCCAGCAGGAGTGCCTCAAGTGTGGCCAACCGCTGCTCCAACTGCCCTACCCGATCATGAGAGTTCTGGGTTGGTGCATGAAATTCTAGAGTATTTTCGGGCTGTAATGGCCAGCTCTCTGTTGTTTGCAGAGGCTGTAATGAAGGTTGCCCCATTCTCATGGTACTGTGTGTCTCGTCCGCATCTCCTTGATGATAATGTGCGTCATCTCCATAAGCACACTTCTCCGCAATGTTGCCAGTCACACATCGATTGCACGGGAGAACTCTATCGCACTTCAGCTTCCGACGTCGACAATCATTGCAAGACAGTACAGCTCGCTGTTTACGCTTTCGTACTTTCGGATTCGTAGCTTCGCTCATGATATCGATGGATCGCACACTGGAGTCGTTCGTGAGATGTGGAGTAGCTCGGCTCGGCAGCTCGGATATACTTACAATATCTCCGAGAAAGTTATCGGCCCAGAAAGCTAGCCAAAGGATTTAGTGCAATCAATCGCATCACATGTGCTTTCGAGTGCCGCGCAGGCAACACTGAAGACAGCATATTGTTTAAGGAGTCTAGGATTTATCCGCTAGGATGACAGCCGAGAAATATAAGCCGCTCGGAGAAAACAGTTGCAGCAAAAAACTAAGATATAGAGCATAAATACTAGCTCATGGGTACTCGCCCAATTTTTTCAATTCGTCGATGGTTTCCATAAATACTGAACATGGGCTCATCAGATGTCATTGAAAAAGGGAGATTGCCTGATGTAACACCGGGTATTGAAGATCAGACGTCGATCTCACTGCCCGCTGACCCGTTTCTGGTAATTCGCATGTGCTACTCCCATTCTCTGAGAACTAATGTTTTACCGTAGGTTATCTTTACGGCCTCTGACCCTGAAAATCCCTATAATTGGTGCCCTCTGCTAAAATGGTCGACCACTATTCTCATCAGCCTTGGCGGACTCGTAACGCTCATGTCGGGTCCAATGCTTGCACCTGCTCTCTCTTCAATTGGTGCTGACTTACAAATTTCAGAAGCAGAGGCTTCCATGGCATTGTCGATATATGTACTGGCATTTGCATTTGGACCAATGGTGCTTGCGCCATGTAGCGAAGTCTGGGGGCGCCGCCCGATCTGGATCGTTGGAGCAGCGTGGTATGTGCTGTTCAACACGCTGTGTGGACTAGCGACAAGCAGGGGGGTGTTGATCACAGGAAGGCTGATGGCGGGTCTAGGTGCAAGTGCCGAATTTGCGGTAGATATGTTCTGCCAACTTTTGTTTCTTTGGCTGAACTTACACAGGTCTCGGGTGCAATTGTGGCAGATTGTTTCAATTCCGATGAAAGAGGAAAATCAACTGCAGTGCGTTCATTTCTCCCGCTACTAGGGCCAGCCCTAGGCCCCATCCTAGGTGGAGTGATGGTACAGAAAGTGAGTTGGCGGTGGCTGTTCTACGTACTTTCGGTTTTTGCCGCGATTTTGGTTGTACTGTTCATCGTCGTACTCCCGGAAACTCATAGTCCGACGCTCTTGGCTAGAAAAGCAGCTCGTCTGCGTGAAACAACGGGCGAGCCGTTTTATGCAGGAAAGAACGTCCCGAACCTAACGCTTGCGGCGCGTTTGCGAATTTCCGCGATCCGTCCGACCAAGATGCTTTGGGAGCAGCCGGCAATACAGGTTACGTCTTTCTTAATGGGCTATCAGTTCGGCTTGTTGTACATAGTGCACTCTACCTTCGCCACTCTGTGGACTGAACGATACCGACAATCGCACACGGCAAGTGGCCTGCATTATCTAGCAATTGTGACTGGGTGTCTAACCGCGTTACTGATTGAATGGTTGGCCATGGATAGAATATGGGCTCGTCTAAAGGCCAAGAATAGTGGTAAAACGCGACCAGAAAATCGGGTACCACTCCTGATTCCTGGATCGCTTTTGATACCTATCGGGTTGCTATGGTATGTTCCCATGGTATGCACTCTACAGATAGAGACTGATCATTCAATCAGGTATGGTTGGGCGGCAGAAGAGCGCATACACTGGATTGTCCCGGACATTGGTAAGCATCCATATATGCTGAGTGTTCTACAAGAGCTAATTCGTTGAAGGCATCGGAGTCTTCGGGTGTGGATACATCCTGAGTACCACAGCAGGTAAGACAGAGGGGCTTCTTCTAGAAATTAGTCGGGAAGCGCGTATATTAATCAAGAGCAGTGCAAGCTTACGTTATCGAAGCATATCTGGACTACACCGCGTCTGCAAATGCTGCATCACAGTTGCCCAGAAACATCTTTGCGTTCGTATTCCCAATATTTGGTCCGAGCTTATATTCTTCTCTCGGATATGGGTATGGAAATACAGTCATGGCGGGGATCGCGATCGTGTTTGGGATCCCGGCACCGTACCTGCTCTGGAAGTGTGGCGAGAAGTTAAGAAAGCGAGGCACAGCGATGGAATAGCGATGGAACTGATTTCTGGCACATTACCCATACTTGAAGAGTGATACTTCGCTTTGCCTAGTAAAGTGTAATTCCACAGAGAGATGATGGGGCATAATAGAAAGGTCCCGACGGACCATTATCGTCGTGATCACAGTGAGACCATAACCCAATGATACCCCCTGAGCGGATGCCGCTACCCTGCACTCCTTCCAATTGCCATTGATCCGCACCTGCGTACCTGTTGAAGTTAGTACATCTGATTTAGGGTAATTGTGAATGTACTGCTTACCGGATGACCAGTCGCCATCGTACTTCTCGCCCACCAGGTGCTAGACAAACAGATCCCCTTACACCAATGGTAGGTCTCTCCGTTGGTTGTCTAGTTGAAGTCCCATTAAAATATAGTACGGGAAGATCATCGCAGCGAGGTAGATCACTTTGGAGACGGGGATCCTGCTTTATCTCGTCTGAGTCATCGAGAGTGAGATCCAGCCGCATTAAATCGCCACATGCTTCTTCGTAATTTCCTAGATCTAAGGGGTATTCTAAAGTGTGAGCAAAATTATAATGTACGAGTGCGCGGTAGTCCAAGAAGGCATAAGTGCCTACCCAAGTGCCCGTGACTCCAGCCCAGTCATGGGGAATCACAGGATCCAGAGGCTGCTTGTTGTGAACATTGATGTCGAAGCCTGAAGGACGAAGACCGTAAGACTTTAGGGCGGTATTAAAGATGCGGTACATTAGAGAACTGATGGCCTCTACAGTCTGCCAATTGACAACGCCAGAGCCATCCTTCTGATACGGACCGTAGTCAGCTGATGGGCCTGTTACGTTCCAGTCATAGACAATCGCCCTCGCCGCAGACTTGGAGCGAAGCGACTCTTCCTCTCTTTCCGTTGGACCGTGTATGATCTGGCACGAGTTAGCTAAAGCGCTGGACGAACAAGCTTTACGTACATGAAAGCGGCTGGCCCACTCAGGAATCGCCATCTTCCGTCCTATGGACCGAGTGATGGGGCGGTCGGGCTCGGCGGGGCCCATTACCATGGGTAAAGACGCCGAGTCCTTATCGCGACTGAAATCGTGCACTATCATGTCAAAATCTCGAGAACGGCGCTGGAGCTCTTGGAGGTAATGCAGATTCAACGAATGGGGGCATTCGGGGCGCTCGGGGTCCTCAGTGGCCGTGAAAGATGCAGTTTGATGGATGTCGAGCAGAGTAGCAACTATGCCTTCGATTTCGGGGGCGATGGCCTTTTTGTCGGCTGCTAGGACAAGTTGGTAAGCCTTCATACGACGCACCAGCTCATGGTGCCAGTTCCATGCAGACTTCCGAGAGTGAATTGCATTGCGGGCCGTTGGCACGTATGCATTCCAGACATGCTTCGGGTGGTCGAAGACATGAAGGAAGCAGGCCTTCCACAGAGGCTGGTTGGAGGGGTGGATGTAGTCGTAGGCACGGCGGCAGGTCTGACCGACATGGACGAGATCGCTGGGCCCGAGATAGCAGAAAATCAGCTCGAGCAGCTCCGGAGTCAGTTCGACAAGACTGTCAGGAGGGCCGGTACCAGACATGGCAGGCACAGGGCGGGACAGAGGTCGGGGTCTGGCGGGGGCTGACGATGGTCAGATATGGGAAGCAGCTGGGGAGCGCGGGACTGGGTGTCAGGCCAAAGGCAGCCAGGCTTAAAGCCGCTAAAGCCGGGAGCGGCCGCCCAGAGCCGCCGTCAGCGAACACAGTCCAGCGCTACCTCTATGTGTACCTCACGTCTACCATGCACACGGGCAGGTATGGGGGAAAGGCAAAGGGTAGCAGGTAACCAGGCTCTCGGCTGTTCTCGCGCGTCAGAGCGGCAGGGACGGGACCCCACGCAACAGCGCCATCCTCCCAAGGACGCCCAAACGGCTCGCGACGGGCAGGCCAGCCAGGCCAATGCTGCTTCGAGCGCCCACAGGCCGATCACGCGAGTCCAGACCCTCCAGGCTATGCCGCTAATATGCCAGGCACGCGCGATGCCGACATCAGGGCGGCGCGACCTTCTTTGAGGGAGCGGGAAAGTGGGCCAGCTGCAATTACGTCACCTCAAAAGCGATCGATGATGACCGGCTGTACACAACAATCCGACAGGCACGCGCAGGCGACACGGGACATGCTACGTACGTGCTGCTGGCCGCGAGCGACCACCCCTCTCTGGCGCCCGACCCCGCGCTATGGAGAATCTCGACAAACTTACAGCCGCTGGCCTGCCCATATACGACCTGAATGCTGAGAACCTCGACCGCAAAGACTGGTAAGCCGCCCTGGCACCTGCTGCTGCTCGCTGTCCTACTGCCTCGCTGCTCACACATTGCACCGTCGACAGGTCCACCACGCCCCTGGGCAAGCGCCAGAACTGGCCCACCGCTCTGGCCTGCATCGTCAACACATGCATCCTCCCCATCCCCCACTGCGCCGCCCTTTTCTGGGGCGAAAGGCTCTGCATCGTCCACAACCTGGCATGGGGCAAAGCCCGCGGCGACCTCGACGGCCAGGGCACCAGCGCCATTGAGACGTACTCAGATGAGGCCCTCAGTGCCCTGAGGTCTGTTGTTAGAGGGAGGACCTGCAAGGTAGGTAAGCAGTGTCACGCTTCACGGTCCTTCGTCGTCATCCTAATGCTTTCTAGCATGCAAATTCTTCCTGCAGAACATGCCAGACCATGACCCGGGCGCGCAGATCCTCCTCAGCACCATTATCGACGAGAACGGGAAGCGCCAGGGCGTGCTAGCCCAACTGATAGAGACGACGGGTGCGAAGAAGTACCTACCCTTGTCTGGTCTCGATGACCTGACCCAAAACAACGAGGCGCGGCGGACAAAGGACAGACAAACCCAACAAAACAACACCAACGGTGCAAATGAGCAGGTTGATTCAAAACAGACGCAGCTCTTTGCCAAGTTTGCCGAGTTGCTTCCCAATGGCCTCGCCATCCTCGACCAGGAGGCTGAAGCCATCTTCGTCAACGATGGCTTCTTCAAGCTCACCACAAACAAGGGCCAAAACGACTTCCGTGCATGGCCCGAGAGTATTCATCCTGAAGACTACGAAAGGGTTATGGGAGCGTACCGTCAGGCCTTTTCCGACCGCGAAGAACTTCGGATCGAGTTCCGATGCGCTGCCGATGCAAAAGGCGAAGAAGGCGACTGGAGACTGTTTCTTTTTAGACCGTTGAGCGAAGAACCAGAAGCTGGCTTCATTTGCGCTGTTGTTGATATTACCGAAATCAAACAGGCCCAAATCGCGCAGGAGAAAGCTGCCAGTGAAGCCCAGGACCGGAAACAACAGCAAGAGCGCTTCATTGACATGGTTTCGCACGAGATCCGCAATCCCCTGAGCGCTGTGCTACATTTGGCGGAAGAGGTCAAGGATGTGGCCCGTGAAATCAGTACCAACCATAAAGACATTCACAACGGAATAGCTGATATTATGGACGCTGCTGACACCATACTTTTATGCGTCTCTCATCAAAACACACTTGTCGATGATATCCTGTCATTCTCAAAGCTTGACTCCATGATGCTGTCGTTGGTCCCAAGAGGTCAGTGCCCATGACTATCTTCATCGTTTGAGAAGCTGAGCTAATCAGATTGCAGAGGTTCAACCAAAGTGGGAATTTTCCAGGGCACTCAAGGTGTTCCATTCTGAATTCAAAGCCAAGAAAATCAAGTTCCATTATGCTATGGATCACTCGTATGACGATTTAGGGGTTGATAATGTGGTTGCTGATTGCAATCGGATGAAACAAGTACTGGTAAACCTGATCACGAATGCCATCAAATTTACTGCCAAGAAGGATGGCGACCGAAACATCACGGTATCCATGGGTGCTTCGTTGGAACGTCCCAATTCGTATCCTCCAAATGTCATATTTTTCGAACAAGATAAGGATGCATTCCATATTGATTCTACTATGACAGCCGAATGGGGAAGTGGCGATGTGATGTATCTCATGGTGGCAGTCAAAGATACCGGAATAGGTATTAGTAGAGAAGATCAGGCCAAACTTTTTGAAAGATTCAGGTACGTTGCTTTATCTCAAGTTCCTACAGCGATTCTAACGTTTCCTTACAGACAAGCCACACCGAAAACGCAGGAGAAATACGGAGGTTCTGGGCTTGGACTCTTCATCTCGCGCAAATGTAAGTGGGGTCGGTTTACGTATAACCGCTCGTGCTAAGTTTATGCAGTGTGTCAATTACACGGTGGCGACATAGGGGTAGCAAGCAAAAGTGGAGTAGGCTCTACGTTTGGGTTTTTCTTTAAAATCCGCCGTTCGAACGGGACTGCTGCAGATGGTCGTCCGGCCTTTAGCTCACGCATATCGGATCGGTCAAACCCTCAGCGGACGCAAACACCTAGACCACCATATAGCCGTGGGAACTCCAATCTCCAACGCGTAAAGGAGCAAGAAAGCGATGAGAAGAAGAGTCAACATAATGAACGACCGCAGCTGCATACGCTGACGAGCCACGCTGGTGTTGATACAGATGATGTGGACGAGTCGTTGAAAAACCCTCCGACCGAATTTTGTCCTGAAAGTCATCCGGAATCCACCACAGACGAACGATACAAGGAGACTGAATCAATATCAGGTGCAATGAAAACACGACGCTTATCGTTTACAAACGCTATTGAGCACCACCTCCCGGTCCTTGAAGCTGGGGAAACGGAGAGACAACAGTCACAAGCAAACAAATTGTCACGTACACATTGTGCAGAACCATCCAGCTCTCGTCATACACTTTTGCTAGTTGAGGACAATCTTATCAACCAGAAGGTGCTCCGGAGACAGCTGCAATCCAAAGGATTCGAAGTAAGTAGCAGCCATTTTTGCTTATAGCGCAGGTTTGTAAACACAGCATAGTACTAACCTATCTCCAGGTCTTCACAGCTAACAACGGTCAAGAAGCTATTGATACTGTTGCCGAACGGGGAGCTCTGTCTCCCGATAAGACCGGCACTCGCAATTACTTCGATTGTATTTTAATGGACCAGGAAATGCCCAGTATGTCATCACCTCTCTTTTTCATCCGTAATCTAATTAATTTTTAATAGTCAAGGACGGTAATGTCGCCACAGCCGAGATTCGCGAACTGCAGAGCGAAGGTAAGGCCGGGTACTCTCCTATCCTGGGCGTCAGCGCCAACGTCCGTGAAGCGCAGACGAAGAGTATGGTAGACGCTGGCATGGACGCTGTGATAAGTAAACCTTTCAAGGTTGAAGACTTGGTCGGTAAGATAAGGAATTTGCTGCCAAAGAGTGGGGATAATGCGTTTAATTCCGTGAACGAGACCGAGTGAAGGAGCGCGTGAAGGATACCCATTGCATAGCGTTTTAGGATGGGGGAGAAATGAGGATTGCTAGTTGTGGGCTAGGAATGTTTTGTGTTATGTGTGGGATCCCATTCGCATTTCATGAATGATTGACGAGCGATGTTGATGACTCTAAGATTGCATGTGGCCGGTAAGAATAGGGGCGGTTTCGAGGCTTTGTTTGGATTAAGCTTGTTAGATGCCAGTACCTCTGCCTGCTTCTTGGGCTCAAACCCACATACGATATTGTAATGTATTCCTTTTTGCGTTGGACAGCTATGTGAATGTCTATCGGTGCTCCAATTCAGTGTTGCAAAGAGCTTGTAGAATAGCCTAGAGAAAATGTAAAAGGTAAAATTCTAGAGAGAATCAAATATGGCGTCTGGCTGGCTGGATTGAGGAAGAGCATCAAGCTACGATGATTAAGCCCAGCTAACCTTATTGGGAACGCATTGTGGCGACATCTGCTCCCGCCTATTGTCCTAACCGCCGCTCAAGCCTTCCATCCCAAAGATACGTGCTATCAGAACAAACGCCAAAGACATGGAGACGTATATGCTTATCATCCTCGGGATCCTCGCCTTCTTTCTCATATCTGTGTGTCGTCCTAGCATGCCCAAATTTTTAATGCCCAGCTGATATGTTGTCTGAAGACTTTAGCGCGAGACAACTCACCTATCCCCGAAACATCTGGTGAAGTTTTCAAGATCGCGCAGGCAGCTGAGCTAGACAATGTCTTGCGTTCGACCACGCATGTTGTCGTCGACTTTTACGCCGACTGGTGCCCACCCTGCCGCGTCATTGCGCCTATCTTCTCCCAACTAGCCGACAAGTATGCGCGTCGCAATCCCTTGAGACATTAACTGACCAAAGCTTCGCCCCCTATAGCCACTCAGTCAAGGGCAAACTCGGATTCGCTAAAGTCAACGTCGATCACGTGAGAGACGTTGCGGGTCGATTCAGCGTCTCCGCCATGCCTACCTTCGTTGTCTTCGAAAATGGAAAACCAAAAGGAGTATCAGTGGATGGGCTGAAGGGTCGGCCGTCGGTGAGCTTCGCCGACGACGGTGCAGTAGAGAGGATTCGTGGGGCAGATCCAGTTGCCTTGAAAGCCGTTGTCCAAGCTTTAGCCAACAAGGTGGAGGCTAAGTGATCGGCGCTGCAGACTGAGGCAAGGCAAGCTAGACGTGAGAAGACACGATTTGGAGTTGATGTATTTCAGTCTGTCAAACAAAGATTGCTGGCAGGATGTTGCGCTTTACAATGTTGGGCTACAACGTCTGAAGTTGTTCCAAATAGGAAAGCATGCCCTTATTTAAGATTCTTAATCGTTCTTGTTGAAAATGTGTGGCGGCGGGGAGATCTCGAATGCTTGGCTAGCGTAAGCAGGTCGCTGCTTAATTGCACCTCTACGTCCGAAAGTTCTCCGTGCCTCCCACACTGCATGGCATCG
>Ga0247757_10001977_pt1 | contig 11725 bp, 13 predicted proteins | sample UWRJL126311R4_FD_180929 | JGI IMG/M metagenome (GOLD analysis project Ga0247757, IMG submission 180929) | Plant litter microbial communities from Arlington Agricultural Research Station in Wisconsin, United States - UWRJ-L126-311R-4 | ecosystem: Environmental > Terrestrial > Plant litter >...
GACAGGTACCAGGAACGGCCCGAACTTTTGTCTCCTGTCCCCCGCCCCCCTGTCTCCTGTCCTCTGCCGTTCCCCACTTGGCCCTTGTCACCTGTCCCTTGTCCCTTTCCCCTCGGCCCATGGGCATGGAATTTGGTTGGTGGGAAAAGGACGACGAAGGCAAGAAGTGGCAGATCAACGCCCGCTTCCACGGCGGCAATGTCATCTTCAGCCGCAAGCACGGCCACCATACCTCGTGGGAGGATTTCGCCCCCAGCGACGACCAGTGGGATCGCCTGATCAGCGAAGCCGAGCGCCGCCTCCCCCGCCGCCTCATGAGCACGAAGGAGTTCAACCAGCTGAAGGGGCAGCGGCCGCAGTAGCGGCCGCGGTTATTGGTTATCCGTTGGGGGTTATTGGTGGAGGACCCACGTCCCCGCGGGCCGTTGCGGGCGAATGGAGCGACTCGTGGCAGGTCCCAACCCCAAGTCGGCGCACAAGCCTTTCCGCCCGCCCGTCCCAATAACGAATAACACCCATCCCACCAACTAGCGCGCGAGCAGGCCACGCGCTTTCGGCCAGAGATACTTGAGCGCCGGCGCGATCTCCTGCGGACGCTCGGCCAGCCACCGGTCGATTTCCTCCGGCGTAAACCAGTCCCCGCGTTCAATCTCATCCACCTCCAGGACGAACGGCCCTTCGGCCTCCACGCGGTAAACCCAGACAAACTCCTGCCCGGTCTCCTCCCGTGCCTCGATCTTGAAGAGCGGCTCCGGCGGCTTTTCCGATCGCACTCCCAGTTCCTCCTCCAGTTCGCGCACGGCCGTCGAATCGTAGTCTTCGCCCGCCCCCACGTGCCCGGCGGCCGAGGAATCCCAGTAGCCGGGAAAAAGGTCCTTCTTCATCGAACGCTGGTGCAGGAAGACTTTCCCGGCCCGGTTCACGACCAGCAGGTGCACGGCCCGGTGCCGCTTTTTCAACCGGTGCACCTCGCGCCGCGGCATCGTGCCGACCGGCCGGTCGTTCTCGTCCACCACATCGAAGAGTTCGTCCAGGTTCTGGGGCATGGGAAGGAGGCAATAGGCTGTAGGCGATAGGCGATCGTCGTCCAAGCCAAAGCTATCAAATCCATCTCACGCAGAGACGCAAAGGCGCGGAGAGCTCGATCCCTTCCCGCTCCAGCCCATGCACTGGAGGGCCCGCGTCCCTGCGGGCCTTTTCGACCCCGGCCCGCAGGGACGCGGGCCCTCCACCATACCGCCGCCTTTCGCCTTCCGCCCTCCGCCTTTTTCCCCTCTACTCGTCCCCATGGAAAGCCCGGCCCGCCGCGACTCCACGGACGACCTCAATCGCCGCCTCACGGAGCTCAACCAGATCGGCGTCGCCCTTTCCCAGGAGAAGGACCTCACCAAGCTGCTCGAGATCATCCTGCTCGCCGCCAAGTCGATCACCAGTGCCGACGGCGGCACGCTCTACCGCCGGCCGGCCGGCAAGGACATCCTCACCTTCGAGATCATCCGCACCGACTCCCTCGGGGTGGCGATGGGCGGCACCACCGGCACGAAGATCCCCTTTCCCCCCATCCAGCTTCGCGACAACCGCGGCCGCGAGAACCTCTCGATGGTGGCCGCCTACTCCGTGCTGAAGGACCGCACGGTCAACATCGCCGACGCCTACCAGGAGAAGGGCTTCGACTTCTCCGGCACCAAGGCCTTCGACCGCCATACCGGCTACCACTCCACGTCGTTCCTCACCGTCCCGATGAAGAACCACGAGGACGAGATCATCGGTGTGCTCCAGCTCATCAACGCCAAGGACCGCGCCACCGGGACCACCATCCCCTTCAGCGAGACCGACCAGCGGCTCGCCGAGTCCCTGGCCTCGCAGGCCGCCGTCGCCCTGACCAACCGGCTGCTGATCTCGCAGCTGGAAAACCTGTTCGAGTCCTTTGTCAGCCTGATCAACAAGGCCATCGACGAGAAATCGCCCTACACCGCCGGCCACTGTCACCGCGTGCCCATCCTCACCATGCTGCTCGCCGAGGCCGTGCACGACATCGAGAAGGGCCCGCTCGCCCTGTGGCACATGACCGATCTCGACCGCTACGAGCTCAAGATCGCCGCCCTGCTTCACGACTGCGGCAAGATCGCCACGCCGGTCCACGTCGTGGACAAGGCCACCAAGCTGCAGACCCTCTTCGACCGCATCGCCCTGGTCGACACGCGCTTCGAGGTGATCAAACGCGACGCCGAGATCGCGGCGCTCAAGGCCGGTGGCTCCCAGCTCTCCGCCCTCAGCGCTCAGCTCCAGGCCATCGACGACGACCGTGCTTTCCTGCGCAAAGCCAACATTGGTGGCGAAGCGATGTCGCCCGCCGATCAGGGGCGGGTGAGAACCATCGCGAAGAAATACCGCTGGCGCGATCCGTCCGGCGCCGAAGTCGATTTCCTCTCCGCCGAGGAACTCGAAAATCTTTCCATCCGTGCCGGCACGCTCACCGCCGCCGAACGCCAGATCATCAATCACCACGTCACCATCAGCATCCAAATGCTCGAGGCGCTCCCCTGGCCGCGACACCTGATCAACGTGCCGGAGTACGCGGGCGGCCACCACGAGCGCGTCGACGGCAAGGGTTACCCCCGGGGCCTGCGCGGCGACCAGATGTCGGTGCAGGCACGCATCATGGGCATCGCGGACATCTTCGAGGCGCTCACCGCGCGCGACCGTCCCTACAAATCCGGCAAATCGCTCGCTGAATCGCTCCACATTCTCGGCAAGATGCGCCTCGAGGGCCACATCGACCCCGATCTCTTCGATATCTTTGTTCGCACCCGCGTCTACGAACGCTACGCCCGGGAGTTCATGGATCCGTCCCAGATCGACGCCGTCGACGTGACGAAGATCCCGGGTTACTCCGGCGACTAAGGCCGGGCGCAAAAGGAAAAGAGTTAGGAAGCCCCTAACGCTTCCTAACTCTCAACGCCTGACAGGAAGGAAACGTTCAGCGTCTCCTTTCCCGCAAATCGTCGTTCGTCGTCGGCGCCGGCACTCCCGGCACCGCTTCGGGCGGCACCCAGTTCTTCGGGTACTTGCGCACGATATCGGCGTGATGATGCGACGGATTGTCGTGGAAGCTCATCTTCACATAGGGCCGCCCGGCGATGTCCCTCGCCCATACCTGCGTGGTCGGGCGGGAGGTTCGCAACCAGGTCCTGCCGTCGTAGTAGACATATTCGCCGCGGGTCGGGACGTAGTACACCTCGTAGGAAGGATAGTACACGTAATCGTCGCCGATGTGGTCGCCGGCGATGCCCGAGAAACCGCGCGCTTCCGTTGGTGAATCGCAGGAGGTGAAGAAGAAGAGCGCCAGCACGATGCCCAGCACCGCGAGCAGCGCCTTGAGCGTGAAGAAATCAGGAGCGAGGGAGGAGGTTTTCACGTGGGGAGAAGGAATGGGAAAGCAGACGCCGGCGCTGCGCGGCCGGCCACGCGCGTTCAGCCGCGGCCGCGGAAGCCGCCAAACAGGTAAACGATGAGGAGGATCAGCAGGATGAGACCGACAGTGCTGCCGCCGACCACGGGGCCGCCGACATAGAAGCCGCCGCCGCCAAATAGGAGCAGGAGCAGAAGGATGATAAGGACAAGGTTCATGTCCTCTTGGTCCCTCCGCTCGCGGAACCAGTTCCGCTGAAGCTCGGTAGGTCGATGCCTACCCGCCGATGGAGGATTCAACGGTCAGTCGTCAGCGACAAGCTGCGCACCGTCGGACCCAACGCCCGTCCTGTGGATTGAAGCACGACTTCATTCCCAGCGGGGAAGCCCGTCGCGGAAAATCCCCGTCCGATTGCGTCGTCTCAAAACGCCGCCGCCGTCGCCGTCGTCAGCATGCGCAGCGGCTTGGGCCGGAGGGCCAGTTGCCGCACCAGTTCGTCGCGCACCGGAACCTCGTAGCCATGCTTCTCGAGCGTCTGCCGGGAAACGGTGGAGTTCACCGGGTGGTCCCCGACCGGCTTCGTGAGGATGAAAAGTTCGATGGGCGGATCCCCGAAACAATCCTGAATACCAATGAAGTTCGCCGGGGCCAGGGGACGGAAATCGCGGGAAGTCATGGGCCTCACCATACCTCGCCGGCACTTTTCTGCGTACGGGGTAAAACCCTACCTTCCGGAGGCCATCTTCCGTCACGGCGTCGGTCCGGCATATTTTCGTTATTCGTTGTCTGCCATTATCTACCAGCATTTCTCTCAACCAGATCGCTCGACTGCCAAATCAGCCCCGCGGCGCAGGCGCCGAAGCCTCGATAGCCATCGCCGTCGCCTCACCTGAAGCCGGGGTGCGCCGCCCTTCCCTCCTCTTGCGAAACCTCCACGCGACGTCGCGGCATGGAGGTTGAGCGTTGAACGTTTCCTTCCATTCAACGACCTTCGGCGACCCCCGGAACCCCGTTCGCTTTCTCTCCTTCCGAAATCCCATCCTCATGAATGCCGTCATCGCCCTCTGGTTGCCGATCCTGCTCAGCGCAGTGGTCGTGTTCGTCATCAGTTCCCTGATTCACATGGTCATCAAATGGCATGCGTTCGACTACAAGGGTTTTGAAAACGAAGACGCCGTCCGGGCCGCGTTGGGCGCGAACAATGTATCCGGCATCAAGTACGTCGTGCCCTTCTGCGCCGACATGAAGGAAATGGGCAGCGAGGCGATGCAGAAGAAATACATGGAAGGCCCGACCGCCGTCGTCATCTTTGGTCCCAATGGGAAGCCCAGCATGGGCAAGCATCTCGGTCTCTGGTTCGCGTGGAGCCTGGTTATTGCCGTGGTCGCCGGGTTGATCACGACGGGGATCTTCGATCTCAATCCCGCGCGCGCCCGGGCCGCGGCCAAGCTTTTCGGCGCCGTCACCTTCATCGCCCACGGCTTCGGCAGCGTGCAGGAATCGATCTGGATGTACCGCTCGTGGCGCGCGACCGCGACCTACCTCGCCGACGCCCTGCTCTACGCCGTCGGTTCCGCCGCCGTCCTCTACTGGCTGTGGCCGTAAGCGCGCGCGAAATTCGCGCCGCGTTCAGCTCTCAACGGTCGGCTTCCTGCCCAACAAAAACGCGCCGGTCCCCGTGGGGAGCCGGCGCGTTGGGAGACGTTCCGCTGGCGGCGGGCTATTGCGTGGCGGCCCGGCCGGCGTTGACGCGGCCGGCGCCGTAGGCGTCGTCGTTGCCGGGCTTGCCGAGGTCGTCGGCGGAGGCCCGCAGCGCGGCGAGCACCGCGGACGGCTTCATCCGGCCGCCATTGCGGCCGATGATGATCGCCGCGATCGCCGAGACGTGCGGCGCGGCCATGCTGGTGCCGGCCGCCCAGGAATAGCGATTGCTGGTGCCGACGCGGTTGCTGGGGGCGAATACCATGTCGAACACCCAGGTGTATTGCACGATGCCCCCGATGACGCTGATGTCGTCGTATGGATACAGGGCGTCGCCACCCGGCGCCGCGAGATCGATGCGCGACTGGCCGTAGTTGGAATAGCTGGCCAGCACATCGAGATCGGTGCCGGGATCGACGGCCCAGCCCGTCGGGCCGGTGGCGGAAACGCTGATCACATGCGCGCAATCGGCCGGGAGGGCGTAAATGTTGCCGTCGTGATCGCGATCGATGCCCGAGTTCCCGGCGGACGCCACCAGCGTCACACCCTTCTGGTAGGCGTAGGTGGTGGCGCGGCTGACGGCGTTGATCAGGGAGGAGATTTCGTTCGCCCCCACCTTGACGTCGTCGCTCGGGTCGGCGGGTGTGCCGTTGTCGTCGATGTAGCCGGCGCGCGGAAATTCGGCGCCGAGACTCATGTTGACGACCTTCGCGTCGATGTCCGCCGCATACACGAGGCCCGAGATGAGGGCGCCGAAAGAGCCGCTGCCGGTCAATGCGGAGAGCACCTTCACCGAAACGATCTCGGCCTTGGGCGCGACGCCCACGGTACCGACGCCGTTGGCGCCGGCGGCGATGATCCCGGCCACGTGCGTGCCGTGATTGAAGCCGGTGCCGGTCAGGTTGTAGGCCTCGCCCGGGATGAACGACGCGCACAACGCGGTGTTCACGTTGGCCGCGAGGTCGATGTGGGCCGAGGCGAGTCCGCTGTCGAGGACGGCCACGCGCACGCCGGTGCCGAACTGGCCGGCCTGCCAGGCCGTGCCGGCATCCACCGCGTCGAGGTTCCACTGCAGCGCCGCCCATGCATCGGTCACCAACGAGGTGTGGTTGGCGGGCAGCGTGGCGCCGTCCTCGATCGCCAGGGTCGCGCCGACCACCGGCAGCGCCGGCGTAATCCGCGCGTCCGGCAATACCGCATCAAGCCCGGCCACCTTGCCGAGACTCGCGCCGAAACCGGAGGAGGAGGACTCGACGATGGCCACGCCGATCTGGGGTAGTGATCGGACGACGGTGCCACCGGCGGCGTTGACCGCGGCGTCGAGTTTGGCGGGGAGTTTTCCAGCGTTGCCAACGACCACGTAAGTACGGGCCTGGACTTGAGAGACGGCCAGCAAGGCCGAGACGAGCATCAAACGGTGCAGGATTCGGGATATCATGTTCGAGTTACCTAACTGCTGCGTGTTGTGTGCGCTCCGCTCCCAACCGGCGGCATTTGCCGCCGCGCCGAGCGGGCGTGTCATAAGGACAACCCCGCTGCAACACACGCAAGGCCATAGCCTTAACTAGGCATTAATACCAACAAGGCCAGAGCCACATGGCCCTACGGATTCAGACGATCAGCGACGGAAGGCAGACGGACCGCTTCGACCAAATCCCATCAAGCGAGCCTCACAGAAGGCGGCGGAGAGAACAGAGGTTCATAACAGCGTGTCACGCCGAGTCGCCGCGGCGCGGAAAATGAGCGCTGTCCTCTGTCATCTGACTCCTGCCCTCTGTTTTCGGTGGGCTACTTCTTCGTGGCCTTTCGCTTGGCGCCTTGCGCCTTGGGCGTCACGCCCACGGCTGCCTCGATTTTCGCCACGTCGATCTTCCCCATCTCCATCATCGCCGCGAAGGCGCGTTTGGCCACCGCTCCGCCCTTCGCCATGGCGTCCGTCAGGACCCGCGGCGTGATCTGCCACGACAAGCCCCACTTGTCCTTGCACCAGCCGCACTGGCTCTCCTGCCCGCCGTGGCCGACGATGGCATTCCAGTATTTGTCGGTCTCCTTCTGGTTGTCCGTCGCCACCTGGAACGAGAACGCTTCGCTGTGTTTGAAGACATCGCCCCCGTTGAGCCCGATGCACGGGATGCCCATCACCGTAAACTCCACGGTGATCACATCCCCCGCCTTTCCCATCGGGTAATCGCTCGGAGCCTTGTGGATCGCGGTCACCTTGGAGTTGGGAAACGTCTTCGCATAAAACCGCGCCGCCTCGAGCGCGTCATGGTTGTACCAGAGGCAGATCATGTTTTTGGGGGAGGTTTTTTTCATGGTAGCATTTCAGACCCTGGAGTCGGGTTCTAGGTTTCGGGTTTCTGGTTCCGCAGTCTCAACGAACGAGAGCCGATGGCCCAGACAGCTTGGCCACAAAAAACACGAAAGGGCACAAAAGTCTCAGCGCATCAGCCGGTCCCGGAACGTCGCCCAGAGGATAAAAACCACGGTCAAGGTCATCATGATGACGAAGAATTTGGGCATCGTTCGGGGCCCTCAGCTCCGCTTGTAGTACGTCTCGCGCGCTTTTACCTGAACGATCTTCCGTTCGGGTAAAACATACGCCGTCAGTGCGCCGCCCATCACGCAGGCGGTGTCGATGCCAAGGGTGTGCTTCGTACGGGCAACCTCCTCCCTCGGGGTGTGCCCATAGACCACAAAGGGCGGACCTTCCCAAAGCTCGGACCAGTGCGGGGCGTTGGGGGCCTCGGAGCGCTTCTTGGGCTCGCCGTTCTCGACGTTCTGGATGCGGGTGACGATGCGCGCGGGCTGCCGCTGCCAGGGACGATCGGGCAGGAAGCCGCCGTGGACAAACACGACCCCGAGGTCCTCGTCCTCATAGGTGAGCTTCATGTTCTCCAGGTAGTCCCAATCCTTGCCGCGGAGCTGCTCCATCGTGTCGTAGTCGTACTTCTTGAGGTGCGTGGGATCGTCCGTCCGGCGGTAGTTCAGGTGCCGCAGCTCGTGGTTGCCGAGCAGCGACAGGGTCGCGTGCTCCCGCGCCAGTTCCACCACCTTGCCGCTGTCGGGGCCCCGGCTGATCAGGTCGCCGAGAAGAATCAGGCGGTCGTCCTTCTCGAGTTCGAGCTTGTCGAGGAGATCCTCGAATTCCTTGTAGCAACCGTGAATGTCGCCGACCGCTATCAATCTGCCAGGCATGATTGGGAAAGGATGAAGGAAGAATTAAGAAGGAGGAATGTACGAACCAGATTAACCACGGAATACACGGAACACACAGAAAAAACCTGAAGCTCCGGATTAAACGTCTGTTTTCTCCGTTACCTCTGTGCAACTGCCTTGGCTTGGATTCTGTGTGTTCCGTGTATTCCGTGGTGAATCCCTTTGAGCGGAAATTTGCTAGCGTTCGCCGGGCGTCGACGTAAACAGGAAAGCTTCCATGGAGTTAAATCTTCACCCGATCGCCACAAAGTCCTTCGTCAGCGGCCACGAGTTTCAGGAGCACGAACGCGTCGTCAGCTACCTCGTCCGCCCGGCGGCGATCCCGGGCCAGGAAGGCCCCGCCTTCGCCCGCTACGATCTCCTGGAATCCGAGGACTCCCCCGCTTTTGCCCGGGGCGACTTCAGCCTGCCCGGCGCCGTCGAGATCAAGCCCGCCGCCTTCGTGTACTGCCGCTGGGTCGTGGGCTACAAGGCCCGCAAGGACGACAATTCCGCCCAGGCGCTGAAGCTCACGGCGGAAAACCTTTTCCTCACGCTCGCGATTCCCGCCGGCAGCCTGTCGAGCTCCGAGATCGAGGCCGGCCAGTCGGCGGTCAACACTCCCCTCCTCCAGTTCCTCGCGCTCATGATGGAGCGCAAGAAGCAGATCAAGCTGCGCGGGCGGACCGAGGACGGCCAGCGCCACATCTACGAGCACATGGCCTCTCACCAGATGTACGAGGTGCCGGTCGGCGACCTGAACGTGGAGTTTTTCCAGAAGATCCAGGAACACCTCGGCGTGCTGGTGGGAACGCCGAAGCCGAAGGCAGCGGCCGCAACGCCAGCTCCGGAAGCGGCTGCCACTGCGCCGGCCGCGCCAGTTATTGGATGAGCGTTATTGGTTATTAGGGATCGATCCCAATAACGAATAGTCCTCAACCGATAACCGAAAGTCCCGCGACTTTCGCCGCTGCCTGGCGGATGATGTTGCAGTCGGTCTTGCCCGAGAAGCCGCTCACCGCGGCGGCGAACTTCGTGCCGTCCGCAGCGACCATGGGCAACCCGCCCTCCCACCCGATCAGGTCGGGGTGCTGCAGGCCGAATTTGCCCGGATCGGCGCCGGCGCCGCCATAGACCTGCTTTTCAAACTGGCCCGTCGCCTGGCCCGTCATCCACACCTGCGTGGCCTTCTGCCAGGCGACGCGCGAGGTGCCGCGCCGCACGCGATGGTCGGTGCCGAACATGCGGCCGAAAATCTGCCCGTCCTGGGCGATGATCAGGAGCGTGATGTTGCCCTGGCTGTTGTCCCGGTCCTCCGGGTTTTGCATCGCCGCGGGAATGAGCTTTTCAACCTCGGCGATGAGTTGCGTGGCGGCGGCGGTGATTTCGGCGGAGGTCATGGGGTGTGGGCGGAGTTAACCACAGAATACCCGGAACACACAGAAGAAATCTCAGGCTGGGTTCACGCAGGGACGCTAGGCTTAGGACGGGCATTGTGTAGGGTCGGCGCTTGCGCCGACCTTGAGCGCTAGGTCGTCGCAAGCGACGACCCTACAGGCCGAGCACTACCCTCCAGCGGCCCGCAGGGACGCGAGCCCTCCAAATAAAAGCCCGCGGGGGTCAACCCGCGGGCTCTGGTTTGCTGGCTTAGGTCTGAATTGGATCGGTTGCCTTAAACTCAGGTTTCCGGTTTCAGGTTTCCTACCGCTACGTCAGTAGCGGTAATGCTCCGGCTTGTACGGCCCGTTCACCGGCACGCCGAGGTACTCGGCCTGCTCCTTCGAGAGGACGGTCAGCTTGGCGCCGATCTTCTCGAGGTGCAGGCGGGCGACCTCCTCGTCGAGGTGCTTCGGCAGGCGGTAGACGGCCACCTTGTAGGTGTCGCGGTTCTTCCACAGGTCGAGCTGGGCGAGGGTCTGGTTGGTGAAGCTGTTCGACATCACGAACGACGGGTGGCCGGTGGCGCAACCGAGGTTCACGAGGCGGCCCTCGGCGAGCATGTAGATGCTGTTCCCCTTCGGGAACGTGTACATGTCGTACTGGGGCTTGATCGTGACCTTCTTCGCGGCGGAAGCGTTGAGCTTGTCGACCTGGATCTCGTTGTCGAAGTGGCCGATGTTACAGACGATGGCCTGGTCCTTCATCTTCTGCATGTGCTCCAGCGTGATGATGTCCTTGTTGCCGGTCGTCGTGACGTAGATGTCGGCGGTGCCGAGCGTGGACTCGATCGTGTTGACCTCGAAGCCCTCCATCGCGGCCTGCAGGGCGTTGATCGGGTCGATCTCGGTGACCACGACGCGGGCGCCGAAGCCCTTGAGCGAGTGGGCCGAACCCTTGCCGACGTCACCGTAACCGCACACGCAGGCGACCTTGCCGGCGATCATGACGTCGGTGGCGCGCTTCAGGCCGTCGGCGAGCGACTCGCGGCAGCCGTAGAGATTGTCGAACTTGGACTTCGTGACCGAGTCGTTGACGTTGATGGCCGGGACGCGGAGCTTGCCCTTCTCCAGCATCTGGTAGAGCCGGTGCACGCCGGTGGTGGTCTCCTCGGAAACGCCGCGCCACTCCTTGGCGAGCGTGGTCCACTTGAGCGGGTCATCCTTGTGGACCTTCTTCAGGAGATTCTTGATCACCTGCTCCTCGTGAGAGCCGGAAGCGGTATTCACCCAGTCGCTGCCCTCTTCGAGCTCGCAACCCTTGTGGATGAGGAGCGTGACGTCGCCGCCGTCGTCGACGACGAGCTGCGGGCCCTTGCCGCCCGGGAACGTGACGGCCTTGAGCGTGAGATCCCAGTATTCCTCGAGGGTCTCGCCCTTCCAGGCGAACACCGGGGTGCCGGCGGCCGCGATGGCGGCGGCGGCGTGGTCCTGCGTCGAGAAGATGTTGCACGAGGCCCAGCGGACGTCGGCGCCGAGTTCCTTGAGGGTCTCGATGAGAACGGCGGTCTGGATCGTCATGTGCAGCGAGCCGGTTACGCGCACGCCGGCGAGCGGCTTGGACGGGCCGAACTTCTTGCGGACGGACATGAGGCCGGGCATCTCGTGCTCGGCGATGGAGATTTCCTTGCGGCCCCAATCGGCGAGGCCGATGTCCTTCACGAGGAAGTCGGCGGCGGGTTTGGCGCTGGTGGTGGTGGTAGCCATGGGAGGGATTAGTTGAGAGCTGAGAGTCTAGAGCTGAGAGTTTCGGATGGGGGCGGAACCTGGAATTTCGGGTTCTGAATCCCGGGCTTTGGCATTTGGCATCTGGCGTTTGGCATTTGCCGGCCAGAGCCGAAGGCGGCGGCCGATCAGTGCTTGATCGCGGCGACGAGCGCGGCGGCCTTGTTGGTGAGCTCCCAGGGGAGACCGGCCTTGCCGAAGTGACCGTAGTTGGTCGTCTGGCGGTAGATCGGGCGGAGGAGACTGAGCTGGG
>Ga0247757_10001978_pt1 | contig 11719 bp, 1 predicted proteins | sample UWRJL126311R4_FD_180929 | JGI IMG/M metagenome (GOLD analysis project Ga0247757, IMG submission 180929) | Plant litter microbial communities from Arlington Agricultural Research Station in Wisconsin, United States - UWRJ-L126-311R-4 | ecosystem: Environmental > Terrestrial > Plant litter >...
ACTACTATATCCTTAGATATCTAATTCTTAGAGTATCCTATTTATACTATTATCCTATCTAACTATATATTAAAGCTATTATTAAGGTTTATAAGTAAGGAATATATTATCCCTATAAATATACTCCTTAATCTTTCCTTATTAGGTTATTATTTATTTCTTCTAGATTAACTATTAGAGCTAGGTCTAATACTAGGAAAGATACTATTTACTTTTTATCTTAACTAGTTACCTAGTACTTATAACGCCCTATTAGATAGAACTAGATATTTAATTTTACTATATTATATTAAGGAGTACTTAGTAGGATAGGCCTTTAAATTTAGTAGGTTATTTTAAATGTTATAGGAATGGTAATTATTCCTACTATTACTAGTACTATATATACTATTCTAATATACTTATTTAAGGTATTATTTATACTTATTATTCTAGACTATTCTTCTATTAGAAGGTAACTTTAATCTTAATCTTCTATATAGATATTTAAAGCCTTTACTATAGTTTCCTATATAATATTAAGCTCTAATCTAGTATTAATTAATATTTTATCATATTATCCTTAAATAGTAATAAAGTATATTAGGAGGTCGCTTTTTATACTTATAACCCCCTATTAGCGCTTAATATTTATCTTATTTTTTACTAGTATTTTGTCTAAAGCTATATTAAACCTATTAGTATATTCTCTAATATTATATTATTATTACTAGACTACTATTACCTCTTAGATCTAATTATATAACGATAGTACTAATACCTAAACCAACTTTTAGCTTATTATACTACTTTCTTCTAGTTCCTCCTAATTCTACTATTACTTAATCCTCTATTACCTTTTCTAGAAGATAAATATTTCCCCTAATTCTTTATTAAGTATTTTTTTCCTATCCTTAATTACCTTCCTAAGTAACTTTAATACTATATTAGTAACTATTTACTAACTTAGTACTATCGCGACTATTAACCTTCTAACTTCCTAATTAAATATTATTCTAAATAGCGAGTTTTTATTTAGGTTATTTAATAGCTAGACTAAATCCTAATCTAGGGGTGGTAGCCCTAATATAACTTTTCCCTTCTTTCTTTAATCTAGTATTAGTTCTTCTATTTTAGCTTACTAATCTAAGGTCTTTCTTATTTTAAAAATAATTATCTAGTCTTCCTATTCTAATATATTATTTATTACCTAATCTAAGGTTAGAGGGTTTAGCGGTACTATTATATAAAAATCCCCGATATTCTATTACTCTTTTATTATAATACCCTTATCTAATAACGTATCTATTAAGCGAAGGATATCCTTTATAGGTCTATTCTTTCCTATTTTTATACCTAATATTTTATTAAGTATTCCTTTTCTATAGGTCTCGATCCTATATACCTTATTAATAAGGTAATTTATTTCCCTACTAATTAGGTTATATTCCTAGTATAATTAATAAAAACGTTTAGCTTATTTAATTCCTTTTAACTTTAGTTCTAGGTTAAATAGAATCTTAAAGCTTTAGCTAAAATTAATTAATACTTTATTAGTAACCCCCTTCTTAAGTTATAACTAAGGAAAGTCTAAAAAATTATATATTAAGTTGGTATTAGTAATATTAAAGAATTAAGTAATTTCTTATATTAAATATCTTTATAGGTTATCTCGATTAATAAATAGGCGGCATCCTTAGAACTTCTTAAATCCTACTCCTTCTAGCCTATAGTAGTATTCCTAGAACTATTAGTTAATATTAAATACTTTATAGTACTACCCTTTTATAATAAGTTATTAATATTAATAGTAGCTTTAAATAGTATAATTAGGTAAACTATAGTATCTATAGCTTACCTTTTTATAGTCTCGACTATTAATCGCTTAAACGTTTACCCCTAGGTTAATAATTAGAGGGTAAAAAGCGATAAAAGATCTATTATTCCTTTCTATATATAATATTAGCGTAATAAGACTACTATATATATAGTTATAGTTCGCCTATTTTAGTATCGCTTTCTAGGTAACTAGGTATTTATACTACTACTTACTAAAGTCTTAAAGGATAAGAATAACTTTAAGATTATATATCTAATTAATAATCAACTTAACCTCTAGATCTAGTACTTCCTAATATACTATCGGGTTTCCTAGCTAGGATAGTCTATTAGCTCGCTACACCTTTAAAGAAAGGGGGATAGTAGTTCCCCCTAGTATTTCTATATTTTATTTTACTAGTCGGCTTACTAACTATTTATTAAAAGAGTTAATTACCTAGATTATTCTTTTTATAGATAGATTTTTCTTAGGTAATCTTCTATTTTATTAATATAGTATATATATAATACTCTACTATATAGTTGGTCTATTTTATTTATATAAAGTATAACTATCTACTAATTATCTTTTAGTAGTTTTTTAAAAAATAGGTACCTATATTCTTCCCTTATTATTTAATTCCTTTAAAGGGTATTATTTAATTAGGTTATAAACTAATAGTAGTAGTTATTAAGCTTTACTAATTATTAACTAACCTCTTATAGCTATATTTCTAGGTATACCTAGCTTGTCTTCTATTATTTAATATCCGAGTTGGTATATTTATACTATAGAATCTTATAAAACCCTATCTAGCTAATTATTAGATTTATATATTCTAGGATATTTATAATATATTATTAAACTTTAGGTATATAGAAGTAGGAAAGTTTCTATTTTATTATCGCGCTATTCTAGCCTATACCTTATATACTAAACTTATATTCCTTAAGAAATACTATAATATTCGATTCTTTAAACCTTAGTATATTAGGATTATTTAGCTATAGTTGGAAGTATACCTTCTATTAAGGCGGGACTACCTTTAATAATCTATTATTCTCTAGCTCTTTATATCTTAACTCTTTTTTCCTTCTTAGTTTTAGTAATTACTTTCCTATATCCTTTAGTTTAGTATTAGAGCCAGCTTCTAATACGCCTAATTTAGGTCTCCTAGGTTTACTAAAGAAGATCTACTATAGTACTATATAATATTCTAGGTTAGCTTAGATCTATATATAAATTAAGTATTTACCTATTAAATTAAGAGGCGTGTTTTTAGTAGAGGACCTAGGTAACCTTAGGGTTTCTACTAATAGAATATCGAGATACTCCTAGGATCTAGCTATTTTTCTTATATAGATCTTTTTAATAAGTTATTAAACCTTACTTCTACTTATCCTTATTAGTCTAACTAAATAAAAATAGGAATAAATAAAAATCTTTATTAGTATATTAGATCCTTCCTATCCCTAACTTATACTTTAGGGTTTTTCCTTTCCCCCTCTTATATTCGGGTATCAATTCTTTCTATTAAACTTACTTTACTATATTATTAAGAAATTAAAAGAAAGTTAGTTAAATAATATTTTAAATACTTAGCTTATCTCTTAATAGACTATTAGAGATACTCTATATCCTTTATTAAAAATATTAGGTAGTAGTAGGTAGAAAAAGAAAAGAATATAAAAGAAAGGAAAAGTATTAATACTAAATTAGGTAGGTAGATTTAGAATTAGTATTTATAGGTATAAGTCTACAACCTATAATTAAAAGATAAATAAAGAAGAATAAGGAGATAAGTATTTAATAGAATATTAACATTTTAATTTAAAAGAGTAATAAATTCTAATTCTAATTTTCTAGTTTTAATCCTATAAGTCCCTCCTTAACTACTATTTTAATAAAGGGTCGAAGGCTAGTTATATATATCTTTTTAGAGAATTCCTCGGTTTAAACCCCTATTAAATAACTTCCTTTCTAAGAATCTAAAGAACCTTTTAGGGTATTACTAACTTACTACTAGTTTATTATCGGTTTATTATTAACTTTCTACTAGTATACTAGTAGAAAGCTAGTAGAAAAGCTGGTAGGAAAGCTAGTAGGAAAGTTAGTTATATTAGGTAAACCAGCTGCTATATAATTCTATAAAGAGGGCTAGTTATTAATATATTCTTAGAGATTAGTTCTATCTTATAGTTAATATCCTTCTTATATAGTAGTAGCTTATTAAAATCTTTCTTAGAGAAGTATACTAGGGTAGTACTAGTATAACTAAGGTATAGTAGCTTTTTATTAATAAGTCATTAGAGTTCTACTTTAAAGTCTTTCTTTCTAGATTCTTCTTTCTAATCCTAAATTAACTTATTTATTTTATAAATATTATAATAGGGTGAAATAAAAAAAGAATAATTAAAAAAGATACCTTTTTTACTTAGCTATAACTTAGTCTATTTTAACGCTATAAGAAAAAGAAAATAAGAATTTAAAGAGAAAAACTATAACATTATTTTAGTAATTAGTAATCCTGATTAATAAGCATATTGGACGCTAGATTTATTACTAAATATAGAGGAAAAAAAAGCTAAACTTTACCTAAAGACTTGCTAAGAATATAAATATCTTTTTTTTTCTTTTTTAGTATATAATAATATAGTATAAAATAAAGATTATAACGGCGTTTATTTAAAAATCGTTTAACTAAATAAAAAGTTATTAAAGTTATAAATATTAGCCTATATAATTATTAGTCTAAAAATAAGAAATAGATTAATAAAATTAAAGCTTATTAAATAATATTATTAATTTTAAAATTTTAACTTTAAACATCTAAAGTTCGAAATTTAATTCTCGAATTTCTAATTAATATATATCTTTTTTTAAAAGCTAGTATTTATACTACTTACTTTTTATCTATATTATTTTTATATTAATATAGAGTAAATTATATCTATTTTAATTCTCTAGTTTTAAAAATTTATTAACTATTTTATTAATATAACTATAGGCTTTAAAAGATTATAAAAATTTAAAGTTTAATATATCTTAATTAAAAGGTAGAAGTAGGACTAATAAAGTAATTAAATTATACTTCTAGCTTTAATAATATAACTTATATAAAAATAAAAATAAATTATATAGTAAAGCCTAATATATAATAAGATAAAAAATCTATTACTTTTATATCTTTTTTTTAAATATATTCCTATATAAAATCATTAATATATATATTTAATTATATATTTATAAGATAAAGGCTAATACTACTATATAATATAAGTTTTATTAGAATAACTTAAGATTATATAGAGAAAATACTATAAAAACCTAGTTTAATATAGAGAAAATTGGATTTTATTTATAACTAGCTTAGAGTTTTAATTTCAAATTTTTCTATAATATTTAGTTAACTTAAAACTATATATTAAATATTAAAAATAAAAGATATTTATATTAAAAAAAATAATTAAAACTTTATAAAGATTTTTATATAATATTATATAAAAAGTAGAATATAATACCTTAAAAAGCTATAGATAATAGTATAATATTTCTATCTAAGGATTATAATAATATTAAAATAGCTAAGGGATTATATACTAAATATTAAATAATAATTAATAATATATTAAAGCTTATTTATAGATAGAAGAGTAGAAAAATTTATATCTTTAATAACTTTTTATTTAGTTAAACGATTTTTAAATAAACGCCATTATAATCTTTATTTTATACTCTATTATTATATACTATAAAAGAAAAAAAAAAGATACTTACGTTCTTAGCAAGTCTTTAGGTAAAGTTTAGCTTTTTTTTTCCTCTATATTTAGTAATAAATCTAGCGTCGAATATACTGATTAATCAGGATTACTAATTACTAAAATAATCCTCTAGTTTTTTTCTTTAAAATTCTTATTTTCGTTTTCTTATAGCGTTAAAATAGACTAAGTTATAGCTAAGTAAAAAAGGTATCTTTTTTAATTATTCTTTTTTTATTTCACCCTACTATAATATTACTATCCCTTACCCTATTAGTATAGGCGCCTATTATAGTTATTTAGCCTTTAAAGCGGTTAAGCGTTTTACTCTAGATATAGCTAGATTTCTATAGAATAGGATAGATAAGGTAGTCTAAAATATAGCCTATAGTATTAATAAATACGCTAAATTTAATAATATATAGTATACTATTTAATAAGGTAAGAAGGAGGACTAGAGGTAATAGTAGCTTTAAAGGAGGTATTAGCTATAATAGATCTATAGGAGAAGCGATTATTATAGGTTATAAGTAGAGAATAGCTACTATAGAGTAAGAGCTTTAAAAGGGAGCTCTATAATAAATTTTCTAGAGAAGGTTACTAATAAATAGATAGAAAGAATAAGGGAGATAGAGGGCTTAAAGAAATAAATAAACTATAAAGATAAAGGTAGTAGTAGAGAATATAGGCTATAGAAGTAGTCTTTTTAAAAGTTCTTATTTATATAGTATTAGATTAATTTACTTAAATATATACTTATATAATTAAGGTACCTAAAGGGTTTATATATAATAAGTAGGAAAGATTAGTAACTATATATTACTTCCGCCTAAAGAGATAAAGATACTAAATAAATAGTATTATATTATCTAAAGATAATGCGGCCTTTATATATTATAATCTTACTAATCTAGATTATAAATTTACTTATATAATTATATAAGCTTATTTTTAATTTTATAATAATTTTTTATAATATTTTATAGAGTTACTAATTAAGCTTATTATAGAAACCTTATTAAATAATCTATAATTAGTAAAAATTATAGCTAAAAATATAAATATAGAAATAAGTAATCTATAGGCAAAGTTTTACTTTTTTTATTCTCTATATTTAGTAATTTACCTTTGTTTAAATATACTAACTAATCAAGATTACTAATTATAGAATTAAACTCCTTACTTTTCTCTTTTATAATCTGGCTTTCTTTTTATTATAGCATTAAAATTGGCTGAGTTATAGCCTTTTAAAAAGGGTATCTTTTTTGATTAGTCGTTTTTTATGTCACCCTACTGTATTTCCAAGCAAGTACTACGCACAACCCCTAAGCTAAGCTAAGCTGGAGCTTTCTTTAATATAATTTTCACCAGGCTCAACACCCTCTCCTTCAAGCTCTGAATTGCTCCATGTATTGCTGCTCCTGTCACTTACTCTACTGGACTCTCTGTAAGTTACACTACCATCCCCATCGTCAATTTGAGCAATTTCACTGGGAGTAACTGCTTCATATTGGCCGTCTCCTCCATAACTCGCCAATGCTATGTGACCTGTGCCACTGCCTGTACGATTCACGTCCATGAGCTTAAGGTACGTGCTCTTGAGCATATTGGCTCTTTCAGCGCCATTGAGATGCTCCCCACCTCCAGGTCCGTCAAAATAGGGGTTGTCTCTGGTCATAGTGGACACGTAACCCAGGATGTCAGGCACATGAACATTGCGTTTCAAAAGCAAACCGAAGATGCCAAAGCCAAGGGTGATGATAGATAAGACCATTGTAATGCCAATCCATTCTCGGTGGGCGCGCCATACCTGAACCTTTTGGATCATGGATGCTTCTGCTCGCGCAGGCCAGTAGCCGCTTTCACGGCAGCTATAGTTGTTCCCGAAGTCGCATGAGGCTGCGGCGGCCGTCTGGTTATAGATAGAGCTTCCTGCGACGGCGATTTTCCACAGTGTCGTTAGCAGGACTGATAGACGAGATGAAAGTTGCTCATCTGCCAAAGTGGCGTATTCATGACCATCCCCGTTACCCTGCAATCTCGGTTGACCGGTTAAAATGTACCATTCTGATGCCGTGCGCTGGAATACTCTCACTGTTCCGGATGCCCAGAGTAAATGACCCAAAAGATTCGGAAGAGCCGTGCCTCCAACAATAATCCCAGCTGCCTGCTGATCGTTGAATGGTGTCGTGTCTATGGAGACGTTGACTCTTTGGGATGTTCGCATACGACCTACGTAACACGGCAGATGACCTTCACAATACACTTCCGCTTCCACTCTCGGCATCTTCATTGCGCATTCATAGGTGAAGAATGTCAATTGGGATGGGTGTTCGCCGTATGTTTTGGCGGCGTACTTGAGCACTTTTTTATGGGCAGTGATGCTGACGTCCAACTCTTGGATCGACACTCCAAGCAGGAAATTATTGAAGCCCATATGATGGTATTCTCCCTCGCCTAGAAAAAATAGTGGTGTTTCAGTGCTGTTGCTCGACGGTTTGCTTGTGTTGAATCCAACATACACAGGGCCAAGATTGTGAATAAGTTCCGAATACGAGGTAGTCGAGAACTTTCTAGAGCAATCTAATTCGAGGTAGGTCGCTTCAATTGAGAATCGCATTGTTGTTTCATTAGCTTGGGTGGGTAGATCTAGCATTGTTCCAACCAAACTAGAGTATGTCGTATCTCTGGCGGGGGACACTTCCGTCCATTGATCCGTTGGCTTGTTGGGTGAATGGGCTTCTAGGCTCCCCAAAACGGGTATTTTCACATTACCCCAGTTGTCTAACGAAGAGTTTCGTGTCACATCGGATTGGAGTAAGCACGCTGCGTAAATGCTTTCCGGCTGATGCGAATTCGAAATAGTGGAACTCGAATCATAAGCGTTTCCGGACCAGTAGGTGTCATTGTAGTATGTGACAGTAGTAGATGACTCTATATTTGTTTCTGTTCTCGAAAGAACTCGAAGCGAACTCTGACCGCCAAGGGGGGAGAGCATCCACAGAAGCGGTACTACCAAAGTGTAAAAACTCCTTGCACGGACAAGAAACGATTTTTCCATGGCCAAGAATAGCGTGTGACTACCAACCAACTGTTCAAGAACCTAGGAGGACTGTTCAGCTTAGTATGTTAAGAATTCGTGGATATCATACTCCAAGTCCGACGCCTCTTGAAGCCTTCCAAAGTGCGAAATATTTTATAAATCGACCTATAACTCCACCAAAGACTATGGGGAATAGGGTTGGCCCCAGGCTTTGTAAAGTTTGTATTGTTCTCCCGGGCTCAATCGCCTGCTGGCCGTCAATAATAATTGCAGCGCAGGATAAAGCTGAAGCACTGTTAGTTAAAAAATAAGGCGACTGTGATGTATGAATTACCTAAAAAGAGTATAGGCAATACTGTTAGAATCAAGTCCCAAATCCACTCCAGTATCCGCATCCAACGAGGATGATGCGGCTCAGGCAAATCCTTTCCCTCATGCCCTGTTTGGTGGATATTAGTGCTCATGGTCTCCAGTTGCTTCTGTAGTAACGGTGGGAATTGCGAAAGGACAAGGCTGAGACGGGGGCACATACTATATACTATATAATGCTGCCAAGATCCGCTTGTTCTTAATATTCGAGCGTAAATTCACAGCCTTGTGAGGCTATGCAAGCTTCTTTCTACCTGATTTGTTGAAAATATATTATGTGGCCGCCTTGCAGGAAGGCTGAAAAGCAATGGAGAGCCTTAGTAGGCGTTATCGATGTAGGTGGGGTCACCCCTCTAGAGGCCAGTTATACATACATACTACAGGCTCGGGACTAGATAGCGATATTGCCACTATAAATAAGTTTCAAGGTGAAGTTGTCCTGGAGCGTCTCGGAACAACCCAGCAGCAAGTGCTGATCGCGCGACAACCCTACGTTAAGCAGAACCGCTCGCCGCTCTGTTCGCTGGCAGTCAGCCTTGTCAAGCTGTGCCGGTGCACAGTTGAAATCAAAAGTCACGGATAGTAGTATATTTCGTACGACTCACCAATTGTCGTGCTTCGAGTCTACGATATATGCGCAGACGGAATGACGCAATGGTAAATGTAGCGATGATGAAAAGCGCACCATTGCATTGAAGTCATATAAATTTTACTATTTAAGTCTACTTTCACGTACGACCATTGAATGCTAAATACTGAATACTAAATGCAGTGCTTCCCGTCCCAAGTATACTTAAGCAGCATATCGGTAGATTAGAAGTTAAATAGGTAACCACTACTAATTCCCTACTATCGTATATTTTTATTCTTTTTTTTTTACCTCTATATAAGATAGTACTAGTAATATTAACTTAAAATATAAAGAATATAATTTTTATTATTATTAGATATTCTAGCTATTATACCTAGGTATATTATATATAGCTCTTCTTTATATATTTCTAGTTTAGTCCTTTAAAAAACTTAATTCTAATATTAAAATCTTAGTTTTTTATTTCTAGAATAATTAAAGCTTTAGTCTTTTATTCTTTCTATAAAACTAGATCTTTAGAAACTCTAGTTTCTTTATATAAAATTTCTACCTAACTCTCTATCTATAGAATTAACTCTTATATTCTACTTTACTTATTTACTTCTATAGTTATAAATTTAGCGTTTTTTAAATATAGAAAGGTTCTTTTTATAATAGGGTCTTATAATAGAGACTTAGTATTATAATAATCCTAGTCTAAATAGGTTAGTAGGATTAGTAAGGAAGCTACTTATAAACTACGCTAACCCTATACTTAAAGGAAGTTAAGTATTATTTATAATCCTACTCTATAATATACTCTTTACTATCCTTTTACTATTAATCCTAGTATAAAATATACTCTATTACCTAAAACTAGACCTTATATAATAATACTTCTAGTATATATAAGGTCTAGTTTTAGATAATAAAATATACTTTATATTAGAAATAATAGTAAAAGGATAGTAGAAAAGTATATTATAGAATAGGATTATAAATAATACTTAACTTCCTTTAAATATAGGGTTAGCGTAGCTTATAAGTAGCTTCCTTACTAATCCTACTAACCTACTTAGGCTAGGATTATTATAATACTAAGTCTCTATCGCGAGATCCTATTATAGAACCTCCCCCTCTAGGCTATAGTCCCTTATAGTATATTATCTAAAGTATACTATCCTATAGAAAATATTATCTTATTTATAGTATACTTATTATTTATTTCGAATACGCCGTATAAGTACGCTAGTTATTAAGTAAAGGTAAATAGTATAGCCTAGTAATATAGTTAGCCTCTTCTTATTATAATAGCTATAACCTTAGTAACTAGCCTAAAGAAGAAGACTATATAAAGCTCTATACTTATACTATATATTCTTATTATAGATTACTTATAATACTATTATACTTCTATAGTATATTTTAAACTTCTCTATATTTAATATAGTTTATTACCTAGTCCCTAAATATATTAAGAAGACTACCTTATACTAGTCTAATCTATTTATATTCTCTACTATTAATAAATAAAAGGACTAAGTTACTATAATTATAATATATATATAATATATATAAAGGCTAGTTACCCTAGAAGATAACTACGCTAAAGACCTTAACTACTATTATATATATTATATATAAGGAAACTAGGGTAGATATACTTTAGTAAGTCTTCTTATAGTTCTTATTACTTACGATTTAGCTAATATTTATAAGTACTAACTACTATAAATAGTCGCTTAAATCGTTTATACTACCTTTAAGGCCTCTACTATAATATAATAAGTATAGTCGCTACTATAATAGAGTATAAGACTAATATAGATATTTTAACTTAAGGCTTATAATTTATTTATACCTAGCGCTAATTTAATTTAGAGTTAGTAGATTACTAGCGTATAGCGGCGCGTATTAGCACGCCTATAGGTATAGTAACCTAGGTACTAACTACTAGCCTATAGTACCTAGGTTTTATTTTAGCTAAATAGCGCTAGTTAGTTATAGAGTAGTACTAGCTTATAGTAGCTTAAAACTATATTACTAACGTACTTAAGGCCCTTATACCTCTAGCTATAGCTATTATATATTTACTCCTCTTTTATAAGTTAGGCGTATACTAATATCTTCTAGGCTACGTATTTTAGCTAGAGTACTAATAATAATAATAATAATAATAA
>Ga0247757_10001979_pt1 | contig 11705 bp, 13 predicted proteins | sample UWRJL126311R4_FD_180929 | JGI IMG/M metagenome (GOLD analysis project Ga0247757, IMG submission 180929) | Plant litter microbial communities from Arlington Agricultural Research Station in Wisconsin, United States - UWRJ-L126-311R-4 | ecosystem: Environmental > Terrestrial > Plant litter >...
TGTAGTGCGTTTCGCCACCCACTTCATTCGCTCGTTAATGCTGAACTCTGTGAGCTTCTGACCGCGTAACGCCTGGACAGGAATGCCGGTGACATCAACTATCTCTTGCTCCAACGAGACCTTGCAGCCTATAAGTCGCCCGTTTTTCGAGAAGAACTCGACGTTGGCAGGCGCCAGCAGCTCTTGCAGCGTCCAGCCTCGCGTAAACCATCGGCTGCACTGGAAAGTTTGTACCGATGATCTGCGAAAGGCCTGGGCATCAAAGACCTCATCTGGCACAAAAACATCTGATAAGTACACATAGCACTTGACGGCGCGCTGGTACCAGCGGAACATAGAGTTGATCGCCGTGCTCAGCTCGATGCTGTTAGACTTGTCGATACAGCAGGTGTCGACCCAGAAGTATTCGAGGCGGTCTGCTGCAGCTCGTTCGCCACAGAAGCGGATCTTAGCATATCCGTCCTTATTCGCGCCTGTTCCCGCCAACAGCTCACTATATTCGACTTCCTGGCTCTCCGTCCAGGTGTGCGAGAGGATCGCGTACAGAGGAGCGAGGTCATCATTGAAAGAAGTTAGCTCGAAGCCGCCATCCGGGAGGCACTTGAGAAGGCGCATGGCGACCCCACATACTCTCGCGGGAGAAAGCTTGCGGGCTTAATCGTAGTAGAGACAAGCGGAGAGATGAAAAGGCGCGGAGCAGCGGGCGATGTCTTTCGAAGTAATGCGTGTGCCGTAAGGCACAATTAACAGGCTGAGGGCTGGCTATTCGCACATGCAGGTAATCATTGCCCACGTGATTCTGCATGATTGGGGATACCTGGCTCTCTGAATGCTGTTAGAATCTCAGAGTAATATATAACCAGTTAGATAATGTATTTTTTAGGATTTTCTTAAGGTTTTTTGGTCCCCAAATTACCAGATTTCTAGAACTACTTGATAAAATTCCGTTAGAGCCTAAAAGGAGCTATAAATGGATATAAAAACCTACATATAGAATCTTAGAATTTATTACCTAGGCTTTGTTAAGGTTGCAGGGGGCTGATGTTCTTGATTTTAGTGAGTTTTGCAGTGTCCGGATGACTAGGGTGTCCGGATGAGTGGTGCAACACGTCAACTGCAAGGCTGATGGAAGCCAGTAAGTGTTGTCAAGGGACTCTATACAAGCAGATCATTTCACCAGACCTGTCAAGTGGCAGGACGAACCAGGCTGTAAGCCTGTTTTACAGTGATGCTCATTTTCGGCTATAGCATCAGTGATTTCGACTAGCCAGGAAGGTCACGACATGATGGTAATTTTATATCACAAGTGCGGTATGTGTTCCTAAGAAAGTACTTATAGTAAATCAACACGCCTTTTTTTGGTTGGTCTGCAAAAGGTGCTTTGCATGGTTCTTACTTCTGGTTTTGTGATACCCAATGAGGTGACCTAGAAAACACCATAGTAATCCACCCCAAAACTTGTTGGCGGGCGCCAACAGCTCTTGCAGCCTCCAGCCTCGCGTAAACCATCGGGGTACCCCGAACCCATTATCAAGGGTTGACTAGCCTCATTTTCGGACCACAGAGTCTGCAGTGACTCAGCTCTGTAACCGCTATGCCAGCAAAACTTTCCTTTCGTCCACAGCCAAGACCGTTCAAGTAATCAAATATGTGTATTCAGTAACTGGTAATAATCCTTATTGGCTGAATAAATTCACAAACGAGACTTTCATCTCAAGTACACTAAATAGATCTCAAAGACAGCAGTGTTTCCCCTGCCGTGCGATAACTCGAAGATCGTAATAATCCTTATAATCTTGATGACTTTCGTCAATAGCACAGTCCTGCTTCAGTCTCTTCCGAAGCAAGATGAACCATATAGCTCGGCCTTTCAATTACGCCTGGGCTAAATAGAGCTGCACTCGCTCCGGGCTATACTTAGCACGCAAAGCTGAAGGGCCCGAGCAGCTTCGATTCTAATGCGCCGTTAGGCTGTCGACTCTCGCATTCTGCTTTTCATCTTTTCTTCTCGTTCTCTTTCTTTAGGAAGTCGCATGACCTGATTTGACAAAGGCCGGACATTTTGGGCGACCCCTTCGCAGATTTTGGGTTGCTTCCCCAACCCAACCCCTACCCATTGTTTGTGCGACCCAACCCCAACTATAACCCAAAGTCCGTGCGACCCCAACCTAACCCCTACCTACTACTAAGTACCCCGAACCCATAGTGTTTTCTGATTCAAATAAGGGGTATCATAATATTAAAACTAAGAACCATGCAAAGTACCCTTTGCAGACCAACCAAAAGGCGTTAAAAAGATAACTAGTAGCACTTCATTCGCAAATCAACAATCGATGAAGCAACGAATCACGCGGCCTAAGCGAATGTAGCCACAGCGGAGTAGTACGCATAGATCATAAGACGCCTGATTTCCTCCTCATCCCAACGAAGTCAACATGATACAACAGCTCCTTTACAAGAGGTGAGGGCGTGGACGGCTGCCTCTCTGAGAACCATAGTTCTCTTAGAGAGTTGAGCCTGCTGCCTGCGCCCTTCTCTACATAAAAGCCAGCTTCTGTACTGTACCCTGAACCCATTTGCCAGCCTAGATCCACTTTCCACTACGGTGTACTTTTCCCAAAGTACTTTCCTTTCCTACTGCCACAATTACTGCCAAGGAAGCTTCTATCTCAAAATGCCGAAGAGACACGATGATAACGCCTTTCCCTGGGCTTCGTTGCCTGCAGATATCCGTCTCCTGGTTCTCGAGGAAATCTCACGCCAGAAATATCGCGGCTGGGCTCTGTGCGCAGCTGTCTGCAAAGAATGGCAGGCCATTATTGAACCAAAGAATTTCTACCAACTAGCATTGCAGGTATCGTGTCTGGAGGGACTCGAATACCTCGTTATCCGACAAAGGCCTCTTGTCCAGTATATCTGTCTCAATATCGAGCTTCCCCGATACGCCTGCCCCACTTGTCAGCGAAACGCCACCATGTCCAATCGTAGCTCTACTATCTTTAGGAAGGCTATCCTAAGGCTCTTTTCTATACTGAATACGTGGCAGCCTACAGGTCGGCTGATACTCGAGCTGAATGCATCTTCACCGAGTGACTCAGAACATTGGTTCAAAAACTATTGTTTTGGACCTGGACATGAAGATACTGGAGACTGGACACAGCAGGAGAAAGCTATCAGATGGCATGACCCAAAGCACGGCTGGGTTGATGGTCAGCAGGTTAAGGCTCCCGATGCGCCCGCTATATTGCGGCTCTTCTCTCCACTCTGCTTGAACGTCCCCCAAACTCTCCCTGTAGTTCATGCCGTTACAGGCTTCTGGATACGCCGACAACTTCGCCATGAGCTTTTCCCGGAAGTACTAAAGGCCTTATGGGAGAAACTTCCTCGGCTAGAAAGTATAGTCTACGAGCTATGGCGTGTCCGGCGACACTACTGCCAGATTGCATGTGCATATGGTATGTTCAACCCTATATTAAACACCTATTTAATTTCCTTCTGATCTCTTGATAGAACTAGCCTCTTTAGTCCAGGATACTCTTCCAAAACACGTCAAAAGAGTATCTATCTTTAAGGACTTCAATAGCCAACTTGTAATGGCACTAAATAACGCTACGCCGTATTTAGGCCGATATACAGAAACTACCTCAGCTGTAGATCTCGCGCTAGCCAAAGCGTTTGCTATCAAAAGTCATAATTTGGAGCGTCTTTCTATTTCATACATGATCGACGCCCAGCAGTTTTTCACCTCATGCCAGCAGCTGTCTTGTAACTGGAATCTCCTGCAGTCGTTGACACTCACATCATCCACACTAGCTCGGACAGCTCCTCGTCGAAATGTGTATACACTGTTGCGAAATGCTAGTTTGACTGCGCTGAATATGCCGCAGCTCAAAAGCATGGTGCTCTGGAACAGTGAACAGGGACAAGCATGTGCGGTAATTTATCAGCGACATACTGCAAATGGAACGGCTATACTTACATGGCGTGGTACATGGGATCTTGAGCTCAGCCATGATGTTGTTGAGTCCTGGAAGAAGGTTGCCCCTGGCTCCTGCTACCTACGGGTTGAGAAAGAAGCATTACGGGACGTTGATATCAGGTCCCATGGCGATGCAATTTATCATCTGCGCTTGCCAGATGGAGTTATTGATCCAGCATCACTATGTCAAATACGCCAGGAGGGAATGATGCAAAGAATGGCTTAATCAGTGCATTTGTACAGGTTTGTACCACAAGTGAGGTATATGTTCCTAAGAAGGCAAAGTATAGAATTTCACACCAAAACTTACAAATAACCATCATGCTGGGAGCTGCACGTTGAGTGCAATTCAAGGTACCTGTGATTCATCTCGCCACATTGTATCCCATGACATTGTGGGGGATGTTAGTTGGGATCCCAATTCCTGGTCAATGAACCTTATGCAGCGACCTATCAATATCAGCTGCCCAGTGGCAAATATGATTGAAGAACATGGTGAATGGAAAATTAAAATATTGACATTTGAACTGTCTGACTAATACCGATGGTAACTCGGATTACACATACAGTAATCCTACCATAAACTAATTTAAACCGGGACTCCTGTGAAACCTATCTTGAGTTCTGGCCGAGCACCGTCGACTGTTTCTGAATGGAATTGGTTTCTCCACCACTCTTCGTCCTGCTTTGCTTGCAGATAAGCGCTACGAGCGTCCATACTCATTGATTGGACATCTTCTTCTTCGAGATTAGGTAGTCCATTAGTCCCAACATCAAGGAAGTCTGCATCTGGACCTGGTAACCCTAGGCTGGCATACGGTGGTTTTTGGACATACGTGTCGACAACCAAGAAGTTTTTGCGGACAAGTGGCGGTACATCGCTCGCACTCACTGGAACTTCCTCCCATTTTGCATGTGTTGGTTGGGTGGTCTTGGGGTAACACATGAGATTGGTATGGGGGTCATAAATGCCTTCGAAATTGGCCTTGCGTATAGCGGAGAGTTTTGTATTGAAACGGCTTGCATAGCTGGTTAGTAAAGGCTATGTGGAGGTCCGTTCTTCTCACCTAGCAGACCTAGCATGCTCAAATTGCCAATTGGCGGATGTTATGTTGACTTTCCGCTTTCCGGGTACTGGCTTGCCGTTTGCAGTGGGGACGCTCGGTACTCCTGTATGATAGACGCTGCTGGCTCCGTGCCAGGCAACGTATTGATTTTTGTTATACGGCTCGCCAGGCGGTGGCAACTTGTCGTTCGGGTCAGCTATCTCGCCTTCGTTGTCACCCTTCTCTCGCGCGGCGGTCACATAGTAATCGTCAATTATCCGCTTGCCACCTATGATGATTCGAGCACCAAATTCTCTAAACACTGATCGTGCTGTAACAACGCCAATGGCGCGACCTTTGTAGGAATGGGGTATGATGTCTCGCTCGATCAGATCTCGCTTTTCAGAATCGTCGATGATGATCTTGTGGAGTTGCATGTGCTTGGTGAAGAAAAGATAACTGTCACGGAATCCGCAACATCGCGCCGGCTCCGTCGACAGCATATAGAGCCTGTCACCCCGACCAGTGATGGTGAATACGCGCACACGATAGTCTCTACCACCCTGGAGATTGCCTAGTTTGTCGACTTTCTTTTCACCCTCTGGATCCTCGGGTAAGTCAACCTCATCATTGACTACATCCATCATGTTGCCCTCTTTGTCGATGGCGACTCGGGTCGGCTGGACGGGGCCGCCTCTTGGACGCCCACGAAAACCTCCACCAGCCGGACGGCCGCGCTTGCGCTTTACAGGAGTACCGGACTGGGAGACATCATCTGCAGCTGCATTCCAGTCTGGCGGCCTGTTCTTAGGTGGACGGCCGAGGCGCTTCTTACGCGGCACAGAGACAACGGGCGTAGCGGACCGCTCCGAGGGTGCCTTCTCTTCTTCATCTTCTTCTTCAGACTCTTGAACGGGTGATGCAGCGTCTTCTTCTTCAGCGGGGGTCGCAGGGCGCGATTCGGGGGCGTCAATCATGTCGTCGTCCTCGTCGTGTTGCGGCGTCGCGCTGAGGGCGGGCGTGTTGCGACGAGCAGCAGCTCGTGAAGGTCGCCCACGGGCCATTGCAAAGGTAGTGGAGCGCTTGGCTTCCTCGTCACTTCAAGTGGCCACTTGCAGTTTCTTTCACATGCGCGCACGTCTGGCTGCTGGGGGTTGGTTGCGGGCAGTATTGGAAACGCATTCCAGTGCCTGTCGAGCAGCCGTTCAACACTGCACGGCGCGTCGCGCGCACGGACCATCTCCCCTGCATGTTTGCTTGGCCCGTCCTCATTCCTCCACCAACGCTCCATCGCCAGTATGCCAAGAGGTACCACTGTCAAAAACGCTTCAATTTGCAGGCATGGATGACGATGGGGACTGGCCCAGATAGCAAGACTGCAGGCTAGAATGACAGACGCCCAACGCGAGGCAGTTGCGATGAGCCTTCCTTGGGTTGCCATATCTCTCTTCTGGTCTATACTCTCATGGTTCTTTCCTTGGTCTACAAGGTGCCTGCAGTAGCTACCCCCTGTGTGTAGCTTCGCGGTGCTACAGGAGTCATATCCGTTCTCCTTTACTGCTATTTCACCCACACCTACACAGTGAAGCATGAGTCTCCAGCGCCTCGCCCTCCGGACGAAGAAGAGCCTTTCTGGGCTGTATTCTTCCCACAAGGACACAGCTCAAGCCTCTCCTGTGTAGGAGCCTTGGAAATGATGCCAATTTATCATGCTAACAGGAGCAGCTCAGTGGAAGCAATCGACAGTGACCCCAGAACACCGCCAAAGACCCCACATCCCACCTACAATGAGTTTGGCCACATTCAAGGCGACGACGATAATTCTCCTATCAAGGATAGCCCTTCCAGACGTAAACGCATTCTCGGATCCTTACGAAGCATGAGTTCTCTTCGCAGCTTGCGCTCGGCCCATGGTACCTTAAAGAAGCAGGCTGATGCCCCTACTGACCCGGAGATTCCGCATACACCGGTCAAAGAGATGCCGTCCCTTGCTTTAAACTTTGAGGTTTCCCCGCCCGACCAACCTATGTTTGCTCCAGCTACGCGGAAGCTTTCTGCCGCTTCTGATATCAAGATCCATCATTCGTCCCCAATCACCGTACCCCTTACAAGTAGGAATGATCACCCTATGACTCACCGCACACCATTTCCAACGGATTTTGCAGTTGAGACCGTTCCAAAGTCCCCGACCCCACTTCAGACAATGTCTGTTCATGAAGTGATCATCAGCAAAGCTGAAGAAAACAGCAGCCCTCCCGCATTTGATGTTACCGTGGCGGTGGACCCGATGCCGACACCAATGCCAGGGACGAATCTGCCGCTTGAGGACATTGTCGCTCCGGAGATTATGGTTACATCTCCTTCGTGCCTCAGCTCGACTGCAACAGCTACTTCGATATTGCTGCCGTGGCAGATGAGAAAACCACAGCTGCCACGACTTATCCAGGCGAGGCCATCTCGAAGTACCACAATTCTCCTTCATCCATGAGTGTGGATAACACCGGTGACTACGATGATCACCTTACTTATGTCGTGTGGGACGATCCCGACATTGCTAATGAAGACAAACTTGAGGAATGCGGCAGCAAGCAGGTTTGGAGTCGCTCAACTGGCCTCTACGATGGTACTGGCTACGGTGGTGGAACTGAGACGTCAGACTCATATCATTCAACTAATAGTATTGGCGACACAACAACCGATGTCTTCGATACGGTCACGTCAATGAAGGAAGGGAGTGAAGTCCAATCTACGGCGGTCTCTGGTCTGCCAGATAAAAACCAGCTGTCAAATAACCAAAAGCCGTCTACGGATGATACAGTGGCCCTACAAGACATCATTCGCGCATATGCAGGTCAAATGTACCATGAAACGATGGGCGACGAACTGGATCGTCTCTCGGATGAAGTATCAGTCAATACGGACGTACTGTATGCCGAAGAGAGCGCAACTCGTGAGATGATAGCCGACGTGAATCTTTCGTATAGGGTCATGAATAGAAGTTTGGGAGGCTAGGTGGATTCGGTGTAGGATTGGAATGTTGCTAAACGTTCCGGTTTGCGTTCATTGAGCACGGTGAAGGGGAACGAGTCTGAGAATGCTTGAATGCTTGGATGGCGGTCGCATATTTTTTTCATTGCACATGAGCTATTGTATGCATAAGAATCCACCACCTCACGACGTCGTCGCATGTTTTACCATCAATGCATGTACACACAAAGGATCAGGTGCACTGTGAAGGAGCATTCATATCGTTCTCAGTAGTTTGAAACCTCGCTGCAGGCCTGGGCTATCAGCATATGCATGACGCATCCATAATATCCATCTGCCCCTGGGTGGTCTGGCAGACCAGAAAGTCAGGCCATCGGCGGAGGCCGCGTGACTTTGCGAAGCGAATAGCAACTGCGACCCGCCAAGCAACTGCGGAACTCGTACGATGTCCCGCACAAAGTGGACTCTGCCGCCAGGAGCAAAATTCTAGTCCAGTGGATGCATCAGACCATGGGTGCATCGATGGTTTTCGCTAGTACGACGAGATGTCGATATATACTCTTTAGGCGGCAGACGGGTTGACGCTCTAGATACAGAAACTCAACGACAATTCTCTGCCCACGCTACGAATCACAATGAATTCGCAGGAAGGTAGTGAAGGTGCCACGGTGATTCTCGGTGCGGGAATTATAGGTCTTTCTACAGCATACTACCTCTCACGGTCGGATAACGCAAAATTCGAGCACGTTCATCTTGTCGACTCGAGCCCGGAGCTCTTCCATTGTGCATCTGGCTTTGCTGGTGGCTTTCTAGCTGCTGACTGTACGCTCCCTTAACCCCCCGGAATATCAAATTATCCACACTACTGCTAACCACTTTGGCCTTTGCCTAGGGTTTGCACCGTCAAGCGCCTCTATTGGTGCTCTCTCATTCAAGCTTCATAAAGGCCTTGCTGAAGCGCATGATGGTGCAAACAAGTGGGGGTTCTCGCTCAGCACTGCCATGTCCTTGAGCCGTGACAGCGAGTCTGCCGTTGGCGGGAGCGGAGAAGACTGGTTGGTTGATGGGACGAGCCGGGCTCAAGCAACCAAGAGCGAAAAATCCGTGGCAGCTAATGCACCAGTGTGGCTGAAGAGCAAAGATGGTTTGGAAGTTATCAGTCAGAAAGGCACTGTGGCACAAATGTGAGTTTCTCGGATTGACAACAAAAAGCACTTTGCTGACAAGCCCGCAGTGATCCGCTGAGGTTTTGTCGGTGGCTTCTCGACAGATGCCTGGAGAAGGGCGTGAAGCTGCATCAACCCGCCAGGGCTGTCTCAGTTCTCACAGACGAGGCCAATCAGCTCAATGGTATAAAGATCAGCCAAAACGGAGAAGAGATGGAACGTAGGCGATGCGTCCTGATCACTCTAAAAGACCAATGGCTGACCAGTGGCAGTGCCATGTACTCAACTGGTTATTACTTCAGGGGCCTGGTCACCTCGCGTCTTTGCTACCCTCTTCCCCAAGTCCACGGTTCGAATACCCATTTCTGCCCTTGGAGGTCACTCACTGCTCATTCGTAACCCCTTTCATAATCCAAAGCAGGCAGACCCCGAGGTGTGTCACGCCGTTTTTGCAGCGGATGAGATTGGGTTTTCGCCGGAGTGGTTTTCGAGAATAGGAGGGGAGCTCTATCTTGCAGGTTTGAACAGCACCACGATCCCATTGCCTGAAATTTCCACAAACGTCAAGCTTAATCCGGAGGCAGTCGAACAGATGAAGAAATGTGGGGCGGAGATGATTGGTGCAGTTGACGGAAAGCCGATGGAAGTCTTGAGAGAAGCATTGGTTAGTGGAAACTATACCCAAGCACGAAAACAGTGTTTAACAGCAGTTCCAGTGCTTTCGGCCTGTTACAGGGAGTGGGCGGCCCCTCGTCTGCCGCATCCCAGACAACAGACTCGGCGACAACCTTAAGACACAGAAAGCTGTGAATGGAGGTGTATTTCTTGCAGCTGGTCATGGCGCTTGGGGGATTTGCCTGGCACCAGGTACTGGGCTTGTTATGTCAGAGCTAGTCAAGGGTCGTCAGACATCGGCCAATATCTCTGCTCTGGTATTACCTTCTTAGCGGTCAAGGCCAGAGTACTCTCGCACCACGACAGCACGCCGCCAAGGCAACAGGCATATTTTACATAGAAACGACGATATGCATTATTCTGTAGTAGATGTAATTAGAGTCAGGCAGCAATGCGTTCCATCATTACCGTGGCCCACTTGGGTGAAAATTGTGCAATATCCCCCAGAGTCTTGAGAACCGGACAGGGAGCATACAGAAGCGGCCACTGCGTAAAAATGTGGATCTCTACCGGGAGGCTCGCTTGTTCAATGGTCTACTGATGATGGTTGGGCTCACATGAACGGTGAACCCTCTCGCTCCAGCCAGCTCAGTGACATTCAACATCATCGTGACGTCATATGAGATCGGGGATCTCTCACACAATTATGAAGTATATATGAAACTACCTCTACCAAATCTACCATATAACCGAGAACAAAAACTCCATTTCTACACACTCCTGTTCTAGCTTTGAAGCTCGCACGAAACCATCGCTATGCCTCGCAACGGTGACGGATCATCCGACAATGGCCCCATTGAGGCCGGCGACAACCTCATCCACGGTGCCGGCGGCGATGTAAGTTTGACTTTTGCTATACGGTTTGGAAGTGGGAGTGTCGTGTGTCACCGATTCGATTCCACCTGGAAGGTCTGTCGCGAACTGGCAAAGCCCGAGGCCAAGTGAGAAAAGACTCAGTATGAAGTTTGCGGACATACCAAAGCAAAAGTTCATGGAGGAGGCTCGACTGGCTGGGGCCGATTGCTTGTTCAGCCTTTGGGGTTGGAGAGAATCTGGTCGGCATGATGCGCCGTGTAGGCGCGCAAGGCACACCCACCGCGCTGCTGTGTAATCTCCGGATAGGGGCCTAAGCTGACATGAATGCTCTCCCTAGGCTACCCTGAAGCGCACCGAAAAGGTGGCACCCATGCCGGAAGGCGAGAAAGGCGCAGGTATGTTGCCAGCCTTGCTGGCGGCCCCCAAGCCCTGGCTCCGCTACGAAGCATACCTATACTTGTCAAGACGCCGGGCGAAGAGAACGAATTATAGACTGACTGGACTGCAGCAATCGAGGGCTTGAACGCCTCGGGCGGAGGATCTGCAGGCACGAACCAAGGTAGACACGCCAATGACAGCAACAAACCTCCTCTAGTGGACCAGGTCACCAAGCAGTAGAGTATCCAAGAGACGATGAAATGAACCATAGGAAATCGGCGTTTAAGGTTGGAATGCACATGTGAATGATGTCTGGGAATGGCATAGCAAGAGGGAAATGCATTACATAGTCCTAAATCACACTTGTGCAAATATTGTCAGCTTTACGAAATATGCGATACTTCTGTAGTCGTATTCGTGATCCGGACCTCGTGTGAGGACGGAAATAGATTAACGAGATAAATGTGCAGCGATAACAGGAAAAGCAAGAACAGCAAATACATCTACTTCAGCTGATGATAGGCACTCCGCTTCGCTCGTGTGAAGGATAAATGCGGGGAACCTCGCATTGATGGATCAATAAGCGAGGCTACCACACACAAGTCATCAAATCGTTAAATGTGCACAGTTGAAAAACGTTATTTGAATGTAAAGTGA
>Ga0247757_10001980_pt1 | contig 11705 bp, 12 predicted proteins | sample UWRJL126311R4_FD_180929 | JGI IMG/M metagenome (GOLD analysis project Ga0247757, IMG submission 180929) | Plant litter microbial communities from Arlington Agricultural Research Station in Wisconsin, United States - UWRJ-L126-311R-4 | ecosystem: Environmental > Terrestrial > Plant litter >...
CCCGCGAGCGCGACCGATGAAGTCCCGCCCATCGTGAACGCGACCTCGATCGCGCGCTGGGCGAGCTTGGATGCCTCGACGATCTGACCGCGGATCCGAACGTCGTCGACGATGGTGAACTCGGCGCCGCCCTCGGTCCAGGCGGCGTTCAGCTGCTGATATTCGCGCAGTGCGCCGAGCAGGAGTGTCTGCGAGGCCTCCGCGGTCGCAACGATCTCGCCGTACCAGTGCTGGTAGAACTGCGACTCCGTGCGCGGCCCGCGCGGCGCGAAGCTCGTGCCGCGCTGCATGAGCTCGGTGTATTCGTCCATGCACGCGAGGGCGTTTCCGATCTGCGTCTGCGCGAGCCCCGCGATGAAGACCGCGGAGGTGCGGCCGAGGTAGAGCGGGTTCTGGTGGAGCTGCCAGCCGGGAGTGCCCTGGTCGCCCCAGACGATGTCCTTGAAGTTGAAGACGACGGCGTTGTAGTCGGGGACGAAGACATCGTCGACCTCGATCGAGTTCGACGAGGATGCGTGGAGACCGATGGTGCGCCCGAAGCCCCAGTCGTCGATGATCGTGAAGTCCTCGCGGGGGAGGATGAACATCCAGAGCCTCGTGGTCCCGTCCTCCTCGACGACGGGTGCGACCGGCATGAAGTGGCTCGAGTAGCTGCAGCCCGAGTTGTAGTCCCAGCGACCGCTGAGCCGGTAGCCGCCGGCGACCCTCGTCACGGTCGCCTTCTGCGGGAACGCGCGAGAAGGGCTGATGAATGGATAGGCGGAGCCGAATGCCTCCTCCTGCGCCCGCTCCGGGAAGTGCGATGCGAACTGGTACGCGTGGCTCGCGCCGAGCTCGAACGACCAGCCGACACCGGGGTCGCCGCGCGAGATCTCGATCGCGACTCGGAAGAACGTGTCGAGGTCGACCTCGAGGCCGCCGTAGCGCTTCGGCCGGAGCATGTCGTAGAAACGGTGCTCGACGAAGTACTCGTGGATCTCCGGCGAGTAGGTCCCGAGCTTCGCGTGCTCGTCCTGCATCTCGCGGAGCCGCGGTCGGAGTGCGCGCGCCGCTTCGACCAGTTCTTCGGCGGTGGGCACGTAGTCGGCAAGGCGTTCCTGAAGAAGGGACATCATCGTCTCCGTTTCACGTGTGGCCGGATCGCCTCACTAGTTATACGTATTATATCTATAAGCTCGTCGCTACAATCAAGAGGTGTCCGAGTCGAGCACGACCCGCGCCGAGCTCCTCGGCGAGATCGGCGAGCGGATCATCGAGGTGTTCCGGTTCCTCCAGTACGAGGTGACCGTCCCCCGTGAGGGTCTCACTCACATCACGCGGTCCGAGGCGGACATCATGCGCATCGTCATGGAGCAGCCCGGCACCACGGTGACGGAGATCGCGCGGGCCTTCGGGCAGCACAAGAGCAACACGTCGACCCGCATCGCCTCGCTCGTCGAGAAGGGTCTCGCGCGAAAGGTGACCACCGCCGCCGATGCGCGGGAGGTACGGGTCTACCCGACCGAGGAGGCGACCGCGAACCTCGATCGCTATCGCAGGGTCTGGGCCGAGCACCTCGGTCCGCTCACCGCGGCCGACGACGCGAGCCTCGCGCACGCGGCGGCGGTGCTCGCCGAACTCGCAGACGGTCTCGCGACCGAGGCTCGCGGCTCGCGCTCGGAGTGACGCGACGTCAGAACTCGGTGAACACACCGGTGATGTCATCCATGGCCATCGATCGGCGCAGTGCGACGTCGGCCTCGTCGAGACGGTAGCGCCGCGTGACGAACGCCGTGGGGTCGAGTTCTCCGCTCCGCAGATAGCCGATCCAGCGCGGGAAATCGATACTGGGCCTGATCTGGCCGTTCTGGCAGCCGAGGATCGCCTTCCCGTGCGTCGTGAGGGCCAGCTGCGGGAGGGCGACCTCGGTCGCGGCATGCGCGACCCCCATCAGGACGATCGTCCCGGCTCGACGTGCCATGAGGATCGCCTGGCGGGTCGCGATCTCGGGACCGGCGGCCTCGATGACGACGTCGGTACCACGTCCGCCAGTCAGCTCGCGAACGGCCTCGACGGGGTCGACCGCGGTGTGGTCGACGAGTCGCGTCGCGCCCATCTCGCCGGCGAGCGCCCGCCGTCCGGGGTGAGAGTCGATGCCGATGATCATGCCGGCGCCCGCGAGCCGCGCACCCTGCACCGCCCAGAGCCCGAGGTGACCGAGTCCGACGACGGCGACCGACTGTCCCGGCTGGACCTTCGCAATGTTCTCGACGGCTCCGACCGCGCTCGAGATCCCGCAGCCGAGCAGGCACGCGACATCGAACGAGAGATCGTCGGGCAGGCGGTGGGTCTGGTTCCCGTAGACGAGCATTCGCTCGGCGTAGGCGCCGACGAGGCCGGCCGCGCGCACCTCGCGACCGTCGGGGAGATCGGCGACGATCGGGTTCGGGCGCCCGCCCATGAGGAGATCGCACTGGTCGGGTCGCCCGGCGAGGCAGTAATAGCACTCGCCGCACTGCGGTGTCCCGGCGACGAGGACGCGATCGCCAGGGGACAGGTGAGTCACGTCGGATCCGACGGCCTCGACGGTGCCGACCGCGGTGTGACCGAGGATGACGGGCGGGATCGTCCGCCGCATCGCCTTCCAGCCCATCCAATCGGTCGAGCAGAACGGCGCGGCCGCGGTTCGCACGAGGACCTGACCCGGCTCCGGTTCGCGCATGGCGACCGTCTCGATCTCGAACGCCGTCAGATACGCCGTCATGACGGCGGCGCGCGCGTCAGTGCTCACAGCGCGCCTTTGGCGCCGCCGATCGGGACCGGGGTCAGAGCGACGATCTCGGGGATGCCGGTCAGCAGCGGCGTGGTCCGCTCCTGAAGGATCGGGAGCACGGCGCTCGAGTTGCCGTGCTGCTCCGACAAGGCGTAGCTCGTCCACTTCTCGATGATGTAGATGTCGCCGTTCTCGTGGACGTGGATCGAGTAGAGCTCACAGCCCTCCTCGTCGTGCACCATCGGGACGATCTCCCGCATGACCTCAAGCACGGCCTCGGTCTGTCCCGGCTTCGGGACGCAGCGGACGACCATGACAGCTGGTTCAGACATTGTTCTTCCCTTCGGCCACGCGACAGTGCGTGGCGGCCTCGTCGGCTCAGTCGGACTCGGCCTCGGAAACGCGCAGCTGCTTGAGCGCGGTCTTCGCCGCATTCCGGACGTGTGTCGCACAGGCACGTGCCGCCTCGGCCGCCTTCCGCGCCTTCGCCGCGACGACGATTCGGCGGAGTTCCTCGGCTGCCTCCTCGGCTCGACCGGGCTCGCCCATCGACGTCGCTCTGAGCAGCCGGACGCGTGCCTGCAGGCTCTCGACGATGCTCTGGAGTGCCGGACTGGCTGCACCCTCGATGACCGCCTCGTAGAAGCCGTCCTTCGAGTCGAGGATCGTGCGGATGTCACTCGTGCCGGCGGTCGCCCGCGCGAAGTCCTCGACGGCCGCCGCCATCTTCTCGATCTGCGCGTCCGACGCCCGCTCGACGAATCGCTCGACGAGCAGCGACTCAAGGACGGCTCGGATCTCGTACAGATCTTCGGCCTCGGCGAGCGACGGCGCACTGACCACCGCGCCGCGCTGCGGGACGACGGTGACGAGGCCCTCTGAGGTCAGTTCGCGGAGCGCCTCGCGGATGGTGGTGCGGGAGACGCCGAGCTGCTCGATGAGCTCCCGCTCGACGAGTCGCTGCCCCGGCCTGAGTCGGTAGTCCAGGATCGCCGTTCGGAGTGCTCCGATCACCTGCTCCCGCAGCGGCGCGGCAACGCGGTCGACGGGGCTGCCCGTCAATGCATCGGACAACGTGTTCGCGCTCACCATTTCGGCTCCTTGCGTCTGGCTGCGCTGATCATACCGGGCGGTTGAATCCTGACCCGGGCGCCATCGCCCTGCCATCCATCGCCACGATCCGGCGCTACCGCTCCATATAGTATCGTCGGACAATCTCAGGTGGAAGATGCGCGGACGAAGCCGTCCCCACGACCCCGGGACGCGATCGGAGACGGTGTCATGACGTATGCGGGTCTGAAGGGCAAGGTGGCGATCGTCACCGGGGCGGTTGGCGGCATCGGTTCGGCCGTCGCGCAGCGGCTTTCGGCCGAGGGCGCCAAGGTCGTCGTGGTCGACCTCGATGACTCGAATGCTAAGGCCACCGCCGCTGCGCTGCCGGGCGACGCGATCGGCATCGGAGCCGACGTGACGACCGAAGACGGCGTTGACGCGTATCTCGCCGCCGCGATCGACGCGTTCGGATCCGCCGATCTCCACCATCTCAATGCAGGCATCGCCGGCAGACCGGGCGTGCAGCTCGCCGATGCGACCGTCGACGAGTGGGATGCCGTCATGGCGGTGAACCTTCGCGGTCCGTTCCTCGGCACGCGCGCCGCATTCCGACACTTCGCCGCGACGAAGACCGCTGGTTCGATCGTCATCACCGCGTCGATCGCGAGCCTTCGCGGTGCGGCCGACCTCCTCGCGTACACGACCTCGAAGCACGGTGTCACCGGCCTCATTCACGGAGCCGCCGTCTATGGCGGTCCCGTCGGTGTCCGCGTGAACGGCGTCGCCCCTGGCATCGTTCCGACCCCGATCTTCGGAGAGGCGGGCATCCAGGACATGAAGAAGCGGGCGAGTACCTCGCCGCTTCGCCGGGCGGGCGAGGCCGAGGAGGTGGCGGCTGCGGTCGCGTTCCTGCTCAGCGACGAAGCCTCGTACATCACCGGGGCGGTGCTCTCCGTCGACGGTGGTGCGAGCGTACAGAACACGAATCGCTATGGCGGCGGGGCCGGCCTATGGGACACCGAGCCGGTCGACCGAGGCGTCTTCGACCTCTTCGGTCGGGATTGACGACGCGGCACATCGCCAGATTGTCATACGATTAGTCGAAACGCGTTTCGAAGGAGAGACACTGTGGTCTACGTGGTGACCGGCGTGAACGGCTACATCGGCGGCGCTGTCGCAGAGAATCTGCTGAAGGATGGCGTCCCGGTCGACGAGATCCGTGTCACGAGCCGCAACGCGGACGCGCTTGTGAAGTGGCGCGATCTGGGGGTCGACGCGCGCGTCGTCGACTTCGACGACGAAGTCGCACTCGTCGACGCGTTCCGCAATGCCGACCACGTGTTCCTCGTGTCGACGCTCTCCGTCGGACCGAATCGCAGACGACACCATCAGAACGTCGTCGAAGCGGCGCAGGCCGCCGGCGTCGGGCACATCGTCTACACGTCGTTCCTCAACACGGAGAAGCCTCACGTGAACTCAGTCGAGGTCACCGACCACAAGTTCACCGAGCAGCTCATCATCGAGAGCGGGCTCACCTACAACTTCCTGCGAAACAACCAGTACGCCGACGCAATGGCCGAGAACGTCGCCGCGATCGGTATCGCGACCGGCCAGGCGGTCGGCAACTGGGGCGACGGCAAGGTCGCTTTCGTCGCACGCGACGATGTCGCCGAGGTCGGCGCGAAGGTGCTCCAGGGCGAGGGTGAGCCGAATGTCGGCTACGACGTGACCGGCTCCGAGCTGTTCTCCCTGGAAGAGGTCGCGGCAATGGTGACCGAGTTCTCCGGAGTCCCGATCGTCACGATCGACATGACCGACGAGGACATGTACGCGATGTGGGACTCGCTCGGAGTGCCGCGCGATTCCTCCGGGGACTTCTCGAACTCGCCGGTGCCGTGGGCGAGCGACGGGCTCGTGACATTCGGCCAGATGATCCGTAATCACTACCTCGAGGTGACCACCGATGTCGTCGAGCGGTTCACCGGCCACCGGCCGAAGACGCTTCGCGCGCTGATGGTCGAGCGGCGGCCGTCCTGGCCGTCGGCCTCGACGGCGCAGGAGGCATGACGATGGCCGCCGAGTACGAAGTCGTCATCGTCCAGTACGGGACGCGCATCGGCACGCGCTCACAGGTGTACCTCAACTACGAGATCACCGGGCAGCCGGATGCCCCGATCGGCATGGACTACTTCGTCTGGGTGATCCGGAACGCCGAGCGGACGATTCTCGTCGACACGGGCTTCTCGGAGCAGGGCGGCGCGAATCGGAAGCGGACCTGGGTGAAGGACGTCGCGTCCATCTATGCCGATCTCGGCATTGATGTCGATGCTCCGCAGACCATCGTCGTGACCCACGCGCACTACGACCACATCGGCAATCTCGGGCTCTTCCCGAACGCCGAGCTCCTCATCTCGCAGGCCGAGTATGACTTCTGGCAGAGCCCGATGGGCCACCGCGCGCAGTTCCATCACTCGGTCGAAGACTTCGAGATCGATGAACTGAAACGCGCGTTCGGCGAGGGTCGCGTCCGCACGTTCACGGGGTCGCTCGATCTCGCCCCGGGTATCGAGGTCATCGAGATCGGCGGGCACACTCCAGGCGTCTCGGTCGTGCGGGTGCAGACCGCCGATGGACCGGTACTGCTGGCATCCGACACGGTGCACTACTACGAGGAGTACGAGGACGACTTGCCCTTCGCATACGTCGCGGACCTACCGAAGATGTACGCGGGTTTCGACCGGATTCGGGCGATGGTCGAGGCCGGCGAGGTACGACATCTGGTACCGGGGCACGACCCGGACACGCTCAACCGCTTCTCGCGCGTCACCGAAGGACCGCTCGCGGGCATTGCGGCAACGATCGGAGGACAGCAGTGAACGACCGGATCGGCTTCATCGGCCTCGGAAACATGGGCGGTCGGATGACCCGACGGGTCGTCGACGGCGGGCTGCCGGTGCTCGGATTCGACATGAATGCCGCCGCGGTCGAGGCCGCGGGGGCGAGCCTTGCTGCGAGCGGCGCCGACGTCGTCGCGAACTCCGACATCGTGTTCCTCTCCCTCCCCGACAGCAAGGTCGTCGAGCGCGTCGTCGGTGATCCGGCATTCCTCGCGGCGCTGCGGCCCGGCGTGGTCGTCGTCGACCTCTCCACCGCGGCGCCGAGCTCGACGCAGAAACTCCACGCCCGACTGCTCGAGCTCGGAGTCGAGTACCTCGACGCCGGTATCTCCGGCGGCGCGGCTGCGGCCGAGAAGGGCGCGCTGACACTCATGGTCGGCGGCGACAGCGCTGCGCTGGAGCGTGTGCAGCCCGCGATGGCGCATTTCGCGACGAACGTCTTCCACATGGGCGCGAGCGGTTCCGGGCACTCGACGAAGCTCCTCAACAACTTCCTCAACGCGATCGCACTGTCGGCGACGTCCGAGGTCATGATCGCGGCGAAGAAGGCCGGGCTCGATCTCGAGACCGTGCTCGCGGTGCTCAACTCGAGTTCCGGCGTGAACTTCGCGACCCAGAACCGCTTCCCGAAGATCATCCATGGCGACTACCTCAAGGGCGGCCTCACGAACGCGCTCATGATGAAAGACGTCGTGCTCTACGTCGATCACCTGCACGAGCTCGGTGTGACTTCGCTCAACTCGGCCGGCCCGGTCGCGAGCTTCGGTCTCGCGATGGCGCTCGGCTACGCCGACGAGATCAGCAACACCGTGGTCGACGCCATCGGCGACGTCTCAGGGCACGTCCGCCTCCACGACGCGGACTGAATCAACGTTCCTCTACAACGCATCAGAAAGTCAGGCAGACCCATATGGACGATACGACGACGCATCAGGAGACCTTCGAGGCCGGCCTCGCCAAGCGGAAGCAGGTGCTCGGAGCGGCTCACGTCGAGCGTTCGCTCGAGCAGACGTCGGAGTTCTCGCGCCCCATCCAGGAGCTCGTCACCGAGTACTGCTGGGGCGCGGTGTGGACCCGCGACGGTCTGCCGGACACGACTCGCAGCATGCTCAACCTCGCGATGCTCGCCGCGTTGAACCGCGGTCACGAGCTCGGGGTGCACGTGCGCGGAGCGATCCGCAACGGAGTCACGGTCGACCAGATCCAGGAAGTGCTCCTGCAGGTCGCGATCTACGTCGGCGTACCGGCATCGCTCGAGGCGTTCCGGATCGCAGAGGCGAAGATCGAGGAGATGAAGGCGACGGGCGAGCTGTGAACCGCATCGCGTTCATCGGCCTCGGGAACATGGGGTCGCCGATGACGTCTCGTCTGGTCGCGGCCGGCTACAGCGTGGTCGGATTCGACGTCGCCGAGGCCGCACGGGCGAGGTTCGCGGAGACTGGGGGCGTGCCTGCCGAGACGGCGGTCGCCGCGGTCGACGGTGCGGACGTGATCATCCTCATGCTTCCGAACTCCGCCATCGTCGAGTCGGTCGTCGCGGACGTGCTCCCGCACGTCAAGCCCGGTGCGCTGTTCGTCGACATGAGCTCATCCGAGCCGCTGCGCACCCGGGCACTCGCGGAGACGGTCGCGGCGGGCGGATCGCGTCTCATCGACGCGCCGGTTTCCGGTGGCGTCAAGGGAGCGATCGCCGGTTCCCTCGCGATCATGGTCGGGGGTCCCGACGCCGAGTTCGCCGAGGTCGCGGAGCTGCTCGGCACGCTCGGGAACCCGACGCACGTCGGGGCGATCGGCTCCGGTCACGCGCTCAAGGCGATCAACAACCTGATGTCTTCCGCGCACCTCTGGGTCTCGAGCGAGGCGATGCTCACCGGGATCGCGTTCGGCCTCGACCCGAACGTCATGCTCGAAGTCATCAACGCATCGAGCGGTCGGTCCGGCTCGACGCAGCTCAAGTGGCCGAACTTCATCGTGCCCGAGACCTACGACTCGGGGTTCGCGCTCGCGCTCATGCTCAAGGACATGAAGATCGCGACGAGCCTCGCTGCCGAGCTCGGCATCCCGCACACCCTCAGCGACCTCACGGTCGAGCACTGGACCGAGGCGAACGACGACCTCGGCCCCGGAGCCGACCACACCGAGGTCGCGCGCTGGCTGCGCCAGCGGACGCCCGGCGAATCGGGGGAGAAGAAGGAGCGGTCGGCATGAACGAAACCGTCTGGAGGGCGATCGAAGAACTCGACCCCGCGTTCCTCGCCGCGTATCGCAAGCTCGAAGAGGCACCGCGCACGACCGGGGCTCTGGATCCCAAGACCCAGGCGTTCGTCCGTCTCGCCGTCGACGCGAACGCGACGCACCTCTATCTGCCTGCGCTGCGCGGCGACATCGCGGCGTGCTTCGACGAAGGCGCGACGCCCGCCGAGGTGATGGAGGTCCTCGAGTGCTGTGCGACGCTCGGCATCCACGCGCTCAATATCGGCGTGCCGATCCTCGTCGACGTGCTCGAGCAGGAGGGCAAGCGCACCGAGGCCGCTCCGCTCACCGAGTACCAGGAGCGGCTCAAGGCCGAGTTCACCGCCAAGCGCGGCTACTGGCATCCGTTCTGGAACGAGATTCTCGAGCTCGCCCCCGAGTTCTTCGATGCGTACACGGAGTTCTCCTCGGTGCCATGGATCTCCGGTCCGCTGTCGCCGAAGCAGAAGGAGTTCATCTACATCGCGTTCGACTTCTCGGCGACGCACCTCTACACGTCGGGCGGGCGTCTGCACATCGAGAACGCGGTCCGCTACGGCGCGACCGCGCAGGAGCTCATCGAGGTGCTCGAGATCGCGATGACACTCTCGATCCACGCGGTCACCGAGGCGGCGCCGATTCTCCTCGATGAGGCGAAGAAGCGCGGTCTGCTGTGAGCGCCGATCTCGTCGCGGCGCCAGCGCTCGATGCCGCAGTCGAGCGACGCCTCCGAGACGCGCTCGGTGACGACGCGGTCGTCACCTCCCGCGACGGTCGCGACGAGTACCGCGATCCGTACTGGTACGAGAACGACCGGTCATTCGACTCGTCGGCGGTCGTCTACCCGACTTCGACCGAAGAGGTGCAGGCGGTCGTGCGGATCGCGAACGATGTCGGCATCCCGATCTGGACCTCGTCGCAGGGCCGGAACTACGGCTACGGCGGACCGTCGCCGCGGGTCAAGGGCTCCATCCTGGTGAGCCTCCGACGGATGAACCGGGTCCTCGAGATCAACGAGAAGCTCGCCTACGCCGTCGTCGAGCCCGGTGCGACGTGGTTCGATCTCTACGACGCGATCGAGGCGGGCGGCCACGACCTCATGGTGTCGGTCCCCGACCTCGGCTGGGGCTCGGTCATCGGCAACAGCCTCGACTCGGGAGTCACGTACCTGCCGCTCGGCATGGACTACCAGGCGCCGACCGGCATGGAGATCGTCCTCGCCGACGGCTCGCTGCTGCGGACCGGCATGGGCGGGCTGCCGGACTCGAAGTCCTGGCACGTGTACAAGCGCGGCCTCGGACCGGTGCTCGATCCACTCTTCATCCAGTCGAACTTCGGCATCGTCACTCGCATGGGCTATTGGCTCATGCGCAAGCCGGAGGCCTACGCGCCGCTCTATCTGATGGCACCGAAGGACTCGGATCTCGAGCAGGCGATCGACATCACCCGGGAGCTCCGGCTCCAAGGGATCATCCGCGGCGTGCCCGTCATGCAGAACACGATCACGCTGTCGTCGCACTTCCCGGAGATCCTCGGGAAGATGCGTGCTCACGAGGGCACGCTGTCGGACGCGGTCCTCCAGGAGATCGCGGACTCGACCGGCGTGGGCCGCTGGGGGCAGCGGACCGCGGTCTGGGGCGATCGAGTCGTCGTCGAGCGTCACGTGCAGCGGATCAAGGAGGCGTGGGGCGCGATCGAGGGCAGTCGCGTCGATGAGTACGGCGTCTTCACCAAGGAGAACTGGGGTGAGATCACCGACTTCATCTCGAAGGTCCAGGCGGGCGTCCCGAACCTCGACATGATCGAAGGCCGCCCGGACAACATCGGGCACATCGGGTTCTCCCCGGTCGTGCCGCTCGAGGGCGAGAAGGTTCGGGAGGTCGTGAACCTCCTCAAGCGGATCGCGGAGGACGAGGTCGGCGTGAACTTCGTCGCAGGACTCTGCACGATCAGCGAGCGCAGCACGGTCCTCGTCAGCGGGCTCAATTTCAGCACGGTCGACGAACGAAGCTGGCAGACCGCGTTCGACGCGGTCAAGAAGATGGTCACGGAGGCGGCGAAGCTCGGCTACGGCGAGTATCGCGCCCACCTCGACTTCATGGACGAGGCATCCGATCAGTATTCGTTCAACGACCACGCCTACCGTCGATTCGTCGAGAAGCTCAAGGACGCCGTGGACCCGAACGGCATCCTCTCGCCCGGAAGGCACGGCATCTGGCCGTCCGCCTACCGGAACCGATAGACATAGAACGCATCCAACGAAGGAGCAGGAGCAATGGGAGCAGCACCCGAGAGCGCCGTGGAGGCGCTCCGCGCGGCCATGTCAGGACCCGTGTTCGCCCGCGGCGACGAGGGTCTCCAGGAGGAGGCGGCCGGGTACAACCTCGCCTCCGTCTTCGACCCAGAGTTCGTCATCAGCCCCGAGACGGAGGAGGACGCGGTCCTCGCCATCCGCTTCGCGAATGAGCACGACCTCCCGATCATCATCTCCGCGACGGGTCACGGCAACTACCGACCGGTGCTCGAGGGGATCCTCATCCGCACGCACCGACTGCAGGACCTTTCCGTCGACGACAGTGCGCAGACGTTCACGATCGGCGCGGGCAAGCGCTGGCGGGATATCGTCCCGGTCCTGCGAGAGCACGGTCTCCTGGCCGTCACCGGCTCGTCTCCGTCGGTCGGGGCGATCGGCCTGACGATGGGCGGCGGCATCGGGCCGCTCTCGCGCACGCTCGGCATCGTGGCCGACTACATCGTGTCGTACCGGTTCG
>Ga0247757_10001981_pt1 | contig 11699 bp, 13 predicted proteins | sample UWRJL126311R4_FD_180929 | JGI IMG/M metagenome (GOLD analysis project Ga0247757, IMG submission 180929) | Plant litter microbial communities from Arlington Agricultural Research Station in Wisconsin, United States - UWRJ-L126-311R-4 | ecosystem: Environmental > Terrestrial > Plant litter >...
CGGGGGGGGCGGGGGGGGCTGGGCTGGGACGGCAGGGCGTGGCTGGGACGCAGGGGACGTCCCCCATTGGCGGCGTCTGGCCGTCCCCCAGCGCCAGGAAACATCAACACCAAGCAAGCGGCAGAGCCAGTCTCGGTGCAGGGCTAGCCTCAGGCGGACGGGGGGGTCTGTGTGTGCGCGGTGGGAAGTAGTGCCTGTCTCACGTCGCCCAACCCTCCCAGGCTTCCCATGTGCTACATGGGCTCCCAGGCGACCGGCCCCGGTGGAGCAGCAGCAACAGCACCAGCGGCAGCCACCGCACACGACGACGCACGACCTCCTGAAGACTCTGCACACTTCCGCCCGCCGCGGTCTCGATCTCTTGTCTGCCGCAGCGCGTGCTGACGCCGCGGTCGCCTGCTCCTGCACACACCTTATCTCCAGTTCTCAGCCGACTGCTCTGCGTCTTCGTGCGTCCGTGGCCGGCGCCAGCGCTGCCCCCGCCATTGGGCTCACGCTCGCGCTCATGGGCCTGACACCTCAACAGCCAGCCTGCGGGCTTCGCTTCGCCTGTGGCTGTGATGCCGTGGTTCCCTTGGGCCAACGCAGCCTGACCTCTTGGATCCGACCATGCAGGGTTCTTATCGAGCCCAGCAGCTCCTCCGCACAGCCTATGCCTCTTGCGGGAGCCCTGTTCACCACCCGTACAGCTCCTTCGCGGCGCGCTGCATGCACGCAAGGGTCTGGAAATAAACCCAATATATGCCATTTCACCCCCAGTTCATCCTGTCTCACGCATCCCACCACCGTCTGTTTGCTTGCCTCTGCCTCTTCCACGTCTCTCTGCCCAAGCACGCGTCCAAACGGCGCTCCGCCTTGACGGGTGCCGTGCACAGCGGAACACCCCTCCATACTTCTTCCCTCCAAGCCATCAAAGGTCTGCGTTACACGAAGGCCCAGCCGCGGCCTTCACTGACCGGACATTTGTCCGGCAGCCCCCTTTTGATTGCACTTGCTCAGCTTCCCCATAACACTCCAGTCGCACCCCCAACGCATGTAGGATTACTGCAACATCATGTCGGCACGAGGCGCGCGAAGTCGGAAGGCCGTCGCCAAAGACATCGAGAAGCAAGAGAAGAAGGCTGCGCAGAAGGGCAAAGCCGTCGACCCAACCCGTAGAGCCGACTGGCACTCGACAATCACACCAACGACCAGCTCATCATCCAGTGGCATTCCTTCGCGCCAACTAACCGTTTCAACCTCCCGAAGTAGCTCAACCAATGGCAGCGCCAGTAGGCCGCCTTTCGTTTCTGTCCACTCTTCAGACTACCACACGGGCCTCCGATCCAGGAACTCGGATGGCCGACCTGCCTCCGTCTCCGATACTTCGTCGGTTGGCAAGGAGAAGAAACGGTATCAAGCGAATGGCAAAGACACCAAAGCCCCGCGCGGTCGACGTGGCGGCGTTCCAGTCAAAACAGCTGTGTCCACCACACCGCTACCACCCATGTTCCGCGCCGAGACGAGCCTTCAATTTCCCAGCGCCACTCTCAGTCCCAGCCAGAGGACCTGGATCGACTTTCGAATATGGGAAGGTGGTGATCACAGTTTGAGGCCGTACGGTGGGTTCGACTTTGTGAGTGGTCGCAATTGCGTGTGCTCCATGCTATCTGCTAACAACATGCCAGGACGAAGATCTGCAGACGGGAACTGTTCTGATTTTCTTCAAAGACGAGCAGATGAGCGAGGATCGTCCAGTCCCCCAGCTTAGAGCAGAACTAGACGTACTCGAGAATTGTGGCTCAACCTGGTTGAGCAATGCTCTTCTCTACGGCCGCCTTGATGACAACGACGAAGACTGGAATCTCGGCAGCCCCGAGTCGACTATGCCTATGCAATCTTACTCTCCGAACTTCTCCCTTCCAGCAGGACAACGCCAAATGCTAGCTCCGGTTTCCCCCGGTGGCATGTCACCGCCACCGTTTAACATTGACCAGACATATTACGGTGTACCCGGCCATGCTTCTGCACTGAGACAGTATTATCCCGAGTCTGAATATTCCAGAAGTCAGTCACAGCTCTCTTCAACATTCCGTTCACCTCAGCAAGCTACTCACGAGCTCTGGTTTGCCGCACCAGCACACTTGAAGACGCCACAAGCTCAACGTCTTCATCACGTTGCTGTTCGAAACTTCATCGCCATGCTGCATAAGAAGCCTATCGTAGGGGCTGATCTATACGAGATGCTCAGTACACTGCAGCCTGAAATCCAGGTCATGTATGACCTGGATCATGATGAACACTCCAGGATTTCGTCTCGTGAGCGCAGCGTCCAGCTTATCACAGAGTACCTTGACCAGCACAAGTTAGACGATGTCCGTAACAGCATCAAAACAGCTTTGAATCTCCTGGCCTGGGCAGAATCGGATAATGTGAAGTGGCGAGAAGGCTACCTGGAAAGCTTCGTCCACCTCGCTGGTATTCTGAATCCTCAAATCGAAGAACTAAAAGAATTCAAGAGGCTTTCTGTTGCTACTAGAAGGAATCTCGGCATTGCCGCAAAAACGTTGCAACTCCGGGTCATAGAAGCTGAGGAACAACTTACAGCTTTTGACTTGAGTGACTTGTGGACCGACCTTAGCAAGGCAGCGGGTACCCCTGTGTACCAAAGCTACCAAGCTTTTCGGCAGTTCTTGATCAACTACTACACCGCCGAGAAATACGGTAACTGGCCACCAACACAAGGCTCGACTTGGCTGAATAGGAAGATTGTCCTGAACTTGCAGCGAGATTTCGGAGCACTCTATGACTACTTAGTCAATCGTGATGTCGTCTGGGATGCGCGGGAGGAACGCCCTGGCAATAAATGGCAGATGGTGAATCAAAAGACTGCATCGCAAATGCCACCCCTCTTTGAATTGTCTCTTTCAGACATGCTAGTCAATTTCGACAACAAGCATAGCTACACCCACATTCCGCATGCGTATCCGCTACTACCAAAAGACATTGCGCAGACAAAAGCACCACAAAAGAAGGGTCTCTTCGGCGGTCTGAAAAAGAGCAAGGTGGACGCCGCAAAGGAAAACAAGGCACGCTTACAGCTCTCGGTTGTTTTTAGCGACGCAAGTAACATAGAGAAGCTGGATGGTTCGCTTAGCGGTTAGTCGCTGGCAACAAGTATAATCCACCAAATGCTAACAGCTACATAGGAAATGCTTTTATTGACCGCTTTCTAAAATTCGAGCTTGATTTGGACCTTAACAATACCACGCCTCGTGAATCCCGCCTTGGCAGCTGGGTTCTCCTTTATGGCATTCTCCAAGTCCTATCCACGCTATCCGTAGATGTACAGTTGCTCAAGTACACCGAAGGCGTTCGCTACTTCCTGTGTTGTGACTTGAAGCGGTGTCCCGAATGGGTCACAGGTAGACAAACGGAAGCTCTCGAAGCGACCCAGCAACGTTCTTGGTGCTGGCAGCGTTCCTGGGATCCCACACCAATCAAGGGCCAACCTGTTGAACTTGAGGCCCGCAACCCTCCAGTATCTGCCGAAGAACTGGATAGCAACACGTTGGACGGCGCCACTATGCTGGCCAATGATATCCGCCGTATCGGCGAAAAAATCGATAACATGGGCTTCGAGCGTCAAGACGCTCGTCTTGCTGCCCAGCGCGAGCTCCAGATGCGTCGTGAGAACGAAAAAGTCATGCAAGGCGAGTTCATAACACAGAGGATGGATCAGACATTCAGGATTTCGGAAAGCGACTACGTGTCAAGACCAAACATTCCGCTCAGAAATCCTATGAGGAGTCCAGGTGGGACTCCGCTCCATTCACCGGGCCACCAAGGAAGGGAGCAGCTGACCATTCCAAGCCCAGGGGGTTATCCGCATAGCCCGCAAGATTATCCTGTAAGCCCGCAGGTGTACACGATGCCACAGCAGCCAAGGCCCTATCGCGATGAAGATAGGCGTGGCTGGCTTTGAGTAATCTTTCAAGAATTAGTGTTGCGAAGCGTAACCCCTTGACATGAGGTCTTCTCCTTCTTTGTATCTGCTCTGTATTCGATACCCTTGGTTTTGCATCCCCTAGGCAAGGACACGATAAGGCGTTGGACCAGGAAAAGGAAGGACCACGGGAAAAAGCGGAATAGGACACAAATGCACCTTGTTTGTAATATGATCCTGATATGGTTTTGAGTCCCATGGACGTTGCATTCTGCGAGCGTCCTAATACGGAATTTAGCAGAGAGTTTGTGGCACCATCCTTCCTCTATGTGAAATTGCCCCAGAACGCCGTCGGTGCATGCACAGTATTCCTACACATGATACACTTGGGTCATCGCCATCCCACCTCTTCATCCGCCGCTATTGATTCCAAATATAGCATTCCATTTTCCACGTCTCCGACCCCACCACCTGACCCAAGGTATCCAGCCCCCTCTCCTCTCCAATTCGCCCGGTTCGTATCTCGCATTCTCGCCCAGCTCCCATGCCAACCCCATCCAATTACCCTTGCCTACGAAGACACATTAGCTCAATCCGTACACACACACATACACACACACACCACCACCCTACCATCTCCCCCCCTTCCGCAAGAAGCGGAAATCGAGGGAGTCATCGAGGAGGGGAGAAAACAGAACCACCGCTCACCTTTGCTTGTGCTTCGGGTTCTTGGTGCAGATGATGTACACGTACTTTCCCTTCTTCCTGCGCACGCTCTTGCACCCGTCGCACAGCTTCTTGACCGACGAGCGCACCTTCATGCCGCGCGTCTGCTGCTGGGCGAGCGCGCCGGCGCTGGTGCTGGCGGGGCCCTGGATGCGGAGGGCGGCGAGGCGTGCGGTGAGGGACGAGCCGGGAGGGTGCGCGAGGCAAGGACGGAGACGGAGCGGCGCGGTGCAGAGGGCGCGCGTGGGCGGCGTGCGGAGAGGGCCGAGCAGCGTGCGGCGCAGGGGGAGGAGGAGCGTTCGCGGGAGCATGGTGGTTGGGGGGGAGAGAGCGTGGGACGGTGGTGGTCTTTGGAATTGGTTCCGTCGGCGCTGATGGGAGGGGGAGGAGGGAGGTTCGATATACTGTTGCTTTGGGGGTCTGGAAAATCGGTGGTATGGTGAGCACGGACCCGTCGCGGACGCATCACTCGTTCACGGCTTTGGGGCCAGAGATGGGATGAGCATCCACACACATACACACATCAAAACTATTCTTCCATGAAGCATGAGGGAAGTACGTAAGGAATGGGTACATTTAGTTTCCAACCATTTTTATGGTATGCTAAGACCATTGGTAAATGCCGGTCGCTCCCAATGCTATGAACTGCTCCAAGCCGGACGCCTCTGCAATGGGTAAGAATTTAAACATGTCACGATGTCTGTTCGCAGCCAGTCGTCACACTCTACAGCATAACCAGTCCGACTCCGCCCATGGTCTTAGCACTGGCCATGCCACGCTGGTCGATGCCTCCTGGTAGTGGGGCTGCACGATAGTTGTAAAGGTAATAGTGGAGGTTACCATCACCAGCACCGAAGCGCTGGTCCTCCAGGAAAAGAGGGTTGTCGAGGAGGGTCAACGCATTGAACACGTCGAAGTTTGCCTGTGATTGTCAGTTCCTCACCATCCACTTCCTGATAAGGGATACCTTACCTGCTTTGCAAGAATAAGGGCATCTTTGACCAGTGCGTTCAGGCGTGGTTTGAGCAGGTTCTTGTCTCCACTGAACGCCACGTCCGTCGCATAGTAGAAGAGATATGCTGCTTTGATAAGATTGTGTTTTTTGTGCCCAATCACTGTGCTCTCCAGGTTGTAGAAGGAGAAGAAATCCGTCACCTTCTTTGTGTCGGGGTCTTCAACCACGTAACTCCATACGACCTGCTCCTTCGGCTTCTTCGTAGGAAACATCCAATGCTCGAACTCGGTCTTGTCAAAAACCTGCGCCATATCCATACGCTCTAGATATCGCTTGAGGAGGTCTAACACCACGTCCACATCCTTAGCTTCCATTTCGCGAAGGCCAGGAGTAGATGTTTGCTCAGGAAGCTTGTATCGAACGATCTGTCGCTGCTTGGTGCTATTGTGGGGGAGGGGTGAGAAGCCTACATCGTAGAGCTTCTCCCATTCTAATGCCCGATGGAAGTACCGGCAGGTAGATACTGGTGTGGGGAGGAGGGAGCCCACTGTGTACACAGCTTGAAAGACACCATTTACGTAACAGCGACGGGTAATTTCCTTAATGAGCACTGGGGTAAGACGTTTCGATCGCAACTTCTTGTGTACGCACAAGAAGTTGACTTCAGAGCAGTTGAGGACCTTGTCGCGAATGCGCAATTGAATAGGAATTCCTGAGATGAACGCCACAAGCTTTCCGGACTGCGATGCGCGGACACCAACGTGCCAATCTTTCTTCCAACCTGGGGCTTTAAGGGCCCTATAGCTGTGATTAGTATGCAGGGACTACGGTTAAAGAGGAGTGGCACACCAATTCAGGAATGAAGGTGAGTATCTGAAGCGGAACATGGCCTCTTGATCCTCGACATAATGGTTAGAAAGTAGATCGTAGACCTCGTCAAGCTGCTTCTCGTCCTCCAGGTCCATTGTAACCCACTCGAAACCAGGGTACAAGGGACTTGGCTCCTTGTCCACCTTTTCGATATCGATCTCCTTGATTGGTCCATCGACAATCTTCTCTTTTGCCATCATTTCATCGAAACTTGGCACCGGCTGTGTGCTCCAGAAAGCGTGGCTGCCCATGTCTTTTGCGTTCTTGGCCTGCGGCGCAAGACCAGTGAGCATATCGTTCAAGCTGAGCTTCTTGATCAGCTCCTCCATAGACTGGTTACCCTTTTGCGCGAGCAGATCGTTCTTTAGCGCAGGGTTCGCGTCCAAAAGCATTTTCACTTGGTCTTTGCTGAGGTGTTCACCGGCGGGCGCATCCGTGGATGTAATAGCGGGCTCCTTTCCCTTGCCGGACAAGGCATCTTTTATCTTCTTCTTCCTGCTCCTTTTCTTCTTTTGTGTCGCACCCTCGGCGCCTCCTACATCCTCCACTTCTTCTCCGCTCTCGTCGGCTGATTCGCGAGTATCTTGTTTGCTGGATTCGGCGATGGCTTCCGCTGCTGCTTCAGCGGTCGTATCAGTATCTACGACCTTCGAGCCTTGCTGAGGCATGGTTGAGTCTTGGAGATGTCTACGAGAGAGGGTTGTGCGATTTTGTGTGATGTAGAGACCTGGTGTTAAACATAAGTGAGTGGGGTGCTGAGGGGTCGGCCTGTGGCGTTCTTCCGTGCACCGACGCGGCCGCCTTGTTTATCATACCCTTGGCCGCTTCCCTCCACCCCTCTACAGCTTGAATTTCTGTCCACCCACTCCGAACAGAAACCCGAATTGCTTTCCCGTTTCTCGCAAGCAGTCCTTGCTCTTAGGAAAATAGGTTTATGCCCCTACGCAAATGGTCTTTTTCCGGTTTCTTCAGAGACACGTTGCTGCTTGCTTATGCCAGGTTGACTTTACAGGACTATGCCTCCTGGTGAACAAACCCAACAATGATATCGTACTAAGATGATTTTTTCTTTCTGTTCTTGTCAGCCCTGGAACCGAAGTGCTACGAGCTGTTGAATCAACTATACCTTGGTACCCTTGGAGTTCGAGCTGTATAGGTTACGGTTGTATCTACAGCGAGAACCGCGTATCCCGCGCCTTAGAACTCGCTGCTAAAGCGATATCTAGACTTTTTCGCGGCCGACTATAGACTATTAACAGGATGTAGGGTACTAAGGGCGAAGCTTTCTCGCTAGTAATATTTATACGGACTAGTTAGAACTGGATATTACTACCGATCTCCATACGAGCTCTCGTACTTACAATACTCCTTAGTATAGCTTGGAAATTAAGTAAGCCTGGTTCCTATATCTCGTGGAATAGTCCGTTGCTGTTGGTATTTACGAAGGTACCTAAAGAGGAACGCGGAGCCAGTAGCGCTTCGCCATGGGTATCAATCGAAAGAGCGGAAATTTTACAAAGAAGGCTTCAGGCGGATTGTAGTAATATCCAGCTAGTGAATAGCGCTCAGAGATAGTATCCAGATAAAGTAAGGTAGCCATTCTACGATTTTACTTGCTGGTACACGAATTTCAGTATATAGACTTGAGAATTAGATCTAGACCAATAGGTACGTAGAATTTGTAAGATTCCTATTCCACAAGAAGGCAACGAGGCAAACACGTATTCCATCCCTGTTACTGCATCTCAGCCAGGGGCGCAAATGATTTAATAACCTTATGCCACCCATAATCATTAGCCGGCAGAGAGCACTCTACTCAGTTAAAATCTGTGCACGCTATTCTCTGCCTTCCAGACTTCGCCGTCGCGTTATCCTCCCCCCATCTGTGTTGCGTTCCGTTCCTATTCTTTTCAGGGCATCGTCGATTCAGATTCAAGCGCATGATATACCTACATGACACAAAGTGCGCCTCGCAGAATGAGATCCAATTTCACCTGGATTATTGTTGCAATACTTCCATGGATGGTCATGTTCGGGGGTGGCATTGGGTTACTCGCGATCATCCGCTACTTCCGTCGACTCTACATTTCCGTGACATTAATTGTTGTAGAATGTCTTCTGGGTATTTCAATAGAGCTTGTCGCCCGCAGAATATGGTCAGGTAGAAAACTGTTCATGCTTGCTAGGTGAGGACCCTGGAACACGCTACGCTATAGTTGCTTCACACTAATCCCATTTGCCATTAAGGGAAAGCCCGATTTCAACAACGTCAACATGCATTGGATTGAGTAACAGCGAAACAAGACATGCCCCATACGAAGATGCCAGAGAACAGATAGGACCCGAAGATTCAGCAGCAATTGTTCCTTCCGAGACTCAAGGCGGTAATGGCGAACCGTCAAGTATTCCACATTCCAATGCTTCAAGTAGTGGTTATGATTATATCCCTCTGGCTGGAGACAATATCAGGTTGTTGCAAATCCTACCATATCAGAACGAGGAATGCTCTATACAAGCTAATATATTGCATGTGCCCCTACGATCCGCCGCTAATAGACTATTCACGGCCCTTTCGTATACTTGGGGCTCGCAGAATCCCACCGGTACAATCATCGTCGACCAGAGGGAGCTAAAGATATGACCCAATCTTACCGCTATTCTACGCAGAATGCGATTAATTGGGCACTACTTAGTGTGGGTAAAATTCCTATATGTCTATACTATGTCCTTTCTGCTAAGCTCTACTGGAGGTGGGTGCTATTTACATCAATTAAGCAGATATCGACGAGAGAAATAACCAAGTTCTCCGTATGCGGAATATATATGCGACAGCGTAAACCGTTATAGTAGTAGTTGACGTAGCAGAACGCGACTTACCGAACGTTAGGCGCGTCCTTAGCTTAGCCAACCTAGTCCTTCTCATTAAGAATCAATCTAAAGAGCTCAGGGATCAACTCCGTGACGCCAGTATCTAGGCCTCTCTAGCATCTTTCTGCAGTAATGCGTACTGGAGCCGCATCTGGATTGTTCAAGAATTCGCGATTAATACAAGAGTTGACTTTCTTCTTAGTAATACTTCTTTTGAATGGAGCAGACTAAGAATCGTGTTCGATCTCCTGGAAGTCTACGAGAGAGGGCTGTGCAACTTTGTGTGATGTAGAGATCTGATGCCAAACATAAGTGAGTGGGGTGTTGAGGGGCAGTCGGCCTGTGACGTTCTTCCGTGCACCGACGCGGCCGCCTTATTTATCATCCCTCCGCCCCTCTTGCAGCTCGACTTTCTATTCACCCACTCCGAACAGAAACCCAAATTGCTTTACCGTTTCTTATAAGCAGTCTATACTCTTAGGGATATAGGTTTTGCTCCTATGCAAATGGCCCTCTCGATCAAACCGCGCCATACTCCATCGTTTAGCCATAGAGACCTCGATCGAACACTCCACGTGCTCCATCCACACTACAGCAGTAATCACAATACGCTTCTTAAGCTACCTGCCTTAGATGAGGGCGACACAGTCAATTACTATGTAGCCCTTATTATCTGCGGCATCATTGCAGATAATAGCTGGAAAACTGGGTGGTTTGCTCGTGCCTCCGACGGTAGCGCAGTGTGCCAGCCAGGCGTGCCCTTGGCTGCCGCCGATGGCGCCGTCTTCTATTTCGCGGATAATTGGGATTGTAAGCGACGACTCATCTACAGGTACACGCTGCTAACATCCCTCTTTTACAGATAAATACCCAGTGTGTATTTCGTGGGATCAATGGCGTCTTCCTGCTTCCGATGCCGACCTCCCTGTCCACTTCCTCGACTTATCAATTGATGAACCACCACCTGGGCTCCCCAATGGTGGCTATATGGATGATATCAAAGGCCGAGACGATTCATGCCGACTATCTGCCATCTTCGACGGCTGTGATCAAGCTCACCTAGTTCCCGCAATTGAGAGAGAATGGTGGGCATTCAATATGGGCACGAGCGGCATCCAGATCGAATCAGCGCTAAACGGAATACTGCTCAGATCGGATTTGCACCGATCGTTTGATGCCGGCACGTGGGTCCCGATGGCAATAGAGAGTCGACGGCTCGTTGCATACGTGGTACGGGGGGATAATGTATCAAATCAGTTCGCAGAACTTTGGCACTGTACTGAGATGCAAACTTTAGTCGGTGTTGACCGGCGCTGTCTGTTTGCACGTGTTGCATGGGCGGTACTGTCGCTACTCCACGAGTTTCTTGCCACATGGGGGCTAGCACGTGAGAACCTACTGGTGCGTATGAAAGACGGGGAGCAGAAAGAGGTGGCACCCGAGGTATTCCAGCAATTGTGGCGCTCACGATCAAAAAATCCGAGCCCAACTAAACGGCCACGGTTGCGGGCATTCGAAGAGAATGATGGAGTTATCATCGATGCGCAACTATTTTCGGATGATGAAACGGATGACGATGATAGTGAGGCAAGTAGTGATAAGAATGAGGGCCGTAAAGACGAACCTCGACTAAGCCTCAAGCCCGATCAGTACTATATACTAATAGAAATATTAATAGGAATTAAATATATTTTAGTTACTCAATAGGGGGTGCTGCCTGACCCACTTTCTCTGTAAAGCCCTTCCATTATTTTAAGCACCTTTCTCATTAATTCTAAATTAATAAAGAGAATTTTGAAGAAATAATTTTCATTATAAAGATTAATATTCGGTTCTTTTTGAATTTATACACGCAGCTCGACTTTCTATCCACCCACTCCGAACAGAGACCCGAATTGCTTTACCGTTTCTTACAAGCAGCCTATACTCTTAGGAATATAGGGTTTACCCCTATGCAAATAGTCCCCTCGATCAAATCGCGCCATACTCCATCGCTTGGCCATAGAGGCCGCGTTCCAATACTCCTCGTACGCTATCTACACTACAGCGATTATAATACGCTTCTTAAGCTACCTACTTTAGATAAAGGCGATACAGTTGACTATAATATAGCCCTTATTATCTGCGGCATCATTGCAAATAATAGCTAGAAAACTAGGTGGTTTGCTCGTACCTCTGACGGTAGCGACGCTGCTACGATGTAGATAATGATTCTGGCCTATATCGGCGCGGTTGCAAACCCTTACGGAGCCCGGATCCATCCCTCACTGCTCTCGAGCCTCAAGCCCGACCGGCACCGTATGCCAGTAAATCCACTAAGGAGAAGGATAATAATCCTCAAAGGGTTTGCATTCC
>Ga0247757_10001982_pt1 | contig 11699 bp, 6 predicted proteins | sample UWRJL126311R4_FD_180929 | JGI IMG/M metagenome (GOLD analysis project Ga0247757, IMG submission 180929) | Plant litter microbial communities from Arlington Agricultural Research Station in Wisconsin, United States - UWRJ-L126-311R-4 | ecosystem: Environmental > Terrestrial > Plant litter >...
ATACGGTAAATACCTACACCTCTGCCAGTTTCTTTATTTATGCGGATGATTTTGCTGCCCGTAATATCAGTTTTGAGAATAACGCCGGGTTCAACGCTGGCCAGGCTGTAGCGGTATTTGCACATGGAGATAAACTGCAGTTTGAAAACTGCCGCTTTCTTGGTTTCCAGGATGTGTTGTTTTGCAGTAGTGAAAAAAGCAGGCAATATTATCGCAACTGTTATATAGAAGGCACAACCGATTTTATTTTTGGTTCTTCAACTGTTGTGTTCGAAAGATGTCATATTCACAGCAAGAAGAATTCGCATGTAACGGCAGCTTCTACGCCTGCCACTGCTGCTTATGGTTTTGTTTTTTTACATTGTAAGCTAACAGGCGATACCAGTTTGCATAATGTAAGTCTTGGGCGTCCCTGGAGGCCTTACGCGAGTGTGAGCTATCTTTATTGCGATATCGGCCCGCATATTCTTGGCGAAGGATGGAATAACTGGAAAAATCCATCGAATGAAACCACTGCACGCTTTAGTGAATACAAAAACAGAGGAACTGGTGCTAATCCGGAGAAACGTTATGCCTGGACTAAACAGTTAACCGATGAACAGGCTAAACAATTTACCCTGGCAAATATTTTTAATGGCTGGTTGCCGTTGTTGTCCGGCAAGCTACAGTAGCTTAAAAACTAATTATGAAAGCAAGAACATATAGTTGGTTAGTGATCTTTTTGATTGGTATAATACAAGCTGTTGCGCAGGAGCCTGTATGGCGACCTGATAATGGAAACGGTACTTTTAAGAATCCTGTAATCAACGCCGATTACTCCGATCCTGATGCGATCAGGGTAGGCGATGATTTTTATCTTGTTTCTTCTTCATTCGAACACATCCCTGGTCTGCCCATTTTACATTCGAAAGATCTTGTAAACTGGACAATCATTGGCCATGCATTGCAGACACAAATACCTGCTGCACATTTCGCCATTCCAAGACATGGAGAAGGTGTGTGGGCGCCAGCTATACGTTATTACAAGGGAGAGTTCTACATCTACTATCCTGATCCTGATTTTGGTATTTATGTAACAAAGACAAAAAATCCTGCTGGTCCATGGTCGTCACCGGAACTGGTGATGGAGGGAAAGGGGTTGATCGACCCTTGTCCTTTATGGGATGATGATGGCAAAGTTTATTTAGTTCATGCATTTGCCGGAAGCCGCGCAGGTATCAAGAGTGTAATTGCTGTTAACAAAATGAACGCTACCGGAACAAAAGTGCTGGATGAAGGAATACTGGTGTATGATGGACATGATACCGACCCGACAATAGAAGGCCCTAAATTTTATAAACGCAATGGATACTACTACATTTTTGCTCCTGCCGGTGGCGTAAGTACAGGTTGGCAATTGGTATTGCGTTCTAAAAATATTTATGGTCCTTATGAAAGGAAAGTGGTGATGGACCAGGGGAAAAGTCCGGTTAACGGTCCGCACCAGGGTGCATGGGTAAATACGCAAACAGGGCAGGATTGGTTCCTGCATTTCCAGGACAAGGAAGCCTACGGCCGTGTAGTGCACCTGCAGCCGATGAAATGGGTGAATGACTGGCCGGTTATTGGTGAAGATATAGATGGTGATGGAAAAGGCGAGCCCGTGCTGGTATACCAGAAGCCGAATGTTGGAAAAACCTATCCTGCAAAAGAACCGGCAACTACCGATGAATTCAACGGAACACAACTGGGATTGCAATGGCAATGGCAGGCGAACCGCAAAAGCACCTGGTATTTTCTCAATCCGCAATCGGGTAAACTCAGGTTGTTCTCTGATAAACTGCCGGATAGCGCGCGCAATCTTTGGGACGCGTCCAACCTGTTGCTGCAGAAAATTCCTGCAGACGAATGTACATTCACTACCAAACTCAGTTTCAAACCCAATGGTAAGATTGAGAACGAACGCGCAGGTATTGTAATGATGGGAATGAGCTATGCGGGACTGTCGTTGCGTTTTGCCAAAGGAAAAACCGAACTATGTTATATCGCTTGTAAAGACGCGATAAAAGGCAGAACGGAAACCGAGAAGGTGCTCACCGACTACAAAGGCGGGGATATTTACCTGCGAATACAAGTGCTGAATGGTGCGCAATGTAAATTTGGTTATAGTAGTGATGGCAAAACATTTACCATGTTGCCCGAAACTTTCCAGGCAGAGCCGGGAAGATGGACAGGTGCCAAAGCGGGATTGTTTTGTTCAAGAGCCACACAGATCAATGACGCAGGTTTTGCGGATGTAGATTGGTTCCGGGTTGAGAAATAAACCCTATCTGTCCTGTGTTTTTCTTCTACGTACCTATGTGTTAGTTTTTTCAACACATAGGTACATAGAGGGAAAACATAGGGAACATAGCTTTGAAATAGAATTATGCTCAAAAAGATCCTGGTTATATTAACTATCGTGCCTGTTGTTGGTTTTGCGCAACGCAGCTGGAATGTAGCTGATTGGAAAACTGACGCCACACTCAATGCCTATCTCGTGCAGCAGATGCACCAACAGTATGATGCGAGAAGAATAGCGTTGAATAAAGCGTTGCAATCAAAACAGCGTATGCAGGTTTATATCAGCGAGGCGAGGAAAAGATACCTCGGTCTGCTGGGAGAATTTCCCGTCGCTGCGCCATTAAACCCTGTAGTACACGGAACCATCAGGGAGCAGGGGTACACCATCGAGAAGCTATCGTACGAAAGTTTTCCTTCACACCATGTAACCGCCAACCTCTATATCCCGGAAGGGAAAGGGCCGTTTCCCGCTGTATTGTTATTCTGTGGTCACGAGGATATTTCTAAAGCAACACCTTCCTATCAACAGACTGCGATCTTATTTGCGAGAAATGGATTTGTGGTACTGGTGATCGATCCCATTTCGCAAGGGGAACGCCACCAGTTAACAGATGCATCGGGCAAACCACTGACAAGGGGTGGAACCTCGGAGCATACACTGTTGAATGAGGCAGCTAACCTGCTTGGTAAATCTTCTCCAGCCGATGAACTTTTTGATAATACACGCAGCCTCGATTACCTTGTTACAAGACCGGAAGTGGATACAACACGGATCGGTTGTCTGGGCAATTCAGGTGGGGGAATGCAAACGATTTATTTTGCCGGCTATGATCCGCGCATTAAGGTAATAGCACCCTGCAGTTATCTCGCTACACGTGAGCGTACGATGGAGATGACTGGTCCTGCTGATGGTTGTGCACAGATGCCCGGCGAAGGAAGCGCACAGTTGGAATTTGCAGATTATTTGCTGATGGCGGCGCCGAAACCCTTAATGATATTGGCAGGCCGCTATGATTTTATCGATTACAGGGGAACAGAAGACGCATATAAGGAGCTTAAGAAAGCATATACCGTTTTGGGAAGTCCCGATAAAGTAGAACTATTTACCTATGATGATGGTCATGGAATTTCTCAACCCAAAAGAGCAGCGGCGGTAGCCTGGTTTTGCCGTTGGTTGAAAAGCGGACAGCAGGTTATCCCGGAAACGGAGGCCAATATCAGGACATCTGCGGAACTGAATAGTACTTCAACAGGACAGGTAGCCAGTGGAATGCCTGGCGAAAAGAACCTGGTGAAAAGAAACATGGAACTATTTGCATCGCTCACGGAACAACGCGCTGCGTTTGCCACAAGGCCAACAAGTTACAAAGTGAACCGGATTGGATCGCTGGCTGGTATCAATGAAACGGATCGGGGTGTAAAGCCCGAATCGCGGGGAACAATTGCCGAGCAAGAACTGGTATTTCAAAAGCTGCTCGTAAGGAAAACAAACGAACCACCATTGCCTGTATTGCTGCTGATGCCCGCAGCCAAACCCAAACAGGTTTTTGTATGGCTTCCGGAAGAAGGGAAGGCAAAGATTGCTGTAAAAACGGATACATTAAAGCAGTTGCTTAATGAGGGATACGCGATCATACTTGCTGATTTGCGTGGGATCGGTGAAACAGAAGACAGGGCTGAATTCAATGATCCAAAATACTATAACAAAGAGTATCGCAACGCCATGCAGTCGTTGCATAACGGTCGCAGCCTGGTAGGCCAGCGCGCTACTGATGTGTTAAGTATTGTTGATATGATCGGTGAAATAAGCCAGCTTAAAGAAGTCCCTCTACAGGTCAAGGCCACGGGGATCACTGCCCTGGCTGTTTTACATGCCATGTTGTTTGAAAAACGGATCGAAAAAATTTTGCTATCAAATACCCTGCACAGTTTTCAAACCATACTCCAACAACCAACCGAAAGAAACTGGTATGCTTATGTGATCCCGGGCATGTTGGCTTTCTATGATATTCCCGATCTGAAAAAACTGGTGGGAGAGCAAAGGGTTGTTGATAAAGACCGGTAAGAATTGATCGGGTAGCTAGAAGAAAGGATTTTGTACATTAGCTGTGAAACTGATCAATGAATCCCCATAAAATAATTGCCATGAAAAAACTGCATTTACTTTTTTTATTATTGGTGCTCAGCCTGGGCGCGATAGCACAGTCCAAAGATGAGAAAGCGGTAGCTGCCGCGGTAGAAACACTGAAAAAAGCCATGATTGATGGAGACAGGGCGGCCTTGAATGAGATAGCGGCTGAAAAGATCAGCTATGGCCATTCCAGCGGTAAGGTCGAAAATAAAACCGAGTTTGTTGAAGCGATCGCGAGCGGCAAATCCGATTTCGTGACCATGAATACTTCTGAGCAGGAAGTTACCGTAGATGGCAACGTAGCATTGGTACGACATATCCTCAATGCCGATATCAAAGATGGCGGCGTGGCCAATACCATCAAACTGAAAATATTGCTGGTATGGCATAAAGAAAAAGGCCAGTGGAAATTATTGGCTCGGCAGGCGGTTAAGCTGACCTAAGAATATTTTTCACGCAAAGACGCAAAGGCAAATACAGAAGGCGCAAAGGGTTCCCTGTGTTCGGTTACCCTTTGCGCCTTTTCTTTCTTCGCGCCATTGCGTGAAATAAATTCTCCTTGTGGCTGTTCTTTCATCATGGCTGTAGTGATCTTTCAAATCTGCTGGGGCAGTCCGTCAACCCATTGCGGGTACGGGAATTGGCATTATTATTGCCTTCGGTATCCAAACCAATATCCACATGAAACAGCTTTTCGCATGCGTTGGCTTAGCTGCCATTCTTTTTTCCTTCACCAGTTGTCAGAAAAATTTTGAAGGCGATACCGGTCCTTCCGCTACGGGTAACATCATTTTCAAATTCAAATTCGATTCCACCCAGGAACGATTGAACAATATCGGTCTGCCAGCGCCCATGCCCGCAGGTCATGCAGGTCTTAGCCCGAAGATGAATGTAATGAGCGCCCACTATGTAGAACTTGCACCCAGCGCTTTCACTCCTTTGGGTAGCGGGTTTGTTTTATACAAAGCCGCCGAAACAACAACAGGTGGTGCACCGGCTATCGATTTTTCCAAAGCGGTACTCACACCAGATGGCGGAACATTTTTAAGCTATCCAATAAAAGATATTCCAAAAGGCGAATACGAATACCTGCGTGTATCATTGGCATACCAGAATTATGATGTGATCATGCATCTCGACACTGTGTTCAGTACACAGGCAGGCCCTGTTCCTTTCAGTGGTGATTTTACCGGAACAGCTGCGGCTTTTGTTGGTTATAATACTTACCTCGGCAACTATACACTCAAAACAAAAGAGGTCACCGTTAATGGCAACAAGGCCCAGGGTTACTGGGGCTTTGAATCCAATATAAACATATTGGGTAATGCCTTTATTAGTACCAGCACGGGGCAAGCACCGGCTGGTGCTACCACGGTGGTCAATCCCATCAACAGCACTTCACCCATACCACCGGGATCATGTGTTGCAACAGGCGCCTTTAAAACAGGCAAACTGAAAATCACCGGGGATGAAAAAAATGATATCGTAGTGATCGTTTCCCTTTCCATCAATAAAAGTTTTGAATGGATCGATGCGAATGGCAATGGAAAATGGGATGTATTGAAAGGTGAGGCAGTGGTAGATATGGGCATACGCGGACTGATACCCACAGTTCTTCAGTAATTGGTTTTTGAATATGGCCGGGAAGCAATTCCCGGCTTTTTTTATTTGATCAATCCTTCCGTAGACTCACGCGTAAACAATTGCGGTGGCAATACCCTTTTTTCAAACTCCTTAATGGGTCGTTTGCTCTCGATGAGCTGGATCAATAGTTCGGTAGATAGTTGTCCCATCTCAAATGCGGGTTGTCTTACTACCGTGAGTGATGGCGATAACAGATCGGTCAGATCAAGATTGGAGAAGCCAACCAGGGCAATATCATCAGGTACTTTTATTTTCTTCTTCTTGAAATAGCGCAGGCAGTTGGTGGTGAGTTTGTCTGCACAGCCAAGAATAGCATCGGGTCTGTTCTTTAATTTGAAAAGATTGTCCAGGGCCTGTTCCACCTCCTCGTATACCATCCCGCCATGCAGGCAATGTTGTATATAAACGGGATCGAAATCGCGTCCATAATCCCGCAAGGCCTGTGCGTAACCCTCCAGCCGTTCTTTGGTGATGGACAGGTATTCTGATCCCGCCAGGTTGGCGATGTATTTGTATCCGGTTTTGATCAGGTGTTCTGTTGCCTGGTAAGCGCCATTAAAATTGTCTACGATCACTTTATGCGTATCCACTTCATCCACGATACGGTCGAAGAAAACAATGGGTAAGCCACGGTCGTGCAGGTTTTTTAAATGTTCCAGGTCTTGTGTCTCCGAAGAAACCGATACCAGTAATCCATCGATAGAGCGGGATGCCAGGTATTGTACGTTGATCACTTCACGCTCATATGATTCATGACTTTGCGCAATGATCACATTATAGCCGTTATCGTAAGCGATCGATTCGATGCCGTTGATGATCTGGGAGAAAAAACTATTCGCGATCTCGCAAACAATGATGCCGATAGAACGGCTTCTTTTTTCTTTCAGGCTTAATGCGATGGGGTTCGGACGATAATTATTATTCTGTGCGTATTCAAGCACCAGTTTCTTTGTTTCAGGACTGATCTCGTAACTATCGCGCAATGCCCTTGACACTGTGGAAGTGGAAAGTCCCAGTGCTTTGGCAATATCTTTTATGGTAACGGCTTCGAACTTCATGGGAGTAGCCACTAAAATACAGTATTTCTGTTACCCATGTGTTTGAGGAGTTACTACCACCTGTGATTCAATGTGATATGATTTTTGGGTTTTTTCAGGAACAATGATAAAACTGGTATCGTTGCCGGGAACGATTGCGTAAATAAAACAGCCTTTTTCAATTTGCGGCGGAAATAATAGGGGTAGACTTGTTGACCAGATCCCGTTGTAAAACGGGTAGGTTGTTTGCTATGAAATCGATTGTAAAACAATACGGCAACAGTTTGCTTTTGAGTGTGTACGTAATGGAGGAAGGGGGAGAGGCACTGTCTTATTTACCAGGTATTCCAAAACGTTTTTTTTAAGGGCATGATGGATAATTCCATCGGGCCCTTCTTTATTTATAAAACACGCTGCTATATGAAAACAAAATTGCTAATGCTGCTGCTGTTTGCGACGAGTCTGTTGCAGGCGGTTGCACAAACGGGGCAGATCAAGGGGACGGTAACAGATGCCGCCGGTTTGCCACTCGCTGGTGTCTCGATCGTTGAAAAAAGCTCCGGATCGGGCGCCAAAACAGATGACAAAGGAAGTTTTACCCTGGCGCTCAGGTCCAACGCCCGCCAGGCCGTGCTTACGGTTAGTTATGTTGGTTTTAAAACCGAAACAGTTACTGCCAATGTTGGATCTCCTCTTAGCCTGAAGCTGGAAAGAGATACGAAGGACCTGGATGAGGTAGTGGTGATCGGTTATGGAACGGTTCGCAAACGAGACCTCACCGGTTCTGTTGTTTCAGTAAAAGGAGAAGAGATCAAAAAAGTACCGGCAGCCAATGCGATGGAATCACTGCAAGGTAAATTACCCGGTGTGGACATTGTTCGCACTAGTGGTGGTGCTGGTGCCAACGTATCAGTAACCGTTCGTGGTAACCGTTCCATTATTGCGAATAACGGCCCACTGTATATCGTTGATGGTATCCAGTATGGCAGTTACCAGGACATTAATCCAAATGATATCCAGTCGATGGAAGTGCTGAAAGATGCATCTTCAACCGCGATCTTTGGTTCAAGGGGTGCGAACGGTGTTATCATCATCAGCACAAAACGTGGTAGCGCAGGCAAACTGAAAGTAAGTGCAAATGCCTATTACGGTTCTGTAGATCTAACAGGTTATCCAAAACCGATGACCGGCCCACAATATGCAGACCTGAAAAGACAGGCTTCCCGCACCGCCGGTGTATGGAACTCTACTGCAGATGATGCAAAAGTATTTACCAGTCCTGCAGACCTTGCGGCAGTGCAAAGAGGTGATTCTTACTACTGGCCTGGTATGTTGCTGGGCAAAGGCAACCAGCAGGATTATAACGTAAGCGTATCTGGTGGAAACGAAAAAACAAGGGTGTATTTTTCTTTTGACTATTTCAAAGAGAAAGGATTGCTGAACAATGACTATTCCAATCGTTATACACTTCGTTTGAATATCGATCAGTCTATCACCAATAATTTCAAAGTTGGTTTGCAAAGCCAGCTCGCTTATTTCGACCAGAACCTGCGCGCGGATGGTATCCTTACTGTAGCTAATAAGGTGATCCCTTATTTCAATCCATATAACGCAGATGGAACGCTGGCCAAATTTCCTGGTAACGGTAACCAGGTGAATCCGTTACTGGAGGAAGAGCCCGGTGCTTATATCAATGATAATAAGATCACCAGGCTGTTGTCTACTGCTTACGCAGAGTGGAAACCATTTTCCAGTCTTACAATACGCTCCAACCTGGGTGTTGCAAGCGGTAATACACGCAATGGTTCTTTCCAGGGTGCGAATACGATCAGCAGGGCTTTATCAACCGGCTCCGCTTCAGCTGTTTCAAATTCTTCGGGAACAGATCTTACCTGGGAGAACATCATCACCTGGTCTAAGAGATACAATAAGCATTCGATTGGCATAACAGGTATTACAAGCTATTTATCTGGCCGCTCCGAGAGCTCTAGCGCTTCTGGTACCGGTCAATTATTGGCCAGCCAGTCATTTTATTCTTTACAGAACAACCCTGCCAACCTGGCAATCTCCAGTAACTATGTAGGTAGTAACCTGATGTCGGGCGCATTGCGATTGAATTATGCATTCAACGAAAAATACCTGCTGACCCTTACCGGTCGCTGGGATGGATCTTCTGTACTGGCTGAAGGAAACAAATGGTCATTCTTCCCATCTGCTGCTTTTGCCTGGAGGGTGATCGATGAATCATTCATGCAAAACCAGAACTTATTCAGCGACTTGAAAGTTCGTGTGAGCTACGGTTCTGCAGGTAGTTCTGCTGTAAGACCTTACCAGACACAAAGTGGCCTGGCGCTGATTCCGTTTGCGTGGAACGACCAGACCTCACTGGCATATGGACTTGATCCGCAGATAGGCAATCCTAACCTGGGTTGGGAGGTAACTAAAACAGGCAATATCGGTTTGGATTTCGGTATGTTTAAGAACAGGGTTATTGCCAGCATCGATGTGTACGATTCAAAAACGGAAGATCTCCTCTTGTACAGGGCGCTGCCTGCAACAACCGGTGGACAGAGAGTGCTCGACAACGTGGGTAAAACAAGAAACAGTGGTTTTGAGATCGATCTGAAAACGATCAATATCCAGTCAAAAGATTTCTCCTGGACATCCAACCTGAATTATACACATAATAATGAAAGGATTGAGGCATTGCCTAACAATGTGAATGATATCGGTTCCGGTTGGTTTATCGGTTACCCGGTGAATTCGTTCTACGATTACCAGAAGATCGGTATCTGGCAAACAAGTGAGGCAGCAGCTGCTACCGCATTTGGTTATAAGCCAGGCGATATCAAAGTAAATGATCTCGATGGCAGCAAAACATTTACCGCTGCAGGCGACCGCATGGTACTGGGTTCGGCTGTTCCGCAATACAGCGTTGGTTTTACCAACGATTTCAAGTTCAAAGGATTTGACCTCAACGTGCAGTTGTTTGCAAGGGTAGGCCAGATGTTCGTATCCAACTACGCCAATAAATTCGAACCCAACGCTATTGAGAATGGCGCGGTGGTTGATTACTGGACACCTGAGAATCCAACCAACAGTTATCCAAGACCTAATGTGAACATTTCAAGGGCGTCCATGCCTTTTGCAACCACACTGGGTTACCAGGATGGCTCTTTCCTGAAAATCCGTAATATTTCATTTGGATATACATTGCCGGCATCGCTTACACGCAAGTGGCATATGACAAGTTTCCGCTGGTATGTAGCCGCAAGGAACTATATCACGTTCTCCAAAGTGAAAGACTACGATCCGGAAGGTGCGGGTTCGTTTGAGAGACCGTTGACCAAATTACTTGTTACCGGTATCAATATAGAATTCTAATCAGCCATCAATAAAATAGTAACATCATGAAAAAAATATTCAATACATGGTTACTGGTGCTGACTGGCATAGTATCCGTGATTTCTTCCTGCAGCAAAAAACTGGAAGAATATAACCCCAGCGGTTTTACCGCTTCCAACCTGGTAAAGAATGCCGCAGGTTTTGAAACCCTGGTAACGGCAGCTTATAGCTACGACCGTTTCTGGTATGGTAAAGAAGAAGGATACAGTATTTCTGAAATGGGTACTGATATCTGGACAAACGGCACAGGCGATGTATACCCGCAGTTGTCTACCTACAACAACCTCCAGGGAAGCAATACCAATGCACTTGACCTCGAATGGAATAATTTCTACGCAGCGATCAATCTCTGTAACACAGGTATTACTTCGATTGCCGGTGTAAGTGATTACACTGCGGCTCAAAAAGCAACCCGTGAAGCAGAACTGCGTTTCCTGCGTGCATTTTACTACTGGCATATCGTGGAAACATGGGGTGGTGTTCATTTCACTACGGTTCCTACCGCCGGTGTTATGACCACTGCAAACAGAACTTCTGTAGATACTTTCTATAACCAGATCTTCGAAGACCTGCGTTTTGCAGTTGACAAATTACCATTAACCGCTGCTGAATATGGCCGCGCCACACAACCCGTTGCAAAAGCCTTCCTGGCAAGAATGTATCTCACAAGAGGTATGAATGCCGAAGCCAATGCAATGGCGCGTGACGTGATCAGAAACTACGGTTTCACACTTGTTCCGAAATACGTAGATCTCTGGAATATGGGTAACCTGAAGAATAAGGAAGTCATCTGGGCAATTGACTATTCAACTAACCTTACCAATAATGACCTGACTACATCCAACTATCCTGGAGGACACTCACGCGGTTCCAACAGTGGCCACCTGTTATACCTGATGGTATACGACCAGGTGAACACTGCGCCATTGATCAGGGATATCAATAACGGACGTCCATTCAACCGTTATATGCCAACCCTGTCTTTCCTGAAATTGTTTGATGAAACAAACGATGCACGTTACGCGGGTTCATTTCAGACTGCCTGGTTAGCCAATAAGGTTGCCACTGGTTTTGCGCTTGGTGATACGGTTGCGTACACTGCGAAGGTTACTTTATCCGCAGCTGAAATGAACAGCAAAAAATACACCACTTACGACGTG
>Ga0247757_10001983_pt1 | contig 11692 bp, 13 predicted proteins | sample UWRJL126311R4_FD_180929 | JGI IMG/M metagenome (GOLD analysis project Ga0247757, IMG submission 180929) | Plant litter microbial communities from Arlington Agricultural Research Station in Wisconsin, United States - UWRJ-L126-311R-4 | ecosystem: Environmental > Terrestrial > Plant litter >...
TATTTGGTGGAGAAGTATTTTGCGCTTCTGGAGAAGAGGAACTATTTAAGAACACAACACGCGCTGCAAAGCACGCCAGATACTCCGGTCACAGGCCTAGATAGAATGCTATCGAATTCCATAGTCGACGGCGATGAGCTGGAGAAAAAGATGGCTGAAGAAAGGGAGCAGGTCGTAAAAGACCTCTTGGTCGTGCTCGGGAGCATTGATATGGTCAACATGGAGCCTAGTGGTGACTCTTTTGTAAGTCTTCTACTCCAACTCCCTTTTCCCAACCCTAAGAGTTTTTGTAGATACAAAAGATTCGCTCGATAGCTGGCACACTCCTAGACGTTCCTAGAGAACGAAAAGGTTCCGTTGCTTTGCAGCACCAAGACTATTTATACAAATTTCTCGATGTTCTTACTAAGCTGGAGCGGGTAAGTCCTGAAGCCTCCGACCCTAATTCTGGTCCTGTCGACGATGAAGCGGAACTACGGCATTGGGCAGACCTTAGGCAATACCAGTTGAAATTTCAGGAACAGGGTGGTATATACGGGTTTTCTTGACTGGGTACAGCTAAGACCGGCTCTTGTTGTCTTAGGATAATAGTACTATTTGCCCACGTGCAGGTCCGAGCAATTGTAACCCCAATGTCATTGCCAGCAAACGAACACTGCACATCATGTGAGTCTAGGGAATTTGAATGCTCATAGTTGCTCTTTGATATCGAATCAACTTGATGTAATTCCTCAGTTGGTATGTATATGGAATGTACTATGGGTACATTCTGGTCAACGGCGACCCAAGCTACTGCCCTTGGCCGTGATTGCTGTTGCCGTTGAGCTCTGTCGTCGCTACTGGTTAAACATCAATAGGTGCTACTTAATGCCACGGATCTTAGCCTCCATAACCTTGAACTCACCACCCGTATACTAAGCCACGAACTATCATCGATATCAAGTCAACCAGTTGCAGCATACGGATAGCTTCAGAAGGGTTGCAATAGGCTGGCATTTGAGACTCTACAAGTGTAAAACGTGACTACCACGATGCTCAAAAGGTCGATGCTAACATGATGCATCAGCCAGGGTTTCAGGTCACCAGCAGAATACGGCTTTATTCCATCCTCGATTTCTCAGCTTTGCAGAGCATCATATTTCAATATGCACTTTACTTCTTGCACCGTCACAGCAATCTTGCTGGCCATCGCACATGCTTCATCCATTAAACGTGGTCTCTGCCACATACTTGCCAAACATCATGACGAGGATGATCAAGTGTGGATTTCGCAACCAAATTCTGAGCTTACATGGTACTACAACTATCAATACGAGCCCTCGGAAGCTTTCAAAAACACACCTAACTTGCAATTCGTTCCCATGCTTTGGGGCGCTCCCCAAGAAGGTGATGAGGGTACACCATTCCTTGACTCGGTTCTGCGTCAAATCGAGGAAGGTGCCGATATCAAATACGCGCTCAGCTTCAACGAACCAGACCATCCGTTCCACTACGGCGGCTCAAACATCCGCCCTCGAGCCGCGGTCGAAGAATGGATAAGGCAAGTCAAGCCACTCAAAGACCATGGTGTCATGGTGGGAGCGCCGGCTGTGAGCGGTAGCAGGGAAGGCTACGAGTGGTTACAAAGCTGGTTCGATTTCTGTGGAAACGACTGCTCCCCGGACTTTCTATCCTTCCATTGGCAAGGCGACTTCGATACCATGGCTAGCGTCATCGGAAGCATTTCAGTTGCATGGCCTCATTTGCCGTTGTGGGTCACCGAATATTCGTATCCCAACGCGAATCTTCAGGATACACAGTGGTTTTTCAATAGTTCCATGGCTATGTTCGAGAGCTGGAGGTATGCAGACTCTTTTCCTGCCTTGCTGTCGAGAATCTCAACTTAACACATCTACAGTAACATCACACATTACTCCTATTTCGGAGCATTTCGATCAAACGTTTCGAACGTTGGTCGCAATGCCGCCATGCTGAACGAGAAGGGACAACTGACCGACATTGGATCATGGTATCTAGGAGGCCCGGCCACGGGCATTATACCCAACGATGGAGTCGCCGGTCCAGTTGGAAAACATGCATTGTGGGGTTCAGTTTTGATGACTGTGCTCTTCTTCGTGGCCTTCTAGTGCTGCGGCTTTTCACAACGACTGTTGAATACCATGCATTGGAAGCACATTCAACAGTGAGCATGCTGGCATGCTTCTCTAATGAGACCGCTCACATTATTCACACGACATTTTAATTTTTGAACAACAACTTGGTTTGTTACTCCAGAGTGGATGTATTATAGAATCGGTAGTAACTGAAAGCGTTTCGTATTAGCAAGCTGCATGGTGTCGTACTACATGTTCATACAAACGCGGGTATCTGCTCGACCCATTTGCCTTCTTCCATTGAACTCCAACCTCAAGTGTCTATAACCCTATCTTACATTAAGATGTACACTTCACATACTACCACGCGCAATATTATCCCTCAGCAATGCTGTATATTGCATTATGGTGCCTCATCTTTCTACCATGATTTTACGGCACAACGACGACACCCAAGCTCCCTGCTTGACCAACCACGCTCCGCGCCACACCCTCGAGACTCAATCCACTTAATCTCGGCTCTGAATGTTTTATCTTCGCAATTTCATAAACGTGTTTTAAGCTGATTGTTCCGATGGTACCCTTCGTCGCATTTCCATTCGTAGGACTATTGGTAGAGGTTTTACCCGTCTTCCCTTCCTGGTTGTTCATGGGGCCTGGGACATTGCCAGCACCACGGATCTTCGATTTGATGAGTGGCGCACCGGCAGCGGTAAGGAGAAGCGTCGCGGTAGGGGGCGTACGCAGTGAGAACGTGAACGAACGGTCCGGACGGACATTGATACGAGCGGGAATGGGGGTTCCGGGGAGGTAGTGTGCCGTGCGAGCGTTGAATTCCTACAAGGACGCGTTAGCCGAAGTAAACCATATATAAATATCTCTGAGCATCGAATGCGCAAGCTCAAAATATGCTCTAATTCGAGAAAGATTGCTGTATTGACATTGCTTCATGGGGAATCATCGGACGGCACCACCTACTTTACAGAAATCCATGCTCTTTACACCCTTGGAACCGAGCGCAGGACCGACGGGAGGCGATGGGGATGCCTGGCCTGCGCCTACTATCAATTTCACGATCTGATCTTTCTGCAACGCCTTTTTCGCCATGATGAGGAGTGTTTTGGAGTAACTCTAGCTCAAGCACAGAAGCGGAAGTTTCGCGGAAGTTGATGCGGAGCGGGTCGGCTAAACGAAATGCCGATGATGGACAGAGCAGGGGCATGAATAGCTTAATGAAATGGAAGAGAAATAAATTAGCAAGTAAAATATACCATTCATTATTGCTTGAAACCGTGTAGCTTGTTGATCGCATGCAGGTGAATTATCAAATCGACATAGTTTGAATGGTGGCACATGCATGCAACGTAGCAGTTCATGATCGAGGTATTCTGATAATTGCTGAGTTTCTATTATCCATCTGCTGATCTATGCGACCAACGCTATGCATCTTTGTTCCGAAGCGCGCCATTTCGCCTCCAAGTCTTCATGAATGTAATCGTACAGTACTGTGCACTGCTGTAGTCCTATGCTTCATCCTCGCTTGCCTAGACAATCGTCTCCAGCTCTCTCGCGTATCCCAGTGTATTCTCGATGACCTGATCGCTTGTCACCAAAATGTCTTTGCTCTGGTATTCGTCGTCTTGCTGGGGGAAGTAAATGCGTCCATCTTTCACAACCCAGCCTGACTCCTTCGCGAAGCTGACGACGCTGCCTTCTGAGTCGAGAAAGAGCAGCGATTTGGCGTCGGAAATTGGAATAGAAGGATATGCTTTCTCGCTACACGAGGCGATTTCTTTGCGAATAGTGCCAATGAGAACCTGAAGCATGTTTTAGTTCGTGTACTTGTATTGCATCCGGGCTTCAGCTCTGAAATGTATGAGAAGCCTTAAGGTGTACACGTACCTCCGAGAACAAGGCGAATTCCGCACTCGGTACCCTCTCGCTCTTGGTCTCCCCCCACACCCTGTCATAGCTTCCCTCCATGAGCGCTTGCTCTAATCGAATGGGGTATTGAATGAATGCATCCTCTTCTAGTCCTCGCCCCGCCTGCGCAGCCGCCACCTCGAGTGTCTCCAATAATGTGTGAAACCCCGCATAATCACCGTCGCTCAGTAGCAGCAGGAGATATAAGCCAGTTATCTTACTCGCATTACCTCCCTCCTTCGGTAGTTTATTTTCAGGCAGAGAGTAAAACGGCTGCAGTTGCTGGAAATAGCGTGTGAACGTAACTGGATCTTTCAGGCGGATGGAGATCACAGCTCCTAGTTCCAGAGCTTCGCGCGCCAGCTGCAAATGCTTTGTCGGAGTTGACTCTGTAGGAATGAGAGCGTTTAAGCCCAAGAGTGCTACCTTTGTGCGAGAAAGTAGCGACGTGGATTGCTGATACTTGTTGGACTGGAGCGTTTGGTGGAGCTGCTTAAGCAGGTCTTGAAGCTCTTTTTCGGCCATGTCGTAAGGAGAGTAGCTTGATTTTTTGAAATCCGTTATCCGGGATATATTTGAAGTTCTGTGTGGGAGTAGGGTTCGACTGATTGTTGAGGGTGAGTTACGTGTGGGAGGCGGAGGTGAGCTCGGAGTCTGTTGACGTGAGAAGGTGACTAAGCCAGCCCGCGCCGGGGACCAACATAGCTCCCCTCCCTCAAAAGTGCGATTTCGTATGTAGGCCATGGATGTGAAAAGGAAGTGTTCAGACCGGAGACTCTGTATTATACATTATTGTTAAGATGCGGCAGGGTATGACACCCAAGCCCTTCTTCATTGGTGCAAATGAGTGCCAAATGACCAACTGACCCGGCAAGTCACGCTGTGTCTCAAAGGCAGCAACGACAGTACTAAGGTGCATATCTCACTACGGCTTTACCAGCTGAAGAGTATCCAACTTACTTTCTAGGCCGCAAGTAACACCAACGATGGGATTGCTCCCTAATCAATATGTGAAAGAATAACTACATCGATGAATGAAGCGTATGTCCTGTGTAGAAAGACACTCTCTCTTTATATGCGATTGTTCATATTATCTGTCTAACGTCTCCGTCCGAACCGGCCTTTACCACCATTTCCTTTACTCTTGATTTTAAGTCTGCGGTAATTTGCGTGAGCTGTTGCCTTAATCTTACGTGCAGCTGCTGTGATCGGTCCCTCCTTAGCTTCTCTGCCATCTTTCGCTTTTATATTCGGGGCTGGCTTGGTCTTGCGCTTTTTCACGCTGTGGGAGTCATCGCTGGCAAAATCCGATCCATTGTCGTCCGCCGATCCTTCTAGATCGCTGACATGATTCAAGACACCTGCCTGTGTTCCACCAACGTTGACATCATCCTCAGAGGCATCATCTTGAGTTTCTTTTTGTTCACGCTTTGGCCGTAAGAAACTAGGACGCACTGATCGAGTGTTAGGTGAATGAATGTAGTTGCATAAACAGAACCTACTGATGACTTGTCTCGTTTGTCTCTTGTGACCCCTTTTCTTCCAAACTTTACGTTGGTTCCCGTCGGGGTTCATGTTATCAGCCCCGGAATTTTCTTCGTCTTCTGATTCTAGGCCACGATCAGGACCTAATGGCATCGCAGTCTGACTGTCCTTTACTAGAGCATCTGATATTCGTGGTTTTTTCGGTACTGATAAACCCTCGGCTTCCATTTCAAGCTCACGCATAATCTCTTCTTCTTCATCGAATCTAGCTTCCTCCTCTTGCTTCTTGGCCTGTATTATTGCACTCAGGCTCCGTCCTAGCCCCTTGCGTTTCCAAGGTATGGGTCTAGGTGTCGTCTCATCTGTCTCATCAATCTTTGCAAGGTAGTTATCCCGTCGCAAAAATGACGGTGTTGAGAACCCTTTGAGCACTGAGGTAGGAGTGCCTTCAGTACCAAGCTTCCTCTTCTGTGGCGTTACAATTGAGTCCAACAAGAATCTTTTTCCAGCCGACAAAGGAGTCTTCTCTCCTCTGGCTCTTGATTCTAATGAGATATCACTCTCTGCCTTTCCGGGATTTTTGCTGGGCGTCTGCAATGTGTTCAATTCTACATCAATCAAAGCATGTCTTGTTTTACTCGGCGTTTCAAGCGGTAGGAGATCGAAAAGACCTAAAACAATGCCGTCGCGCTGGGGAGTAGGACCGATCATTGCAGGCCCTGTCGGAGATTGAGTTTGGCTGGGGGATGCCACAACCTGGGTGATAGGACTTTCATCTTCACGCTTTCTTTTTATTGGTGTAGACATAGAAACCCGGGTTGCTTGTGGTGTTCGTTGAACGCTACGAGGGTGTTGGCAGCTTGTGGAATTTCTCCGAGGAGTTCCTGGTGCAGCTTCGTCCGCCAGGGAGTCACGTAACCTATTATAGTCTTTGTACTTTTGTGCTTGTTATTGTCAGCAATCCGCTCAAGGCACAATGCTTGCGTACGTACAGATGGCTACATCGGCCTTGATGTCTTCCCGCGTCGCTTTGCGACCTCCATGCGCAGCAGTAAAAGCCTTCTCCCAGGCTTTGAGGTCCTGTCGAAGCACATTACAGCGCTGTTCCAGTTCAGTCCTGCTCATAGTAAAGGTGTGATAAGTTAGTAGCATGAGAGTGGAGTTGGGTCTAATTGAAATTCGTGGGTACGAGTCCACGCGCGACGGAACGCGACCACGGTTGCACGTCACGTACGCACGCACGAGCCAGCCATGGGTCAAGCGAGTCCAAGGCCCTTGCCGGTACACTTATATACAACTTATGCAGCACTATAGACTACCAAGTCCCACTTTGCATTTTTCGCACGTGCATGAGACATTGATATATATTACAGGTGCTATTCACAAACTCCCGTCGGAGCTCGACTTCTGCGCTTATGCTAAACCAAAAATCGACCAAAGTAAGAAATCTAGTAGTGAACAGCCTTGTCGTAGGTAGCCATGGCAGCCTCCTTGAAGGCTTCCGACAGCGTAGGGTGAGCATGTGATGTTCGCGCAACATCTACAGAGACGTCAGCAATCTTCTCGATATGGCTCATAGCTATTGTCGACTTACCCTCTGAGCTAGCGCCATATTCAAGCGCAAGCACACCCTCAGCAATCATCTCACCGGCGTTGGGGCCGATGATGTGAATACCCAATATCCGGTCAGTCTCGGCGTCGGAGATAAATTTTACAAAGCCCTCGGTGTCGAGATTCGTCTTTGCTCTTGAGTTAGCAGAGAAAGGGAAGTTTCCGACCTTATATTTAACGTTGGCAGCCTTGAGCTCCTGCTCGTTCTGACCAACCCACGCAACTTCGGGATGCGTGTACATAACGGAGGGAATAGCACCATAGTTTACATGGCCGTAACCCTTGCTGAGATACTCAATGGCAGCAACAGCTTCCTCTTCGGCCTTGTGAGCCAGCATAGGACCGAAAGTGACATCACCGATAGCGCGGATGTGAGGGATCTTGGTGCGGTACTCCTGGTCGATAATCACGCGGCCGCGCTCGTCGACCTCGAGACCAATATTTTCCAGACCCAAACCATTGGTGTATGGGCGACGGCCAATGGCAACCAAGACAACATCAGCATCAAGCTGAATACCGTGAGCGCTTGTGTTTAATGAATATTAGGGATACTTACCACATCCTCCTTGCCACCCTTCGCTGCCTCAACGTTGATCTTGACACTCTGTCCCTCAGCATCACCCGCAGTGACTTTGGTATTGAGTTTGAACTTCATGCCCTGCTTCTGGAGTAACTTTTGGGTCTGCTTCGCAACTTCTGCGTCCATTCCAGGTCCACCGATTTGACCCAAAAACTCGACGACAGTAACTTCTGAGCCTAGGCGGGACCAGACAGAGCCCTATATAAAGTTAGTCAAACCCAAATTCTGGGGCTGCTCGCTCGAGCGTCGTCCTACCATTTCCAATCCGATGATACCGCCTCCAATGACAACCATCTTCTTGGGCACTTCCTGCAGAGCAATAGCACCTGTGCTTGTGATAACCTTCTGTTCGTCAATGGTTAGCCCCGGAAAAGGCGTGGCCTCAGATCCGGTCGCGATCAGAATGTTCTTTCCGCGAACGGTCGTCTCGCCGCCATCGACGAGGTTAACTGCAACGGTATGTTCATCTTGGAAAGCACCAGCACCCTTTATGTACTCTACGTTGTTCTTCTTAAAGAGAAATTCGATGCCTTTAGTCAAGCCAGACACTGACGTCTCTTTCGCTTTCATCATCGCCGGCAGGTTCAGTTTAACATCGCCAACTTCAATACCGCGATTCTTAGTGTCGTGCAAGACCTGGTGGTAGAGGTGCGAGTTGTTCAGGAGCGACTTCGAAGGAATGCAGCCAACGTTCAAGCAGGTTCCTCCGAGAGCACCACGCTTTTCGATACAGGCAACCTGATCATAGTCAATCGCCATTTCTAATGATATCGGCCAATTTGCCGCACCTTCATGCCAGACTGGCCAGCTTTGATTGCGGCAACATATCCTGCGACACCACCGCCGATGATGACGAGGTCTTTCTCCTCTATCTCTCAATTAGAATTCATTCATCGGTTCAGCTCCTTGTTGTAGCGACTAACCGGCTTCCGTTGCATACCCTCGTCTCAGTCGACCCTGAAAGTAAATGTTCGGGGCGCAGAAGGTGCCTTGGTTTACTGGGCGTATCGCCTTTGGCAATGCGCGAGGAACGGCGGATCGGAGCATGGTGAAGAGAGATCGGAAACCCTGTTACCGGGAAAGCCGGGGTCAGCGCAGCTGCAGAGGCGAATGAGTTCAATGGGTTGGGGTGGGGGTAGCAGGAAGACGTTGTTGAGCTTCGTGGGTGACAAGCACTACTTTTCTGTTGCGGAGCCCGGCGAGCTTTACGGCTAGGCACGGTGTGGCGCTAATTGGTCAGCCACCAGAACCTTGGACATCTGGGACATGCTTGAACGACATAGAATAATATGTGCAATTACTGATCATCAGCACCTGGGATTACACTATTTAGATGATATAACGCAGCTCAACCATTTTTTCTATGCACTCTCCGGCCGCAACTCATCACTATACTCGGGGGCTTGGCTTGCATGTGCTTCCTGCTCACGTCGCTTTGCCTCCAAATCAGACGCCCAAAGAGCGGAGCTTACGGCAGCAGTCAGAAGGAAGAACATGCTGAATGCAGGCACTAGTTGTAACGCGAGATAAACTGTTCCGTACCTAGAGCGCATGTTAACCTCAGGATACATAAGCGTACGGCTGATTACTTACCATGTATATTGCCATCTTCTTCGCTTGACGAATGCATTCCGATTCTTCTTATCCAAGTCCAGTAGTTTGAAGTATCTCCAGTGCTGCAATGGCCCCGCGCGGTAGCCTGTCAACAGCAGAAATAAAGGCACACCAAAATAGGGTACCAGATTCAGTGGTAGCAGCAATATGAACTCTGCTATTTGCCGAAAGGAAAATGGGCCGTATACAGAGGATCTTGTAGGCTTTCCAAGTCGCCGCACAGGGTCATTCAACGACGTCTCCTCGACCGGTCGAGTCTGGCGGACCAGATCGTCATAGCCTCGGTATACAAGCACTGCATCGAAGATATCCACTTGTGCTTCGTCTACTAGAAATGCCTCAAATAGTATGGCCACCACGGCTGCAGCTTCTCCCAGCACTAGGAACGTTCCGTTCACCCATGCGCTACCCTTCTTATGAAATAGAGCCAAAAAAGCGACTTGTGGGATATACGTCCAGAAAAAGAGATTGAGTAGGATGAAGGCACTCAAGAGGAAAGCTGGAAGAAGACGTGTTCGCGCGAGAGGGTAGAGAAATGGATGGCCGATGAAGAAGACGATGCCCTAGCAATGGTAAGTGCGCATTCATAAGGTTCGGTTTCATGCACCATATACCCTGAATGGGTACGAGCTTGCGATCGCATTTTCTAGAAGTGGCCGTATAAATATCCGCTGAGCCGCAGCGATAGAGGTGCGGGACATGTTGAGGTGTATATTTCTTGAGCCGTAAAGCGGGAGCCTTTCAGATGACGCCATTACGGTTGGAGCCTAGACCACATGCACTTTGCCGCGAAGTTCACACGTGCAGTTCTCGTCTCCGACCTAATTTTGGATTTTTCCAAGATATAATAAGACTTATCGATTTAAGTCATGACTAACTAATTATATGGTGCTATTCGTTTAAAGCGGCGCAAAGGTACATTATACACATGAAATTAATTTCCAGGGAGAGCCGCCGCATTCCGACGGGAAACGTAGAAGTCAGAAGTTAGAAGCCCAGATATGAATATACTGCATACAGCCTGGGCTTTCTATCCATTGTACTCAACAAGTTCATTCCTTGCATCACCGGTCTGTGTCGTTACAGCTATCATGTTTTGCAACCCTTCTGCTTCATCCTGGAAATACAAAGGTCCACTACCTAATCCAGCAGTCAGTGAATTCCATCGTCGTCTCCCAGATCACAATATCACACCATTGATACCCTTACCCGCGTTAGCAAAGGAGTTTGGTTTAGGTCATGTTTTCGTGAAAGACGAGTCCAACCGTTTTGGGTTACCAGCCTTCAAGATTCTTGGTGCTTCATGGGCCATATTCAAGATCATAGCGACAAGATGTGGTGAACCACCCGAAAGCACACTAGAAAAGCTTGGAAGAGCCGCAAGAGCCGCAAACATACAGCTCATCACTTGCACGGAAGGCAATTGGGGTAGAGCTGTATCGAGAATGGCTAAATACTTCGAGATACCTGTGACTGTGTATGTTCCGAAGCCCATGGACCGAGCTACACAAGACAAAATCGCGAGCGAAGGTGCAAAGGTCGTTGTTGTTGATGGCGACTATGACAAGTCTATAGAAATGGCCCGGAAAGAAGCAGAATCCGACAATAACAACATCCTCGTAATGGATACTTCGTGGGCGGGCTACGAAGAAATACCCCAAGTAACAACTAGCCAATCCCATGAAGATACACGCTGACTTCGACAGTGGGTTGTAGAAGGATATTCCACCATGCTCACTGAAACAGAGGATCAGCTTAGGCGCCTTGGTGTGGGTGCAACAACGCATGCAATAGCATCTGTCGGAGTTGGGTCATGGGCGCAGGCTGTTACTATGCACTATAAATCTAAGTATTCACCTGCTTCAGTAATTACCGTGGAACCTGAGACGGCAGCATGTTTTATGGCTAGCTTGGAAGCTGGAAAAATAACTTCTATTACTACTGGACATACTATCATGAGTGGCATGAACTGTGGGACGGTTTCATATATAGCTTGGGACGTGCTACTTAATGGTGTGGATGTTAATGTTCAAGTGTCAGACCTTGAAGCAGATCATGATTTACGATACTTGCATAGTCAAGGGATAGAGAATGGTCCTTGCGGAGCAGCACCCTTGAGCGCGCTCCGAAAGCTTGTGCAACAGGAGAAAGTTGGTTTGGGGCAGGATTCTGTTGTAGTGCTGTTTAGCACGGAGGGTGCCCGTAGTTACGACGTTCCAACTTGAATGGCATCAGATGAGGTTAAGTTGTTACTTAAATCGCTAGCTGGTATCGTGTGTCCAAGTTCCAGTGTCGTGGAAATGAAACACAGGTAAACAAGCACGTCGCACAAGCAAAAAAAAAAAAAAAAAAAAAAAACACATATAAAAAAAAGGGAGAGCAGAGG
>Ga0247757_10001984_pt1 | contig 11688 bp, 16 predicted proteins | sample UWRJL126311R4_FD_180929 | JGI IMG/M metagenome (GOLD analysis project Ga0247757, IMG submission 180929) | Plant litter microbial communities from Arlington Agricultural Research Station in Wisconsin, United States - UWRJ-L126-311R-4 | ecosystem: Environmental > Terrestrial > Plant litter >...
TTCGGCAACGTGGGTAGCGAGGCCGCCGCTGCCCTCTACCACTGGGGCGCCGAGATCACCGGCATCTCCGACTACACCGGCGGCGTCTACAACTCGAAGGGCCTCGACCTCAAGGCGGTAACCGCCCACCTCGCGGCCAACAAGACCCTGCAGGGCTTCACGGGCGGCGAGCACCTCACCAATGACCAACTCCTCGAACAGCCCTGCACCGTACTCATCCCGGCGGCGCTGGAAGGCGTCATCACCGAGAAAAACGCCGGCAAGCTGAAGTGCCGCATCCTCGCCGAGGGCGCCAACGGCCCGACGTCCAACAAGGCCGATGAACTCCTTGCCCAACGCGACGACATCGAGCTGATCCCCGACGTCCTCTGCAACTCCGGCGGCGTCATCGTCTCATACTTCGAGTGGCTGCAGAACCTGCAGAACTACTATTGGACCAAGAACGAGGTCTTCGACAAATTGCACCGCATGCTCGCCAAGGCCAAGGCCTCGGTCGAGGAGACGAAGAAAAAGTACAATTGCAGCCGCCGCACCGCCGCCCTCGTCCTCGGCATCGCCCGCGTCGCCGAAGCCAAGGCAAAGCGCGGCCTGTTCCCGTAAACTCTTCCGCACCCCGGTGCCGCTAGGTCATCCCGAGCGGCACGTATGCGGTAGGTGCCGGTTCGCCGGACGGAATCAGCTGCCAGATCATTCCCACGCCCTCGGCTGGAGCGAGGGCATCGATGACGGGCATGCTCGACGCCCCGGCCCCCATCGCGGCACGGAGCGCCACATAGTCATCCTCGGACGCAACCAGGATGGCTGGCGGGCATTCCGCCCAAATGCGCCCGGTTCCCTGCGTGACTTGGTTGATCCGTCCGGCCGTGAGCGCTTGCCAGGCCATAAGCCATGCCCGGTCGGTCACCGCGGTCTGGACCGGGCTGGCGAAGAGGCTGACGCGATCGGGCAGGATCCGGTACACCCCCACCAGCCATCCGTCGTGCAGGGCCGAGCGCAGCCAAGCCTCCCGCAGGATCTCGTGTACGGACTCATCCGCGAGCAGAGGCAGCCCATCTGAAACCTGCAGCGTAAAAAACAGGATCGGCATCCCCTGGAACGAGCGGAACCGGGCAATCGACATGGCGGCCACAGCGGCATGTTGGCGCAACCCCGGTGCCAGTCGCTTCCGTTCCCGTTAACTTTCCGTTACCAAATTGCCGATCCGTGGAGGCTCACAGGACCAGGAACGAAAATGTGACAATCGCCGTCGGTACGAGCGCACCCAACAGCAGCTTGATCGGCGAAATCCCGTCTGGAAAATGGCGCTGCAGGATCGACTGGCCGGCGGGATTGGGTGCATTGGCGATGACGGTCAGACCGCCGCCGGTCACCGCGCCGGCTACCACGGCATATTTCAGCTCTTCGCTGAATCCGGGCACCAGCGTGGCCAGGTAGGTGATGAGCGCATTGTCGTTGAAGGCCGTCAGGAGGGTGGCACCAAAAAAAAGTGACAGCTCGCCTAGTGGGCGCAGCACCGGCCCGATCCACCACCCTTGCAGCCCACCATGGATCACGAGGCCACCGAGGAAGAAGCCCACCAGCATCGGCCCGCGCATCTCCACCTTGCTCTGGTGGTGCGACGTGGCCTGGGCGAAGGCCAGGAAGAAGAGAAATCCACCCACAAACAGCACCGGATGATGCGCCGCCCAGACCGTGAAACCCAGGAATAGCAGGTGTACCACGGTTACCCAGACTGGCACCGGTGCCTCGGGTCCGTCATTCGCCGCCGCGGGCTGCAGCGCCAGCAGCTCTTTCCGAAAGGCCGCGAAGTAGACCAGGTTTGACAGCACGACGCCACTCACCGCGTGCCAGCCGAAATGGGTGAACATGTAGGCCATATCCCATCCCCACGCATGCGCCACCATCAGCACGGGCGGAGCCGCGAAATGGGTCAGGGTCCCGCCAATGGAGATATTGACGAAGAGCAGACCGAGCGTGGCGTACCTGAGCTTGCCCGAGGGCTTCAAGGCGTAGAACTGCTTCGCGAGCAGCAGGGCGGCAATGGTCATGGCCGCCGGTTCCGTGATAAATGAACCGAGCAACGGCGCGAGAGTCAGGATTGAGAGCCACCACGCATACGGGCGTCCCCTGCCGAGCGAGGCCACGGCCCTCAGGCCCTGCTCCGCCACCCGCATCACCGGTCGGGTGGACGCAAGGGCCATGATCACCACAATGAACATGGGCTCTGTATAGTTCACCGTCTCGGCGATGTAGTGCACGGCCGTGTCCATCCCTTTGGTCCAAACGAGCGCAAGGCCCAGGACCACGGCCCAAAGGCCGAAGACCGCCTCGACTTCGCCGAAAAAATGGAGGACTTGGCCCCAGAAGCTCACTTCGTCCGGCCGGCCGTCATCATCCGAGTCCTTCGCATGCGCCCGGATCTTAAGTCGCTCGCAGTGCCGCTCCTCGACCACGTGCGCCCAGTGGCGGATTTTTGCCGTCGCAAAGGTGTGCAGCACCGCCAGGAGAAAAATAACGGTCGCCACCGCGTTAAAGGGCTCGGCCACTACGCGGGCGTGAAGCACTTCGAGCACACTCCCGCCGGCGGGATCGGCGTATTCCGAAAGTTGGCGGGGAAAGGATGAAGCCGCGGGGAGCTCTGCCGCCCATGTCGTCAACGCAGGGAACAGGACCGGGATGAGGAGGAGTCGCTTCATGGGAGGAGCGGAATTAGTTCGTCCAGGCGCTGGATGAAGGCGGTGGCGCCCGCCTTGACCTTCGGTCGCGTCACATACCCCCCGAATCCGACAAAGAGGTCAACGTCGGGCTTGGTTTCAAGATCGCTGACCCCGTCGCCCACCATCACCAGCCGCGCCGGTTGCAGTTCGGCCCGCAGCGCGCGCATGATCTCCGGTTTGCCGCCGGAACGGGTCGTGGGGAATTTCTCGTCGTAGCCGGTATAGTTGCCCGCAACGTCGAAATACAGGTCCACGGCTTCGATCCGGGCGACGCCGAGGTGGTTCGCCAACGGCACGATGATTGGGCGAAAGCCGCCGCTGACAATGACCGGGGTCCAGCCCGCGGCCTTCAGCCGGGCCACGGTGGTCAGCGCCGTCGGCTCGATCTGCTCGACGTATTGCCGGCCCACCGCGGCGATGTCCGCCAGACTCGGCCGGATGACCTCCAGCCGGCGGCCAAACACCGCCTCGACCGGAATCTTGCCGTCCATTGCCTCGCGCGTCTGCTCCTCGACCTTCTTGAAGACTTCCGGTCCGCGCACGCGGGCCAGTTCGTCAATGCCCTCGATGGCGCTGAGGGTCGAATCGCAGTCGATACAGATAATTTTTGGGGCGCCCACGAAACACACGAAAAACACGAAATCGGGGGATGCCTATCCTTTTCGTGTGTTTGGTGTATTTCGTGGTGACCCAACAAAAAAGCCCTCCGCGAGGGAGGGCTTCGGAAAGTCGCGGTGCCAGCGGCCTTACTTGGCCTTGGTGGCGCGCTTGAACTTCGAGGTGAACTTCTCGACGCGGCCGGCGGTGTCGACGAGGCGCTTCTCGCCGGTGTAGGCGGGATGCGAATCCATCGTGACGTCGCGAACGACGACGAAATAATCCTGGCCGTCGATCTTCTCGGTACGAGCCGACTTCATCGTCGACTTGGTCAGGAACTTCTTGCCGGTTCCGATATCGAGGAAACAGACGTTGTTGAGAGCGGGATGGCCTTCGGTCTTCACGGTAAATGGAAAAGGTTAATTAGCCTTGGCGCGCCTTGTAACGCGGCTCGACCTTGTTGATGACGTAAATCTTGCCCTTACGACGAACCACCTGGCAGGCCGGGTGACGTACCTTGGCGGATTTGATGGAGGAAACGACTTTCATAAAGGCCCAGAAGAAGGAGCCCGCGCGAAGGTGTGTCAAAGGAAAAGATTTCTTCGCCGCGAATGCCCGTTGGAGCGGCGGTCCCTGGCCGCCGATTCCGCCCCCAGCGGTCATGGACCACCGCTACAAGCAAGACACAAACCCTTGATGTCCTTAATTTACCGTCGGGTCCTCCGGCGCGTCCGCCAGTACCTTCAATTCGGGATTTAGATGGCCGACCATGCTGCGCCAAAGGGCAACGCCATCGTGTTTGATCAGCCAGTCGCCTTCCACCGGCGTCACCAGCCAGGTGTCGTGCTTCAATTCGTTTTCGAGCTGCCCCTTGCTCCAGCCGGAATAGCCGAGAAACGCCCGCATCGTCACGCCGGGCATGCCAATCATGGCCGTGGCCTTCTCCACCTCGACGCCGAAGTGCAATTGGAATGCCTGCTCGGCCGCGATCCAGTGCCACGTCACGATGATCAACTGGTCCGGCTCCACCGGCCCGCCGTAGTACAGCGGCACGCCCGCGAGCGGGCTCATGGCGAAGTCGGCGTTCACCTCGCCAAGCTGCCGGTTCAGTGGCCGGTTGAGCACCACGCCCATCGCGCCGTCGGTCCCGTGGGAGGAAAGCAGCACGACGGTCCGCCGGAAATTGGCATCCTGCAGCACCGGATGCGCGAGCAGGAGCTGGCCGGCAAGGCTCGTACTTTTCCGCGCGGTGCGACGTTCCTTCATCGGGAAAGGCCTCGGCCGATCAGAGTTTGCTCAATTTCACCCCCGCGTCGGCCAGGATCGCCGGCACGAGCGGGTCATTGACATAGTCCTCGTGGTACACGATCTGGGCGATGCCCGACGCGGCCATGATCTTCGCGCAGTTGATGCACGGAAAATGCGTCACATAGACCGTGCAACCGTCGACACTGGAGCCGCGGCGGGCGGCGTCGGCGATGGCGTTCTGCTCGGCGTGCACCGTCGCCTGTTCGTGGTTGTCGCGCACGCGCGACACGTGCGGAGTGCCCGGCAGGAAGCCGTTGTAGCCGGCCGCCACGAGGCGGTTCTTGCGGTCGCCGGCGGTCACAATCACGCACCCGACGTGCAGCCGCTCGCAATTAGAGCGCGAGGAGATGAGCTTCGCCGTCGCCATGAAATACTCGTCCCACGTCGGCCGCTGCCCGAATGCCTCCGCGGCCTGCCCCACGAGATCGACCAGGTGCTTGGTGCCTTCAGACATGGCGCCTAACGGTGGGTACGCCCCGACGTCTGGCAACCCGTAAACGCCCGGATGACAGGTGCGCGCCCGCGCAGCCCCAGCTTGCAGGCCCGGCGCCCGCCCCCCAACCTTCGCGCATGGCTTCCCTCTCGCAACTCGTCGAGTACTGCGACAAGCGCACCCGGCGCCCGTCGTTCAAGGACTTCCCCGGTGCCCACAATGGCCTGCAGGTGGCCAACGACGGCCGCGTGACGCGCATCGGCGCCGCGGTCGACGCGGGCAAGGTGCCCTTCGAACGTGCGCTGGAGCGCGGCGTCGATTTCCTCATCGTCCACCACGGCCTCTTCTGGGGCGGCGTGCAGCCGCTGGTCGGGCCCGTATACGACCGGTACTCCGCCCTCGTCCGCGGCAACTGCGCCGTCTACTCCAGCCATCTCCCGCTCGATGCCCACGAGGAGGTCGGCAACAACGTCATCATCGCCCGCCAGCTGGGTCTGAAGCCGCGCCGCCAGTTCCTGCCGCACGAGAACGAACTCATCGGCTGGATCGCACCCAACAAGTTCAAGCGCAGCCAGCTCATCGCCCGCCTCGAGGAACTCTACCCGCGCGTGATCGCCATCGAGTGCGGCTCCGCCACGCCGAAGCACGTCGCATTCTGCAGCGGCTCCGGCAACGGCTCCGTGCCCCACCTGCTCGCCGCCGGCGTCGACACCCTCATCACCGGCGAACTCCGCGAGGAATGGTACAACTACGCCGAGGAACACCGGCTGAACCTCCTCTGCTGCGGCCATTACGCCACCGAGGTCCACGGCGTGAAGGCTCTCGCCGCCGAACTGGCGAAGAAATTCCGCCTGCCCTGGGAGTTCATCGAAACCGAGAACCCGTTATGAACTAACCACAGAATACACCGAAGACACAGAAATTGATTCCTCCGGAACCTTTCTGTGTGTTCTGTGTTTTCCGTGGTTTTCTCCCCATGAAAAAAATCGCCATCCTCCACGGTCCCAACCTCAACCGCCTCGGCAAACGCGAGCCGGAGATCTACGGCACGGCCACGCTCAAGGACCTCGAAAAACTCATCCGCACGGAGGCCCGGAAGCTCGGCGTCAGCGTCACCTTTTTCCAATCCAATCACGAGGGCGCGCTGATCGACCGCATCCATGCGCTGGCCGATCGCGGCACGGAGGGCTTCATCGTCAATTTCGGCGCCTACACCCACACCAGCATCGCCCTGTTCGACGCCCTCAAGAGCGTGGCCCCGCGCCCGGCGGTCGAGGTGCACATCTCGGACATCACAAAGCGCGAGCCTTTCCGCCGCCACTCCTATATCACCGCCGCCTGCATCGGCATGATCAGCGGTGAGGGTTTTCCCGGGTACCTGAAGGCGCTGCGCCAGCTGGCGGCGCTCTGACGCATGGGACAACACCTGCCCGACTTCACCGAACCGCTCTGGTTCGTCTGCCACACCAAACCGCGCTGCGAGAAAAAGTTCGCCGACCTGGCCGCCCGCGAACGGTTCGCCCACTACCTGCCGCTCATCCAGAGCGTCCGCAACTACGACGGCCGGCGGAAGACGTTCACGAAGCCCCTGTTTCCCGGTTACGTGTTCGTCCGCCTCGAACCGGGTCGCAAGGACCGGATCTACCAGCAGGACTTGCTGGTGCGCGCGCTACCGATCGGGAACGAGGCCATTTTCCTCCGGCAGATCGAGGACGTGAAGGCCATCTGCGCCTCAGGCCTCGAGGCCGCGGTCCATCCCCTCATCCACAAGGGCACGCATGTGAAAGTCGTGGGCGGCCCGCTGCATGGCTTGGAGGGTTATGTCGACGATCCCGTGAACCCACGGGGAATTATCGTGTCGGTGGATGTGTTGCAACAGGGTCTGCTCGTGCGGCTCCCGCTCGAACACCTCCAGCTGTTGCCCTGACCCCACACCATGTTTCGCTCCGTTTCCATCGCCTTGCTGGCGCTGGCCGGCCCCTTCGGGCTGGCCCAGGTCGTCACCTCCGATGCCGCCGGCAATCCGCCCAAGTCGCAGCCCTTCCACGTGCGGATCCCGGGCATGCTCGGCTTCGACCTGCCCGAAATCGACCCGCCGGGCACCATCAAGTTGATCCTCAACCCGCATTTCAGCGACCTGATCCGGCGCGACTACATCCGGGTGGACGGCGGATTCCGGTGGGCGGTCAACGATCACTTCGAATTCACCCCAGGAGCCCGCGTCTATTTAACCCATGGACTGGGTGACACCAATGACGGCTACGGGATCGGCGAGGTGCGGCTCGGCGGCAAGTACATCGTCCGGGAATGGCCGGTCAGGGGCACGGAAACGAGTTTCACGCTGACCACCTACGCCCCCATCAACGGGGCCCCGCTCGACCTGACGGACGGCCTGAACCACCTCGCCGTCGGCTTCCTCGTCCAGCGTCACCTGGAGCGTCATCCCAAATGGACGGTCTTCTCCGGCGCCGGCGTCGACCTCGTCGACCCGAGCGACGTACCCGGCACACCCGTCGAAAACCAACCGCTCGACGATTCGATGAATTTCACCGCCGGTGCGATCTACGACGTCGGCCAGCTCAAATGGACGCTGACGACGACCTACGCCACCACCGCCGGGCTGAGCCCTGACAGCGAGCACTTCTTTTATCTCCAACCCAACGTAATCTGGTACGTGCCGAAAAAACTGCTCTTCAACTGGAAGACCCAGTGGATCCTTTCCCTCGGGGCGCGCGTCTCGTGGGGCCCCGACGGCACCCAGATCAGCGCCTCGAACCGGGTTCGCGCCGAAATCACCTTCCGCCAGGTCATGGACAAGATTCTGAAGAAGACTGAGCCGCAATAAACGCGCAGCGGGTCAGCGCCTGGTAGGTCCGGTCTTTGACCGGACCCGGCCAGTCAGAGACTGGCCCTACCTCCCGATTCAGCGCCACGTCCACACCCAAGTCGCAAGATGCAGCGTGCCGCAGGCGGCGAGCGCAGCTGCAAAATCGTCCGCCACAATTCCCCACCCGTTCGGCCAGCGTTGCAGCCGGGAAATGCCGAGCGGCTTCAGGATGTCGAAGAGGCGGAAGAGGCCGAAACCGGCCAGCAACGACGCCCACTCCGGCCACGTCGCCGCGTGGCCCGCCCGCCAGCCAAGGAACACCAGCGGCATCACGATGAACTCGTCGAGATTCACCTCGCCCGGGTCCTTTTTGCCCATGCGCCGCGACGCCTCTCCCGTCAGCGCCACCGCCAGCAGGCTGCCGAGCACGCTCCAGGCAAAGACGACCTCCCAGCGCGCGTGCCGGAAGAATACCGCGAAATAGAGCAGACCCGCGAGCGAACCCCAGGTACCGGGCGCCGGCAGCTTCATGCCCAGCGGCCCGAGCGTCGCGAGCGTGGTGACGAGCTTCGCGGGCAGCCGGCGCGGCCACTGCGGATCGGCGAGGCTCATGTCACTCCAGCACGACGTGGCCGTGCTTCCGGAAATAGGAAATACCCGACGTGATCGTCAGCACCGCCGACAGCACGTAGAGGCCCATGCCGATCCAATGCACGGTTGCCACGACCGACGCATCCAGCTCGCGAAAATCCTGGTTGAACATCCGCGCGCCCATCAGCCAGCCGATGGCGTTCAGCTGGGTGAAGGTCTTCACCTTGCCGCTCTGGTCGGCCTCGACCACCAGGCCCTTCGTCGCCGCCGCCATGCGCATGCCGGAGATGGCGAACTCGCGCCCGAGGATGCACAGCAGCAGCACCATCGCGGCCACCTCGTGGCCCATGAAATAATGTCCGACCACCAGCGCGATCATCAGGCCGACGACCATCACCTTGTCGATCACTGCATCCATGAAGCGCCCAAACGACGACACCTCGCCGCGCGCGCGCGCGATCATGCCGTCGAACCAGTCCGTCAGCGCCGCCGCGATGAACAGCCAGAAGGCGATCGTGGCCGCCCAGGGAAAGTCCCGGTTCATCAGCCAAACGATGACAAACATCGCCGGGATGCGTGAAACGGTCATCCAATTCGCCACAGTGAAACGCATGGCGGCAGTCGAGCGCCGGCCCCGGGGGTTGGCAACCGGGATTTGACGGAAAACGTCCTCGCCAACTATCCCGTCCGGGAATTGATTGTCCTCGCGAGTCCCGCCCGGCGGGCCGGGGCGATCCAGCTGGATTGCCTCGTCGCCTCCGGCTCCTCGCAATGACAGGAAAGCCCGCATGAAGCATTGCATCTACCCCGGAACCTTCGACCCGATCACCAACGGCCACCTCGACGTCCTCGAACGCGCGGCCCGGCTGTTCGATCGCGTGACCGTCGCCATCGCGCTCAGCTCCACGAAGGAACCGCTCTTCTCCGCCGACCAGCGCGTCGCCTTCGTGCAGGCCAACATCCGGCAGCTGAAAAATATCGAGGTCGTGAGCTTCGACGGCCTGCTCGTCGATTTCGCGCGCCAGCAAAAGGCCAACGCCATCATCCGCGGCCTGCGCGCCCTTTCCGACTTCGAGTTCGAGTTCAACATGGCCCTGATGAACCGCCACCTTGAGCCCAAGGTGGAAACCATCTTCGTCATGCCCAACGAGGCGTACAGCTACACCAGCTCCTCGCTCGTCAAGCAGATCGCCAAGCTCGGCGGCGACGTCAGCCACTTCGTCCCGGCCAACGTGGCCGCGGCGCTGAAAGCCGCCCGCTGAACGCCTGGAGGGCCCGCGTCCCTGCGGGCCGCAATCGCTGCTCGACGGCCCGCAGGGACGCGGGCCCTCCAGGCATCAACCCGGCATCCCCACCTGCCGGTACGCCTCGTACGTCGCGATGCCGGCCGCCGTGGAAAGGTTCAGCGACCGGAGCTCGCCATTGGCGTGCGGGATCTTGATGCGATGCGGATCCGTCAACTCGGCATGCAACCACTCGGGTGCGCCGGCCTCCTCGTTGCCGAACACCAGGCCGTCGCCGTCGGCGTAGCGCACATCCCAGAAACTCTGCGTCGCGTGCGTGGTAAACAGCCAGAGCCGTTGCGGCGCGACCGCGCTCGCCTTGAAGGCCGCCCAGTCCGCGTGATGGTGCACATCGAGCGAGAACCAGTAGTCCATGCCCGCGCGCTTGAGGTTCTTGTCCGTGACCTCGAAGCCCAGCGGATGGATCAAGTGCAGCCGGCTGCGCGTCACCGCGCACATCCGGCCGATGTTGCCGGTGTTTTGCGGGATCTGCGGCTGGAACAGCACCACGTGCAGCATGGCGGTGTTGGATGAGACAATGCGCTTTACCGCAAGCCGGATTCCCCTAGAAGAATCGTGCCGCCCCGGCCCCCCCGGGCAAACCGACCAAGCACGCCATGGCAACCCCCTCGCCCAAGAACGGACCCAAGATCGTCGTCCTCGTCGATGATGAGTTCTCCTACATCGACCTGCTGCAGCAACTGCTGGCCGACCATCTCGCGTGTCCCGTGCACGGCTTCACCAAGCCGGCGGACGCGCTCCGCGCGATGCCCGACCTCAACGTCGGCATGATCATCACCGACTACCAGATGCCCGACATCAACGGGCTGCAGTTCGTCGCCGAGGTGCAGAAGATCAACCCGAACATCCCCGCGGTGATGATCACGGCGTACAACCTTTCCTTCACGCCGCGCGAGCTCTCCGGCGTGCCTTCACTGAAGGCCATCGTCCGGAAACCGTTTCGCTGGACCGTGCTCGCCGACGAGGTGGTCAAGTACTGGCCCGACCAGAATCCGCCGAAGGTCCTGCCGTCAACGAACCCGTTTAACAACCGATAGCCCGTGGTTGTCGGCGTGCAGCAGGTGCACGGTTGACGTCAGCTTGTGGGCGGCAAACGCCGCCGCCATCGCCCGGCCGACCTTGGCCGCCGACTTCGGGCGCGCCACGCAGAGCACGCTCGAGCCGCTGCCGCTCAGCCAGCCGGTGAGCGCGCCCGCGGCCACGCCGGCCTCGATCGCGGGCTTGGCACCGGGGATCAACGGCAGGCGGTATGGCTCGTGCAGGAAATCCTTCACCGCGTGCTGCAGGCGGTCGTATTCGCCGGACAGGAACGCCGCGACGACATAGGTCGCGCTGTTCACACTCTTGATCGCGTCAAAATACGGCAGCTCCTTCGGCAGGATGCCGCGCGCCTTCTTCGTTTCGAGTTCCTGGTTGGGCGACACGACGACGAAGACCAGCTCCTTGCCGATCGGCTTGCGCAGCACGCCGAGCAACTCGCCCGTGTGCGGGTCGCACCGCGCCACGCAGAAGCCGCCGATGACCGCCGGCGTCGCGTTGTCGGGGTGGCCCTCGAGCTGGGTCACGAGGGAGCAGAGATCGTCCTTGGTGAGCTTCGCCCCGGTCAGTTCGTTGAGGGCCGCCACTACGCCGGCGCGCAGGGTCACGCTCGAGCCGAGGCCGCGCGACATCGGGACGTCGCCGCGAATCGCCAGCGTGTAGCCGATGTCCTCGACGCCGGCGCGCACGAAGAAGAGCGCCGCCGCCTCGTCGGCCATGTCGAGGCCGTGCGAGTCGCTGGCCGCCGCAGGGCGCGACCCGCTCCAGTCGCCGCGCGTTAGCGTGATCTCGTTGTAGATGTCGAGGGCCAGCCCGAGCGAGTCGAAGCCGGCGCCGCAGTTCGACGTGCTGCCGGGCACGCGCACGGTGACG
>Ga0247757_10001985_pt1 | contig 11683 bp, 13 predicted proteins | sample UWRJL126311R4_FD_180929 | JGI IMG/M metagenome (GOLD analysis project Ga0247757, IMG submission 180929) | Plant litter microbial communities from Arlington Agricultural Research Station in Wisconsin, United States - UWRJ-L126-311R-4 | ecosystem: Environmental > Terrestrial > Plant litter >...
CATATGGATGATGAATGCACAAAGCATCTAAGCCCTCTTTTCTCTAGAAATGCTTGGCCCGGCGCTCAACGCCCCCGCAAAAAGTCGTCCAACATCTGCCCTCTTCATCCGGCCTCTGAGTCCTCCATCCTCAGTGGCCGTACTCGCTCTCCTCGATAAACCTGTACTCGTCCTCATGAGACCACCGCCTTCACCTCCAACCTCACCGGCACTACTACTTCTCCGATGCCGTTTCATAGCGTCCTCTTCCTCCTTCTTATGTAATGACTCGGATGGCAGTAGAATGGCGCGGTCAAGAGCGTACGGCAATCCACGATGGCGCCCACGGATTTGCATGGCAATTATGATTAGTTTCGAGAGAGTTCTGAGTTGCCCTGAGAAGGACGTGTTGACCCCAGGGTACCCTAGACTAAGACCGACGGTGCCGTACGCCGAGACGATTTCAAAGAGGACGGAAAAAAGCGTGAAGGCATAATCGTTCGTGTTTTCGAGCCTGCCGCCTTCGATGATAGCAATAAGAAAGAAGCCCAAGAATACATACCACAAATCAAAGGAGAGCTGGCGCCGCAAATGCGTACCAAGATAGCTACTTTCGTTGCCCTCCTCTGATTCGGTAGCATATATTCCAAGTGATCGCTCTTCATACACATTGGTCTTACGCATACTGATGGCTATCGGGAACACAGAGATATACATCATGATGAGGTACGAAACTTGGATGGCGGGATGGAGATCTGCCAGGTTAACGACAGCAAATCCTGCAGTGCGGGTGGATGCAGCTTGGAATAAGCCATCAAGAAAACGGAAGCCAGGTGGCAGATTCATGACCGTAGAATCATTGAGCTTAGTTGTTGTCAGCGGTGTTATCAGAGAAGATGGCTGGTTACTTACGTCAAGAATGACAAAAAAGATCAAATCTATGCCATTTAGAAGAATGAGAACCCAAAAAAGCCACCAGTTAGCGCCACTGGGGAAGAGAAGAGTGAAGCACCGACGTGGGTGATCAAGGAGAAACTTCAACTCCTCCCAAATTCCGCTCCGGTATGGGACGCATTTCGAACATAACCATATGACGAAACGAAGCATGCAAGGAAAACCGGTGTTACCAATGACGACGAGAAAGGTTCCAAGAAGAAGTGGAAGTACGGTTAGTTGAAAAGAAATCATCGAGTCGGGGGTAAGTGTGAACCCAAGGTCGTTGAACATTGACGCTGGGGTGAAGAAACCCCTGTACCTGTTAGCTACAGCACAAGCAACGGGAGGAAGAGGTACGCACCACCATACGGGACTGATGTTCTGCCGAGTAAGTAAGTCGGAATACTTCCGGTCCCGTACTATCCAAGGAAGCAAGCAAACCATGCCAAGCAAGTGAAAGCCGAGAAAGTAGCACACCAGAATGATAGCCAGCAACTTCAAAGCTCGGTATTCGATACCCCCAAGCTCTTCTCTTTGCTCTTCGGTCAAGTCCACAAATGCCGAATTTCTGCCTACCGTTGGAGACCAACTAAGATAAGGCATAGGATCCTGCTCCTCTTTTTCCCTAGAAAGGAAGCTACCAAATGTGCGGGACCTCACTCGGTTCATTCCCGAGGAAGGCCCTTCGTTCTCCGACACATCGGATCTTCTCCTTCCCCTGTTGACATTATAAGCGGAGGCCACGGTAGTCGGGCGGCGTCGAACATCTGGAGCATCAATAGTGATATGTGCCCTAAAAGGATGGTCATCTTGGTTAAGCTCGGCTCGCGAAACAGAGGTGGACCGCACACGCTTCGCCTGCAAATCATCACCGTCATTCGAAGCACTTGTGGCTGGTCTGCTCAGCTCCTCTCCTTCGATCCGCTCAGGGACTAAGCCACGATCGTAATCTCGCGGGCCTGGAATGCGGAAAGTAGCTTGGTCCTTTGGATTGCGTTGGTTCTCTACAAACGCAATACTCTGTTCTTTGTTCTTCTGAGGTAGACGCTCTGAAGGAGATACAACCTCGTCTGCGAAGGTTACGTCTCGGTGGGGGGGCGTTTCCGGGCCGTCGGTCTTTGGTGGAGTGTCGATGGGGTACTCTTCTTTTGGGCTTGAACCCTCCCCACTCTCGTCGTCTGTATCCTCAATCGCAAGCCCTTGTTGGAAAGCTTCTTCATCGTCAATTTTTCTCCCTTTAGCATGCCCATTCGCACTCCTCGGCACGAAGATCGGCCTGTCGCCTACTCCATTCTCTTCGCGTCCAATGTCTCTCTCTGGATCAAGCTTTCCCTCGTTTTTTGAAAATGATCTCGTGCGCGACCGTCGCATATTACGCGCCTCCAAGACAACGTTCTGGAACCGCTTTTCGAACCAATAAAGGCGAATGAAGACGACGAATGTATTGATAAAGATAGGGTTGCAAACCGAAGCTAGAAGCATGAGGACAACCTATCACCACCGTTAGTTGGACTCTTTTCTCGACCAGTGTATGCAGACGGACCTGCTGGTACATTTGCAGCTTATTGACATCAATACTGTTCCGCATTAGCGCTTTCATCGTTGAATCTCCAGATCCAACTTACGTATTGAGCCCACTCTGCGTCGCTCCACCGCTAGCAAAGAACAAGGCATCGATGTAACGCATATTCTTAGCGGGATATATGATTATCGAACCGATAATCGACATTGCTATCAGGTACATATCTGGATCGCATTAACACTGGCCTCCTGCAATCGGTGAACATATCACATACAGTGAAGCGTAATGAAATTCAGGCGAGGCTTGAGTGAAGACCATCCTTTTGGCATGTGTTTCTGCAGCCATCCAAACGTCACCACCAACGGGGTGAACATGATGGGCCTCTTTCCACTCTCCTCACCGGTTCAGATAGCAGCGGGTGTGGTGCAAACGTAGTGCACCCCGTTTCTCATAAAAAGCACAGCCAAGTTCTCCTTTTCTGACGCTCGCGTTCACAGGGAAGCGTCGTTATAATCGGACCGACGTGGAGTCGAGGCGCAGAGAGTCGCGACGCGAAATGTGCATTGTCGGTGGTTACAGAGGCAGGTTGAGCGGGTGCGACTGGGAGCGAGCGAGGACACGAGCGGAGAGCAACGGATTCAACGGGCTTGGAGCGGTCAGGGCAGCAGCGCTTGGATGCGGTCGACTAGAAGAAAAGAAACAAATGATAAGTCGAGGTACCGATGACGCCAAGCCAGGCCGCGGTTCTAGCCCAGGGATCGAGGCCAGATGCAGCACAGCGACTCAGCTACGGAACGTAGGAGACGCCACTACACCAAGTCAGTCATGCATTGCGCTGTTGCTTTTGGCAATCCAAAGGCTTTATGTATGTACCCATTCGAAGGATTGTTGGTCCCCGATGTCATCACACGTGATCATATGCATGCATGGGCGGACGGGTGCGGTAACCTCGAACGCAATCACTGGTTGCTCATGGGCAGCTCCCTCTCGTATCCTCCTACTAAATTTGTTGTTGAATGTCATGATCTGATCGGTTCCGTGGATACTTCTTCAGCTTATCCCTAAGCGTTGAGCCACACCACCAAACCGAATAATAAATGAAGTAAATCGTTAAACCACGAGACCCTCAAATCTGTTCGGGATGAGCATTGACACGCTTAATTCAGTATGGATGGACACGGCAATACGTCAGAGCGGGATAGTTGCTCCCTAGACTTACAGCACAACACCCAGCGACGACGATTGTGATGCTGGCATGGCATGAATTTCAAGCGGACCAAGTGACAAGCCTGGAAAGGAGAAAAGAACCAAAAGCCATCAATCCTCCTCTCACGCACTCAAAAATATTAACAGCTAAGGAGCAATCATCGCCACCATGCAGGGAATCCCCTGATGCAACCAAGAGAAACGCGTCTTCACTAAACAGAATCGATAAGCTCATCTCATACAATTTGTCTTCTAGCCACCACCTCGTCATTTCGACATTGTTGTCACGTCTGCTTTATGTAGTCGCAACCGGCGTGGCTACATCAGACGGGCCATCGGTGCCGTTGATAGCGGGTGAGATCGCGCCTGACCCGGTAGACTTCTTGGTCTTGAGGGTGAGCGGGAAAGGATAATCATCGGGGTCTTCCTCCTCACTAAGTAGCAAGTTAGCTTGGGTTGGTTCTGTATACCACACGTTACTTACGGGAGCTTCCAGGCTATGTAGTCCTCGGTGCTCAAGCCTTCACGCCCTTCTTGCAAGGAGGCAAAGTCACCCGGAGTCATCATACCGGATCGGTCGCGTGGAGAACCTGGCTCGGACAAGGGCCGTGAGATCTTGACCTCATGCGAGCCGAAGAAGTCAGGTTCCTCGTCTTCTTCGTATGCCGCAGGATATGCTCGCCGAAGGGCTAGCTGGCGCGCCTTAACGTATTCCATACCCATCCGCTTCCAGTCAAGCAGGTCACTGAGGCGCTCGGTTCGATTCCTCTGGTTAATGCGCTGCCGTTTGCTCTTCTTTGTGAAGTCGAACATGTAGTCGACAAGCTGGTTCACTGAGTCATCGACACCTTTCATTCGACGATCTACGATGTAGATGCCATAGTCGGTTGCGTTCTCGATCAGCTCTTCCATGTAACAACCAAAGCCAGACAAGTTGGTCGTAATACTGGGAACACCCATAACTGTACATTCAGCAGGTGTGTAACCCCATGGCTCGTAGTAGGAAGAGAAGATACCCAAGTGGGTTCCTCTGACAAAGTCATCGTAATCCAAAGGAAGAACAGGGTTCGCCGAGTTTAGAAACTCTGGATGAAAGACAACCTTCACACGATCTGAAGGATGATTGAACAACTGACAGCGACGTAGCTGATTCAAAACCGGATCCTCAGCATCATTAACCATGTTGTGGGTTACAATGGGTGGTAAATTGTTCCTTTTCATGGCGAAAAGGCGGCGGCGGAGCATGATCTTGTCGGAAGCAGAAAGTAGGTCCTTGTCATCGGGCATGTCCTTACCATCCGTCCATGTCAGGGAGCGCTCGAACAGCTTCTTCCCAACATTTTGTTCAATTGTTTTGATTGTGTCGTGTAATGATTTGATGACTGCCTGCCCTTTGAGCGCCTCTACGGTCAATGATTGCGTCTGCGCAGGCAAGATGATGAAGGCAACGACAGTCATGGTGGAGCCAGCACTCTTCATCTTGTGATTCAGTCGCGCTAATGACTCGATGAACATGTCTACACCTTTGTTACGATATTCGTAACGGCCAGCGGTGAAAAAGTAAAGCGTGTTCTCAGGATCAAAATCATTGTGCCCATAGAAGTGACCCCGAACGAAATCATTAATCTTCTCCTTTGCCTGCTGGTGCAAATTTTGGAACTCATGCGTTGCAGAAAACTTCTTCACATTGAGACCATTGGGCAGCACGCCATCAGGTTTCCGCTTGAGCAGGTGCTCGCTCTCGTACGCGGTAATGTGAGACACAGTGGTGAACACATCGGCAGAGTGTGCAGCTGCGCGTTCTATGCAATAGCGGTGGTAGATGCCACGCTTTCCAGCTTCAGCGTCTACATCGAAGTATTGCAGATTGTTGTAGAAATCGACGGAGCCAGCACAAAGGTAGCGACCCAGGAGGGTGGCGTGGGTAGTGAAGATGGTTGTAACGTCTATCCGGCGCTTCTTGCACAGCGGGAGTGCGACACCGGCAAGCCACTCATGAAACTGGACAATGACGGCGCGCTTCTTCTCGTGGAAGACGTACTAGACTAAATCAGCAAATGCGGAGACGGAAGCGTGCTGATCAATCATACCTCACCCAGAAACCAAGCAACGACATAGCCAAAGACGATGGCCTCATTGGTCTCGGAATCGCCGGGCGGCGAGGGAATGCCAGCAACGGACCAGAGATCGCCCTTCCACTCATCTAGGTAGCCATAGCCGGTACCGGTGTCGAACAAGAGCACGCGCGGAGCGCCATCAATCAGCCATCGACCGTAAAGTGTCTTGATGCCCCGTTCGTTCATGGACTTGATGGTGTTCACGAGAGCCTGGTCCTTGGGCTCCAATTCTTCCACCTCGACGGCGGCCTGTCACGTCTGTTAGCAGAGCCTGTGGCATCGTAAAGCGATCTGCGCGTACTGAAACTCTGTTGAGCGGGCCGAGCAGGGTATATGCGGAGCCATATTCGGCTGTGGTCACCTGGGCCTTCGACTTGAGGACAGAATAGATGCCACCCACTGGCAGAGTCAGTACGAAGCTGCTGTGTGTCCAATTGGCAAAATACCTCGGTTCGCAACCTCAGTAGCGACCTCGAAGAGGATGTGATTGCCAACGTCGCGCGGCTCAGTCATGTTTGGCTGCGCAGCAGAGCTCCCAGCGACAGAAGACGGCCGAGATGGGTCAATGGCGACGAGTTTTCACAGGAGATGAAGCTGAGGAAGGGGGAGCTTGGAGCTTGAAGCTTGATGGAGCTACTGCAGGCCGTTGCACTAGGCGAGATGGAGCTTGATCGGAATCCGATTGTGTCAATGGAAGCACGCGAATGGCGTTGTCGGAGAGGGGCTCCGGGGGAAAAGAGCGGACACGATGGGTAGGCCCTAAGGGAGATGATGGAGGACGGAGGAGGCAGGGAGCAGGACGGAGCAACAGTCGCACGCTGTGCCGTTCGAATTGTTGGACGCACGAGCGCGCGGAGGCATCGAGATGATGGAGGCTGGCGAGGCTAACCCAACTACAGCCCCCATCCCTGCGCGCGACGTCACAGCCCCATGCGATGTCGGGTCGCTTGCGCCCGAGGCCCATTGGCCCATTGTCCAATGGCCTGGTAGTTGTTATGGCCTCATGTCCTTGGTGTCGCGAGAAGAGAAAATTCTGTGCACTTCTCTGCACGGTATGCCCCCCCTCCGCGCCCAATGCACCGCATTCGTCATAATCGCCCGGCGCAATGCGGGGTCTGCAGAGCGTCGGGCGAGTGACCTGCTCCAAGCTCCGACCCAAAGCCGTTACCCGCCCACGCCGCCATTAGCGGGGGGCGCGTCTGGAGAAACGGTGGGGTTCACCAATGCACGTGAGCTCCAGATCAACGCCCCTCCGCGGACGCCACACAAATAGCACGCTGCGGGAAATCGAACCTATGTTGCGCGTGGTAAATGAAGTGCTAACGCTACCAAGCAAGTTGCCCAGCACATCCTCGCCGGGCATGAAGCGCTGCTGCCAGAGATCTGCGACGGGCAGCCTGGCAGCCAGCAGGGAAAGAAAATGAAACCAACCCTCAGGTCCTCGTGAACTCCCCCCAAGGATATCAAACACGCAGAAACAGCCCACCACCAATAGACCAGCCTGGCTGCATCTGGCGCGTTACGCCAGCAAAAAGGGTATCACCCAAGATCCACGCTTTGACGCCTGTCCCGATCAATCGACGGCCCGCAAGCCCCCTGCTTCCGCTCGACACCAGCAAGCAAACTCCCAGAAGCGAATTTCGAATCTTCGTTCATGTTCAACAAGGGCCCTCTGGCTTTTGATCCGTTCATCACCCCACGACCAACACCATGGCCACCTTGACTGAAGCCAGCCCTAGCCAGAAGCCCCCCGCCTGTGAAAGCGTTCCTATCATCGTCCGGAACCGCATTGTGGATATTCACCGTGTAGGCAGCAAGCCCTTCGCCTCTACCTTTGAGAGAACGTGTTCTCTCGTAACCGCCCGTGCCGTAAGTACCGTGAGGGCGTGCTGTCACCGGCCGGGAGCGCCAGTCAGTTGACGGCGGGACCTTGATTGCCTCATCGAGGGAGGTCGCGTTGTCAATCAAGGGACCAGCACCGTTGTCGGGCACATATCCTTTGCCCTTGTTCCTATGCTGAGGCGGCTCACGATACTGGGGCGTCAAGTCCACCAATGGCCTAGGCTTCACTCGAGTTGACATGCTGCGCTGAATATCACTCGATGTTCTTTTGTGACTACTGCGCGTCGAGAGCCCGCGAGAAAGACCGCCTTCGTTTTGAGCCATGCTTGCCATGTAGTCAATGTTGCCAACAAGCGAAGGGCCTTCAGTAAAAGGTCCATTTGCCTTCTTCTCCCGTTCCTGAACTGCTTTCTGGCGCTGCGAATATGTCCTTCCAAGCAGACCAGTTGCAGCGAATGGCTCTTCTTCTGGCCGCGTAACATCTTGGGCGAGTGTACCCGGTTTCTCTATAGGAGCATCGGGGATCTCATCGACCAGCCCACCGGTCCGGCTGTATGCCACAGGAGGCGGCGCCTTCACCCTTGTCGACATTTTTCTTGCATGCATTGCTTGTGTGTCCATCTTTATAGGAGACTCGCCAAGACTAGCACTTTGGATACTGTGATCTAGATTTTTACCAAAAGCGTCCAAGTCAAGGAGTGGCTTGAAGGAGCCCAATTGGTAAAACGAGCTTTCCGAGACATTTCTCGTATGGGAAGATCCAGTGCTTTGATCCAATGCGCCAAGAGCCTTCGTCTTTGCCAACAAACCATTCACAGGCTTGTTATCTTGAGTAGGTGCAGACTTCTTTTCGCCTTCACCCATGACATGCCTGAGGTGCCAGCTTCGCCAGCCTTGGATGCTAGCGTAAAATCTGACCGCTGTGGCTGTGTCGTTTGTGCAGAAGAAATGGACGTAGCGTGACTCATCTGAGAATATGTTGGACTTCTGTTGACTTTTGACTGCGTAGCAAGCCTTTTTAGGCGGCTTGATTTTACCAAGTTTCCGCTCTGTGGGCTTGTAGATGTCAAAATCCGATAGATGGCAAATGTTTTCCTGCTCCTTGGCCGTCTCGGTTTTGGCCATGACCAACTGACCATCCGAACGTAAGAGGACATACTTTTTGCTCCATTTCCCAGGTCTCGAGGAATAATGAATGTAGCAACCCATGCCTTCCGGTTTCTTGCTCGATACCTCGGATGCAAGCAGAGCTTGTCGGTCGTAATCGTAGTAGTGCGCGTTAACTATCTCCAGGTCATTTTGCGTGTCATTGTCCCAAGAGTTCATAACGTCTCGGACGTGTTCGTATAGCCGCAGCGGACGCTTTACGCTGACTTTGACGAAGTTTTCAACTAGGATATCCGTGTGAAGGTTAATCGATTCGGTCATACAAACCGAAGCAGACCTGAGTAGATCTTGAGCGGTTGTCTCCGGAGTAACAGGTAGGAGGAAGGTTTTCTTGTTGCATAAAATGGAAACACGCTGCAACGTTAGTGGATAGGGTTGGAATGACATGGTCTCAGACATACACGATCGCCTGCATTTACTGCAGAAATTGGAGCATCAATTCCCAGGACTGCACCGCCGCCGCCGGGCCTAATTGTATCCATCTCCCGTTTATCGTGGCTCGCTGGGGGAGATCTTGACCCATACGGAGGGGGGCTATCTTGGGATGCTGCAGAGCTTTCTTTCCGCCGTCCGAACAAACCAAAGCGTCCACCCGTTTTCGGTGGGGATACAGGAGATGACGGGACCTGCCGCGAAGCCTCGTCGACCCTGGCCTGCCGCTCTGCTTCTACCCTCTGCTGCATATGATTGGCACTCTCTACCTTCTGCAGTCTTTTCCCACGTTCTTTCTCCTCCTTCGCCCGCTGCAGCCGGGCGGCCTCCTCGGCCTCCTGTTGCAACTTCAGGCGTCCTGCTTCCTCCTGTTCCTTGCGCTGTTGCTGCTCCTGACGCTCCAGCTCTGCCTGCTCTGCCTTTAACTTGGCATGCTTCTCAGCCTCGATCTTCTCCTTCATGCGTCGATGTCGCTCGGCTTCGTCCTGCATCAATTGCTTGGCCTCGTCGCGGGCGGTTCGCGAAGGCCGTCGGCCGCTCGTCGCCGCCGTGGACGCAGGCTCAGGGCGGCTGCATGAAGCGTTTGGTACTTGAGGTTCGGCATCATCGGCGGGTTGCGCATGGGGCGAGCTTAATGCCCGAATACGCGAAGAGCTCACAGGCGGTGCTGCTGGCGGCTGCGGGAGATCGACGGTAGCGGAGCGCAGAGGGGGCGCCCTCGCGGTAGCTGGGTGCGAAGTCGTGGGCCGGCGGTGGTAGCGCGACATGCTCCTGCTTACTGGAGCCTCATTCTGGGCATGCATTGGAGGTGCGGGGGGCATGGAGGCGACTTTTGGAACTGCTGGTACTGCCGGCACTGCTGGAACGGTTGGGGTGCACTGGACGTCGGCGGTCTGGTGCGCTGCTTGGGCGCGTCTGACGCTGCGGTATCTTGAGAATTTCTGCGGAGGAGGCTCCGACGCTGCTGGTTCGGCCATGTTGTGCTCGTATGCAGCAATGCAGTAGTGCTGCGTGCCTGGGCGGACCTAAAGTAAGGGGGAGTGGTTGTGGTCGCACGACCATGAGACCAAAGGAGAAGAGAGGAGAGAGGCGTACGGGAGAGGGGGATCAGAGGTCGGCAAGCATCAAGCATCTAGCCGTTACTCCCGGCCACAACTGGCTGTGCTGCGTTGCTGCAGATATATGGAAAAGTCTAGCGGCACCTTGAGCTGAGCCAAAAATACCCCGTTTCCGACCGAACACCCGGCTTTGCTGTCGCCAGCCCTGCTGCCCGTGCCTGCGCGTCATCCCTACAATAGCAGGCTCTGGAGCCTTTCACCGGACGGCCAGCGCGTGTCTCCCACACGCGCAATGAACGTGATTCGCTGGGCGCCGGCAATTCACCTCACTAACGCGCAATCAGGGGTAGGTTAAGCGAAATTGCCGTGTCTGGACAAGAATGGGCGTCGGCGAATTTTGGCCGCCTTTGCATGCATATGTAACAATGTACACTACTGTACATGGTTACATGGACAGGTCGAACTAGGGTTGGTCTGCCCGCCAGCCATCTTACCATCTCATCTCTTCCAGTTTGTGTCGCTTGCGCGGCAGCCATTGGCTGCTTGGCCGTGTGAACGTGCGAACGTGTGCGTGTGCGTGTGTTCACGCTCTGCTTTTGCACTGGCTGCGCTCGCCACTGTCATAGTACAGCCCAAACACCTTCCCAAAGCGGCATCGAGAAGAGGACCATTTCTCCTGTGTAAGCGGTAGAGTTGCTGGCCCGCGCCCAGTGCCAGATGTCACCAACACACAAAGAGAGCCGTCAAGTCACAGTCGACAGAGTTGCATGCAGCAGCCGTTTTCGCTCCTCACAGTGAATTTCCCACAGCCGCTTGCTGCGTGTCAGATAGACTTGGTAGTAGCAGGAACGAGGACAAGAACAGACGGCCGGCAGTTATTGCAAGAAGGCTGCTCTTGCGGCAATGCCAACTCCAAAGTTCAGTGTTTTGACTCTTGATGTCGTTCCGACGATTGTACAATCCACATTGGTTGCACTTGCCCAGTAACTACATGGCGGGAAGCCGACCATGGAAAGTGGTACGAGCAAAGGACAGCCAGAGAGACGTACCTGCATTACATGCACTGAGATCAAACGATAACCCCCCTCCCCCTTTCACTCCCAGCACCCTCCCAAGTCTATCTTTCTAGGTCGTCGCTGCGCATGGAAAGAACGCGACGCCGTCTTCTGCTACTCTTCCTCTCCACCCTCTCGTTGTTTCTCCTTCTTCACCACCATCGCCAAATACAATTGTCCCATGGCTTTTTTTATACCGGCTCAGGCTTCTCCTTCTCGACTACCTTCCCTTCACCCATTGCCCCTAAGATGCCTTCGGCTGCGAACTCTACTCTAGGCGTGAGGCAACCTGTGAAGTGACCCTCGGTACCGGGAAGTGCTGATTTTTTTTGCTTCTCAGTTCGGCGCTGTGGTAGCAGTATCACACTC
>Ga0247757_10001986_pt1 | contig 11679 bp, 4 predicted proteins | sample UWRJL126311R4_FD_180929 | JGI IMG/M metagenome (GOLD analysis project Ga0247757, IMG submission 180929) | Plant litter microbial communities from Arlington Agricultural Research Station in Wisconsin, United States - UWRJ-L126-311R-4 | ecosystem: Environmental > Terrestrial > Plant litter >...
AAATAATATAGGAAGTAAAGATACTATAATATATATACTCTAGGATAATAGAATAGATTAATATACTAGAGGAAGAACTGGAGGAGGAGATAGTATTATAGCTATACCTTATAATAATAGTAATAATAGGGACGATTGGTAGCCTAGGATTAATAACTTAGATCTAGGCTAAAAAGCCAAATATAATTTAGATATATAATTAGAGATTATATAATAAAGTCTATAACTAGTATAGAACTTACTAATTAAGTTACGTAATAAAGTCTACAACTAGTATAGAACTTACTAATTTAGTTATATAATAAATTCTATAAGTAGCGTGGATTTTACTAATCTAGATAAGTATATAGTTAGAAAGAGAGACGCCTATAGGGAATCTCTTATCGTTAATTTAATCTTTAATTAAGAGTTATATATATTAACATCCTCTCTAGAATTAGTATCCCTTTAATATATTACCGATCACCTATTTATTCTTATTTATATTAACTCCCTATATTAATAACTAGTATCTAACTTAAGGAACTACCTTTATTATAAGAAGGCAGGCCCGTTATAATTAGAAAGGTATCTATAGGTTAAATTTAGAAATAAGCTTTTAATTTCTATTCCTTAAAGATTTATTACTAAGTTAACTTAATATCTATCCCTAGATTACTAGATACCCTATATAACTAGATAAACTATTAGTATATTAACTTATAGTAGCTATAAAACCTATATATATAATAAATATTATAATCATTCTATAAGAATAATCTACTATAGCTAATCCTAGATATATATAATTTATTTTTCCCTAAAATTATATTTATATTATTGCCTCTACGCCTAATTTATATAGTACCTTATATTATAATAAAATATACTTCCCTACTTATAATATTAATATTAAATCTTTTTTACTCTAGCTTCCTATAGAATAGCCTTATCCTATCCTTATAATCCCCCTTTAATTCTAAGAAGTTATTATTAGCCCTATATATACTATAGGGCGCGATTTTATACAGCACCGCCCTACCGAGTAGTACTTCCAGCGGAAGCGAACCACCAATCTGGGCTAGTGCGAGATGACCCTATACGTCTTACGTCATGTAACAGAGAGTGTTTCTGTGGCTGTGCGGGGTGCACTAGCGTTCGGATTATCGATAAATCCGATCTGGGATTAGGAGCAGTGACAAGGCAAGTCCCGGCTGCTTGTTTAGTCAGCCAACGCGCTTCCAGCGACGAAACCAGCTTCGATACAGCGATTCCACACGCCTCGAGACGCACAGCGATACCTAGTAGCCACGCAACCATGCCGCCCCGGAGTGCCGAGATCCGCCGTTGCCCCTTCCGCACCGATAGAACGACCCGATTGAGCCCTCCGCACCCTCATGCTTCTCGAGTCCACCGGCGCGCCGATTCCTAGGCTAAGCCGCAGCGAGCTCTAGTCCCGGCTCGTTGAAGGGGAATACTATGTAATGGGAAGGATATAGGCTAGGATAGAGCGCGACGGACCTAGAAGTCGAAGCCTGCGCTTCGGCATGTAGGTTCAACCGACCGTTGTTACAAGCGCACACGAAGGTAGAAAGCCCTGCATGTTTTGGTGATATAGTTGTCGTATGGTCAAACAACCAGCGGCTCTTCACATAAGCACTACAATCTCTAGAGCTGTAGAGACGTGCTCAGTTTGAGCTCTGAGGGTCACTGGGAGCTTCGGATTGTTTATGTTCGTGAGGGACGAGTACTAGCGGAGCTGTGATGGTGGCCAAGCTTGGCAACACTCTACACTATCTACAGTTGCATCCAGCACTCTTTCTCTTCAGCCAGATCTACAAACCATCGCCTCCGGCGCAAGGTCATGGCCGGAGCGGGTCGGCCATCCTCCCTGCTAGCGTCACCAAAGTGTTCGCCCGCTTCTCAAGATATAAACATATTCTGCCTAGTCGCTTGCGAATTCGCCTTCATCTACAGCCTGACCTCCGCATGTCAGCCTTACCGCGCCACTCTGCGGGCTGTGCAATCAGCCGCACCCCACCCTCACAAGAGTGAAAACAGGGCAAGTCGTAGCGGAATTAGCTCACAACACTCTTACGCTGTCTTTCTCTCAGATGCAATTTTCGGTATAGCTCAGCGTCCTATGCTCCTGTATGCTTGCTAACCTCAATACTTAGAAGTAATATCCTCTTCGGACAGGCGATTTACCCTGCTCGTCTCTTCGGTTAGGCTGACGCATTTGAATCCGACCGAGATCTATTCCTACCGCTTGCCCCGTCCAGCTCTATGCGAAGCAATGCGTCTTTTGCGACGCAGCGATACTGGCGATTTCAGTCTTACCCAGTTTCGCGACGAGGCCATCCCTCCCTATGCGATACTTTCACACACATGGGGAGCGGACGCTGAGGAGGTCACCTTCGATGACCTAACAAATGACACTGGCAAGGATAAGCCTGGCTATGAGAAGATCCGATTCTGCGGAGAGCAAGCTGCACTAGACGGCTTGGAATACTGTTGGATTGATACCTGTTGCATCAACAAGGCAAACAAGGCCGAACTTTCGCAGGCTATCAACTCTATGTTTCGCTGGTATCGCAATGCGACTCGATGTTACGTCTATCTACCGGATGTTTCGACAACCAAGCGGAAAGCAAGCGGCCAGTCCTCTGAGTTTACTTGGGAGCCCGCTTTTTGGAGAAGCCGATGGTTCACTCGGGGTTGGACGCTCCAAGAGCTTCTTGCCCCGTGTTCAATCGAGTTTTTTTCCCGGGAACGCAAGCGACTTGGCGACAAAAGTACACTGAGACAATAAATTCATGAGATAACGGGTATCCCCAAGTTAGCACTTTAAGGAGGCCTGTTATCTCAGTTCAGTGTTAATGAGCGCTTCTCGTGGATAGAACACCGCCAGACTAAGCTCGAAGAAGATAAGGCGTACTCATTACTTGGCATTTTCGGCGTCTACATAGCCCCTATCTATGGTGAAGGCATGGCCACGGCGTTTAAGCGGCTCATGAACGAGATCGAAAAGCGGGATAAGTGTATCCAAGACTTATACCTCACGGATCCCCGCGATGACAAGAAGCGCATTGAAAAAACCAAGGGGGGCCTGCTGGAAGGCTCGTATCGTTGGGTCCTTGATAATGCCAGCTTCCAGCAATGGCACGAAGACCCGCAGAGCCGACTGCTGTGGATCAAAGGTGATCCTGGCAAGGGCAAGACGATGCTTCTCTGTGGCGTTATCGAAGAGTTAAAGAAATCGGCCACCGGCCTTCTCTCCTTCTTTTTCTGTCAAAGTACCGACTCGCGGATTAATAGCGCTACTGCCGTGCTGCGCGGCCTGATCTACCTTCTCGTCAACCAGCAGCCGTCGTTAGCCTCACATCTGCGGAAGAAGTACGACCAGGCAGGCCAATCCGTGTTCGAAGACGCCAATGCTTGGGTTGCTCTCTCAGACATCTTTACGAACATGATACAAGATCCGGACCTAAAGATGGCCTGCCTAGTTATAGACGCTCTCGATGAATGCGTGGCGGACTTGCCAAAGCTCTTAGACTTGGTTATTCATACCTCAGCATTATCAGCCCGCTTCAAGTGGCTCTTGTCAAGTCGAAACGAGATGCATATCGAACAGAAGCTGAGATGCGTAGATGCTAAGGCGAGGTTAAGTCTGGAGCTGAAGCAAAATGCAGAGCAGGTGTCCCGCGCCGTCGACGTGTACATTGACGACAAGCTATCCCGCCTTGACTCGCTTGAAGACGACAGCCTGAGAGATCAAGTGCGAGACATCCTACGCCGGAAGGCGAACGGCACGTTCCTTTGGGTAGCCCTCGTGGTCCAGGAGCTTGAGGTTCCGGAGAGCTGGAACCCTTTGCAGCTGGTAGAAGAAGCGCCACCAGGTTTGCACCAGCTGTATGATCGCATGATGAATCAAATCCATCGGCGAAAGAGAGACTCTGAGGTTTGCCGGCTGCTGCTCTCTACTGCCTGCATCGCATACCGTCCGCTTTACCTTGCTGAAATGGGCAGCTTGTGTGGACTATCAGGCAAGGTTTCCGTACTCACGAAAAACGCGAGAACGATCACAGCTATGTGTGGTTCGTTTCTCACCGTTAGGGATGATCAGGTCTACCTCATCCACCAATCAGCCAAGGACTACTTGAGCGACAAGATGCGAGATACGATCTTCCCATCTCAAGGCAGGATCCACCACAATATGTTCTCTAGGTCACTCAAGCTCATGTCTAATGCACTGAAACGTGACATGTACGGCTTGCGCGATCCAGGTTTTCCGATCGATAAGGTTGAAGTACCAGTCGATGATCCGCTAGCGACAATGAAATACTCGTGCGCTCATTGGGTTGACCACCTCTGTGACTGGAATTCTAGCTCTGCAAACCACGGGATTGACTCCCAGGACAAAGACGCCATTGAGGATTTTATTAAAAAGAAATACCTTTACTGGATCGAGGCTCTAAGCCTCTGGAGAAGCATGTCTAAGGGTGTTCTTGCAATAGCAAAGCTTAGCGCTTTGGCTCAGGTAAGTACTAAAGTAGCAATGCTTCATGTAAATACTAATATTACTTAGAGGCAAACAGATGCGCCGAGCTTCATAGAACTACTTCAAGATGCGCGCCTGTTTATTATGTATCACATTCAGGCAATACAGAACAACCCTCTGCAGGTATATGTATCTGCACTCTTGTTCAGTCCAGAGCGTAGCCTTATAAGGACTTTATTTAAAAAAGAAGAGCCGAAATGGATCGCTGTCAAGCCAGTTAAAGGACAATGGAGTGCCTGCCTGCAGACGCTCGGGGGCCATGGCGGGGGGGTCAACTCGGTCGCGTTCTCGCCCGATTCGACACGGCTAGCGTCTGGGTCATGGGACAAGACAGTCAAGATCTGGGATGCGAGCAGCGGCGAGTGCCTGTTGACGCTCAAGGGCTATCGCAGGGTGGTCAACTCAGTCGCCTTCTCGCCCGACTCGACACGGCTGGCGTCTGGGTCACAGGACAAGACAGTCAAGATCTGGGATGCGAGCAGCGGCGAGTGCCTCTTGACGCTTAAGGGTCATAGCAATCCAGTTACCTCGGTCACCTTCTCGCCCGACTCGACACAGCTGGCGTCTGGGTCATGGGATAGCACAGTCGAGATCTGGGATGCGAGCAGCGGCGCGTGCCTCCAGACGCTCGAGGGCCATGGCGAACAGGTCAACTCAGTCGCCTTCTCGCCTGATTCGACACGGCTGGCGTCTGGGTCTGACGACAGCACAGTCAAGATCTGGGATGCGAGCAGCGGCGAGTGCCTCCAGACGCTCGAGGGCCATAGCGATTCAGTCTTCTCAGTCGCCTTCTCGCCCGACTCGACACGGCTGGCGTCTGGGTCCGGCGACAGCACAGTCAAGATCTGGGATGCAAGCAGCGGCGCGTGCCTCCAGACGCTCGAGGGTCAAGGCGATTCAGTCGGCTCAGTCGCCTTCTCGCCCGACTCGACACGGCTGGCGTCTGGGTCCGGCGACAGCACAGTCAAGATCTGGGATGCAAGTAGCGGCGCGTGCCTCCAGACGCTCGAGGGCCATGGCGAACAGGTCAACTCAGTCGCCTTCTCGCCCGATTCGATACGGCTAGCGTCTGGGTCTGGCGACAGCACAGTTAAGATCTGGGATGCGAGCAGCGACACGTGCCTCCAGATGCTCGAGGACTATAGCGATTCAGTCTTCTCAGTCACCTCGATCGCCTTCTCGCCCGACTCGACACGACTGGCGTCTGGGTTCGACGACAGCACAGTCGAGATCTGGGATGCGAGCAGCGGCGCGTGCCTCTTGACGCTCGAGGGCCATAGCAGGGAGGTCAACTCAGTCGCCTTCTCGCCTAATTCGACACGGCTGGCGTCTGGGTCTGACGACAGCACAGTCAAGATCTGGGATGCGAGCAGCGGCGTGTGCCTCTTGACGCTCAAGGGTCATAGTAGGGAGGTTAACTCAGTCACCTTCTCGCTCGACTCGACACAGCTAGCGTCTGGGTCCGGCGACGACACAGTCAAGATCTGGGATGCGAGCAGCGACGAGTGGCTCCAGACGCTCGAGGGTCATAGCAATCCAGTCACCTCGGTCGCCTTCTCGCCCGACTCGACACAGCTGGCGTCTGGGTCATGGGACAACATCTGGGATGCGAGCAGCAGTGAGTGGTTCCAGACGCTCGAGGGCCATAGCAATCCAGTCACCTCGGTCGCCTTCTCGCCCGACTCGACATGGCTGGCGTCTGGGTCCGGCGACGGCATAGTCGAGATCTGGGATGCAAGCAGCGGTGAGTGCCTCCAGACGCTCGAGGGCCATAGCGATTCAGTCTTCTCAGTCGCCTTCTTGCCCAACTCGACACGGCTGGCGTCTGGGTCCGGCGACGACACAGTCAAGATCTGGGATGCGAGCAGCGGCGAGTGCCTCCAGACGCTCGAGGGCCATAGCGATTCAGTCTTCTCAGTCGCCTTCTCGCCCGACTCGACACGGCTGGCGTTAGGGTCCGACGACTACACAGCCTATCCAGGCCTAGGCATGAGTTCGGATCGTACGTGGATAAGCTATGATTCGGAGAACATCTTATGGCTACCATCAGAATATCGGCCGTCAAGTTTCATAGTATCTCGGAATAAGATTGGTATTGGTACCAGCCATGGGAGGGTATGGATATGTAATGTAGAGCGTAACAAGCTAAATGCGTCTTAAGGGGTTAGGAGTATTTAAACTATTATTATTTACTATTATATATTTTTATTCTCTCTCTTTTATAGAGGACTAGGGATTAGGATGAATATATAGCATGCAAATTTGCTATATTAAAAGTTCGAGATTGTTCTATACATAGAAGCATATAATCAATATTCGCCACTTCAGCCTCGTTAAAATGACGAACTCCTCCGATGATGCTAGCAGGGAGGGCGGCCGACCCGCACCTGCCATGATCTTGCGCCGGAGGCGATAGTTTGTAGATCTAGCTGGAGAGAAAGAGTGCTAGATGCGGCCACCGTCACAGCTCCGCTAGTACTCATCCCTCACAAATATGAACAATCCAAAGCTCCTAGTGACCCTTAGAGCTCAAACTGGGGCATGTCTCTACGGCTCTAGAGATTGCAGTACTTATGTAAGGAGCCGCTAGTTGTTTAACTGTATAACAACTATATCACCAAAATATGTAGGGCTTTCCACCTTCGTGTGCGCTTGTAACAACGGCGTTTTGCCAGTAATGGTCGGTTAAACCCACATGCCGAAGCGTAGGCTTCGACTTCTAGGTCCGTCGCGCTCTATACTAGCCTATATCCTTCCTATTATATAGTATTCCCCTTTAACGAGCCGGGACTAGAGCTCGCTGCGGCTTGGCCTAGGAATCGGCACGCTAGTAGACTTGAGAAGCATGAGGGTGCGGAGGGCTCGATCAGGTCGTTCTATTAGTTAGTGGAAGGGGCAACAGCGGATCTCGGCACTCTAGGGTGGCATGGTTGCGTGGCTACACTACAAAGTAGGTATCGCTGTGCGTTAGACTACATCTCGAGGCGTGTAGGATCGCTGTCGAAACTGGTTTCGCCGCTAGCAGCGCGTTGGCTGACTAAACAAGTACCTAGGCCTTACCTTGTTACTGCTCCCAATCCGAGGTTGGATTTAACAATAATCCAAACGCTAGTACACCCCGTATAGCCATATATCTTGGTAATGGAACACCCGCTAGTATATAATATAAGACGTATAGGGTCATCTCGTACTAGCCTAGATTAGTAGTTCGCTTCTACTAGAAGTACTACTTAGTAGGGTAGTACTATATAAAATTATACCCTATAGTATATATAGGGCTAATAATAACTTTTTAAAATTAAAGGGGGATTATAAGGGTAGGATAAGACTATTCTATAAAAAGCTAAAGTAAAAAAAACTTAATATTAGTACTATAGATAGAGAAATATATTTTACTATAATATAAAACGCTATATAAATTAAGTATAGAGGTAATAATACTAAATATAATTTTAGAGAAAAATAGATTATATATACCTAGAATTAGCTATAGTAGATTATTTTTATAGAATTATTATAATATTTATTATATATATAGGTTTTATAGCTACTAAAAATTAAAATACTAATAGTTTATCTAGTTATATAGGGTATCTAGTAATATAGGGGGGGATATTAGACTAGGCTAAGAATAAAATCTATAATACTATCAACTTATATAATATATTTTATATATATAGTATTCTAGATAGGAGTCTAACTCCTATAGTATATATAGGAAAGTTACTATCTTATAGTATCTATTTATATTATAGTAGTTAGCTCTTAAATTAGAGTTTATTATCTAATTTATATAATTTAGGGCTAGCCTATTAACTAATACTATATTAATTAATATTAATTATTAATTAGTTTAAATAATTCTATAACTCTAAAAGAGTCTATTTTTAAAATTAACCTTTATCTACTTTAAGAATCTACTATCTAGATTTATAATTTTAAATAATTAGTTCTTTTTTATTTTAAGGTCTTCTTACTTATTATATAGAGCTTTTTATCTATTTTTATAAATAACTTTTTAAACTTTAATATTTATTCTTTAATATCTTTAAATTATTCTAAACCTTTATTTAATAAATAACTAGTACTAAAGCTAGTAAAGCTATTTCTTCTTTTATCTAGGCTCCTAAAGCTTCTTCCTCTCTTTAAACTTTTTACCTACTATAGTACCTCCCTAATTTTTAAACTATCTAGCCTTATTAAGCGACTTTCAAGAATATTAGTCTAATATATATATTTAGCTCTTTTTAGCTAAGGTATTTTAAATCTATTATTAATAAAGAAATCCTCTATTATCCTATTAGCCTTTATTTTCTAGATAGACCTATAGCTTAACTAGTTAGGAAACTTATAACTATTATCCTTATACTTAATCTAAATAATATAGTCTAGATACTTATTTAGGTTATTACTTTTTTTAATAGCGACCCCTTTAATATAAATAAATCCTTTTTAATCTTTTAGTAAATATAAATTTATTTTATTTTATATATTAATACGCTTAGTCTTTAATAGTTTTTTTAGATAGCCTTTAATTATTTTTTCTCTAATATCTACTATATCCTTAAAGGTTATAGGATTCTTTTTCCCCTTTTTTTTAATAAGAAATAGATATCTTATTATTACTAGGTTTCTAGATATATTAGTAGTCTCTATTAGTATTATTACTATAATTCTCTTACCTTTTTTAATCAAACTTAGTTTCTATTTAATTATAAATTTTAATAATACTTTTATATTCTTAGTAGGAGATATTACTAGCTCTAGTTTTATATTATTTTAATAACTATCCTCCTTATTATCGTTATTACTATTAGTCTTACTATTACTCTTATTAATATTTATTAGATTCCTTTTATTATTAAGAAATAATTTACTAACTTCGACTTTTTTAGTAACCCTAAATATATCTATAGCTTCTTTTAGTCTTAGATAACTAAGTTAGTCTAAGGTTTCTATTTATATTACTACTACTATTATTTACTTATAAAGGCTTCCTTTATTCTAGGATACTTATTTTTATTTAGGTTGATTAGAAGAACTAGGTCCCTAAATATAGTTAAAGTTTATAAAGTATCTATAAATCCTTTTAAGCTAAGGATTTTATAATAAAGGTTTAGAGGTATTTCTAGTATTCTCTCCATTTCTTTCTCTTACTTATCTATCTAAGATTTCCCTTCTTTCTTCTCCTTCTATTTCTTACTAGTATCTATTTTAGATAATTTCTATAAATATATATTACTTCTAATAAAGAGCTTATTATTTTTATTCTTAGAAGCTTTATTATATTATAAAGACTTAGTTATAGTAGTTTTCTTTTTAGCTAATTTACCTTTAACTTATAGCTTAGTTTTACTATTTTATATTAAAGCTTCTTAATTATTATCTCTAATAGTTTTATTATCTTATTTATTTAATATAGACGCTTATAGATTCTTAGTTAGAAGACTTTTCTATTTAGGTAATCTACTTTTAGCTTACTATTTTATTCTACTATTATTTACTAAATCTTTTTAGTTATTATCTCTAGTAGTCTAATTATCTATAGACTATTATTTCTCTTCCTCCTCTTTTTTCCATCTCCTTCTATAGTCTATTTTATTTTAAGTATCTTCTAACTTAAAAATAGCCTCTAATATTATTATTAGCCTATCTTATATAGCCTTTCCCTATTTTTTTAATATAGACTTTATATTAATATCCTTAGTAAGATAATCGATATATAAAATTATTTCTATACTTATTAGGAAATATTTAATTATAATTTTTATTCTAGAGATTTAAGATAGGTTAGAGTAGTCCTTAAAAAATAGATAGTATATAAATTTAACTACTACTCTCTCTAAGCCTCTTTTAATTCTCTAATATTAGGGCTTCTAAATTAGTAATTAAAGATTAGTATATATAACTAAAATAGATATAGACTTAAGTTTATAATATAGTTCTTTCTATATATTTTCTATATATAGTATAGTATCTTACTATCTTTATTTAGATATTAACTTTAATTTTATATTATCCTTAATTATATATACCTAAAATAGGATTAGTAGATATATATAGTAATACTAGTACCTTTACTCCTATAGGTATCCCTTAGGATTTTATTCTAGAATACCCTACTAGCTCCTATTTAGTACTATTAAAAATTACTTTTAGTTTTTAATTTTAATACTTCTAAAGAATTATAATTATAATAGATTCTTATAATTTTTTTAACTAAATTTAGGTAAAAAATATTTTAGAATACTTTCTATCGCTATATTATATACTTTTTTACTATTACCTTAATACTTATAATTCTTAGATTAGTTTTAGCTAATAATATAATATATATAGTAGGGTAATATAAAAAACGACTAATCAAAAAAGATACCCTTTTTAAAAGGCTATAACTTAGCCACTTTTAATGCTATAATAAAAAGAAAACTGGAATATAAAAGAGAAAAACTAGGAGTTTAATTCTATAATTAGTAATCTTGATTAGTTAGTATATTCGAAGTAAGATAAATTGCTAAATATAGAGAATAAAAAAACTAAAACTTTACCTATAGATTACTTTTTTCTATATTTATATTTTTAGTAATAATTCTTACTAATTATAGATTACTAATATAAGTTTCGATAATTAGCTTTATTAGTAATTCTATAAAGTATTAAAAGAATTATTATAAATTTAAAAATAAGCTTATATAATCACGTAAGTAGATTTATAATCTAGATTAAGAAGATTATAATTTATAAAAAAATCTTTTTATTCTTAGATTTTGATTTTATAAATCCTCGAAATAGCTCCTCAATTTTCAAATCTTGAATCGAAAGTTAACCTTCTTTTAGAAGCTAATACTTCTATAAATATTATTTCTACTAGCTTAAAATAATTATTATCTTCTATTTATAATACTATAAAACGAATTAAAATAAAAAAAGAAGCTAAGAACCTAATTTTAAATAAAGTTAAAAAAGGAAGAATAGAAAAGTTAAAACCTAAAGAAAAAAGACTTCTTAATAGGGACTTAACTAGGAGTCCTAAAAAAGAAAATAAGAGATTATTATTCGAAAATAATCTAGATATTAGTAAAAGAACACTTTAATGGTTTTTAAAAAAGGAGGATTATTCTATTAATATTTCTACGAAA